>OFDC01001236.1_pt1 | contig 14094 bp, 9 predicted proteins | sample 1520941 | NCBI WGS metagenome assembly OFDC01 (sample SAMEA94258168, study PRJEB24077) | hot springs metagenome | biome: Aquatic biome; feature: Water | place: India | collected 2012-12-06 | depth 5 m | reverse complement strand
CCGCACGCTTCACCATCAACGCGGCCACCGGCGCGCTCAGCTTCGTGACGGCACCCGATCACGAGGTCCCTGTCGATGCCGACACCGATGGCACTTACGAGGTCACGGTCGAGGTCGATGACGGCAGCCAGACCGACACCCAGTCGCTGAGCATCGTGGTCGACAACGTCAATGAAGGTCCGGCCTGGTCGGGCGCTGCCCCCAGCTACACCACGCCCGCCGGCGCGCCGCTGAACGTGGTCGCCGGTGCCGGCCTCATGAACAACGCCCAGGACCCCGATGGTGACCCGATGCAGACGGTGCTGGTGTCCGGCCCCTCTCGCGGCAGCCTCAGCCTGTCTGCGGATGGTGGCTTTGTCTACCAGCCCCAGGCGGGCTTTGCCGGCGTGGACTCCTTCACCGTGGCCCTGAGCGATGGCAGCCTGCAAGGCGCCAGCCGCGTCATCGAAGTGCGGGTCGAAGCGCCGCCTTCGGTGCCCGATGCCGTGGTGCGCAACCCCGAGCCCTCGCCCGCACCGGCTCCCACGCCACCCAGCGCGCCGGCCCCTGCGCCTGCGCCCGAGCAGGCACCATCGCCCGCACCCACGCCAGCAGACCCCGCACCCATCCAGCCCGCCGCACCCGAGCCGGTCGTCGATGGCCTGGGTCTCGTGGGCCCGGCCGATCCCAATGCCTGGCTGGGCCGCGCAGCTCCTGCTGCCGGCTCGGACAGCTCACCGATGTCATCGACAGCTTCCACTGCAGACACCACCGCTGCCGGGCTGAGCTTGCGCATCGAAGCCGGTGCCACGCCCACCCTGGTGCCGGTGGATTCGCCCCTGGTCGCGTTCTCGCGGCTGCTGCAGACCGCGCAGCCCCAGGCCGACACCCCGACAGCCAGCCTGGACATCGCCGCGCCCGCCATCGACCTGGGTGGCTTCATGGGCTGGCCGCCGAACGCGGGTGAGGACGGCGCCAGCGTCGACGTGAAGATGGCGCAGGCGGGTGGCGCAGCCTTGTCCGCCGGGGCCGTCTGGTGGGCGGCGCGCACCAGCGGCTTGCTGGCCAGCATGGCGATTTCTGCGCCCGTCTGGCGCGGCATCGACCCCCTGCCCGTGTTGGGTGGCGCCAGGTCCCGTGACGAGGAGTTGCCCGAAGGGGGCTCCGCCGACGTGGACACCGGAGCCGACGGCGAGGGGGACATTGATCACGTCTTCGAGCGCAACGCGGTGGCTCCCGCGGGCAGCGACATCGCCCGGGACGACCCGATGGCCGCAGGACGCCTCAGCGACCGCAGCCTCCACACCGCCACCATGCAAGGCGGCAGCTTCGGCGGCACGACCACCGACGACGGCATGCTGCGCAGCGGCGACACGCTGCAAGACCGCAGCCTGCGCGACGACAGCCCGCGCGCCGGGGTGATGGACGACGGCCTGGGGCAGCGCGACTTCCAGGACCGCCTGGACCGCGACCAGGCCCAGGCCGACGCGCGCGACCCCTCCGCGCACGCCGGCGGCGACATGGACCGAATGAAGGAAGGCGCCAAGGACATGGCCAAGTCGCATCCGGTCGCCACCGGCGTGGGCGCGGTGGCCGGCGCGGTGGCGGCCGGTGCGGCGGTGGGCACGGTCGCCGGGCCGATCGGCACGCTGATCGGGGCTGCGCTGGGCGCTGCAGCCGGCGGGCTGACGGGCAAGGGCATCGCCGACATGGTCGACCCGACGATGGAGAACGAGTTCTGGCGCACCAACTGGCAGACGCGCGACTACGTGGAGTCGGACTTCGACTTCGACCGTGACTACGGCCCTGCCTATCACCACGGCGTGCAGGCCTACGCCCGCTACCCCGAACGCAACTACGAGGACATGGAGACCGACCTGTCGCGCGGGTGGGAGGAAGCGCGGGGCGAGTCGCGCCTGGATTGGGAGCGCGCCCGCCCGGCCTCGCGCGACGCCTGGCAACGGGTGAAGGACCGCGTCGAGCGGGCGATGCCGGGGGATGCGGACCGCGACGGGCGCTGACGAGGGGCGGTGACGTCGGGCGCCGACAAGGGCGCTCGACAAGGGTGGAGCGGGCGATGGGCGATCAGCCCACCGCCTCCACCACCATCTGCACCCGCCACTGCCCCTGGTACTGGTCGAGACTGAGCCGATAGGCCAGGCGGGTGCGGTCCGGCAGCGGCTCGGTGCGGTTGAACCAGATCGCCTCGCGCAGCGCGCCGGCGCACTTCACGCGCAACTTCAGGTGCTTCTCGCCCACCAGGCGCTGCGCGACCACCTCGACCTCGTCGCAGAACAGGGGCGGCTCGAAGGCCTGGCCCCAGACCTGCGACTCCAGCACCTGCACTGTCTCGACGTCGAAATACTCCGGTGCCAGCGGCCCGTCGGTGCGCAGCCGGCGCTGCAGGGTGGCGGCGTCCAGCCACTCGCCGGCCACCTGCTGCAAGGCCTCGTCGAAGGTGTCGAAGTCCTCCTCGGCCAGCGTGCAGCCCGCGGCCATCGCGTGGCCGCCGAACTTGCGCAGCACGCCGGGGTGGCGCTTGCTCACCAGGTCCAGCGCATCGCGCAGGTGGAAGCCGGGGATGGAGCGACCGGAACCCTTGAGCAGGCCGTCCTGGCCGAGCGCGAACACGAAGGTGGGCCGGTGCAGACGCTCCTTCAGGCGGCCCGCGACGATGCCCACCACCCCCTCGTGGAAGTCGGGGTCGAACAGCACCACCGCCGGCGGCGGGTCGCCCTCGGGCATGAGCGAATCCAGCAGGGACGCGGCCTGCTCGCGCATGCCGGCCTCCACCTCGCGGCGCTCGCGGTTGATGGCGTCGAGCTGGCCCGCGAGTTCGGCCGCACGGGCAGGGTCGTCGGTGACCAGGCACTCGATGCCCAGGGTCATGTCGGACAGCCGGCCGGCGGCGTTGATGCGGGGGCCGAGGGCGAAGCCGAAGTCGAAGCAGCCCGCGCGGCTGAAATCGCGGCCGGCCGCGGTGAACAGCGCCGCCAGGCCCGGTTGCATGCGGCCGGCACGCACGCGCTTGAGGCCCTGCGCCACCAGCCGCCGGTTGTTGGCGTCCAGCCGCACCACGTCGGCCACGGTGCCCAGGGCCACCAGGTCGAGCAGGCCATCCAGGCGCGGCTGGGGACGAGGCGCCTCGAACGCACCGCGCGCCCGAAGCTCGGCGCGCAGGGCCAGCAGCACGTAGAACATCACGCCCACGCCGGCCAGGTGCTTGCTCTCGAAACCGCAGGCCGGCTGGTTCGGGTTGACGATGACGGTGGCGTCGGGCAGCGGCGTGCCACCCTCGATGAGGGCGGGCAGGTGATGGTCGGTCACCACCACGTCCAGGCCCAGGGCGCGCGCATGCGCCACCCCGGCATGGCTGGCGATGCCGTTGTCCACGGTCAGCAGCAGGTCCGGCCGATGCGCCATCGCGAGGTCCACGATGGCCGGCGTGAGGCCGTAGCCGTGCACTGCGCGGTCGGGCACCACGTAGTGCAGGGTGCCCTCGCGCGCGCCCAGCATCTTCAAACCGCGCAGGGCCACTGCACACGCGGTCGCGCCGTCGCAGTCGTAGTCCGCGATCACGCAGATGCGCCGGCCCTGCTGCAGCGCGTCGGCCAGCACGCGTGCCGCCTCCTCGGTGCCGCGCAGGCCCGAGGGCGGCAGCAGCTGGGCGAGCTGGTCGTCCAGCTCCTGGGGCGAGCGCACCCCCCGGGCGGCGTACAGGCGTGCCAGCAGCGGGTGCACGCCGGCCTGCTCCAGGGCGAAGGCGGTGCGCGGCGGGCACTCGCGCAGCTCGATCAGGGGGGCGAGGACGGGATCGGCGAGGGACATCAGAGGGACTCGATCAGCGCAAGCGCGGACGGGGCCCGCAGTGTCGCCCGCAGCCGCTGCCACAGCGAGGGCGCAGCTGTGTCGAAACGCACGGCGCTGCGCTCGCCGCACAGCACCAGCGACAGCGGCTCGGCGCTGCGGGCGTGGGCGGCGAGGGACCGGTCCAGTGCCGTCCAGGCCTCGGCCCAGGCGGTCCAGTCCTCGTGCAGGGCGGCGCGCCGCAGGCGGTCGTCGACACGCACCTCGCGCGAGGACGGCGCCATCGCCTGGCGCACCCCGCAGCCGCTGAGCCAGAAGGAATTGAGCGGCAACGCCCCGCGCGCCTCGCGCGCGTCGTTGAGGGGATGGGTGTACAGCAGCATCTGCGCCTCGTTCTGCAGGCGGCGCAGCAGGCGGGCGGCGGGGTCGCGCGGCAGCCAGTCGGTCAGGTGGCGGTGGATGACCCGGTCGGGCGAGGCGGTGGCCAGTTGCGCCAGCGACTCGTGCGCCGCGTACCAGCGCTCGGGCGCGCCGTACACCAGGGCAATGCCCTCGCTTTCGAACAGCGGGTGCAGCGCCTCCAGGAAGGCGCGCGACTCGGCCTCGTCCAGGGCCAGCGCGGCCGGGTCGGTCAGGCGCACATGGTCGGCTCCCACTTCCCAATGCACCGGGGTCACCAGACCCCAGGCGAGGTCGTCCGTGTCGATGCCGTCGGCCGCGGCGTGCCAGGCGCCCCAGGGCAGCTCGCCGTCCGCCCCGGCCAGGCCGAGCGCGCGGGCCAGGGCGCGTTCGTGCGGCGGGCTGAGGGACTGCGCGTCGCCCTCGTCGCGCTCGACCTGCACCGCGCGCCCCAGGAGGGCTTCGAGCTGCGGCAGCTTCAGCGTGTGCAAGGCGTGGCGCCCCGCCTCGGACAGCGGCGCGGCAAAGGGGACGATCAGGTGCATGGCCGGCGATTATCCCGGCGGTGCCCGCTGGGGTTGCTGGTGATAATCGCCCGCTCCATGAACCTCCCCTACGAATGGGTCGTCGGCTGGCGCTACACCCGCGCCGGCCGCGCGGGCCGGCGCAACCGCTTCATCTCCTTCATCTCGGCGGTGTCCATCCTGGGCATCGCGCTCGGCGTGGCCGCGTTGATCGTGGTGCTGTCGGTGATGAACGGCTTCCAGAAGGAAGTGCGCGACCGCATGCTGGCGGTGATCGCGCAGGTCGAGCTGCTGGGCCCCGGGGGCGAGCCGCTGGCCGACTGGCAGGGCGTGGCCGCGCAGGCGCGCCAGCAGCCCGGGGTGGTGGCCGCCGCGCCCTTCATCAGCACGCAAGCCTTGGTCTCGCGCGGCAGCGCGATGCACGGCGCGGTGGTGCGCGGCATCGAGCCGCAGGCCGAGCGCCAGGTCACCGGCATCGCGCCCACGCTGCGTCCCGGCGTGCTGGAGCAGTTGCAGCCGGGCGCCTTCCGCATCGTGCTGGGCATCGGCCTGGCCCAGCAGCTGGGCGTGCGCGAGGGCGACACGGTGACGGTGGTGGCACCGGGCGGCAACGTCACGCCGGCGGGCGTGGTGCCGCGGCTCAAGCAGTTCACCGTGGCGGGCACCTTCGAGGCCGGCCACCAGGAGTTCGACACCGCGCTGGCGATGGTGCACCTGGACGACGCGGCGCGGCTGTTCCGCACCGGCGGGCCCACCGGCGTGCAGCTGAAGCTGGCCGACGTGCACGAGGCGCGCGCCACCGCGCAGGCCCTGCAGCAGCGGCTGGGCGACGCGGTCACGGTGCGCGACTGGACGCGCAGCAACGCCACCTGGTTCGACGCGGTGCAGGTGGAAAAGCGCCTGATGTTCATCATCCTCACGCTGATCGTGGCGGTGGCGGCCTTCAACCTGGTGAGCACGCTGGTGATGACCGTCACCGACAAGCAGGCCGACATCGCCATCCTGCGCACCCTGGGCGCGAGCCCGCGCTCGGTGATGGGCATCTTCGTGGTGCAGGGCGCTGCCGCCGGCGTCATGGGCACGTTGAGCGGCGCCGCGCTGGGGCTGCTGACCGCCTTGCACATCGACACCGTGGTGCCGGCCATCGAGCGCGCCTTCAACACCAGCTTCCTGCCGGGCAGCATCTATGTCATCAGCACCATGCCCAGCGACCCGCAACGCAGCGACATCGTGCCCACGGTGGTGATCTCGCTGCTGCTGTCCTTCCTGGCCACCCTCTACCCCAGCTGGCGCGCCAGCCGCGTGCAACCGGCGCAGGCGCTGCGATATGAATGATTCCGTCGTCCTGCAGGCCGAGGGCCTGACCAAGCGCTTCCACGAGGGCGACCTCGACGTCACCGTGCTGCACGGGGTGGACCTGGCCGTGCAGGCCGGGCAGACCCTGGCCATCGTGGGGGCCTCCGGCTCGGGCAAGAGCACCCTGCTGCACCTGCTGGGCGGGCTGGACGCGCCCAGCGCCGGCCGGGTGGTGCTCAAGGGTCGCGACTTCGCGCAGATGAATCCGGCCGAGCAGGGGCGATGGCGCAACGCGCACCTGGGCTTCGTCTACCAGTTCCACCACCTGCTGCCGGAATTCACCGCGCTGGACAACGTGGCCATGCCGCTGCGCATCCGGCGCGACACCGAGAGCGCCGCGCGCCAGGTTGCGACCCGCATGCTCGAACGCGTCGGCCTGGGGCCGCGGCTGATGCACCGTCCGTCCGAGCTGTCCGGCGGCGAGCGCCAGCGGGTGGCCATCGCCCGCGCGCTCGTCACCCACCCGGCTTGCGTGCTGGCCGACGAGCCCACCGGCAACCTCGACCGCGGCACCGCCGACGGCGTGTTCGCCCTCATGCTCGAAGTGGCGCGCGATGCCGGCACCGCCTTCGTGATGGTGACGCACGACGAAGGCCTGGCCGCGCGCTGCGGCCGCGTGCTGCGGCTCACGCAGGGGCATCTCGAGAGCGCGACCGCCACCGCCGCATGACGACCTTCCTGCTGCTGCTGCGTGCCCTGGTAGGCCCCGGCCTGGTGGCCTTCGCCTATTGGCAGGGGCTGGCACACGGCCTGTTCCCGGCCCTGGCCGGCGTCGGCCTGGGCGTGCTGATGTTCGGCGCCGCCGCGGCCAGGCGCGACACCGCCATCGTGTGCTTCCTCTTCGCCGGCGCGCTGATGCTGGCCCTGGCCTTGCACCTGGTGCCGGGCTTTTCGCGCACGCCACTGTGGGGCGCCAGCATCCACACCGCCAAGGCCATAGCCGGCCTGGCCGCGATGGCGATGTTCCCCACCGCCTTGCGCTGGAACGCGAAGGTGAGCGCGGTCGCGCTGGCCACGCTGGTGGTGGTGCCCGTGCTGGCCTGGTGGCTCGGGCTGGTGCGCTGGGCGCCCGCCGGCCTGGCGGCCGTGGGCGCCTTCGCCATCGCCAACCTGTTCAGCAGCCTGGCCGAGGAATGGTTCTTCCGCCGGTGGGTGCAGCAGCCGCTGTCCGGCGTGGTCGGGGCGGTGCTGGCGCTGCTGGCCTCGGCCGCGCTGTTCGGGCTGGCGCACTTCCAGCAGGGCCAGCTCACCATGGTGATGGCCGCGGTGGCCGGGCTGGGCTATGGCGCAGCGTTCTGGCTCAGCGGCGGCAGCATCTGGGCCGCCGTGCTGCTGCACTGGATGCTCAACGTGCTGCGGGTGGCGATGTTCGGAGGGTGAGCAGACGCCCTCACCGGCCCTGCCGGCGCTTCGGGTGGGCGCGCTCCAGGGCCTGCGACAGCGCCGACGGCGTCCAGGGCTTCTGCAGCACCACGAAACCCTCGGCCATCGCCTTGTCCGTCTCGCGCGCGTGCCCGGTCATCATCACGATGCCGATGTCCGGGTGATGCTGGCGCACATGCCGGGCCAGCGACAGCCCGTCCGTCGCGCCGGGCATGACGATGTCGGTCAGCAGCAGGTCGAAGCGGTCGGGCTGCTGCTGCAGCACCAGCCGCGCGGCATCGCCCGAGCGCTCGCTGTGCACCTGGTAGCCCCAGCTCGTCAGCATGGGCTCGGTGGCGTCGGCCACTTCCGCGTTGTCCTCCACCAGCAGCAGCCGGCCCTCGGCTTCAGCGGCGGGGAGGTCGCCCGGGGCGGTCGGGTCGGGGAGCTCCGCCGTGCCGGGCAGCAGCAGCTGCACCCGAGTGCCGGCGCCGGGCGCGCTCTCGATGCGGGCGGTGCCGCCGGCCTGCTGGCAGAAGCCGTAGACCTGGCTCAGTCCCAGGCCGGTGGCCTTGCCCTGTTCCTTGGTGGTGAAGAAGGGCTCGAAGACCCGCTGCAGCACTTCGGGCGGCATGCCCACGCCGGTGTCGGCGACAGTGATGCTCACCCAGGTGCCCAGGCCCCGGTGCTCGCTCGGCGCCGCATTGCGCACCTCCACATGCAGGCGGCCGCCCTCGGGCATCGCGTCGCGCGCGTTGACGGCCAGGTTGATCATGGCCAGCTCCAGCTCGGACGGGTCGACCAGGATGGGCGAAGTGTCCGGGTCCACGTCGCCGTCCAACTGGATCACCGCGGAGATCGAATGGCGCATCAGGTCCAGCAGCAGGGGCAGCCGGTCCTGCAGCCGCACGGCGGTGGGTCGCAGCGCCTGCCGGCGCGCAAAGGCCAGCAGCTGGCGCGTCAGGCGCGAGCCGGTGGTCACCGCGCGCAGGATGGCGTCGATGGGCTTGTCGGCCTTCTGCAAGGCCGCGGCCGTCGGCGCGCGCCCACCGCCGGAGATCAGGCGCCGCAGCAGGTAGGCGTTGTTGCTGACCACCATCAGCAGGTTGTTGACGTCGTGGGCCACGCCGCCGGTGAGGTGTCCGAGCGCCTCGAGCCGCTGCGTCTGGCGCAGCGCGTCCTCGGCCTGTGCGCGCTTGACCGTCTCGTCGTGCCATCGCTGCACCGCGCGCTGCTCGCGCCGCACCTGCCGCAGCGCGACCCACGAGACGCCGGCCAGCGCCAGCGCCAGCGGGAAGGTGAAGGCGGCCAGCAGTGCCACCTCGCGGTACCAGCTGGCGAAGATCTCCTCCTGCTGCACCGATGCGCCCACGTACAGCGGGTGGCCGTTGAGCCGCTGGAACGCGATGAGGCGCTCGGTCTGGTCGACGGTCGACACCGCCGTCATCTGACCCTCGGACCGGCCGGCATGGACCTGCTGCATCATGGGGTGGTCCGGCGGCAGGAGCATGCCCTGGCGCGGGGGGTCGGGCTGACGCACGATGATCGCGCCATCGGGGCGGAACAGCGCCACGGCGCCGCTGCGCTCGGTGCGCAGCAGGTCCCGGTAGAACTGGACGAAGCTGGCCAGGTCGATCACCACGGCGTAGACGCCGGCGAACGCGCCGTCCGCACCGTTGCGCCGGTCGGTGACGACGATCTGCCACTCGCCCGGCCGCTCGCTGCTTTCCAGCGGGACCGAGGTGAACATGCCGGCGTCGGGTTGCTGATGGACGCTGAAGAAATCCTGGCTGCGCGGCTGTAGCGCCAGCACCGGATCCACCACCCCGGCCTGCGCCAGCAGCCGCCCCTGCGAATCCCACACCATCAGCGCCCGCACGTCCGGCAGGCTGCGCACCATGCCGGCCAGGGTGCTTTGCACCTGGGGGCGCTGGGCGTCGAAGTCGGAGGCCGACAAACCGTCGAAGCGCACCTGCATCTGTTCCAGCAACAGGCCGTTCATGTGCACCAGCTTCAGGCCGTGCTCGCGCGCGATCACCGCCATGCGGTTCACGCGGGCCCGTGCGTCCTCCAGCGACCGCTCCCGGGTCTGCCAGGCGGTGTTGAGGAAGAACGCGGTGGGCAGCAACAACGCCAGCAGCATGAGCAGGCGCAGCCAGTGCTGCGTGCGGCGACCCTGGGTCACCAGTGACCGTGCCTCCTCGTCGCTCTCTGCCCCTCCTGCCGTCGACGGTCCCGGCACGCCAGGCCTGGCCCGCGCGCACACGATCACCACCGTCAGGCCGGTCATGAGGTAGGCGATGAGGTGCAGCCCTTCCATGGGCGCACCGATGTACTCCCGCACCAGGGGCAGCATCACCAGCAGGGTCGACACGGCCAAGGCGAGCAGGCCGGGACCGGCGCCGGCGAGCAAGGCCGCCATCACCAGCGCAGGGAATGCGAAGACGAACGGCACGCCGCCCTGGAGCCAGGGCTCCAGTGCCGCCCGCACCCCCACCGCCGCGACACCCAGCACCGCGCCCAACCCCCAGCGCCACCATCCTGCGTCCGGTCGAGCAGGCACGGCGACGGCAAAACGTGCCGACGATTGCACAGGGCGTGACTGCGGCGGCAGCTCACCTGGATTCCCAGGTGGGGCTGCCTCGACGGCCAGGGTGTTCTCAGTGTTGTCTGGCGACATGGGTGGTCGGGCGAAGGCTCGCGCAGCGGCGCCGCGACGGTCGTGGCCGGACGGAATGGACTGACCAAGCAAGAGATGCGCCCGAGAGAGGACGTTCGCGTGGCGGGCCATTGCCGCCGTGCCGGAGGCGCCTGACCTCGTGGGCGCTAACCTCGCGGCCATGGACCCCTGCTGGATCGACACCCACTGCCACCTGGATGCCGCCGAGTTCGACCCGGATCGCGACGAGGTGGTGGCGCGGGCGCGCGCTGCGGGTGTGGGGATGATGGTGCTGCCGGCGGTCGAGCGCGCCAATTGGGAACGCGTGGCGGACCTGGCTCACCGCTACCAGTTCGCCTATGCGCTGGGAATCCACCCCCTGTACGTGCCCTGGGCTCGCGCGGAGGACCTCGAGGCCCTGCGCGAGGAATTGAGCCGCCGGCGCGGCGACCCCCGCCTGGTGGCGGTGGGTGAGATCGGTCTGGACTTCTTCGTGCGCGACGTGGACCCCGCGCTGCAGGAACAGTTCTACCTGGCGCAGCTGAAGATCGCGCGAGACGCCGGCTTGCCCGTGCTGCTGCACGTGCGCCGATCAGCGGACGCCCTGCTCAAGGGCCTGCGCCGCATCGAAGTGTCCGGCGGCATCGCGCACGCCTTCAATGGCAGCCTGCAGCAGGCGATGGCCTTCATCGACCGCGGCTTCGTCCTCGGGTTCGGCGGGGCGGTGACCTTCGACCGCGCTTTGCAGTTGCGCCGGCTGCTGACGTCCATCCCCGAGCACGGGTTCGTGCTGGAGACGGACGCCCCCGACATCCCGCCGCAGTGGCTGTACAAGACGGCCGCACAGCGGCGGGCGGGGGAGCGGGGAAGGAATGAGCCGGCGGAGTTGCCGCGGGTCGGTCATGTGATTGCCGAGCTGCGGCGCACGCCAATGACCGACCTCGCGCACCTGACATGCCGCAACGCGATCTCAGCCCTTGCGGGTACGACGACTCTGACACCTTGAGGGACCATCTGATCCAGGAGCTGAGCGGGACGGGACGCCTGTTCGCTGGGCGGGGCAAGCGGCGAAGCGGACCCCGGGCGCCAGGTAGGCCACGGCAGACGCTGAAATCGTCCTCACGTCCAACGCCCTCCAATGTCCGCCTGCCCCCTGCGCGACGGGGTTGACAATCGGCCCGGTGAAGAAGCCCCCTCCTCCCGCCCTCCCCGACGTCACCTTCAGCGAACACGCCGGCATCCGCGACCTGCACCTCGACTCGCCCTGGATCCAGGGCTCGATGCGCATCAAGGCGCCCTTCGACATCGTGCTGGAGTACGTGCAGCGCATGATGGTGTGGCTCGTCTTCCAGGAGCCCGAAGGCCTGTCCAAGCGCCACGCGATGCAGCTGGGCCTGGGCGCCGGCGCCATCACCAAGTTCTGCCACAAGCGGCTGCGCATGCGCACCACCGCGGTGGAGGTGAACCCACAGGTCATCGGCTGCTGCCGCGCCTGGTTCCACCTTCCACCGGACGACCAGCGCCTGAAGGTGCTGAACGCCGATGCCGCCGACGTGGTGCGCGAGGCGCGGCGTCTGCAGACCGTGGACGCGTTGTGCGTGGACCTGTACGACCACGAGGCCGCAGCCCCGGTGCTCGACGACGAGGACTTCTACGCGCACTGCCGCGGCCTGCTCACCGACGGCGGCGTGATGACGGTCAACCTCTTCGGACGCGACGCCAGCTTTGGGCTCAGCAGCGCCCGGGTGGCCGCGGCCTTCGGTCGTGACCAGGTCTGGAGCATGCGGCCCACCAAGGAAGGCAACACCGTGCTCATCGGCGGCCGCGGCGTGGTGGTGCCCGACCGCGAGACCCTGCTGCAGCGCGCGGCTACGATCGAGGACCTCACCGGCCTGCCCGCCCGCAAATGGCTGCGCATGGTCCGGCCGCTGGACTGAGCCCCGCACGCGCGCATGACTTCCCCTGCCCCCGCCTCGTCCCCGCCTCCTGCCCCGGCGACGCCTGTGCGCCATGGCCCCTACCAGGGCAAGCTCGAATGGCGAGCCGTGCTGCATTGGCTGCGGGAGGACGGCGTGATCAGCACCGAAGAGGCCGAACGCGTGAAGAAACGCTTCGGCAGCACGCAGTCCAGCCTGCACCCGCTGCTGCGGCTGGGCGGCGCCGGCCTGGTGCGGCGCGACACCGGCACGGCACTGGACACCGAGGCGCTGACCGAATGGCTGGCGGCCAAGTGCAAGCTGCCCTACCTGCGCATCGACCCGCTGAAGGTGGACGTGGGCCGGGTCGCCGAGGTGATGTCCATCACCTATGCCGAGGCGCGGCGCGCGCTGCCGGTGGCGGTGGGCCCGGCCGACATCACCATCGCCACCGCCGAACCCTTCGACACCGGCTGGCTGCCGGAGATCGAGGCGCACACCCGCAAGCGGGTGCGGCTGGTGCTGGCCAACCCGGTGGAGATCGGCCGCTACACCACCGAGTTCTACGCGCTGGCCAAGTCGGTGAAGGCGGCGCAGAAGAGCGGCGAGACGTCGGCGCTCGCGAGCTTCGAGCAGCTGGTGGAGCTGGGCAAGGCCAACAAGCAGCTCGATGCCAACGACCAGGGCGTGGTGCAGGTGGTCGACTGGCTGTGGCAGTACGCCTTCGACCAGCGCGCCAGCGACATCCACCTGGAGCCGCGGCGCGACATGGGCGCCATCCGCTTTCGCATCGACGGCGTGCTGCACACCGTCTACCAGGTGCCGCTGTCGGTGATGAACGCGATGACCGCGCGCATCAAGCTGCTGGGACGCATGGACGTGGTGGAGCGCCGGCGCCCGCAGGACGGGCGCATCAAGACGCGCCGGCCCGAACTCGACGGCCGCCCCGGCGGCGAGGTGGAGATGCGGCTGTCCACCCTGCCGGTGGCCTTCGGCGAGAAGCTGGTGATGCGCATCTTCGACCCCGACACGGTGGTCAAGGGCACGGAGGCGCTGGGCTTCGGCCCTCGCGACGGCGAGCGCTGGAACGAGCTCGTCGCGCGGCCCCACGGGATCATCCTGGTCACCGGCCCCACCGGCTCCGGCAAGACGACCACGCTGTACGCCACGCTCAAGCGCCTGGCCACTGACGAGGTCAACGTCTCCACCATCGAGGACCCGATCGAGATGATCGAGCCCGCGCTGAACCAGACCCAGGTGAACCCGGCCATCGACTTCAGCTTCGCCGAGGGCCTGCGCGCGCTGATGCGGCAGGACCCGGACATCATCATGGTCGGCGAGATCCGCGATCTGGCCACGGCGGAAATGGCGATCCAGGCCGCGCTGACCGGCCACCTGGTGCTGTCGACCCTGCACACCAACGACGCCGCCGCGGCCATCACCCGCCTGGCCGACCTGGGCGTGCCGCCCTACCTCATCAGCGCGACCGTGATCGGCGTGCTGGCCCAGCGGCTGGCGCGCACCCTGTGCCCGGCGTGCAAGCAGCCCGACGACGGCGTCACCCACGAGGACCTGGACAACGCCGCCCAGCCCTGGCGCATCAAGGGGCGCGCGCAGGCCTACAAGGCGGTGGGCTGCCTGGAATGCCGGCAGACGGGCTTCCGCGGCCGCACCGGGCTGTACGAGCTGCTGGTGATGAGCGAGCCCGCGCGCCGTGCCGTGCACCCCACCCTGGACGTTGGCGCGCTGCGCCGCCAGGCCCTGGCCGACGGCATGCACCCGCTGCGGCTGGCCGGGGTGACCAAGGTGGCCGAGGGCGTGACCACGCTGGAGGAGGTGCTGCGCACCACGCCTGCCTGGGAGGGTTGAGCCGGCCGCGCTGCTCAGTGCGGCTTGCGCGGCCGCTTGTCGCCGCGCAGGCGGAAGACGTTGCCGTCCCAGCGGCCGCCCTCCTTGCGCTGGGCGCTCTCGCCGCGCTGGCGCTCGCGTGCCCGGCGGATCGCCTCTTCGGCCATGCGGGCGGCTTCCTGCTCGGACATCGGGCGCCGGGGCGGCGGTGGGGTGCCACGGCGGCGCTGGCGCAGGCGCTGCC
>OFDC01001235.1_pt1 | contig 14100 bp, 15 predicted proteins | sample 1520941 | NCBI WGS metagenome assembly OFDC01 (sample SAMEA94258168, study PRJEB24077) | hot springs metagenome | biome: Aquatic biome; feature: Water | place: India | collected 2012-12-06 | depth 5 m | reverse complement strand
GACAACTATAAAGATGACACTATCGTAGGTACGGGTATTGAATACAAATTCTAATCTTTACTAGAGTTTGCTATCAAAAAATCCACTCAGCGATGAGTGGATTTTTTTTATGAGTGAGTGATTTATTGATAAAAATAATTTTTTGCTAAACCTGGGCATTTTCGAGTAAAATTCTTTTTTACCAACGAGCGAAATAGATAACATGACAAAATTCATCTTTGTAACTGGCGGTGTCGTTTCTTCACTTGGCAAAGGTATCACCGCTGCATCGGTAGCCGCGATTCTTGAGGCACGTGGTCTAAAAGTCACCATGACCAAAATGGACCCTTATATCAATATTGATCCAGGTACAATGAGCCCATTTCAACATGGTGAAGTATTTGTTACCGAAGATGGCGCAGAGACTGACCTTGATTTGGGCTATTACGAGCGTTTTTTGCGCCACTCAAAAATGACGCAGCGCAACAACTTTACCAGTGGGCGTATTTATTCGGCAGTGATTGAGAAAGAACGTCGCGGTGATTATTTGGGCGGTACGATACAGGTCATTCCGCATATTACCGATGAAATCAAAGCGCGTATCCGTGCCAGTGGCGAAGGCTACGATATTGCGATGATTGAAATCGGTGGTACTGTCGGTGATATTGAAAGCTTGCCATTCATGGAAGCGGTGCGTCAAATGCAAGTTGAACTTGGTCGCAACAATGCGATGCTGATGCATTTAACCCTCGTGCCTTATATCGCGAGTGCAGGCGAGAGCAAAACCAAACCAACACAGCACTCAGTCAAAGAATTACGCAGCATTGGCTTGCAGCCTGATGTGCTAATTTGTCGTAGTGAACACGCGATTAGCGATGATAATCGCCTAAAAATTGCATCGTTTACCAATGTTGAGCAACGTGCCGTTATTCTTTGCCCCGATGCCAAATCCATTTATCAAATTCCAAGTATCCTACATGCCCAGCATTTAGATGATTTGATTTGTGAGCGCTTTGGGTTAGATACCCCAGAGGCGGACTTGAGTGATTGGCACCAGTTTACCCAAGCGTTGTTAAATACCCAAGAAACTGTAACTGTGGCGATGGTGGGTAAATACGTCGAACTGCCTGATGCTTATAAGTCAATCAATGAAGCCTTGCTACATGCGGGCGTGGCAAACAATGTCAAAGTCAATATTGACTATGTGGATGCCGAAAAACTTGAAAATGATGATAGCCTGTTTGAGTATATTAAAGCTGCCGATGCCGTACTCGTCCCTGGTGGATTCGGTGAGCGCGGCACCGTGGGTAAAATGAAAGCGATTCGCTATGCCCGCGAAAACAATGTGCCTTATTTGGGGATTTGTTTGGGAATGCAATTAGCCGTCATTGAGTTTGCGCGCAATGTATTGGGTTTAGATGCCAACTCAACAGAGTTTGATAAAAAAACCAAAGCGCCATTGATTGGTTTGATTACAGAATGGTTTGATGAAAAAGGTGAACTACAAGTACGTAGTGACGCCTCAGATTTGGGCGGTACCATGCGTTTAGGCGCCCAAAAAGCCGAGCTTGTGGAAGACAGCAAACTGCGTCAAATCTATGGCAGTCCTGTGATTACTGAGCGCCATCGTCACCGCTATGAAATGAATGGTCGCTATATTGAACAGCTTGAGAATGCTGGTATGAAAATTTCTGGTTATTCAGCCAAACAGCATTTGGTTGAGTCAGTAGAGATTGCCAATCACCCTTGGTATGTCGCGGTACAATTCCATCCAGAATTTACCAGCCAGCCACGCGGTGGTCATCCATTGTTCAATAGCTTTGTTGCAGCGGCGAAACAAACCAAAAAATAGTATTTATGATGCACAACAAAACCATCTGTTACAGGTGGTTTTTTTTTAGCCAGCTTCGTATCTAGCCAATTATGCTATAGTGACAATCAATAAAAACTTTGACAACATACTGAGAGCCCTATGACCACTAACTTACTGACACCACAATCCCATATTCAGCTCAATGATATTACTATCGGCAATGATCAACCGTTTGTGCTGTTTGGCGGCATGAATGTACTAGAAAGTAAAGATTTGGCATTTGAAATTGCTGAAAGCTATATTGACATCTGTAAGCGCTTAAATATCGGCTACGTGTTTAAGGCAAGTTTTGATAAAGCCAATCGCTCAAGTTTGTATTCATTTCGCGGTCCAGGTCTGCAAAAAGGTATCAACTGGCTACACGATATCAAAAAAACCTTCAATGTGCCCATTATCACTGACGTACACGAACCGTACCAAGCTGAGCCTGTGGCAGCGGTGGCGGATATTATTCAGTTGCCCGCATTTTTGAGTCGGCAAACCGACTTGGTAGCAGCGATGGCAAAAACCGGTGCGATTATTAACGTCAAAAAAGCACAGTTTTTGGCACCCCATGAAATGAAACATATCATCAATAAATGCCTTGAAGCCGGTAATGATAAAATCATCTTGTGCGAGCGTGGCAGCACGTTTGGTTATAACAATCTCGTTGTCGATATGCTTGGCTTTGACACTATGAAAAAAATGCAGGTTCCCGTGTTTTTTGATGTGACCCATAGCCTTCAGCAGCCGGGTGCGCGTGAAGACAGTGCAGGTGGTCGCCGAGAACAGATTACCACCTTAGCACGTGCTGGCATGGCAACAGGATTGGCAGGGTTATTTTTGGAAGCGCATCCAAATCCTGATGTTGCCAAATGCGATGGCCCTTGTGCGCTGCGGCTGAGTCAGCTTGAGACGTTTTTAGCGCAGTTAAAACAGCTTGATACCTTAGTCAAAGGGTTTGAGGTGTTAGACACCCACTGATTTTTACACAAGTTTTTCACACAAATTTGCAACGCCTTGTTATTAAAATGTTATCAATCGATAACGAGGCTTTTTTTTGGCTATGGTATAGTGCTAGGTTATAGGAATAGAACAATATTTGATAACCCACAGCATAAATACAGGAATAACCATGGCAATTCAAACAGTCGCGTATGATTTAAAAGGCATTCATGACCCAGCAGGCTATGAGGAAGTCATGAAAGCTCTAACCACCATCGGCGGGGTGCAGGCGGTGCATCTTGTGTATTTTATCACTTAGTTCATTGATGTGATTGCGGGTTAATGCTTTGACTTGGGCGTTGCTACGCTGCTTGTTATCTTGTAGAGCCAATAACGCTTCAATTTGCGTTAACGAAAATCCCACATCACGGGCATGTTTGATAAATTTTAGACGCTGTAATTGGGTATCGCTAAAAACACGATAACCACTGTCGGTGCGCTGGATGGTCTGTAATAAACCGAGTTTTTCGTAATCACGAATTTGTCTAGGTGATAACTCAGTCAATTTAGCGACTTCATTAATATTCATTTTTTGCTTGACCTTGACCTAATGTTAAGGTTTATAGTAATACCACAGTGTGATAAATCAATCTTTTTTTTTAAAGAACGTAAAAAAGGAGCGTAGTATGACAACCCAAACCATCACCTTAAATATCCAAGGCATGACTTGTGGCGGCTGCGTCAAAAGCGTAACCAATGCCCTCAATCAAGTGGCAGGGGTGCAATCTGTCGATGTCAGCCTTGACCATAACAACGCAACCATCAGCTTTGATGACAGCCAAGTACAACAAAGCACGCTTAAAGAAGCGATTGAAGACGCTGGCTTTGACGTAGTATAACGACGCCACGCAAAGACAATGTACAAGACAGACACTATCATGACTACCCAATCGATACACGCGTCAGACAACGCCCATACCGAGCAAATCATTCTTGATATCGATGGCATGACTTGTCAAGCCTGTGCCAGCCGCATCGAAAAAGTGCTCAATAAAAAGCCTGCGATTGTGCAAGCCAATGTCAACTATGCCAATGAAGTGGCGCAGGTGCAGTTTGATGCCTCACAAACCAACGCCGAGCAGATTGTAGAATGGGTGAAAAAGACAGGCTATGAGGCAAAAGTACAGCCGCAGAACGCGCTATTTGCGCATGAAGCCCATGAGCAGAAAGTGCCCTACAACTTGATTGCGGTTTGGATTTGCTTGCTGCCTTTTTTGATTGGCATGGCGGGCATGATGATGGGCAGTCATGCGCTGATGCCGCCGCTATGGCTACAATTTGTGTTGGCAACTATCGTACAGTTTGGCTTGGCGACAGCGTTTTACAAAAGTGCCTGGGCGAGTATCAAAGGCGGTCTTGCCAATATGGACGTGCTGGTAGTGCTTGGCACACTGACAATTTGGGCGTATTCGACCTATAGTTGGTTGAGCTATCTGCAAACCACAGCCCAAATGGGGCATGATGGGATGGCGCATAGTATGCCCCATGTGTATTTTGAAGCCAGCGTGATGGTGATTGCCTTTGTCAAAATGGGCAAGTACCTAGAAGCCCGTACCAAAAAACATAGCCTAAATAGCATCAATTTGCTATTAGCGCTCACCCCTGAGCAAGTGGAAGTTAAAAACCCCAATCCACAAAGCCAAGATGAGCAGTGGCAAACCCTGCCCCTTGAGCAAGTCACGGCCGGTCAAATTTTACGTGCTAAAGCAGGTACTCGCATTGCCACCGATGGCATCGTCACCGCTGGCGAAGGCTGGTGTGATGAAAGCCATTTGACGGGTGAATCAGTGCCCCTGTCTAAACATATTGGCAGTACGGTGCTGGCAGGTGCCATGGTAGAAAACGGCAGCTTTGAATACCAAGTCACCGCCAAAGGCAGTCAAACACGGCTTGGCGATATGATACAAGCGCTCAACGACGCCCAAGGCAGTAAAGCCCATATCGCCCGTATCGCCGATAAAGTCGCGGGGATTTTTGTGCCGGTGGTGGTTGCCATCGCTTTGTTGACTTTTTTTGCCAATTATTGGTTCTTAGGCGCGTTTGACACGGCACTCATGCGCGCGGTGGCGGTGCTCGTGATTGCTTGCCCCTGTGCATTGGGACTGGCGACGCCGGCAGCCATCATGGCGGGCATGGGTGTGGCAGCACGCTCAGGGGTTTGGTTTAAAGATGCGCAAGCCTTAGAAGCGGCAGGTGCAATTGATACGGTAGTATTCGATAAGACAGGCACCATCACCCAAGGTAAACCCCAATTATCTGCATCGTACCTGATAGATGACAATCTAAAGCTGTTTAACTTAGATAAAGCAGCTCTGCTGCAGCTCGTTGCCAGTGTCGAACGTCATGCGAACCACCCGCTTGCGACCACGCTAGTGAACTATGCTGAAACCTACAATAAACAGACCGATACGCCTCAAAGTCCAGCAGCATTTACCATAAGCCATGTAGAGACAGTGCTCGGGCAGGGGATACAGGCACAGGTAGCCACGATTGGGCGGGTGAAAATCGGCACGCCAAGTTTTGCCAATCTTCAGTTGCCTGCAGCGATTATCCAAGCCAATCCTGTTTGGCAGATTGCCAGTCAAGTGGCGGTAAGTATCAATGACACCCCTGTGGCAGCCTTTGCGCTAGCCGATGAGATCAAACCAGACAGTGTTAAGGTGATTGCGTCGCTGCAAGCCCATCATCTAGAGGTGATAGTGATGAGTGGTGACAAGCAGTCGGTAGTTGACTTTATCGCCCAACAAGTCAAAGCAAACCAAGCCTTTGGTGAGCTGTCACCCCGTGATAAAGCGCAAAAAATTGATAGCCTACAACAACAAGGTAAAAAAGTAGCAATGGTGGGCGATGGGGTGAATGATGCCCCCGCGATGGCAACGGCGACCGTAAGTTTTGCGGTAGAAGGCGCAACCGATATTGCCAAGCATAGCGCCACGGCAAGGCTGATGGGCGAGTCGCTCAAACATGTCGATTATGCGGTCACAATTGCCCGCGCAACCCTGCGTAATATCAAGCAAAACCTATTTTTTGCGTTTATCTATAACTGTCTTGGTATACCGTTAGCAGCATTTGGGCTACTCAATCCAATGATTGCGGCAGCAGCGATGGCGCTGAGCTCGATATCTGTATTACTTAATGCCTTGCGACTCACCCGCATGAAAGTCATTTCCTAACGGCTTATGGTTGTTTTGACAACCCGTTGGGGCTGGTTTTACTTGGCTGCGTATGACTATGCATGACCTATAGGCGATAGTGATAAGCTGCTAAAATTTGTTAAAATATGCTATGATAAACCCACCTCATTTGTATTTTAACACTCCCATTGTTGATTGTGACAGCCAAGGAAAACGCCATGTACGCTGAAGAAACCACCACCAATAACCAAATCAAAGATATCATTGCCCGCGAAATTTTGGACTCACGCGGCAACCCAACCATTGAAGCCGATGTGATTTTAGCGGATGGTACTATCGGTCGTGCAGCAGCGCCATCGGGGGCATCGACAGGTTCACGTGAAGCGCTTGAGCTGCGTGATGGTGACGCATCACGCTATCTGGGTAAAGGGGTTAAAAAAGCCGTTGCCAACGTCAACCGTGAAATTCGTTCATCACTGGTTGATATGGACGTATCAAAACAACAAGACATTGACAACAAATTATTAGCGCTTGATGGCACAGAAAACAAAGAAAAATTGGGCGCCAATGCGACCTTAGCAGTATCTTTAGCAGCAGCCCGTGCCGCCGCACAATCACAAAAACTGCCACTTCACCAGTACATTGCCAACCTACGTGGGCAAACATCACTATCGATGCCTGTACCGATGATGAATATCCTAAATGGCGGTGCCCACGCGGACAACACCGTTGATATCCAAGAGTTTATGATTGAGCCTGTTAATTTTACCAGCTTCGGTGAAGCCTTGCGTGCGGGTACAGAAGTGTTCCATAGCCTAAAATCTGTGCTAAAAAAACAAGGCTTAAACACCGCAGTCGGTGATGAAGGTGGCTTTGCACCAAACTTACGCTCAAACGAAGAAGCGATTACTGTCATCATGCAAGCGATTGAGCAAGCAGGGTATACCGCAGGTAAAGACATTTACTTAGCGCTTGATTGTGCCTCATCAGAGTTCTACCATAAAAACGAGCAAGGGAACGGTCAATACGTACTTGAAGGCGAAGGCAATAAAGCCTTTAGTTCAGAAGGTTTTGCGGATTATTTAGCAGGTCTTGTGAGCCAATACCCAATTATCTCGATTGAAGATGGTCTAGATGAAAGCGATTGGGATGGCTGGGCGTACTTAACGCAAAAATTGGGCGACAAAGTACAACTCGTGGGTGACGATTTGTTTGTGACCAACCCAAAAATCCTACAAGAAGGTATCGACAAGCACATTGCCAATGCGATTTTGATTAAATTCAACCAAATCGGTACTTTATCAGAAACCTTAGACGCCATTTATCTAGCGAAGAAAAACGGCTATGCCACCGTCATCTCACACCGCTCAGGTGAGACTGAAGACAGCACCATCGCTGACTTAGCCGTGGGGACAGCGGCAGGTCAAATCAAAACAGGCTCACTGTGTCGTTCTGACCGTGTTGCCAAATACAACCAACTGCTTCGTATCGAGCAGATGGTCACTGCAAGCTACCACGGTGCTGACGAGTTTATCGGTTTACGCAACCCAAAAGCCTAACTTTAAAAGCCTAACTTTAAAAGCTCAGCACCAAAAGCTTAAATCCAAAAGCTTAAATTTTGCAGCTTGATAAAGCATTGAAGTGATAAAAACCTTAACCCATGACATTGAATTTGCTACAATGCGTGGGGTAAGGTTTTTTTATGCCAAAAGTTTTTATTATTGAGTGCTGTCATGACTTATTTGCGTCAACTGTTTATGATTATTTTTGCGGTGATTGTGTTGGTATGTCTACAATACCAGTATTGGTTTGGCACCAATGGTCGTGGCGATTTGGCAGCGTTAAATAAACAAATCAGCGAACAGCAATCTATCAATAGTGATCAGCAAAAAGCCAATGAGGTATTGCTTGCCGATGTCAAAGACTTAAAAAACGGACTTGAAGCGGTGGAAGAACACGCTCGCTCTGATTTAGGTTTAATCAAACAAGGCGAAACCTTTGTGCAAATGTCGACCGCTAGCAGTGTATACAGTACCGATGTCATCGCACCAACGGTCCACAACACCGCCACCTCTCAACCATAAAAGCATACAAACTACCAAAGTTATATTTGTCTCAATTTTTACTATCAACTGTTTACTTTATTGTTGAAAAGACGCCATGTCAGAACTTAATGCGATAGCCGCCAATTTATCTAACAACCTTACGATTGACACTGTGGTCGTCGCGGCAGGCGTTGGCAAACGCTTTGGTAGTCAGATGCCAAAACAGTACACCCATATTGGCAGTCAGACGGTGCTACAACACAGCATAGCGGCGCTAAGCAAAGTCCAGCAGCTAAGCACTTGCTATTTGGTGATTTCTGAAGAAGACGCGATTGCCAAAACACTGGGCTTTAGCATGCCAATCGAGTGGGTGATAGGTGGCAAGGAGCGAATGAATTCGGTGTTTAACGCCGTGCAAACGATTTGGCAAAACTATCAAAATCCACGCTGTGACCTTGACTGTCACCCTAGGCATGATAATCATTGGGTGCTGATTCATGATGCTGCGCGTCCTTGTGTCAATCCAAGCGATATAGAAAAATTGATCACGCAGACCACGCAGCAATTTTTGCAACAGTCGCCTCAACAGTCACAGCAAGAGCAAGAGTCGGCGGGTGGCTTATTAGCAGTACCGGTGCGTGATACGGTCAAACAAATCATCCATGCACAAGACAAAGTATTGGCACAAAAAACGCTTGATCGCAGTCAGTTGTGGCTGGCACAAACCCCGCAGATTTTCCCATTGGCAACACTGTATGATTATCTAATCCAAGCCATTGAGCAAACGATTGCGTTTACCGATGAAGCCAGTTTATTTGAGCATTTTGGCAAACAGCCGTTATTGGTGGAAGGCAGTCATAGCAATATCAAACTGACTTTTCCAGAGGATTTGCAGTTTGCGCAGGTGTATTTGGCAAAACCTTAGCAAAAATGGCTTGGTAACAAATTGAGGTCACCGCTAAAAAGCGTATAACGAAAGAAGCACACGAGCAAAAAACGGCAAAGAGAATTTATAAAGCCACAAAAACAAAAAAGCCATACTACATTAGCATGGCTTTTTAACTGTATTTTTTAGCTAACACTAAAAAAATTGGCGTCCCCACGGGGATTCGAACCCCGGTTACCGCCGTGAAAGGGCGATGTCCTAGGCCTCTAGACGATGGGGACACTAGCACGCTTAAGTTTATAGCGTGACCTCGACCGCTTTCACCGTTAATGTCGAAGTGGAGCGTATAATATATATTTTTATTTTTGCCGTCAACTGTTTTTTATGTAATTTTTTATATTTTTAACAATTAGCCCATGATAGGGTGGCTCAAGATGGTTGATAGAACAGCAGGACAAGCGCATTAGCCAACTAATACGCTTAATTGCAGTGTTGTCTAAAAAGTGTTGTCTAAAAATTTAGCGCCGTACTTATGAGTGATTATTTTGATGCGACTCAGATGTTGTATGATCACGCGTTGTATGAGATTGCGGCGGCAGATTAGCGGCTTTATTTTTTAAATGATAGCGAATCCAGAAATGGGTTACGATGCTAATCACAATCGATAAACTGATAAAACCCAAAATAGTCATCCAAATATTCATTTGTACGCCCATAGTGACCTCCTTTTCTTTTATCACCTTTTTTTATCAAATGGCATTAGCTTTTATCAAATATTGTTCAGGTCTAGTGTAGCAGGTCTGGCTAACAGTATTGAGCCATTCAGGTAATGATGTGTGGTAGCGATGTTACTACTGGCTATTTTGCTTGTGCCAATCGTGATATGAAATAGCGGTAGCAAATAGAAAATAAGCAGCGATACTTTTTTCGCACTTTAGGCTAGTTTTACGTTACTATTCATCTTTTCAACCGCTTATTTTATCAATGCCATTTTATGACAATGATTATGGCGTTTTAGCAACTGACACGGTTGCAGCAAGGAAAATAATTATGAAAGTAGTCATCAGTGATGGCATCGAATACGCCTATTTATACTTTGGGGAAACGCTGTTTCGTGCCGATTCCTGTAATGCCGATGTCCGTCTTGGCGATTTGCTGATTCATGAAGGCCCAGCTTTTGAGGCAAAAGCCCACGCGGCGAAAGTTTTTAATGCGGATAAAACCTACTTTGTGCTTAACGGCACTTCCTCTTCTAATAAAATTGCGATTGGTGCGTTAGTGGCGCATGGTGATGTGTACTGTATTGTACCCGGTGAAGTGTGGGATGGGGCGGTGCTTGATTACTTCTTGGCATTGCAAGAAGGGGTTAATCGCTTGCCAGGCTTTGAGCCAGAAGTGCAGGGCGCGTACTGGGAATATGACGACCAAGGTAAAAAGGTTGCCTATGCCTATGTGTTAAAACAGTCTCACCAAATTTGATTGACGGTTTTTGATTGACCGGCTTTCTCGGTGAAGTCTATATTTGCCGCGTTTGCAGCAGTAACCAATGGCGCAAAAATTGGTCTGTGTAGGTGGGTGCGGTGTTATTTAATTAAATGATAATCATTATTATTTACATTCTCAATCTATTATTGGATAATGACGGCTCAATTTTTTAACAGGCAGTCAAACAATGACAATGAAAGATTTTCGTCTCTACATGAGGCTTGGGCACCGCTATGTTGGATTCTTTATGGTTGGCATTATGCTGGTCTATTCGCTAAGTGGCATGTTGCTGGTATTTCGCGACACTGATTTTTTAAAATCTTCAAAAACTGTCAAGCAAGTCGTGGCAACCAATCTTGATGAGAAAAATCTAGCCAAAACCCTAAAAATGAAAAACATCGATTTTAGGGAGCAGCAGGGTGATATACAGCTTTTTAAAGATGGACAGTACAATGTTAAAACCGGTGAGGTGACTTATACCAGCAAAAAACTGCCTGTGGTATTAGATAAAATGGTGAATTTTCATAAAGCGCCCTCTAAAGGTAGTATGGGTGGGCTGAATGTATTGTTTGGCATGAGTTTATTATTTTTTGTGCTATCGAGTTTCTTTTTATTTGCCCCAAGTTCAAAAATCTTTAAACGTGGCTTGGCGTTTGTTGCCGTTGGGGCGGTGTTGTCGGTGATTTTGTTGATGTTGTAAATTACCCTAACAAAAAGTTTTTCAGCAGCGTTTTGGCGCCTTCGGTGGCGAAGGATTCTGGGTGATATTGCACCCCTTGAATCGAATAGTCACGGTGGCGAATGCCCATGATTTCATCGCCTGCTAGACTGGCATCTTTGAGGTTTTTATCACTATGTTGCTCACTAGATACCACGCTGGTCACTACCAAACAATCGGGGAGTGAGGCAGCGTCGACCATCAGTGAATGATAACGCATAATGTCAAGCTGCTGTGGCAAACCTTGATACACGCCTTGACCATCGTGGCGAATCGGTGACGTCTTGCCATGCATGGGCACATTGGCTCGCACCACTTGACCACCAAAAAAATGCGCAATCCCCTGCATGCCAAGACACACGCCTAGTAGCGGTATGGTTTTGCCAAGCTCAGTAATGACGTCACCACACACGCCAAAATACGCAGGGTCATCGGGTGAGCCAGGACCGGGCGAGATGATAATGCGGTCAGGATTCATGGCTTTGATATCCGCTAAGCTAATCTCGTCATTGCGTTTCACAATCACGTTAAAAGGTTGATTCTCTGCGGCTAAAATCTCACCAATATATTGGTATAAGTTAAAGGTAAAAGAATCGTAGTTATCAATAATTAACACTTGCATAGTCAACTCTAAAAATAGGTTTGGCGGTTATTCTAAACGTTTAAAATACTGCTATATATCTTGCTATCATGCCAATCCATCATAACCTTTGTCTGTCTTAAGCTATCGTTATGATTAAAAACTAGCTTACGACACTGGCGCAAAATTGGACAGTACAACTTTCATCGCGGACAATTTACGCTGGATTTCTTCATATTCGTCTTCAGGGTTGGAGTCATACACATTGCCGCCGCAAGTTTGCGCATACGCTTTTTCGCCATTGATAAACAGTGAGCGAATCGGGATAGCAAAAATACAGTCCCCATTAAAACAAAACTGACCGAGTGCACCACCGTAAGCACCGCGACCATCGGGCTCTAGCGTATTTATAATTTTCATCGCTTCAATTTTGGGTGCGCCCGATAGCGTGCCTGCGGGAAAATTACTGGCAAGCGCGGTGAACATATCATGATTAGGGTCAAGAATACCGACGATTTCACTGGAGATATGCTGGACATGTGAAAAGCGCTTGATATCCATTAAGTTACGTACTTTCACCGTCCCAAAGCGTGCCACCCGCCCGATATCATTACGATGTAAGTCCACCAACATATTATGTTCGGCGATTTCTTTGGGGTCATTGAGCAAGGCGCGCGCTAACTGGCGATCTTCGGTCTCATCCTTGCCGCGTTTGGTGGTGCCTGCCAGTGGGAAGGTTTCCATCTCACCATTGCGCAATCGGAACAACAACTCAGGCGATGCGCCAATAATTTTTTGGGCGCCAAATTTGACATAGTACATATGCGGTGACGGGTTGACTTCGCGCAGTTTACTATAAATTGGCATGCTATCGCCTTGGATGCGATAATGCGACTTGAAACCCACTTCACACTGGAAAATTAGCCCAGCTTTAATGTCTTCTTTGACTTTCATCACCGCTGCCGCATGTTGCTCGCGGTTCATCCCATCGCCTAGATGCTCAGCAGTCGGCTCGGTATAGTCAGGCGAAATAGCGGTTAATAATGACTTGATTTCGTCAATACGATTGCTTTGGTGGTCGGTATGGTAATAATAATAAAAAATTTCACCGGTCATCTTATCAAGGCTTAACCCATCTAAGTACACCCCGAATTTGAACGGCTCGAAATCATCACTGGTTTGAATATTAAGGGTCGGCTCAAAAAAATTGACACTATCAAATCCCAAAAAACCGACCAATCCGCCGGTATGGCTACGTGAAATCACATGCTGTGGGGTGATTTCGCGCAGTAGTTGGTAAGGATTGTCACAGATATAATCCGTGCTTTCCCCCGTGCGATTGTTGGTGATAGTCAAAGTATGGCGGTCTTTTGCCAACACCGTCATCGCAGGGTCAAAGCCGATGGCATGATGACGTGAGATATAGCTTTCTTCGCCCAACGATTCTAGTAAAAAACAGGTAGCATATTTGGCTTCGATGCGTTTAAAGAGTTCAAAAAAATCAATGTCTTGTGCAAGTTTAATCAGGCTTGGTTTGCTGGCAAGGGCGATTTTGGGCGGTTTGGCGTGTGTAGTCATCATGGTGTCTTAAATTTATAGTGTTTTAAATTTATAGTATGCTAAATTTACCGTATCTTAAATTTATAGCGGCTTAAATTTTAATCGATGTTTCAGTGTTCTAGTATGATGATACATTGTAATCAGATTAACCCCTGCTTGCAACTCTTTTATGGCATGCCAGTTATTTTCTCACTGATTTTCATCACCCTGCTAATCACCCCAAAGTATGTCACCCCAAAGTATGTCACCCCAAAGTATGTCACCCAAAAGTATGCTACTGTGAGGGGCTTATTTACGCTTGAAGCCATTATCACGAATTTATAGGTTCAAATGACTCAGATTTGGCAATAATTGGTTGATATCGTGTTGACCATACGCTTTGGCGCCCCGTGATACGGTTGCAATGCCCACCCCCAAGCGCTCAGCGATTTCGCGTTGTGGTAGCACTTGCTGAAACAAGGCAAAAATCTGGATGCGGTTGGCGATTTCTTTCTGTTCTTTTTCAGTCAGTAGCGCTGCCAAAATTTCGCGGATAAAGTCACTATCATCGGTTTGGCTCAATAGCTCAACCAAATAATCATAGGCGGGTAGTGGTGATGGCGAAGTGTGCGGCATAGTAGGTTTTTTTTGAGTAAAAGATAACAAGTAAAGCATTTCAGTGTTCTAGTATAGTGATACATTTTACGGCGTTTAGCAAGTGAACTCAATCGATTTTTATCCCTTGCACCGGTTTTTGGAAGCCTTAGATGGTATCAAAGATATGTCAACCCTGTTATTTGCCAAATACAACCAATATGACAGCGATGACCAAGGCTTTATCGGGGAGGGCATACTGCGCCGAGTGCTCGCCAATACC
>OFDC01001234.1_pt1 | contig 14112 bp, 11 predicted proteins | sample 1520941 | NCBI WGS metagenome assembly OFDC01 (sample SAMEA94258168, study PRJEB24077) | hot springs metagenome | biome: Aquatic biome; feature: Water | place: India | collected 2012-12-06 | depth 5 m | reverse complement strand
GTCCTGCGCGCCCTTGCGGTGCATGATGTTCTTGAATTTGGAATGGCCTGCCATGGTCCGTGCTTCTTGCGAGGTTTTGGAATCTGCACCGCCCCTAGCCGACGCGGGCGCATCCGGCAATCGGTGTGGCGCATTGGCGCAATTGCAGGCATGAGGCAGCGATGATCCGCACCACGCTTGCCGAACTCATCGCCTTCCTGCGCCGCCCTGTGCCGATGGAGGCGTCCGGCCTGAATGACGATGGCGCGCTGTCGCGCTGGGTGGTGCTGGCGGCGTTCCAGATCGGCGTGCTGGGGCTGGTGGTGATGCCGCTGATCGCGCTGTGGCAGAAGGCCTTTGCTCTATCCCCGCCCAATGCCTTCGAGGGACTGGGACCGCTGGCGCTGTGGGGCGGGGCGGTATTGCTGGCGCCGGTGCTGGAAGAGCTTTTCTTTCGCGGCTGGATGAGCGGAACGCGGCGGGCGCTGGCGCTGATGGGCGTGGTGCTGGCCGGGCTGACGCTGTTCATCGCATTCGGCCGGGGCAAGCCGCTGGCAGGTGGCGGGATTCTGCTGGCCACGATTGTTGCAACCGGTGTTGTCTGGTGGCGCAATCGACGCGACAGATCGGTTCCCGCGTGGTTCTCCCGGCACTTCGCCCTGCTGGTCTACGGCACCACTGCGCTGTTTGCCGCGATGCATCTGGCGAACTACGCGAGTGTTACGCTGGCTGCCGTGCCGATGGTGCTGCCGCAGTTCTGGTCAGGCCTGATGTTCGCGCACATGCGGGTGAGGCTGGGTCTGCTGGCTTCGATCCTCAACCACATCGCCTCGAACGCGATCGTGCTGGCCGTGGCGCTGAACTGGGGTTAGCCGTTGACGACTGTCCCGCCATTGGGGTGCAGGACCTGGCCCGACATGTAGGATGAATCCTCGCAGGCGAGGAACAGGAAGCTCGGGGCGACTTCGTTGGGCTGGCCGGGGCGCCCCATCGGCGTGTTTTCGCCGAAGTGCTCGAGCTTTTCCTCGGTGGCCCCGCCGCATGGATTGAGCGGCGTCCAGATCGGACCGGGCGCTACGGCGTTGACGCGGATACCGTGGCCGACGAGCTGTTCGGACAGGGCGCGGGTGAAGGCGGTGATGGCGCCCTTGGTGCTCGAATAGTCGAGCAGTTCGGGTTCGCCCTTGTAGCTGGTGATCGAAGTGCAGTTGACGATTGCGGCGCCGGGCTTGAGGTGCTCGCGCGCAGCCTGAACGAGGTAGAACATCGAGAAGATGTTGGTCTGGAAGGTGCGCTGCAGCTGATCGGCGGTGATGTCGCGGATGTCCTTGTCAGGGTGCTGTTCGCCCGCATTGTTGATAAGGACGTCAAGGCGGCCCCAATCGCCGATGACGAGATCGACGAGGGCGTGGGCCACTTCCGGATCGCCGAGGTCGCCGGCAAAGGTCAGCGCTTCGCTGCCTTCGGCCTCGCACAGTTGGCGGGTGCGGGCAGCGTCCTCGCTTTCGTTGAGATAGGCGATGGCGACTTTTGCGCCTTCGCGCGCGAACAAGACTGCGACGGCGCGGCCGATGCCGCTGTCGGCCCCGGTGACGATTGCCACCTTGCCCTTGAGCCGCCCTGAGCCGGGATAGCGCGGCTGCCATTCGGGCTTGGGATCGAGGTTCGCCTCGCTGCCGGGAAGGCCGTCCTCGTGGATCGGTGGGCGGACGGTGGCGGTCTGGGTCATTGGGCTATCCTGCTGAAACTACAGGATGCCAATGGCCGGGCAGGGTGGTGGTTCCGCCCCTGCCCGGGAAACGCGATCAGTCGATGCCGAGGGCGTTCTTGTAGGTTTCGAGCACGGCTTCCATCTCGCGGCGGTCGTCGGGCTTCATTTTCCGCAGGCGGACGATCTGGCGCATGATCTTGGCGTCGTAGCCGGTCGCCTTGGCTTCGTTGTAGACATCCTTGATGTCGTCGCCGATGCCCTTCTTTTCCTCTTCCAGGCGCTCGATGCGCTCGATCAGGAGGCGCAGACGATCGTCTGCGGTCTTGGCGTCGTCGAATTCGACCATCGGGAAAGTCTCCGGGTATGCGGGTGAATCAGGTGGCGGGGCTGATAGACGCGCCACCGGATTCGGGCAAAACCGGGCCTGTGGATAGTCCGGGGATTAGTGAGATCCGGCGTTCTTCTTCAGGCTTTCTTCCATCCGGGCGAGCTGCTCCGGCGTCGCTTCGGTCTGATAGCGGGCTTTCCACTCTGTAGCGGGCAGGCCGTGAATCACTTCGCGCGCGGCGGCCTTGTCGCCTTCGAAACCGCCTTCGATGATCCAGTCGGCAAGGCAATTGCGGCAGAAGCCCGAAAGACCCATCAGGTCGATGTTCTGGGCGTCGTGGCGATGCTGGAGGTGCTTGACCAGGCGGCGGAAGGCGGCGGCCGCTACGGAATCGGGCAGGGCATCGATTGCATTCGTATCCACTGTAAACATCCTTGGGTTTTGAAATGGCATGGGCCATAGCGCATCGCGGAAGATTCATAAGGAGTACCAAAGCCGTGGCCAAGCTCGATCCTCGCGGACGGAAAGTGAAGATCCTCGCCACGGTAGGTCCCGCCAGCCGCGAGCCGGAGATGCTGGAGAAGCTCTTCCGCGCTGGGGCCGATGCGTTTCGTGTGAACATGAGCCATGGCGAACACGCCACCCATGCCGAGACGATCGCCAATATCCGCGCGCTCGAGAAGAAGGTGAACCGCCCGATCACGATCCTGTGCGACCTGCAGGGGCCGAAGCTGCGCGTGGGCAAGTTCAAGGAAGGCCGCGCGGTGATCCGCCACTCCGGACACTTCACGCTCGACCGCAATCCCGAGCCGGGCGACGAAACCCGCGTGCAGCTGCCGCACCCTGAACTCTTCGGCATCCTGCAGAAGGGCCAGCGCCTGCTGATCGATGACGGCAAGCTGCGCCTGCGCGTGATCCGGGCCGATCAGAACGAGATTCTCTGCTCTGCCGAGGTTGGTGGGGTCATCTCCGATCGCAAGGGCGTCAACGTGCCGGATGCCGTGGTGCCGGTCCCGGCACTGACCGACAAGGACCGCCGTGACCTTTCATTCGCGGTGGAGCATGGCGCGGACTGGATCGCCCTGTCGTTCGTGCAGCGGCCCGAAGACGTCGCCGAAGCGCGCCGTCTGATGGGGGGCTACGGTTCGCTCATGGCCAAGATCGAGAAGCCCGCCGCCATATCGCGGCTGGAGGAGATCATCGAGCTTTCCGATGGCATCATGGTCGCGCGCGGGGACCTTGGCGTCGAACTGAACCCCGAGGAAGTGCCGCCGCTGCAGAAGCGCATCGTCGAAAGCGCACGCCGCCAGGGCAAGCCGGTGGTCGTCGCCACGCAGATGCTGGAATCGATGATCGAGGCGCCGACGCCGACCCGCGCCGAAGTGTCCGACGTCGCCAACGCGGTCTACGACGGTGCCGACGCGGTCATGCTCTCGGCCGAAACCGCTGCAGGGGCCTGGCCGGAAGAGGCGGTGACGATCATGCACCGCATCGCCGCGCAGGTCGAAGCCGATCCAGGCTATGGCGCGCGCGTCCACTTCATCGAGACCCTGCCCGATCCGACCACCGCCGACGCGCTGGCGCAGGCTGCGGCGAGCATCGCCAACACCCTGCCGATCGCCGGGGTGATCGTTTTCACCGGGTCGGGGTCGACCGCCCGCCGCGTGGCGCGCGAACGGCCCGGCGTGCCCATGCTGGTGCTCACGCCGTCGCAGAAGACCGCGCGCAAGGTCGGCTTGCTGTGGGGCGCACATGCCGTCAGCACCAAGGACATCGGCAGCTTCGAAGAAATGATCGCCAAGGGCAAGCGCATGGCGCTGCGTCATGGCTTCGGCACGGCCGGATCGCGGCTGGTAGCCCTGGCGGGTGTTCCCTTCGGCACTCCGGGCGCCACGAACCTGCTGCACGTCGTCACGCTGACCGGCAACGAACTGGATCAGCACAGCTGACAATGATGTAAATCTGCAACGCTGCGTGTAAGATTTAATTGCTCACTTGAAAACAGGTTGAACGCTGGCGCGCAGCGGGCATTTTCGGCTCCACAAAATATAACGGGAGCTGAGAATGCTGAAGACAAGGAACAGGGTCGTACGTGCATTTTCCGGCGGCTTGAGCGCGATTGCTCTCGTCGCCACGGGCGCCGGTGTCGCCCAGGCGCAAGAGACTGCGCAGGATCAGGAGCAGTCGGCGATCGACGTGCTCAACGCCGACATCATCGTGACGGCAACGAAGAAGAAGGACGTCGAAAACGTCCAGGACGTGCCGGTTGCGATCACCGCGTTCAACGCGCAAAGCCTGCAGGCGCTGCAGGTGCGCGATATCCAGACGCTGACCTATAGCGCGCCCAACGTCTCGCTCGACCAGGTCGGCACCTCGCGCGGGACCGCCAACTTCTCGATCCGCGGGCTTGGCGTGAACAGCTCGATCCCCTCGATCGACCCGACCGTCGGCGTCTTCGTCGATGGCGTCTACATCGGCGTGAACAACGGCCTGGTGTTCGACGTTTTCGATCTCGGCTCGGTCGAAGTGGCGCGCGGACCGCAGGGCATCCTCTATGGTCGCAACACGACCGGCGGCGCGGTGCTGATCAACACCGGCGATCCGACCCCGGATCTGCGCGCCAACTTCCGCGTGTTCTACGAAGGACCGGTCGATTCCGGGCGTGGCTCGGGCAACTTTGCAGCGCAGGCCGTGGTCTCCGGCCCGCTGATCAAGGACGTGCTGAACTTCAAGATCGGTGGCTACGTCAACAACGACGAGGGCTATTTCAAGAACCTGTTCGACGGTAGCGACTTCGGCAAGGCGCAGACCCAGATCGTGCGTGGTGCGCTGGAATTCCTGCCGTCGGAGGCCATCCGCATGGTGGCCAAGGTCGAATACTTCAACAGCGAGGGCGATGGTCCGGCCGGCCAGAACCATGGCCTGTACAAGCGCGACACGTTCGACTTTGCGATCGACAATCCCGGCTTCTACAAGAACCGCACCTGGTTCGCGACGCACAAGACCGAGATCGACGTCGGCGACGGCAAGATCACCAACATCTTCGGCTTCCGCGACTATGACGCCTCGACTGGCGGCGACATCGACGCCAAGCCGGTGTTCGTCTTCCACTCGAACACCCTGTTCAAGCAGCGCCAGTACTCGGACGAAATCCGCTACAACAACCGCTTCGGTGCGCTCGACTTCACGGCCGGCGGCTTCTGGTTCACGCAGGACCTGCGCTACGACGAACTGCGCTTCTTCCCCTCGTTCATCAGCCCGCTGACCCAGATCGGCGGCGGTCGCCAGGACCATGACGTGCTCGGCCTGTTCGCCTCGGGTGACTTCGACGTGACCGATCAGCTGACGCTGACCGCCGGTATCCGCTGGTCCAAGGAAACCAAGGACGTGGCCGTCACTTATATCCGGCCCCGCACCAACTGTTCGGTCGTGGGCGGTACGTGCCCGACATCGGGCCGTAATTCATTGATCCCGACTGAGAACAACGGTTTCACAGACAAGCGCACCTGGGAAAACTGGAGCCCGAAGCTCGGCTTCCAGTACCGCTTCAACAACGATGCGCAGGTCTATGGCAACTGGACCCGCGGTTTCCGTTCGGGCGGCTACAACTTCCGCATCACCAATGCCCGCGCGTTCGAAGCCGTCGCTGCAACGCGCGGCTTGTCGTTTGACGAAGAGCAGGTCGACAGCTTCGAACTGGGCACCAAGTTCCAGACGCCTGACCGCAAGCTGACGCTCAACCTGGCGGCATTCCGTACCGAAGTTGGCAACATGCAGCGCGAGGTCAACGAAGGGTCTGCGGCCGGTGTTGCCCAGTCGATCTTCAACACCGCCGACGCCCGCATCACCGGCATCGAAGGCGAAGGTCGCTTCGCCTTGGGCAAGAACTTCCTGCTCACCGCGAACTTCGGCTACATCGACGCCAAGTACACCAAGGTGCTGTTCGACATCTCGAGCGACGGCGTGGTCAACGACTCCGACAAGGCGCTCGACCTGCCGCGCACCCCGAAGTGGACCTATGGCTTTGGCGTGCTGGGTGATTTTCCGGTGGGCGAGGGCAATGCCATCGTCGCCCGCGCCAACTTCCAGCATCGCGACCGGTTTGCCTATACCGACAACAACTTTGGCTGGATCACGTCGTCCGACAACCTCGACGCCTCGATCAGCTACAAGACCGGTGGGCTGACCTTCACGGTCTATGGCCGCAACCTGCTCGATCAGGTCCAGCATGGTGGTGATACCCAGCTGGGCACCGCCGCGCAGATCCCGGTGTTCGGTGGCCCGCTTTCGACCGGCGTCGACCGGCCGTTTGCCGACAATCCCAAGGCCGGGACGTTCTCGCCGCTGGTGCGCGGTCGCGTGCTGGGCGTGGAACTGAACGCCGACTTTTGAGGGTAAGGGCGCTGCGCGGGCTGCGGCTCGCGCAGCGTTCAGTTCTGGCGTGACTTGATCGTTGCCAGCCTTGGCGCTTCGCGGCCGGCGCGCTTTTCGGCAGAGATCACGCAGTTCTTGCCGGCCTTCTTGGCAGCATAGAGCGCAGCGTCGGCAATCGGCACGATGTCGGTTGCCGACGTTGCCGTTTCCGGAATGGTCGCGATGCCGAGCGAGGCCGAGATCGCGCATTCGTGGCTGGCGCTCAGCGATTCGATGCGCTGGCGCAGGATTTCGGCCTTGTCCATCGCGTCTTCCAGCGAGCAGTCGGGCAGGATCGCGACGAGTTCCTCACCGCCATAACGGCAAACGACATCGGTCGGCCTGAGGCAACCCACGATTTGCGCCGCGACATCGCGCAAGACCGCATCGCCCTTGGCGTGACCGTGTTCGTCGTTGAGCTTCTTGAAGTTGTCGAGATCCAGCATGACCACGGCGGTGCTTGCCCCGGTGCGCGAACCGAGCGACACGAAGCGCTCCAGCGCGTCTTCCATGTAGCGGCGATTGTAAAGCCCGGTGAGCGGATCGCGCAGCGACTGCGTGCGCAGTTTCTCGCGCAGGGCAATGTTGGACAGGGCGAGCGACATGGAGTCGGCCAAGGCACGGCCAAGGCGCCGGATTTCGAGAATGTCCTCGTAAGCGTCCTGCGTATCCGGATGGGCGATGATCAGCAGGCCGTGCAATTGTCCGCATGCCATCATCGGCATTTCCACTGTGGCGATCTCGGAAGGGTGGTGCGCACAGCACAGGGTTCCCACCGCTGGCGAATTGATATGCGGCTTGCCGCGTTTCAATGCCCAGCAGTTGGAAGGGGAGAGCATTTCGGGCACCCGGTAGCCCTCGGGCATGTCCCAGGCCCGCGCCAGATCCAGGCGATCGCGCGAGTTGTTGAACACGAACAAGGCCGCGCCATAACCGGGCAGCAACCGGCGTGCCGTTGCCATCAGGACTGCGCCCGCGTCCTCATAGGTTTCTGCCGCCTGCAGCATGTCGGTCATCGCGAACAGCTCTTGGATCTGTTCACGCGAATCGCGGGTGACGAGGAAGTTTGCGAGGTTTCGATTGCGCACCGATTCGGCGGCACGCTTCAGGACGATCTGCAACGCAAAGAGTGCGACCATGCAGCAGGCCGCCGCTATGGCGAGAAGGTCGTGGTATCTGTCGGCAACGACCATCGGCAAGACGACCGTGCACAGCACCAGCGCATGAGCGACGAGAGTCGCAACATGCACTTTCTCCAGCGCTTTCCCGTCGTCGGTCAGCTGGCGTTTATCCGATGTTTCGCGATCTGCCACAGGTCAGGCAACCTCCCATTATCGGGATATGCCGGGCAGTGGGGTAAGAACGCGTTTAACCCGCGGGCCGTAAGTCAACGGCTGCAACCGCTACTTGCGGTTTACCATCGTGTCGCCCGGTTCAGCGCGCTCCGAACAGCGCCGAGCCGATGCGGATGTGGGTCGCGCCCAGCTGCACTGCCGTTTCAAAATCATCGCTCATGCCCATCGACAGGCGGTTCAGGCCATTGTCGTCGGCCAGCTTGTCGAGCAGGGCGAAGAAAGGCGCGGCCTCGATCCCGGCAGGCGGCACGCACATCAGGCCGATCACGTCCAGACCGGCTTCGCGGGTCTGCGTCAGCAGAGCGGGCAATTCGGCCACCGCGCAGCCGCCCTTCTGCTCCTCGTTGCCGATGTTGACCTGGACGAAGCAGGGCACCTTGCGGCCAAGCTTGTCTTGCGCCTTGCCCAAGGCGGTGACGAGGCTGGGGCGGTCGACCGAATGGATGCAATCGAACAGGGCAATCGCGTCTTCGGCCTTGTTGGACTGCAACTGGCCGACAAGGTGAAGCTCGACATCGGGATGGGCCGCGCGAATGGCGGGCCACTTGTCCTGCGATTCCTGGACGCGGTTCTCGCCGAACACGCGCTGGCCTTGCGCGATCAGATCGAGGATCGCCTCGGCGGGCTTGGTCTTGGAGATTGCGATCAGCGTCACCTCATCGGCCTCGCGCCCGGCGATGCGCGCGGCGGTGGCGATGCGCGAACGGACCTGTTCGAGCGGCGATGAAGGGACTGCCTGTTCCATGGCGCGGTGCTATAGCGCCACGATGCAAAAGCGCCAGACCATCGCGAAACAGGTGCCGCGACGCGTGCTGTTGAGCGATGCGCGCAACGATGCCGGGCTGGAGCGCGCGCTGGCGCGGCTGGGACGGGGAGATGCGCTGGTGTTCAGGCACTATCACCTTGTCCGTGCCGCGCGGCGCGCCCGCTTCACGACGCTGGCCCGACTGGCATCGCGCCGCGGCGTCATGGTCATCGGCGCCCGCGTCCCGAGGATGTGGCGTGTCGATGGCGTCTATGGCGCAGCCGGAAAGGTTGCGGGGAGCCCCGGCCTGCGTCTGGTCACGGCCCATTCGCTCCGGGAAATCGCCGCAGCAGCACGCGCCAGGGCCGATGCGATTCTGCTTTCGCCGGTTTACCGCACGCGATCGCATCCGGGTGGCAAGGTGCTTGGGCCGGTTCGCTTCCTGATGCTGGCGAGGTATTCGCCAGTGCCGGTGATCGCGCTGGGCGGGATGACCCGGCAGCGCGCCGCACGGCTGCCGGTCCATGGTTGGGCGGCGATCGACGGGCTGGCCTAAACCCTTCACTCGTCGCAATTCCTGTCGGGATTCTTGACGGTGAGTCCCCTTCGGGCGCATGATGGGCGGGCAAGGGCAGGGATAGGCACAAGTTCATGGCAAGCCGGGCAGCAACCACCGCGCAGGCACGCGGATCGAACGCGCGAGGAGGCCAACGTGGTGCCGATTGGCGCGGTGCCGGCCTGCGGGGGGCAGATTGGCGCGCCGTTCTGCGCCGCTCGCTGCGCCGCAGTCTGGAACTGCTGGGTGGCGGCATCCTGGCCGCGGCGATGGTGTTTCTGGCGCTGGCGCTGTTGAGCTATACGCAGACCGATCCGTCCGGAAGCACGGCTTCGGGCAGCCCGGTCGAGAACTGGATGGGCCTTGCCGGCGCATGGGCATCGGAGCGCGTGCTGCTGTTCTTCGGTCTGCCGGGCGCCCTGCTGCTTCCGCTCCTGTGGGTGTTTTCGCGGCGCCTGTGGGATTCGGAAAGCGATCTCATCGATCTTGACGAGGACGAGGACGAGGACGGGGACGCAGCGCCGCCGCCCAGCTGGTGGCGCCCTACGTTGCTGTTGCTGGTTGCCATGGCGCTGATCGGCACGGCGCTTGCGCTTTGGGGTGGCAGCACGTCGAGCCGCCTGCCTGCCGGGCCGGGCGGGCTTTCGGGCCTGCTTGGCGCAGCGGCGGTGAACGGGCTCGCCGGATTGGTGCCGCAGGTTTCCGCGCTGTGGTTCTCGGTTCCGCTTGGCCTTGCCTCGCTTGCAGGAGGCCTCGCCATCGCCAGCCGGATCTTTGCGTTCGACTGGGCCGGGATGCTCAGCCTGCCGTCGTTCCTGCGTCGTTCGCCGCGTCAGGTTGACCTCGGAGACCTAGAGGACGAAGCCACTGCCCGTCCGCCAAAGAAGGAGCGCCGCGAGAAGGAAGCGCGTGCGGCCGCCGAGGCCATCGACGTCGAGGAAGCGCTGTCGCAGCGCAAACCCACCGAGATCAGCGACCCCACTCGCACGCCTGCGCCAGCGGCTGCTCCGCCCAAGGCACGGCAGGGCGACCTGTTCGACAAGTACGAGCTGCCCTCGATCGAACTGCTGGTCGAAGCCCCCGCAGGCTCCACCCAGAAGATCGACAAGCTGGCGCTCGAACGCAATGCGCGCCTGCTCGAGAACGTGCTCGACGATTTCAACGTCAAGGGCGAGATCACCGCGGTGCGTACCGGCCCGGTCGTGACCATGTACGAGCTGGAGCCGGCGCCCGGCATCAAGGCCAGCCGCGTCATCGGCCTGGCAGACGATATCGCCCGCAACATGAGCGCGATCTCGGCGCGTGTCTCGGCCATTCCGGGGCGCACGGTCATGGGCATCGAATTGCCCAACGCGATCCGCGACATGGTGTCTTTCCGCGAACTGATCGCCTGCGAAAAGTTCGCCAGTTCCAAGGCCTTGCTGCCGATCATCCTGGGCAAGGACATTGCCGGTGAACCGATCGTGGCCGACCTTGCGACGATGCCCCACCTGCTCGTTGCCGGTACCACCGGTTCGGGCAAGTCGGTCGGCCTCAACTGCATCCTGCTCTCGCTGCTCTATCGCCTGACGCCCGCGCAGTGCCGCCTGATCCTCGTCGATCCCAAGGTGCTCGAACTCAAGTCCTACGACGACATCCCGCACCTGCTCTCACCTGTGGTGACCGAGCCGGCCAAGGCTGTCCGCGCGCTCAAGTGGGCGGTCGAGGAAATGGAGCGGCGCTATCGCCAGATGTCCTCGATCGGCGTGCGCAACATCTCGGGCTTCAACGACAAGGTCCGCGCCTCGCTGGCCAAGGGCAAGCCGCTGGGCCGCCGCATCCAGGTCGGCTTCGATCCCGATACGGGCGAGGAACTGTTCGAGGAGCAGCAGCTCGATTACGAAGTGCTGCCGCAGATCGTGGTCATCGTCGACGAGCTGGCCGACCTCATGGTCACGGTCGGCAAGGAAATCGAAGTCCTCATCCAGCGCCTGTCGCAAAAGAGCCGCGCCGCCGGCATCCACCTGATCATGGCCACGCAGCGCCCCTCGGTCGACGTCATCACCGGCGTGATCAAGGCCAACCTGCCGACGCGCATCAGCTTTGCCGTGACCAGCCGCATCGACAGCCGCACTATCCTTGGCGAACAGGGCGCCGAGCAGCTGCTGGGCAAGGGCGACATGCTCTACAAACCCAACACCGACCCGATCAAGCGCGTCCACGGCCCGTTCGTTTCGGACGAGGAAGTGGAGAAGGTCGCCGATCACTGGCGTGGTCAGGGCAGCCCCGAATACGTTGATTCGGTTACGGAAGAGCCGGAAGACGGCGGCTTTGGTTTCGACGACATCGACAGCGCCTCGGACAATCCCGAAGACCGCAAGTACCGCCAGGTCTGCCAGCTCGTGTTCGAAAGCCAGAAAGCCTCGGCCAGCTGGATCCAGCGCCAGATGGGCGTGGGGTACAACACCGCGTCGAAGTGGATCGAGCGCATGGAGGCCGATGGCCTCGTCGGCCCCGCCAACCACGTCGGCCGGCGCGAGATTTACCGCGACAAGGATGGCAACGTCCTCTGACCGCATCCCATGCACAAGTTCATGAATATTCCGACATCGGAACTTAACCCCGATTTCGGGGCAATTCTTGTCAGGGATTAACGAGCTTCTAAGTTTGCTCAGGTAGCGCTTCATCCATGTTGGGTGGGTTCAGACGCTGGCTGTGCATGATGCTGGTGGTCTTCGTCGGTCTCTGGTCCGTCGAAGGACAGGCAGAACCCGTGCGCCCCCTGTCTGCCTGCCATGCCGATGCCTCGACCGGCGAAACCTGGCAGACGGTTGCATCAATGCCGTCGCGCTGGCGCTGCGATGACAGCGGATGGTCCTTGGCGGAAGAGGTGCTGATCCGCTTCGATCTCGGCAACGAGGATGGCCGCGTTCTCCCGCAAAGCCTTGTCACGCATACCGGCAACTTCGAACGGGCGGACGTGGGCCTGCTCGGGCAGGACGGCGCGATCCGCTGGTCCTCCTTCTGGCCGGCAGACGTCCACCATCTGGCCGCCGGGCCGTACATGGTGATCCCGGTGGCCGGGGTGACCTCGGAAACGAGGGCCGTTGCCGTCAGGGTGGTGAAGCCCTGGGGCAAGACCATCATGAGCGAGATGCGGCTCGATGCCTATCCCGAAGGGAGCGGCTGGCCCTTGCCCCGGATCATCGTGATGGCGGCGATCTGCGGGATGCTGCTCGTGCCCCTGCTGATCAACACCGCATTCTACTCCGTCCTGCCCGAGCGCTACGTGATCTGGCATCTGGTGATGGTGGCGGCCATGCTGGTACAGGCTGCATTCGCCACCGGGTTTCTGCATATCTTCGTCGATGTTGGCGCGGTGTGGGAATGGCAGGTTTCGAACATCGCCTTTTCTACCATGGCGAGCGCCGCGCTGCTGTTTGCCGCAAGCTTTATCGAGGCTGACAAGCTGGCGCCGCGCCTGCGATGGCTGGGACAGCGCACGGCGCCCGCGATTGCCATCGGCGGTCTCATCGCCTGCCTGCCCGTCGACGCAATGAGGAGCCTTTCATCGCCGGCAATGCACCTGATGATGGGTGTGGCGATCATGGTGCTGGCAGCCATGCTGTGGGATGCACATCGGCGTGGCAGCACAGCGGTCCGCCTGCAGATCATAGCCTGGACGCCGATTCTGCTGATCGGGTCCTGGCGCATATCGGCTTTTCTTCTTCCCGGCCTTCATCCCACCGAGGCCATCGAACTTTACCAGCTCGCCCTGGCCTTCGAGGTGCTGGTTACGGCCCTGGGCATCGTGAACCGCTTCGTCGATGTCAGGCAGGAGCGTGACCGTGCCACCGCACGCGCCATCGAACTCGAAGGCGTGGCCGACCGCGATCCGCTGACCGGCCTCAGGAATCGCCGCACGATCGAGAAGCGCTTCGAACAGCTTTTCGACCGTGGCTTCAGGACCATGGCTGTCATCGATCTCGATCACTTCAAGGACGTGAACGATACGCACGGCCATGCGATGGGCGATATCGTATTGCGGTCGGCTGCCGGTGCCTTGCTTGACGATCGGGACACCAAGGCGATCCGGATGGGGGGTGAGGAATTCCTGCTGCTCCTGCGTGGCCAAGATGCCGCAGCCCGTGCCGAGCGTTGCCGCCGTGCCATCGCCACGCGCGTTTCCACCGAAGTGCCCGGCCTTGACCGGATCGTCACGGCGAGCATGGGCCTGGTGGAGCACGACACCACTGGCAATCTCCAGATAGACTTCGTCGCGCTCTATGCGCGCTGCGACCAGCTCCTGTACGAAGCGAAGCGGCTGGGTCGCAATCGCACCATGCGGGAAAAGGTCACCGGCTTCGACGTGGCGAACCGCGCCGTGGCCTGACGGGAGCCGGCGAGGCCCGTTCCGCACCGTGAAATGCAAATTGCCGGTTTGCAGCTTTGCTAATTCACTTGAGCATGCGGCATGGATTTGCGCTATGGGCCGCAGAATTCGAAGACTGCGAAGGACTCCCGCCGTGCAAGATACCCTCATCCGCCAGCGCGAAACGACTGCACCTGCCGGTTCCGTCCGTACCGACTGGACGCGCGAAGAGATCGCCGCGCTGTTCGATCTGCCGTTCACCGAACTGGTGTTCCGCGCCGCAGAGGTCCATCGCCAGCACCATCGCGCGGGCGAAGTGCAGCTGTGCACGCTGCTCTCGATCAAGACCGGCGGATGCCCCGAGGACTGCGGCTATTGCTCGCAGTCGGTGAAGGCCGATAGCGGCGTCGAGGCGACCAAGCTGATGGAAGTGCAGAAGGTGCTGCAGTCCGCCGCGCAGGCCAAGGACAACGGCTCAAAGCGCTTCTGCATGGGCGCGGCATGGCGCAACCCCAAGGAGCGCGACATGCCGGCGATCATCGCGATGATCAAGGGCGTGCGCGAGATGGGCATGGAGACCTGCATGACGCTGGGCATGCTGACGCCGGGCCAGGCCGCACAGCTCGCCGAGGCGGGGCTCGACTACTACAACCACAACATCGACACCTCGCCCG
>OFDC01001233.1_pt1 | contig 14133 bp, 11 predicted proteins | sample 1520941 | NCBI WGS metagenome assembly OFDC01 (sample SAMEA94258168, study PRJEB24077) | hot springs metagenome | biome: Aquatic biome; feature: Water | place: India | collected 2012-12-06 | depth 5 m | reverse complement strand
TCGAGCGCCGTCAGCGCGCGCCGGGCGTCGCCCGACGCCAGGCGCACGATGGCGGCGAGGGCCTCTGGCTCGAGCGCCACGCCGCCCCCGAGCCCCCGCGGATCGGAGACCGCCCGCTCGACCAGCAGGCGCAGGTCGTCATCGGAGAGCTGCTCGAGCGTGAGCAACAGGCTGCGGCTCAGCAGCGGCGCGATCACCGAGAAGGAGGGGTTCTCGGTGGTCGCCGCGATGAGGATGACCCAGCCGTTCTCCACTCCCGGCAGCAGCGCGTCCTGCTGCGCCTTCGTGAAGCGGTGGATCTCGTCGAGGAAGAGCACCGTCGATGTGCCGTACAGGTCGCGATCGGCGAGCGCGCGCTCCATGACCTCGCGCACATCCTTCACCCCGGCCGTGATCGCCGAGAGCTCGATGAAGCGCCGGCCCGACTGCCGCGCGATCGCCTGTGCGAGCGTCGTCTTGCCGGTGCCCGGGGGGCCCCACAGGATCACCGACACGGCGCTCGGGGCGCGGCTGGGATCGTCGGAGGCGAGGCTGACGAGGGGGGATCCGGGTGCCAGCAGGTGGCGCTGCCCGGCGACCTCGTCGAGGCGCGTGGGCCGCATGCGCACGGCCAGGGGAACAGCGGCGGAGCCGAGCCCGGGCGGAGCATCCATGCGCCCAGGCTAGTCGCCGACCGCCGACAGAGCGGCGCGCCCGCGCTCGGCTAGAGTTCACTGCGGCGCGACCCGTGCGCGCCGCACCGTCATCGGATGGAGGATCAGTGGCTGCATCGGCGAACAACCGCGAGGCTCAGGAGCGTCTGCGCAAGTACCAGGCGCGCCAGACGGTGCACGAGACGCGCGTCGCCCGGCGCAAGCGCGACAACCTCGTCGCGGTCATCGCGCTCGTCGTCGTCGGCGCTCTCGCCACGACGGCGCAGGTGGTCTACTTCACGAGCGGCCCGGGGGCTCCCGAGCCGGTCGCGAGCGCGAGTCCCGAGCCCACGAGCGCGACGCCGCCCGACCCGGCGCTCAGCGAGTTCCGCACCTGGACGGGCGCGATGACCATCAACGACAGCATCGAGCTCGAGTACGAGCTCGACGGGCTCGCGGCACCGCAGGCGGTCGCCTCGTTCGTCTCGCTCGTGCAGAGCGGGTTCTACGACGGTCTCACCTGCCACCGGCTCACGACCCAGGGCATCTTCGTGCTGCAGTGTGGCGACCCCAACGGCGACGGCACGGGCGGCCCCGACTACCGGTTCGGGCCCATCGAGAACCCGCCCCTCGACGACGTCTACGCCACGGGTGTGATCGCGATGGCCCGCCAGAGCGGCGACGGATCGAGCATGGGCAGCCAGTTCTTCATCGTCTACGACGACTCGACGATCCCCTCGGACGCCGCCGGCGGCTACACCATTCTCGGCCGCGTCACGAGCGGGCTGGAGTCGCTCATCGAGGGCGTCATCAGCGCGGGCGCGGCCGACGGCGCCCCCGACGGGGCGCCCGCCGTCGCCACCACGATCACGGGCATCACGATCCAGTAGCGATCACCCCGGCGGGCGGGGCCTCCCCCCGCTCGGCGCCGAGGGTGCCATATGCTGAACAACCGCGCGGAGCGTGCCGCGCGTGTCCACACGATGAGGATGTAGCAGACGTGTCAGCGAACGAGAACACCTGGGGACGAGTCGACGAGACCGGCACCGTGTACGTCACCGACCGCGACGTCGAGCGGGCGGTCGGGCAGTACCCCGACGGCACCCCCGACGAGGCGCTCGCCTACTTCGTGCGCAAGTACGTCGAGCTTGAGGGCCAGGTGCGCCTGCTCGAGCAGCGGGCGCGGGCCGGGGCACCTGCCGCCGATGTGGCCAAGACCGTGGCCGCCCTCACCAGCGCGCTCGAGTCGCCCGCCGCGGTCGGCGATCTCGAAGCGCTGCGCACGCGGGTCGCCGCGCTGTCGACGACCGTCGAGAAGCTGACCGAGGAGCAGAAGGCCGAAGCCGCTGCCGCCGTCGAGGCGGCTCTCGCCCAGCGCACCGCGATCGTGACGGCGGCCGAGGCGATCGCGGCCCGCGACCCGCAGACGATCCAGTGGAAGCAGGCGACGGCCGAGCTCGACGCCCTCTTCACGCGCTGGAAGGACCACCAGCAGAACGGCCCGCGACTGCCCAAGAAGCAGGGCGACGAGCTCTGGAAGCGCTTCCGCGCCGCGCGCTCGACCGTCGAGAGCCACCGCCGCAGCTTCTTCGCCGGCCTCGACGCCGAGCACAAGGAGGTGCGCGCGCGCAAGCAGGCTCTCGTCGACAAGGCCGTCGCGCTCGCGCCGCAGGGCTCGGCGGGCATTCCGGCCTACCGCCGCCTCCTCGACGAGTGGAAGACCGCGGGCCGGGCTGGCAAGAAGATCGATGACGCCCTGTGGGAGCAGTTCAAGGCCGCCGGAGACGCGCTGTACGCCGCCAAGGCCGAGGTTGACGCGCGGGAGAACGAGGAGTTCTCGGCCAACTTGGCCGTCAAGCTCGCGCTGCTCGACGAGGCCGCCCCGCTGCTGACGGCCACCGATCGCGTTCAGGCCCGCAACACCCTCTCGAGCATCCAGCGGCGCTGGGAGGCGGCCGGCAAGGTGCCGCGCGACCAGGTGCGGGTGGTAGAGGATCGCCTGCGGCAGATCGAGCTCGCGGTCAAGAAGCTCGAAGAGGACCACTGGAACCGCACCGACCCCGAGAAGAAGGCCCGATCGGAGGGTCTCGCGGCCCAGCTCGAGCAGGCCATCGCCGGGCTCGAGGCCGACCTCGCCGCGGCGACCGCGGCGAAGGACGCCAAGCGCATCGCCGAGGTCACGGAGGCTCTGGAGGCTCGGCGCGCCTGGCTCGCCGCCGTCGAACGCTGAGCACTGACCGCTGAGAACCGACTGCTGACTGCTGACTGCTGACGGCTGACTGCTGACGGCTGACTGCTCTCCACAGCGCTGCGGCACGGAGCCCGCCGCACGGGGCGGGAGTGGCACACTGCCGGGCATGATCGCCCTGGGAGTCGCCCCCCGCCCGCGCCGCCCCCTGTCGGAGCGGCTCTCCCCCACCGAGCTTGGAGCTGCCGTGCTCGACGGCGAACTGCAGCGACTGGGCGACGACGTCGCACCGATCGACCTGCCGGTGACCACCCGGAGCCGGGCCCGAGCACTCCGCCGAGCAGTGCCCGATCGACGCGTGATCGTCTCCGACCGCAGTGCGGCCTGGATCTGGGGCTGGTTGCTCCCCGTGCCGCCGCTCACCACCAGCGTCTCGATCACCGCGCGGGTGCCGTCGCCCGAGCGCCGGCGGCTGCGTGCCCGCGAGGTCGTCATCGACCCCGATGAGACCGTCGAGCTCGACGGTCTCATCGTGACGACCCCGCTGCGCACCCTCGTCGACCTCGCGCGCCACGACACCGCGCCCGACGCGATCGAGGTCGTCGCCCGGGGCATGCTCGAGCACCGCATCCCGCCCGACGAGGTTGCGCGAGCACTCGATCGGCGCACGCGGCTGGCCTACGTGCGCCGGGCCCGCGCGCTCGTCGAAGCGGCAGGGCGGCTCGTCGCGCCAGACGATCTCAGCCGTTGCTGACGCGGTACACGTCGTAGACCGCATCGATGCGGCGCACGGCGTTGAGCACGCGATCGAGATGCGTCACGTCGCCCATCTCGAACACGAAACGGCTCAGCGCGAGACGGTCTTTCGACGTGCTCACGCTCGCCGAGAGGATGTTGACGTGGTGCTCCGAGAGCACGCGCGTGACATCGCTGAGCAGACCGCTGCGGTCGAGAGCCTCGACCTGGATCTGCACGAGGAAGACGCTCTTCGAGGTGGGCGCCCACTCGACCTCGATCATGCGGTCGGGTTCGGTCAGCAGCGACTGCACGTTGCTGCAGTCGGAACGGTGGATGCTCACGCCCTGGCCCCGCGTGATGAAGCCGACGATGCCGTCTCCGGGCACCGGCGTGCAGCACTTCGCGAGCTTGACCAGGATGTCCGGCGCGCCCCGCACGAGCACGGCCGAGTCGCTCGTGCGCACCGGCGTGCGACCCCGCGTGGGCAGACTGAACGGCTCGTCGTCACTCTCGGCTTCGACGTGCAGGGCCGCGACGATCTTCTCGATGACCGACTGCGTCGAGACGTGGCCCTCGCCGACCGCGGCGTAGAGCGACTCGACGGTCTCGTAGCGCAGCTGCGCCGCCACGTGGGCGACGGAGTCTTGCGACATCAGCCGCTGGAGGGGCAGGTTCTGCTTGCGCATCGCGCGGGCGATCGCATCCTTGCCCTGCTCGATCGCCTCGTCGCGGCGCTCCTTGGTGAACCACTGCCGGATCTTCGAGCGGGCGCGGGTGCTCGTGACGAAGTTCAGCCAGTCCTGGCTCGGGCCCGCATCGGGATTCTTGGATGTGAAGACCTCGACCGAGTCGCCGCTGCTGAGCGGCGTGTCGAGAGGCACGAGGCGGCCGTTGACCTTCGCCCCCATGGTGCGGTGCCCCACCTCGGTGTGCACGGCGTAGGCGAAGTCGACGGGTGTGGCGCCGGCCGGTAGGCCGATCACCTTGCCCTGGGGCGTGAAGACGTAGACCTCCTTCGCGCCGATCTCGTACCGGAGGTTGTCGAGGAACTCGGTGGGGTCGCTCGTCTCGGCCTGCCAGTCGGAGATGTGCGCAAGCCAGGCCATGTCGGTGTCCGAGCGCTCGACTCCCGCGTCGCTGCGGGCCGAGCCCGCCATGCGCTCCTTGTACTTCCAATGCGCGGCCACACCGAACTCGGCGCGCTGGTGCATCTCGTGCGTGCGGATCTGCAGCTCGACGGGGCGGCCGCCCGGACCGTAGACGGTCGTGTGGAGCGACTGGTAGAGGTTGAACTTCGGAGTCGCGATGTAGTCCTTGAACCGACCGGGCATCGGGTTCCAGCGGGCGTGGACGGCGCCGAGCACGGCGTAGCAGTCGCGGATCGAATTGACCAGGATGCGCACGCCGGTGAGGTCGTAGATCTCGTCGAAGTCGCGACCGCGGTGCACCATCTTCTGGTAGATCGAGTAGTACTGCTTCGGCCTGCCCTTGATCTCGGCCTTGATGCGCGCCTGCCGCAGGTCGTCTTTGACCGTGTCGATCACCTGCTGCACGAACGCCTCGCGCTCCGGGGTGCGCCCGCGCACGAGGCTCTCGATCTCGACGTAGATCTTCGGGTGCAGCACGGCGAACGAGAGGTCTTCGAGCTCCCACTTGATCGTCTGGATGCCCAGTCGGTGCGCGAGCGGCGCGTAGATCTCGAGGGTCTCCTGCGCCTTCCGCCGCGCGGAGTCGCTCTCGACGAAGCCCCAGGTGCGCGCGTTGTGCAGCCGGTCGGCGAGCTTCACGATCAGCACCCTGATGTCTTTCGACATCGCGACGATCATCTTGCGCACCGTCTCGGCCTGCGCGCTGTCGCCGTACTTGACCTTGTCGAGCTTCGTGACGCCGTCGACGAGCATCGCGATCTCGTCGCCGAAGTCGCGTCGCAGCTCGTCGAGGCTGTAGTCGGTGTCCTCGACGGTGTCGTGCAGGAGGGCCGCCGCAATGGTCTTGGCGCCGATGCCGAGGTCGGCGAGAATCTGCGCGACCGCGAGCGGATGGGTGATGTACGGCTCGCCGCTCTTGCGGGTCTGCCCCTCGTGCGCGCGCTCGGCCACCTGGTAGGCCCGTTCGATGAGCGGGATGTCGGCCTTGGGGTGATGCGTGCGCAGCGTGCGGATGAGCGCTTCGAGGGCGCCGCCCGACTGCGACCGCGAGAAGATGCGCGGCAGGAGGGCGCGCAGCGACGCCGAGCTCTGCTGCGTCGTCTCCGTCATGCGCGCCTCCACCCCGATTCTACGGGCAGGTCGCTCTGCGACCGTCCGCCACGGGATGCCCGCACGCCGCGGCCGGTGGCCCGACTCAGCGCACCGCGCCCGACTCGGGCCGCGCGACCCGCGGCCGCGCCCCCTGCTTCTTGACCTCGGGCTCGTTCTGCCGCAGGTGCACGTACAGCGGCGCCGCGAGGAAGATCGACGAGTAGGTGCCGACGATCGTTCCGACCGTGAGGGCGAGGGCGATATCGCGCAGGGTGCCCGCGCCGAGCAGCAGCGAGCCGATGAACAGGATCGACGCCGTCGGGAGCACCGCGACGATCGAGGTGTTGATCGACCGCACGAGCGTCTGGTTGACCGCGAGGTTGACCGACTGCGCGAAGGTGCGACGCGACTCCACACCGTCTTCGCTCGTGTTCTCGCGCACCTTGTCGAACACGACGACGGTGTCGTACAGCGAGTAGCCGAGGATCGTCAGGAAGCCGATGACCGCGGCCGGGGTGATCTCGAGGCCGAAGACGCCGTACACGCCCGCCGTGATCACGAGGTCGTGGAACAGTGCGATGACCGCGGCCAGGGACATCTTCCAGGTGCGGAAGTAGATGGCCAGCACGAGGCTCGCGAGCAGGAGGAACACGACGAGGGCGATGATCGCCTGCCGCGTGATGTCGGCACCCCAGGTCGCGCCGATGAACGACGAGCTGACATCGGCCACGTCGACGCCGTAGGCCTCCGCGAGGGCAGCACGCACCTCCTCCGTCTCGGCCGGGGTCAGTTGCTCGGTCTGCACGCGCACCGAGTCGCCGCCGACGATCGAGGTGCGCGGGTTGGCGCCCGAGACGACCGAGGCGACCGCGTCGTCGGCGATCGCCGTCGCAGCGGCGGTGCCCTGCTCGACCGCGCTCGTGCTCTGCACCCGGAACTCCGAGCCGCCCCGGAACTCGATGCCGAAGACGAACCCGCCGCGGAGGGCGGTGAGGCCGATCGCGAGCACCACGAAGACCGCGGCGATCGCGTACCAGAGATTGCGGCGCCCGACGAAGTCGAACGAGCGCTCGCCGGTGTAGAGGTCGTTGCCGAACCGCGTGAGCCTGCTCATCGGGCGTCCTTCCCTTCTCCGGCCGCTTCAGCGGCCTTGCGCTCGGCGATCGTCTGCCGGCGCTGCGCCTCGCGGCTGCTGCTGGCGACCTTGGTGCTCGTCACCCCGACGGGCGCGCGGAACTGCGCGCGACCGCGGTACACGGCACCGAGCGCCTTGGGGTCAAGGCCACTGAGCGGGTGCCCGCCGCCGAAGAACCGGGTGCGCCCGAGCAGCTGCATCATCGGGTGCGTGAACAGCGCCACGACGATGATGTCGACGATGGTCGTGATGCCGAGCGTGAACGCGAAGCCGCGCACGTTGCCGACCGCCAGCACGAAGAGCACGATCGCGGCGAGGAAGTTGATCACATCGCTGATGAGGATCGTGCGCCAGGCGCGCTTCCAGCCCGCCTCGACGGCGCCGTCGACGCTGCGGCCGTCGCGCAGCTCGTCGCGGATGCGCTCGAAGTACACGATGAACGAGTCGGCGATGACGCCGATCGAGATCACGAGTCCTGCGACACCCGCCAACGACAGTCGGAAGCCCTGCTGGTTGGAGAGGTAGGTGATGATCAGGTAGGTCAGCACGGCCGCCACGATCAGGGATGCGAGCACGACGCCGCCGAGCGCGCGGTACTGCACGAACGCGTAGAGGCCGACCAGGATCAGACCGATGATGCCGGCGATGATGCCGCTCTGCAGCTGCGAGACACCGAGCGTCGCGCTGATGTTCTCGCTCGACTGGATCTCGAAGCCGATCGGCAGCGCGCCGAACTTGAGCTGATCGGCGAGCGTGAGCGCCGACTCCTCGGTGAAGTTGCCGCTGATCTGCGGGCGGCCGTCGGTGATCGCGCTGATCGTTCGCGGCGCGCTGATGACGCTGCCGTCGAGCACGATCGCAAACTGGTTCTGCACCCCGGAGAGGGCCACGAGGCGCTCGGTGACGGCGCGGAACTGGGCGGTGCCCTCGGCGTCGAACTCCATGAAGACGCCCCACTCGTTCGTGGTGACGCCCGTCGACGACGTGATGAGCCCGGCCCGGGCGTCGGCGATGCGCTCGCCGGCGACCTCCACCGGCCCGAGGATGTACTTGATCGAGCCGTCCTGCTCGCAGGTGATGAGCGGCTCGTCCGAGGGCGCGACGTTCGCCCCGACCTGCGCGAGAGTGGCGCAGTCGAAGCTGTCGAACTGCTCCTGCAGCTCGGGGGTGATCCACGCCAGGTCGCTCGCGTCGGTCGGCGACGCCGTCGGCGACGGCGCGGCGCTCGGGTCGGTCGGGGCCTCCGCACTCGGCGATGCCGAGGGGTCGGTTCCGGACTCCTCGGCACCCTCCTCGCCGATCGTCGAGGCCGAGGGCAGGTCGGCGGCGAGCACCGGGCGGAACTCGAGCTTCGCCGAGCTTGAGATGCGCTCGCGCGTGGCCTCGTCAGGCTCGCCGGGGATCGACACCACGATGTTCTGGTTGCCCTGGGTGTTGATCTCGGCCTCGCTCACGCCCGACGCGTCGACGCGCTGGCGGATGATCGCGACCGCGCGCTCGAGCTGCTCGGGCGTCACCGACTCGCCGCTCGACAGCTGCGGGCTCAGCGTGATCTGCGTGCCGCCCTCGAGGTCGAGGGCGAGCTTGGGCGTCCACTGGCCGTTGTTGAACAGCACGCTCGCGCCGTTCGCCGCGATGAGCGCGATGATGATGACGAGCAGCCAGACGAGGGAGCGAATGGCCTTGCGCTCAGGGGTGCTTCTGACCACCTCAGGAACTCATTTCTGCCGGGGCGGGGCGGGCACGCCGCTCAGGCGGCGCGCCGACGGGGGTGGAGGAGCGTCAGCTCTCGGTCTTCTTGCCGCGCTTCGGCTTGTCGGCCGGGGCGTCGAGGCTCGAGGTGTTGAGCTGCGGCTCGTCGGCGGCGTCGGCCGACTCCTCCGCGACGTCGTCGGCGACGGGCTCGTCCTCGATCACGCGGGCGAGGGTCTGGCGGTGCACCCGCACGGTGCTGCCCGGGCTCGTCTCGATGGTCGCGACGTTGTTCTCCTCGTCGAGCTCGACGAGGGTGCCGAAGAGGCCGAAGTTGGTCATGACCTCGGCACCGGGCACCATCTTGAGCTGCAGCAGCTCCATCTCCTGCTTGCGCTTCCGCGAGTTGCGGAACATGAAGAAGATGAGCAGGGCGAGCACGCCCAGCATGACGATGGTCAACGGATCCATGGGGATTGCCTTTCGGAACGCTCGGAGGCGCGGCGCGCAGGTCAGCGCCGACCGGCGCGCGGATGCTGCGCCGAGGGCCAGCGACAACTATAGGTCATCCGCCACGGTGGGCCGGGGCTCGAGGCCGAGGTGCTGCCAGGCGCGGGCTGTGGCCACCCGGCCACGGGGCGTGCGCGACAGCAGCCCCGTTCGCACGAGGAAGGGCTCGACGACCGACTCGATCGTCTCCGCCTCCTCCCCCACCGACACGGCGAGGGTCGAGAGACCGACCGGCCCGCCGTCGAAGCGCTCGACGACCGCGGAGAGCACAGCGCGGTCGAGCCGATCGAGACCGTGCTCGTCGACGTCGTAGAGCTCGAGCGCTGCCCGCACGGCATCGCGGTCGGCCACTCCTCCGTGGACCAGGGCGTAGTCGCGCACGCGACGCAGCAGGCGGTTGGCGATGCGCGGTGTTCCCCGCGAGCGGCGGGCGATCTCACCGAGCGCGGCGTCGTCGATCTCGAGCGTGAGCAGGCGCGCCGCGCGCACGAGCACCTGCTGCAGCTCGTCGGGCTCGTAGAACTCGAGGTGCGCGGTGAACCCGAACCGGTCGCGCAGCGGGTTGGGCAGGAGGCCCGAGCGGGTCGTGGCCCCGACCAGCGTGAACGGTGCGAGCTCGAGCGGGATGCTCGTCGCGCCGGCGCCCTTGCCCACCATGATGTCGACGCGGAAGTCCTCCATCGCGAGGTAGAGCATCTCCTCCGCCGAGCGCGCCATACGGTGGATCTCGTCGATGAACAGCACCTCACCGGGCACGAGCGATGACAGCACGGCTGCCAGGTCTCCCGCGTGCTGGATCGCGGGACCGCTCGTCATGCGCAGCGGTCGCGCGCCCTCGTGGGCGACGATGAGGGCGAGCGTGGTCTTGCCGAGACCGGGCGGGCCGGCGAGCAGGATGTGGTCGGGCGTGCGGCTCTGCAGCGCCGCGGCCTCGAGGAGCAGCTGAAGCTGCCGTCGCACCTTGTGCTGGCCGACGAACTCGCGGAGGCTGTGCGGCCGCAGGGCGCCCTCGAAGGCGAGCTCCGCGCGCGACGGGTCCGACATCGCCGACTCGGCCAGCTCGGCGACGCGCAGCAGCCGCGCGATGCGCTCGGGGCCGGGCATGGTGCGCGCGGTGAGGGCCTGCAGCACCTCGAACTCCCGGGCCGCGTCCCCGCCGCGGTTGTAGAGCGCCACGAGTCGCTCGAGGGCGCGGGTGTCGTCGGGCGCGGCCTGGATGACCCGTCGGTAGGCCGCCTCGGCGCGCTTCGCGTCGGGCAGCCGGAGGTCGAAGATCTCGCCCAGGCGAAACAGCATCTCGCCCCGCTCGGCCGGGTCGTGCGAGAGCTTCGCGAGGCGGATGCTCGCGTCGGCCGCGGAGGTCCAGTCGCCGTCCTCCCAGGTGAGCCGCGCGAGGGTTCGCAGGGCCTCCACGCGCGCGTCCAGCGGGTCGAGGCCGGGCGCGACGGTGGGTGTGGGCAACGTCCACGCGGGCTTGATACGGTCGCTTCGCACTCCCACGGCGATGCGCCGCACCATGCCACATCGCACGGCGGCGCGTCGCATATGACACCGACCCCGCGCCTGGTGCATCGTACGCCCCCGTGCGATCTCCCCCACCCTGGTCCCTGCGCAGCTCCTCTGGCGATGACGGCGAGGCCTACCGTCAGCTCGCGCGCCGCTGGCCCGCCTCGGTGACGGTGGTGACCACCCTGCGCGACGGCGCCCCCGACGGGTTCACCGCCACCGCGGTGCTGATGGTGTCCATCGCGCCGCCCATCGTGCTGGTGAGCGCCACGCGCGAGAGCAGCGCGTGGGAGATGCTCGGCGCCGCGGAGCGCTTCGCGGTGAACCTCCTGCACAGCACCCAGCGCCCCCTGGCCGAGGGCTTCGCGACGCCCCACGAGCGCCGCGGGGACCTCTGGCGCGACCTCGCCCCCGCCCGCGACGCCCACGGGATCCCGCTGCTGCCCGGGTCCCTCGGCGCGTTCTCGGCCAGGGTGCGCGAGCGCGTCGACGCGGGCGACCACGTGCTGGTGCTCGGCGACGTGACCGAGATCCACCTCGGCGACGAGGGCCCGGCCCTGCTCTACGGCAACCGCGCCTATGGCACCCTGCGCCCGGAGGACGAGCGATGAGGCTGGTGAGCTTCGCGACCGGAGGGCGAGAGACCTGGGGCGCGGTGACCGACCGCGGGCTGGTGGAGGCGCCGCGCGCGCTGCGAGAGAAGGCCCCCACGCTCGCCCTCGCCCTCGACGGGCTCTACCGCGAGGGCCCCTGGGACGGCCCCGCCCTCGACCCCGCGGCGGTGACCGCGCGGCCGGTGATCCCCGCGCCCGAGAAGGTCCTCTGCGTGGGGGTGAACTACGTCGCGCACCGGCAGGAGACGGGCCGCGCGGAGTCTGCGTACCCCACGCTGTTCACCCGCTTCGCGAACACCCTCACGCCCCACGGGGCGCCCCTCGTGCGCCCGCGCGCCTCGACGCAGCTCGATTTCGAGGGCGAGATGGTCGTGGTCATCGGCCGCCGCGGCCGTCACATCGCGCGCGAAGACGCCCTCGCCCACGTGGGGGGCTACACCTGCTTCAACGACGCCACGCTGCGCGACTGGCAGCGGCACACGACGCAGTTCACCCCGGGCAAGAACTTCGTCGCCACCGCGGGCATCGGCCCCTGGATCACCACCGCGGATGAGCTCCCCGACCCCGCCCAGAGCGAGGTCTCGCTCACCGTGAACGGCGCGGAGATGCAGCGGTCCACCACCGACCTGTTGATCTTCGACGTGCCCGCGCTCATCGCGTACATCAGCACCTTCACCGAGCTCGCGCCGGGCGACCTCCTCGCCACGGGCACGCCCGGGGGCGTCGGGTGGAAGCGCGAGCCGCCGGTGTTCCTGCGCGCGGGCGACGTGGTGGAGGTCACGGTGCGCGGCGTGGGCACGCTGCGCAACGTGGTCGAAGACGAGGGCTGACGCTCAGAGGTTGATCGGGATCCAGAAGACCCGGATCTGCCGGTGCGTCCCGCTGCGGCGGTAGCCCGCGAGGCCGAAGAGCACGTTCCACGACACGTCCTCGGGGCGGGGCCGCGCGTAGGAGAAGATCGGCAGCACGTGCCACTCGTACGAGCGCACGCCCTGACGGATCGCGCTCATCCAGAGCACGTTGCCCGCGAGCATGGTGACCGAGCTCTGCGTGGCGAAGCGCCAGAACACCGGCGCGAAGATGGTCGTGCGGGAGCCGGTCTCTTCGTTCTCGAAGTCCCAGTAGAGCGGCGCGACCACGGTGTGCCGCGAGCGGCCCGAGCGCCCCGCGAACACGATGGGGTAGAAGTTGAAGAACCAGTCGTTGCCCGTGCGCTCGTAGTGCGCCGTGGGCAGCACCCACCACGCGTTCGTCTGCGGGGTGTAGCGGTGATAGAACAGCGGGAAGAACGCCTCGGTGTGCGCGCCCGTGGCGGGGGTGCGGGAGCTGTAGAAGAAGGGCGCCACGGCGTCCCAGTTCGTCTCGCCGCGGTGCTGCTGGTAGAGCCACGAGATGAACGTGCGGGAGTTCTCCCGGCGGCTGTACCCGAAGAGGGGCGTGACCAGGGTGAAGCCCTCGGGCCCCTGGTCGTGGTGGAACAGCGGAAAGACCGTGGTGTGCGAGCTCGTCGCGTCGTGCCCGTGAAAGAACAGCGGCGCGAGGTTCACCGAGAGGCGCTGCGGGCCCTGGGTGGTCCAGAAGGGGCCCACCACCGTGGTGGCCGTGTTCTCGATGCGGTTCTCGGCGTGGTAGGTCAGCAGCGCGGGGATGACCAGGTAGTTCCCGCGGGGGTTGTTGCCCGCGAACCACAGCGGCGCGAGGCCCCAGTCGGTCGTGGCGCGGCTGCGGTTGTAATAGAACGGCCCCGCGAGGGTGAACGCGTGCTCGGGGCGCCAGGTGTGCACCGTGAGCAGCGGCGGGATGATCAGGTGCTCGCGCAGCAGCGCGCCGTCCTGCCCGAACGACTCGCCGTAGAAGAACAGCGGCGCGAGGCCCACGGCCAGGCCCCGGAGCTCACCCCGGCCGCGCCACGAGTGGTAATAGAACGGCGGCACGATGTCGGTGCCGAAGGTCGCGCCGGGGGTGCCCTCGAGCTGTCCGCGCCAGTGGAAGAACAGCGGGAACACCACGTCGGCGTTGAGCGTGGGGGAGCGCCGCTGGTAGTACGGCGGCACGAGGAGCTGCGTGTCCTCGCCGCGGCGCTCGCGCCAGAGGGAAGAAGCAGCAACGACAGGCCGACGAGCGCTCGAAGCATCACTGACACCATCTGCGATGCGCGTGCCCGACACCCTGCGACACGTGGCGCTGTACCGTCACCATCACCACCGCCACAGCCACCGCGACGAGGACAACGGCGCCGCCTTCGCGTCACTCGTTCGCGAGGCCGTCGCCAGCGCCACCACCGCCGTGCCCGTCCACTACGAAATCTCCAACCACGGCGCCGCCGCCACTTCCGCCACCACCGGCGCTTCGACCGCGTTGCCGGCCACCACCTCCGACTCCTTCGACACTCCCACCGCCACCACCGCCACCGCCGCTGCTGCTGCTGCTGCTGCTCGTGACGCCCGTCGACGATCGCCAGCGGCGGCGAAGTACGCGGCGAAGGTGCTGATCTCGTTCGGCTGCAAGGAACAGGAGGTCGCCTTCCACGACACCGCCACCGCCGCGGTCGAATTGGCGGGCCACTGGGACGCGCAAATGCTCCGTCGGTGGCGCGTGCTCACGGGACGCACCCGTCACCGTCCGTCGGTGCTGCTCGGCGGTGCGCACCGCGTCGAGCTCGACGGTCCGTTGCCCACCGATGACGATGGCGCTGACGGCAGAGACGAGGACGAGGACGCGCAGTACGCGACGCTGCTGCGCACGGCCCGACGCTGTGCGCTGGACCAGGCGATGTTCGACATCTGCCCCCACCACGACGGCGACACCGCCGCTGACGACGCCGACGCGGCGGGGGCCGCCGCCGCCTTCGGTCGCTTCGACGGCGGCTGGTACCGAA
>OFDC01001231.1_pt1 | contig 14173 bp, 10 predicted proteins | sample 1520941 | NCBI WGS metagenome assembly OFDC01 (sample SAMEA94258168, study PRJEB24077) | hot springs metagenome | biome: Aquatic biome; feature: Water | place: India | collected 2012-12-06 | depth 5 m | reverse complement strand
GCAAGTGGCAGGACAAGGAAGGTCAGGACCGCTACACCACCGAAATCCGCGCCGAGCAGATGCAGATGCTGGGCAGCCGTCAGGGTTCGGGCGGCGGCGGTGAAAGCTACGGCGGCGGCGGCGGCGGTGGTGGTTACAGCGGTGGCGATGATTTCGATCAGGCCCCGCGCCAGTCCGCGCCGCGTCAGGCGCCCAGCCGTCCGGCGCCGGCGCCGCAGTCGGCACCGCCGTCCTCGTCCGGCGGCTTCGGTGGCATGGACGACGACATCCCGTTCTAGGATATACCTGTAGCCACTTTGTAAACAAAATCCCGGTAGGCTCCGTGCCTACTGGGATTTTTTTTTGTTTGCGTTTCGCCAAATTTGTCGCTATACCGTTCAGTTGTGTACACCAAGAATAGGCTGTAACGAATGGCGTCTGCGTATCGCGTAACGACCGTTGTGTTGAGCTCTGGCGAGCGGCTTCCGATGTTGCTGCGCGGAGGTATGCCGCTTTTCGATCCGACCATCTTCGCGCTGACCGAAGTGCGCGCGAAGAACCTCTCCGCAAGCACCCTCGACAACGTATTGCGGGCCGTCATGGCATTCCAGTTGGGCCTCGACGCGCGCGGCATCGACCTCGACGCGCGGCTCGACGACGGCGAGCTGCTGTCGCTTGGCGAAGTCGAAGACCTCGCGCGCCTGTGCAGACTTCCCCTCGCTGATCTCGTGGCGCTGTCCCCTGAAAGCGCCCCAGCCGTTCCTCCAAAGGTCGTGTCGCTTGAGAAGGTGCGCATGAAAGCCCATGCCAGCGCGCCTGCAGAGGTTTCTCCCGCAGTCGCCGCGACCCGGCTGCACTACATCAACTCCTACATCGCGTGGCTTGCTGCGGAGCGCCTTAGCCGACACGGCCTTGATCCTGTGGTGGAGGCGCGGCTGCGCGACACGGCAAAGCGGTTGTCCGATGCAATCGACGCCCGTGTTCCGCGTAAGTCGGGACGCGCTGCGCTCGACGAGCGCGAAGGGTTGTCCGACGAGGACGTCGCGGAGCTGCTGCGCGTCACCGATCCCCATTGCCCGGAGAACCCGTGGAAGGACCAGCACACGCGCTACCGGAACGCGCTCCTGATCCGCTGGCTGCTGCATCTCGGGCTACGACTCGGGGAAGCGCTCGGCGTGCGCAATGATGACATCGTCGTCTCCGGCAAAGAAGTCACGATCCACCGGCGCGCGGACAGTCCGAACGATCCGCGACGGGAGCAGCCGCTGGCCAAGACGCGCGGGCGCGTGCTCCCGGTCCCCTCTGAGCTGCTCGCACAGACGCAGGCTTACATCCTGAATCACCGCAGGGAGCTGCCGGAAGCCAAGAAGCACCCATATCTGTTCGTCGCCAGCCGTACCGGGCAGCCCTTGTCCGTCGTGGGAGCGAAGAAGGTGTTCCAGGAGCTGCGGGGGAGGTGCCCGACGCTACCGAGAGGCCTCTCGTCCCATGTGCTGCGGCACACGTGGAACGATTGGTTCTCAGAGACGATGGACGCACGTGGGGTGTCGCCGGAAAACGAAATGCAGGCCCGTGCCTACTTGATGGGGTGGTCGCCGACTTCGGACACGGCCGCGTCATATACCCGTCGCTACGTCCGCAACAAAGCCCGCGAGGTGTCGCTCGCGTTGCAGGACCGGTTCCAGAAGCTGGAGTTAACCCGAGATGCCGGAAGAGATGGGGATGAAAAAGGACTGAACTCGCTGTGATTGACGCTCAATGGGGCGCCGTGCCCCGGATACACGATCGGGCACGCACGCGGTCGGGCGTCGAGTTCGACCCCCGGGCGGACCTATGGGCGTACCGCGACGAAACGATCACTGTCCACCTCGATTTCACCGGGCTTCGAGCGACCGCATCGCTCGTCGAATCGGCCAAGCGAACACTCGTTTGGTACGCGGAGCAGCTGTCTCCGGGGCATCTGATCAATATGTTCATGCGCCTGAGGCACTACCTCTCGACCTTATCCGACGCCGGCCGCATTGGCCCGATCTCGGAGATCAGCAGCACGGACCTCATCAACTACCGGGCAACCCTGACCGACCGGACACGTTGGTACCTCGGGAGCCTGGCTGGCTTCGTGAAGAAATGGCACAGCCTCGGCTACCCGGGTATTACCGACGATGCCGTCGCCCTGCTGAAGCAGCTGCGCTTGCAAGGGAACGCGAAGGGCGAGGCGGTTCTGACGCATGACCCCGTCAACGGCCCGTTCACTGATATCGAGCTTGAATCGCTGCAGTACGCGCTCGACTGTGCCTACCAGTCGGGCGAAGTCGATCGGGAGCGCTACCTGCTCGCGTACCTCTTCATGCTGCTTGGCCAGCGTCCCGTGCAGTACGCTGCGCTGAAAGTCCGTGACGTCGGCGTTGCGCGCGCGAAAGACGGGACGCCGGTCTATACATTGCGAGTGCCTCGGGCCAAGCAGCGCAATCGGCTTTCACGCGACGAACTCAAGGACCGCGTGTTGATCCCTCGGATCGGCGAGTTGCTCGTGCAGCACGCCGAAGGCCTTCGGTCTGCGTTCCACGGTAGTTTGCCCGATCCGGCCGACGCGCCGCTGTTCCCTGCGAGCCGAGGGCGTTCGAACGAGCCGGAAGGGTTCGCGTTCCACCGGACCACGCAGACGCTCGCCGACCTGCTTGAGGTCACGCTTCGGCGCCTGAGCGTGATGTCGGAAAGAACTGGCGAGCCGTTGCACATCACCGCAACGCGCTTCAAACGCACGCTGCTTACCAGAGCTGCGACGGAAGGCCATGGCGAACTCGTCATCGCGGAGCTGGCCGACCATTCGGATACGCAGAACGTCAGTGTCTACATTGAAGCGCGGCCCGAGATCGTCGAGCGCATCGACCGCGCGATCGCGATGCACCTCGCGCCGCTGGCCCAAGCGTTCGCAGGCGTGCTGATCCGCGACGAGTCCGAAGCGACGCGCGCCGGCGACCCGTCGAGCCGGATCTGCGACCCGCGTTTCGACCCGTCGATGAAGCCCCTCGCGAGCTGCGGCAAGCACGGCTTCTGCGGATTTGCCGCGCCGGTCGCGTGCTACACGTGCGCGAACTTCGAGCCCTGGCTCGACGGGCCGCACGAGGCGGTGCTCGAGCACCTGATTGGCGAGCGCGACCGGCTCGCCGCGCGCGGCGACATGCGCATAGCTTCGATCCACGACCGTACGATCTTGGCGGTCGCGGAGGTCGTCCGGCAGTGCGAGGCGCAGCGCGGACAAGGCAACGAAAGTGGCTGACATCTTCCTCTTCACGCCGCGCTCGGAGCTCGATGCGGCAGCGAACCTGCGGAGCTTCGTCGAGATGGCGCGGGATCACCTGACAGTGTTCGGCGCAGGACTGCCCTTCGGCCAAGACACGTGGGACGTGACCGATGCTGTCGCGACCAAGGCAAAAGGCGCCAAGCGGGAGCGCATCACGTTCTCGACCGCCGCGACGGTCGACGACAAGTCCCCAGCACCGATGCGAGAGCCGTTCCGGTCGTTCGCGAAGGCCTACGTGCGGTATATGCACGGGCTGCGGCCGACCAAGTCGATCCATGGTCGCCTTGCCGCGCTGCGCGCGCTCGAGGCGGCCCTCGCGGAGCACGGTGAGGCTCCGGACCCCGTGCGAGTCGATTCGGGCGTGCTCAACCGGGCCGCGCAGATGCTCGTCGACCGCTTCAGCGACGCTGCCGCCTACCGGGCCGGCCAGCAGCTCGAAATGCTCGCCGGGTTCATGGCGGAAAACTGCCTGCTCGTGGCGCCCTCGTCGTCTTGGCACAACCCGATCAAGCGCCCCGCCGCCGGCGTGCGCGTCGGCAAGGAGGCGGACGAGCGCCGGGCCGCCAAGCTGCCGAGCCAAGCGGCGCTAGAGGCGCTGCCCAAAGCGTTCCTGCTCGCGACGGAGCCCGCAGACGTCATCACCGCGTCTGCCGCGGCGATCATGCTTTCTGCGCCGGAACGGGTCAGCGAGGTGCTGATGCTCCCCGATGCATGCGAAGTACGCGAGCCGCGGAAAGGGCGGGAGGACGCATATGGCCTGCGCTGGTGGCCGGCCAAGGGCGCCGACCCGGGTGTGAAGTGGGTTGTGCCGGCGATGGTCTCCGTCGTCCAGGAGGCGCTCCAAAAAATACGCGCGGTGACGGCAGAGGCGCGGCGCATCGCGCGCTGGTACGACGAGAATCCCGGCCGGATCTACCTGGCCGCCGACGTTGCGCACCTGCGCGGCCGGGAATGGCTGGCGCTTACCGACGTTGCGGAGATTCTCGGCCTCGCGAACCGCACGGCCGCGAACACCTGGTGCAAGGGGCAGGGAGTCAGCACCGGCAAACTGGAAGGGGAAGGAAAGCGAGTGTTCGCGCGGTTCGCGGACGTCGAAGCGGCTGTGCTCGACATGCTGCCGCGCGGGTTCCCGGTGCTCGACGCGGCGACCGGCCTGCGCTACAGCCAGGCACTGTTCGTCGTGCGCCGCAACGAGCTCGGCGCGCAGCGCGGCACGTACCGCTGCATGATCGAGCTGGTCGGCATTGGCCAGATCAATACCGGTCTCGGCAGCCGCGCCGAGCACGGCCACGAGTCCGCCTTCACCCGTCTCGGCTTCACCGAGCCCGACGGCAGCCCGATCGCCGTTACCAGCCACCAGTTTCGGCACTACCTCAACACGCTCGCCCAGGCCGGTGGACTCGGTCAGCTGGATATCGCGAAATGGTCAGGACGCAAGGACGTGCGGCAGAACGAGGCATACGACCACGTCACGGCCGGGCAGATGCTCGAAAAGATCCGTGCCGCCGTCGGCGACGACAGCCAGATGTTCGGACCGCTGGCGGAGCTCCCGCAGCGGGTCATGATCCGGCGCGACGAGTTCGCGCGGCTCGTGATCCCGACCGCGCACACGACCGACCTCGGCTACTGCGTGCACGACTACACGTCGTCGCCCTGTCAGCTGCACGCGGACTGCATCAACTGCGCTGACCTCGTCTGCGTCAAGGGCGACGCGGAGAAAACCGCTGCGCTGCGCCTGCAACTCGACGAGGCCCGCAGCCTGCTGGAGAAGGCCCAGGCTGCGCAGAGTGAGGGATATGCAGGCGGTGACCGTTGGGCCGAGCATCACAGCGCGACGGTCGAACGGCTGTCGCAGCTCGTGGGGATCATGGACAACCCCGCCGTGCCGGACGGATCGGTCATACAGCTCGCGACGCCGAGCATGCCGTCCCGCATCACGTATGCGCCGGCCGAGCGCGTGCCGCTGCCCGACAAACTCAGGACCGGCGTGCCGGCCGACATCAGAGCATTGCTGGGAGATTGACATGACGAATACAGGTAGGAAGACGGTCAAGCGCCGCGGTAAGAATCTGGACGATGCCGCGATCGAGCAGATCGTGCGTGTCATCGACGGCTGGAGCTCCGAAAAGCCGCTGACGTGGGACGCGCTCGTCACCGCCCTCGTCGCGCGGCTGCACTGCAAGTACACGCGGCAGGCGCTGCACAAGCACGAGCGCATCAGCGCGGCATTCACGCAGCGCAAGCAGTCGCTGGCCGGAGTTTCGGCGCCGCCGCGCGGCTCGGGACAGCTTGCGGAGGCAATGGCACGCATCGCGCGTTTGGAAGCCGAGAACCAGCGTCTCGAGGCGGAGAACCAGGCCCACCTCGCGCAGTTCGTGAGGTGGGCCTACAACGCGCACAGCCGCGGGCTGACGAAAGAGTTCTTGAACCAGCCCCTGCCACGGGTCGACCGCGACCAGACCGCGCTGCCCGCCAAGGCCAACGGGGCGGCCGCCAAGGGCGTTAGGAGACACGATGGGAGCGAGCGGAAAAGCAATCGGCAAGCAGTACCTCGATAGTGTCCGGGACTACCTCACCCGTACGCCGGATCTGCCCGTCGCTGCGGACGGCGGGCTCAACGTCACCGAGATCGCCGAGCGCACGGGCGTGCCCCGGCAGTCGTTCTACAAGAACCCCGGTATCCGGGCTGCCCTTGAGAAAGCCCGCGATGCGCGCGGCATACCGGCCCGAGCCCCGGCCGACCAGCCGCCGGACGCGGCCGACGGCGCCGGTATGCCGGCTACCGACAGGGCAGCAAAGAAGACCAAGACCCTGGAGCGGCGCGTGACGCTGCTCGAGCAGCAGAATGCCGCCCTGGTCGCCGAGAACGCCGAACTGCGGCGCCAGCTCAAGGCGCTGCGCTTGCAGCACGGCAGGGAAGATATGTCGATCAACACCGGGCGGCGGATCCCCGCGCCGCCGACCGACCGTGGCTGAGACCGTCGATGTCGCCGTCAGCTCGCTCGTGTACGCGGCTGGCGGCGCGGCGATCTTCTCTGGTCGCGACCCTGACGGCCGACGGGTGCGCGTCGTCGCAGGCACGCAGGCCTTGCCCCGCCCGCCGGTGGTTGGCGAAATCTGGACGGTCGATGGCGACTACCGGGAGCACCCGAAGTACGGTAGGCAGTTGCACGCGACCCGTGCGAGCTACACGCCGCCACGCGGCCGGCTGATCGTCAGCTACTTGGCCAGCCACCCCGACTTCGCCGGCCTCGGAGAAACGAAAGCAAAGGCCCTCTACGAGGCGTTTGGAACTCGGTTGATGCCCTTGCTCGACTCAGGGGACGTTAACGCGCTACAGACGATCCTGAGCGGTCCTATGGCAACTCGGTTGATAGCCGTCTGGGCGGATCACAGGGGCGAGGCCGCCGTCGTGGCGTTTCTCGATGCGCATGGTTTCGATGCGCGGCTTGCCGCTAGGCTGCGCCGTGTCTGGGGTGGGCAGTCGCTGCAGATGCTTGAGACGAACCCATACTACATGCTCGCGTTCGCCCCGTGGCCGGCGACGGACGCGGCAGCACGGAAGCTCGGGGTGGCGCTCCATGACGAGCGAAGGCTCGTTGGCGCGGTCGAGGCCGCGCTGTACACACGGCTGCACGACGCGCACACGCTGACGTCCGCGGCGATGCTGCGCGAGCGTGTCGCAAAGCTCCTCGGCGCAGCTGGCGGGCAAGCGGGCCAGGCGGTCGAACTGGCCCTGATGGAGGGCGCGATCGTTGGTGATGACTCTCGTGGCTACCAGCCGGTCGGGGCTGCCGCGCTGGAAGCGCGGATCGCAGAGCGCTTGGCTGCGATGCTTGCGGGCGAGACGCCTACGCAGCTCAGTCTGCTCGCGACGGACTTCGGATCGGACTGGCTGGCAGAAGCGATCTCGGAGGCCGAGGCGGCGCAGGGCTTCAAGCTGAATGCCCTGCAGCGCGATGCGGTGGCCATGGCGGCCATGAAACCCTTCTCGGTGCTCGCCGGTGGCGCCGGCGTCGGCAAGACGACGGTGCTGCGGGTCGTCATCGACATCGCCAAGCGGCTCAACCGGCCGGTCGTGCAGATGGCCCTCGCTGGCCGCGCCGCGAAGCGAATGGCCGAGGCCACGGGGCACGAGGCGCTGACCATCGCCCGGTTTCTGCACCAGGCGAAAGACGGCCAGGAGGTACCTCCAGACACGTTGGTCATCATCGACGAGGCATCGATGCTTGACCTCCCAACTGCCTTCCGCATCCTCAAGCACCTGCCCGACGGCGCGCGGCTGCTGCTCGTAGGTGACCCGGCGCAGTTGCCGCCGATCGGCTTCGGGCTGGTGTTCCATCGCTTGGTCGAGAGCGCCGCAGTGCCGCGTGTCGAGCTGACCGAGGTGCACCGTCAGGCCGCGGAGACTGGCATTCCGGCGATCGCTGCGGCGATCCGCGCGCATCAGGTGCCGGCGATTGGCGAATACACGGGGCGCCGGCCGGGGGTGAGCTTCATCGAGTGCGGCCTCGACGAGGTGGTGGACCGGCTAGACCGGCTCGCGGACGATTGGGCGGGTCACGACTGGCAGGTGCTGGGGGCAGTCAAGGCCGGCTCGGCTGGTATCGACGGCGCCAATGCCTATTTCCACGGGCTATGCGATGACGATGACTTGGCGGGGTTCAGGCCCGGTGAGCCAGTGATACACCTCATCAACGACTACGATCGTGGCCTGATGAACGGGACGTTGGGTCGCATCACGGCCGTGTCCAACGGTGAAGAGCCAGGTCTACATGTGGACTTCGAGGGCGGGCAGCACTTCCTGCCGGCCGCCGAAGTCACTGAGCGGCTGGAGCTGGCCTACGCGATCTCTGTGCACAAGGCCCAGGGCAGCCAGTTCCGGTACGTGGCATTCATGGTTGCTCCGTCACGCGTACTCGACCAAGCGCTCGTGTACACGGCGCTGACGCGCGGCATTGAGCAGGTCGTGTTCGTAGGGGACAGAGAGGCGTTTGAACAGGCGGTTCGATCACCCGCGGCGGCGCATCTGCGCGAGGTGGGGTTCCGTTCGTTGGCTTGGCGCGACAGCGCTAAATGACTGGGCCCGGGCCCCTCGGTGAATATTCGTCCTATCGAGGATCGGGTATCCTCTGTGCATGCTGGAAAACAGATACTCGCTAGCCGTTTCAGATCCCGAGATACCGGAGGTGCAGAGTACTGAAACCGGCGAGATTTATCCTGCGGCCGACGTAATTGGGAATGACTACGGCTATGCAATGGGTCTGCGGATGTCGCTGCGGCAATCGATCGCAGAGGGCGCGCCACGACTTGTTTGCCCCATGTGTGGTGTTCCAGTCTATCTCGTATCCCTAAAAGAGTCGCGAAGGTTCTTCTTTCGCCATGAACTTGAGGATGGTCGCTGCCCAGCACATACCCGTGGTGCCCTGAGCGAAGATGAGATCAATGCTAGGAAGTACAACGGGGCTAAAGAAAGTCGGGCGCACATTCGCATGAAGGCGATTGTGGAGGAAAGCTTGCGATGCGATCCACGGTTCTCCAACATTCTGATCGAGGCGGTTTGGAAGGGCCAGGATCGCGCTTCTTGGCGTAAGCCTGATGTGCAGGCGACGTACAACGGTATCCCTGTTGCCTTCGAGATCCAGCTGTCCACGACCTTTCTGCGGGTAATCGCCGAGCGCAGGGCCTTCTATCTGCAGGAAGGTGGGCTCCTCGTGTGGATCTTTAAGTCTTTCAAGGAAGACAGCGCGAGGCTTACTCAGGATGACATCTTCTACAGCAACAACCGGAATCTATTCCTTGCCACTGAAGACACGCTCAACGCCTCTAGGGCAGCTGGTAAGCTCGTTTTGGATTGCCACTGGGCTGTGCCATTTTTGGAGGGCGGAAAAGTCAGGTCAAGGTGGAGTGGTCGCTTCGTAGCGTTTGACGAGTTAACGATCGACCGACGGCTTCAGCGAGCATTTCTATATGATTACGATAGCGCTGAGCAAGCACTCCAAGGAACCTCTCAGGATGAAGCGCTTAGGCTCGAGTTTGAGGCGTTCTGGCTGCATCTCGACGCCCATGGGCCACACAACAAGTCGGCTTGGCTCAGTCTACGGTCCGGATTCGCTGACCGCGGCATATTCCTTCCGGTCGAGCCAAGGGCTCGCAAAGGGCCTGCTTTCCTCCTTAATGCGCTCTATTCAGCGCGTGAGGGGCGCCCGGTAGGTTGGCGGTTCAAAAAGCTCATCGAAGTTGCCCACCGGATAGCGGGCGGCCACAAAGACTTGCTGCGTTCCTTTAGGCATGCTTTGGCGGTGTACGGTCGGGCGGAGCAGATTGTTGCGGAGGACCGGGAGGGGAAGTGGCGCAGAAAGGTTGAGGCTTACCGACCTCTTCTTATGGCCAACCACCCAGACTACGCGCCGGACCAGCGATATGACCCGCTAGTTCGACTCCTCTTTCCGGAGATGGGCCATACCCAAGAGTAGTCTCAGGCCCTCGACATGTGATTCCTTCTCGGTGCCATGATTACGTGTGCCAGACAATGTAGTAGCCAAGGATTCGGGGAGCAGAACTCGCTTGGGGCGGGGCGAGCGCCGCGTAGCCCTTCCTCCAGATCACAGGCGAATATAGCTAGGGGGAGCATACATCTTGACAGACGAACTGCTGACCGCGCTACGGTATAAAAGCGAGGGGACCGACATTGACTTCAAGTCCGCGCACTACCGTTTCATCAACGGCAGCGAGGATGACAAGGCTGAGATGCTGAAGGACATACTCGCGATCGCGAATGCGTGGCGTGACGGTCCCGGATATATCTTAATCGGCTTTAAAGAGCAGCGGCCTCATCCGGCCGAAGTCGTAGGTATTTCCCAATCCATCGATGATTCCAAGGTGCAGCAGTTCGTGCACGGAAAGGTGAAGCCCAAGCTGACGTTCTGCTACGAAGAACACTTGTACAAAGGCAAGACCGTCGGTGTCATCACTATTCCGAAGCAAAAGCGTCCGTTCTATCTTTCCCACGCATACGGCAAGCTAAAAAGTAACGTTGTCTACGTGCGTCGCGGCAGTAGCACGGACGAGGCTGAACCTCCAGAGATCGCTTCGATGGTGCAGGTTGACGCTGGGCGCGGAGATATGCGAGTGGATCTGTCTGTGCTCGCACCCGACAACGTCGACCTGCCTGACTCTTTTGAGCGGCACTTTCTCCAGATTGCCGAGAAGTTTCCAGACTATGAGAGCCCTCGGCAGGCAACCGGGCCGTTTGGGATTGGCGCCCCGTCTTTCATGCACCACGACAACACGCATTTCTGGAGGGAATATGCAGAGTTCGTTCGTGTGAACGAAGGGCTCATCCTTATGCAGTTCGTATTGCGCAATCGCTCAGCGGTGCAACTATCGAACGCGAAGCTTGAGGTTTCCGTCGAACCTCTCGCTGGACAAGGCTTCCAAATGCTCCCTGGGGACGAACTGCCTAAGGAGCCAAGAAGCCAGTGGGACATACTAGGCGTACGCAGCTTCCCACAAGCGATGACCCTCCAGAATCCACGGCTTGTTGTCGATGACGCCGGCGTGGCTCCCGTTTGTCACGTGCGCTTTGGCTCCCTGCTACCCGGCGAGGAAGGCAGGTCTTCAGACACGCTTGCAATTGTCCTGCACGGTCCAGGGGTGCTGCGCTTGCGCTTCCGCATCCTGGCCGGTGAGTTGACCGTGCCGCTTGAAAGCGAACGAGTTGTTGAAGCTAATGGTGCGGTAGAGCGGCTCGATTTCGCGGGTTTCAAGAAGTTCCTGCGCGAGCGATTCAAAGACTCCGTGTCGACTGGATAAATGGAGAGTGCTCGAGCGCAAGTGCTCTGGGCATAGGGTCATGCTTGGAGCGGGCGAGGTATCCTCGTCGCCGATCTGCCGTCGAGGCCGGAGGGGCAGACCTGTAAACAACGCATACACGAATGCCGATTTGTTTACGTTTCCGTGAATTGATTTTTAGGAGAGATCCCGTTTCTACATACACACACAGTGTTATTTACACTTTTTGGTGTATACAACCGTTCTGACGCGAACGGTCAGTCCGGACAGAAAACGGCGCGCCCGCGGGTGCGCCGTTTTTTTTTTCAGCCCGCCGTCGACCGGCCGGGCCGCGCGGCGACGAAGGCGCCGGCCGACACGCAGACCAGGCCGGCGACCAGCCAGCCGGACAGCGGTTCGTCGAGCAGCGGCGCGGCGGCGACGCCGGCTAGCACTGGCACCAGCGCCACCAGCGCGCCGGTGCGCTCGGCGCCGAGCTCATGCACCGCCTTCAGGAACAGCATCATCGCCACGATGGTGACGCCGGCGCCCTGGTAGAGACCCTGCAGCACCAGCATGCCGGTCGGCACCTGGTCGAGCGCCTTCGGCAGCCACAGCAGATAGACCGGCAGGTAGAGCGCGGTCGAGCCGAGCGCGACGAAGCGGGTGAGCGTCCACGCGTCGTGCTTCCACTTCTTCGCCAGTACGCTGTACAGCGCCCAGGCGGTCGAGCCACCGAGCAGCAGCAGGTCGCCGAGCAGCATGTCGGCTGTCCACGCATGGCCGCCGGCGGCGTAGTGCACTGCCACGCTGGCGATGCCCAGCGCGATGCCGGCCAGGCCGATCATGCGTCCGGCACCCGGTCGCGAGCCGAGCACCCACCAGGCGGCCGCGGCGACCAGGAAGGGCTGCATGCCCGGCAGCAGGATGGCGCCGTGCGCGGCCGGCGCGTACTTGAAGGCGGCGAACACGAACAGGCCGTAGATGAGGCCGCCGAGCAGGGTCAGTGTCCACAGCCGTGCGTTGCGCCAGGCGCCGCGCGGCAGGCTGCCGGCGAAGGGCAGCAGCAGCAGCGCGGCGGTGCCCAGGCGCAGCGCCAGCGTGTCCCACGCGGTCAGCGGGCTCTTGCCGCCGTAGCGGGACACCAGGATGAAGCCGGTCCAGATGGCGACGGTACCGGCAGCGGCGAGATAGCCGGTGGTGCGCGGGGGCGGGGCGAAGCGGGGCATTGCGAAGTCAATCGATGCGACGGGGCCTCAGTGTAGAGCGTGTCGTCGTCCGCCTCCCCGTCGTGTTGCCGGCTGTTCCGGTCGGCGCAGCGGCACAGTCAAGGCGCGCCCGCCTGATCCTGCTCAAGACGACCGACCGGCCGGCGGCTAGATTCAAAGGGGACTCGCCCCGGGCATTTCAGGAGACATCATGGAAAAGCGCTACATCGCCTTCATCATCAAGAACAGGGAACCGCTGTTGCTGCAGCGGAAGGACACGGTCAGCCATGCCTGCCGGCTGATGCACGAGAAGGGGACGGGGGCGGTACTGGTGGTCGACGACAAGCAGAAGCTGGTCGGCATCTTCACCGGCCGCGACGCGGTACGCATGCTGGCCGAGGGGCATCACGCGCCGGCCATGACGCTGGCCGAGGCGATGACGCCGGAGCCGCACACGATCGCGCCGGACCAGACCTCGATCGATGCGCTGCGCGAAATGAACGATCGCGGCTTCCGCCATCTGCCGGTGGTCGACAACGGGGTGATCGTCGGCATCGTGTCGCGCGGCGACTTCAAGGGCGCCGAACTGGAACGGCTGGGCGACGAAACCAGCCTGTGGGAAAGGATCTGTTGATGCGGGATCTGCTGAGTCAGGATCTGCTGACTCAGCGGCGATCGGCGCGCGCACTGCGGTACTGCTGCCGCCAGTCGCGCGACGAGGCCAGCCACCACATGCGGTCGAAGGCCAGCGACAGCGTCGGCAGCAGGTCGGCGAAGTAGTGTTCGGCCGCGCTCGGGCCGTCGGCCGCGTCGGGCAGGCCGTCGGCGTGGTCGATGTCGAGCGCCGCAAGACGTTCGGCCAGCGCCGGGTGGGTGTCGAAGGCGGCGGTGTCGGCGCGTGCGCCGAGCAGATGGTCCAGATCGGCCAGCGCGTCGTCGCGCACGAAGCCCACCTGCATGCCGAGGCCCATTTCGCGGAACGGGCGGATGCGCGGCCGGCGTTTGCTGCGCGCCTGTTCCATCACCTTGGTCCAGTAGTTCTCGGTCAGGAAGCGGTCCTTCATCGCCAGATCGATCAGGGCGCCGGCCAGCGCCGGCGCGCCGACCGCGCGGGCAGCCAGTGCGTCGGCCTCGAATTCGTCCAGCCTCGACAACTGCACGGACTGTTCGAGGTCGGTCCGTGCGGTGCGCGCGAACAGACGGCGGGCGACACGCGCCAGCGCGCCGTCGTCCTCGTCGATGCGGTCGAAACAGCGCAGCCACCAGGTGCGCAGATGGGCGGCCCAGGCGCCGCGGCGGCCGCGCTGCGCCGACAGGTGCGCCAGTTCGTGCGCCAGCACCGCCGACAGTTGCTGCGGCGTCAGGCAGTGGGCGAGGGGTATGCCCAGCAGCAGCGTCGTGCGCATCGGGCCGAACAGACCGAAAGCCGGGCGACACACGACGGCCGCGTTCACCTCCGGCGTGGCCAGCACGCGGTCGATGCGGCGTGCGCCGAGCCGTGCGCACAGACGGTCGATGCGCCGGCGGAAGCCGGGCGCCAGCACGTCCGGCAGCACGATGCCCGTGCAGTCCTGCGGCGGTACCCAGAGCCAGCGCGAAAGTCGCGCGCTGAGCCAGCCGACCGCCAGCAGCACGGCCATGGCCACGGCAGCCGACCCGGTCGCGGCGCCTTCCAGCGTATGCAGCAGCATCAACCCGGACAGCAGGCTGCCGGTCAGCACTGCGATCAGCAGCCCGATGCAGAGTGCTGCGCGCAGCGTGAGCAGGCGGCGAAGCTGGCGTTGTTGGCAGTGCGCATTCACGATGGCGGCTCCGGGCAGGGCAAACGCGAGGGGATTGGGCCGACTTATACGCAGCGCGCCAGCGCCGCGGCAATCAGCCGAATGCCTGAGCCCGATCAGGCAATTTC
>OFDC01001229.1_pt1 | contig 14190 bp, 8 predicted proteins | sample 1520941 | NCBI WGS metagenome assembly OFDC01 (sample SAMEA94258168, study PRJEB24077) | hot springs metagenome | biome: Aquatic biome; feature: Water | place: India | collected 2012-12-06 | depth 5 m | reverse complement strand
AAAATATTTATGGCTAAGATAATTGCAATAACAAATAATAAAGGTGGGGTAGGTAAAACTACTACGACTTTAAATTTAGGTGCAGCGTTGGTAAAGTTAGGTCAAAAGACATTGTTGATAGATTTAGACCCACAGGCAAATTTAACAACAAGTTTTGGCGTAGATGAAAAGAACCATAGCCATATAGGTAGTTTTTTATTGGGTGAAAAAAATTGGATAGATATTCTCGTACAAAAGCAGGAAGGAATATTGTTTGACCTTTTACCATCATCTAATCACCTTTTGGAATCAGAAGAAAAATTATCGCTTCGCCCAATGCGAGAGGGTATTTTATCAAAGAAACTTAGTTCCCATAAAAAAGACTATGATTTTATTTTGATAGACTGTCCTCCCAGTTTAGGACTATTAACCAATAATGCCTTGTTTGCTTCGGATGATTTTATTGTACCGATTCAAGCGGAGTTTTTTGCCTACAAAGGGATTACAAATCTGATAAATCATATTTTAACGCTCAATCAAGAATCGGGTGCAGAGATTAATTTTTTAGGTATTCTATTAGTGAAGTACAACGAAAATATGAAAGAACGTCTTGTGCAGGGAATTGCTCAGAAAGTCAGAGAAGGAAGTCAAGGCAATAAAGTGTTTAAGTCGAGTATCAAACAAGATAAGAATTTAAAAGAGTCACCACTGGCAGGTCAAGATATATTTGAATATGCACCTGATAGCAATGGAGCAAAGGATTATTTATCGTTAGCAAAAGAAATATTAGCACAGATATGAAAAAGAAAACGTTTGACCTGTTGAATCGTTTAGACGATTTACCCACTTTAAAGACCAATGAAAGTAAAACTTACAGCTACAAAGAGAGTAAGCGTAAAATGGTTGTATCTTATTCTTTGAATAGTGTTTTGGTTGATAAAATAGAAAGAATGTCTTATTGGGAGCATTTTGGAAAATCGGAACTGGTGGAAGCAATTTTAGAACAATATTTCAAGGATAAAGATTTTGACGAAATTCCCCAACGTATATTACCCTAAAAAGACTTTAAGCGATTAGAGTGGTTGTTTTGTAGTCAAGTGAGAAAAATTAGTTGTTAAGGGGTCAAACGTCTTTAATAGTGCTGCTTTTCGGCGAGATGCCTGAATAATAAGAGCGTTTTTTAAAATGATAACCTTATCCTGATAGTTGATTCTTTCAATAAAGTCTCGATGAATAATAAATGATTTGTTAGGACGGCAAAAAGTATTTTTAGGTAATTTATTTTCAAATCTTTTGAGTGTAGAAGCAGCTAAAATACTCTTACCATCGGCAAGATGTATAATTGTGTAATTGGCATTCGCTTCTAAAAATAAAACCTCATTAGTTTGAATGGACTGTTTACGAGTAATCCGTAAAGTATTGGTGGGATTGTTCATACTGAAGGTGTGGTTTTTGTTATAAAGATGCTTTAAAATTTGAAAATATGCCAAATAATTTATTCATTTGACAAAGTTGTGTGGATTTAGTAACGAGAAAGCCCAAGAGCGATGCACTTGGGCTTTCCTTTTAAAAGAATAAAATATGTTAAATGTATTAATGAATAAAGGAAAGAATACTTCATTGAGCGATGAGCTAAACTACTTTGCCCAACAAGATAATATTTATATAATGGATAACCATTTAGCAGCTATCTGGTGTTGGGAACAATTGGATAAAAGGTATTCCTATACATTGGTACATATAGATGCACACTGTGACCTTGGTTATTCTCCATCGGGGCCGTTTTTATACAGAGATATTGATTTAACAAAAATACCCATCACAGAATTAACGAGTATAAAACAGGGGCTTCATGACTGGTCTTGTGGTTATTTTCTTTGGGATAACTATATTCATTTGTTTAATGATAAATACCCCAACGTTTTAAAGGAATTTATATCAATAACGCAAAGGTTGGGCCATGAAACCGAGATAAGTAATGTGGTAAAGGAAGAATTAGATATTTGGCATTTAGACAGTCCATTATGGTATGACGATGAAACGAAGAAAATCTTAAATCTTGATATTGATTACTTTTTTAAACAGGATTATGAAGAGAAATTTGAAATTTTTAGTGATGAAACGATTGAGTTCTTTTCAAAATGGCTTCAAAAACATAGAAACTCTTTTGAGCAAATAACTATAGCATTAAGCCCCGAATGTTGTGGCTCTTGGGACAAGTCCATAACAATGGCCAACAGAATTTTAAAGTCATTAGATATACATATTGAAATTTAAATATTTGAAAAGTACAACTTTATAGTGGGAGAAAAAGTAGAACAATTTTGAGAATGGTTTCATAACACTTTTTATGTTAATGACCTTTTCTAAGAAATCAGTCAAAATGGCAGTAGTATAGTTTCTTAATTTTTTACCAAATTTGCTATGACGAAAATAACCTTATTATTTATGCGAATCTTCCGAAAGTGGAAAAGAAATAAAGAAATGGATGCTTTGCTGAAAGGTTGGAAAAAGTAGTAAATTTGTGAGTACCGAATAATCAATAAATGCAAAAAAACTTGTTATATCTATGATATAGGTTTAAAATTACGTCCTAAATAAGAGATATAGAAGATAAGTAGAAATAATCCATATAAAGCGAAATTGCAGTAGCAAATAATCCTGTTTTGAAAATCTGGTAAATTTAGACACACAGGAAAGTTAGAGCGACTGCCCAGCAAAAAGCGTGGGCGTTGCTTTGCTTTGTGTGTCAGGCTTACCAGAGCCTTCAAAACGAAGTCGAAGTAACTTTCCACGCTTTTATACCCAAAAAGATAAAAGCATAACTTTTTTAAAACCATTTTCACACATGAGAAAGGCAACATTGCTGTTATTTTTGGGTATAACCATACAGACTTTAGCCCAAGAGACCATTTCAATTAAAGTACCCAATCATGGGTATCCCAAGGTTACGACCTATACGGATGAACAAATTAAGAAATTTGAATCCGTATCCGTTACTACACCAACCATTCCAAGCATTCAATCATTTGGTAATTTACCTGCTGGAACAACACCAACCCCTTCTCCCGAATCAGCGGTTGTTAATCGTTTTAAGGATATTGCAGTTAATTCCTTTACAGGTACAGCCATTGTTCCTTTGCCACTTTACACACTCCAAGAAGGTGCATTAAGTGTTCCTATTTCACTCAACTACAATGCTTCGGGGATGAAAACCCACGAGGTGGCTTCATGGAGTGGTATGAATTGGGCATTGAGTGCGGGCGGAATGATCAGCCGTCAAGTACGTGGAATTCCCGATGAAGGAAAGTTAGATATTAATACATGGTCAAGTAGCTATAATCGAAAAGGGTATTATTGGGATGGTTTTAGAAAGGAGATTAATACAGTTAATGATGATACAGAACCTGATGTATTTTACATGAATATCAATGGTCAATCCTATAAATTCATGTATAAACGTTCAGGTGAACCGAGATTTATATTCTTTCCTGATGCAGATATTCAAGTAACACCCATTTTCCAATTTATCAGCGGAACAGTAGGCCGTTTTGCTAAGTTTGAAGTTTTAATGCCCGATGGGACAAAATATATTTTTGGAGATGGGGCATACGAGACAAGTACGGAAGTAGATGTGCAATTTGCACAATCCCAAAGCATTCACCCAGGAGCGAGTAAGTGGAATCATTATTGGAAAAATGAAGCTGTTACATCGGCATGGTACTTAAAAAAAATCATTAGTCCTTATGGTCAAGAAATCAATTTTGAGTACGATAAAGTGCGTTATTCATTTTTTAAATTATCCGAAGACCAAGCGACAGGGATTTGTCCAACGCCAGCACAGGTAGAGAAAAAAATCAATAAAGTTTATGTAGAAGGAGCATCCTTAAATAGAATTTTATCAGTACACAAAAGGATAGAGTTTAATAAACGAGGGCGTGTTTGTGAAGAAATTAATGGCGAAGAGTTCTGTTATTATAATACAATCATCGCCCCAGCTCGACAGGATATAGACGAATGGACATCAACACCCACTAACCAATCATCGGCTAAAAAATTGGTTGAAATGAGTGTGATGGATAATGTCACAGAGCCAGTAGATACCCTCACTTATAAGTTTGATTATGGTCATTTTACTGCTTTTGAAGATGATTTGCCCTCTGGCTATTCTACCGCAGATGTTGGCTTAACTCACACAAAACGACTTCGTTTAGAACGAGTTACAATGCCTGATAAGTCCTTTTATCGTTTTCGATATAATGGAGATAGCCCCAACTATAATGGAAAAAGTCGATTGAATTATGGGATTGACCATTTTGGTTTTGCTAATGGAGCAACAGGCAACCGTTTTTTGACAGGGTTAATACCGAAAGATTCTTTCTTTTATACCTGTACCCCTAACACCAGTGATAGAGAAAGTGACCCAAATTTTGCATTTGAGGGGAGTTTAGATAGTATTATCGTATCGACAGGTAGCCAAACCAAATTTGTTTACGAACTTCACCAAGCCCGAAATTATAAAAATGGCAGTAGTTATAGACCCATTGGCGGAGCAAGAATCAAAGAGGTACGTAGCAAAGATTTAATTTCGGGTATTGAAACGCTAAAAAGTTATTCTTATGTAATGGCTGATGGTGTTCAACCATCGGGCTTTATGGCTATGAAACCGATTTATCGTTTTTCAACTAATTTTAATCAGATAGGCTCAAATTCGGGTCTTTATGATAGACTTTTAGGCGAAATAGGACGTCCCGTAGTGGGTTATAATCGTGTAGTAGAACAAGTAAAGGATGGTTTAGGGAATCCATTGGGTAAAACGGTTTATACCTTTGACCAAGACACGACAGAGATAAGTACCGAGTATTTGGATTTTAGAAATTGTACAACAGGAGAAGTGGTAACGTGCGATACCATCCGATACTATCACCCCGAAAGAATCAGAGAAGGATTGATTTCTTATCACGATTTTAAGAATGGAAGTTTAGTAAAGGCAGAGATTTTTAATCAAAATGGTGACACACTCTCTGTTCAAACGTATGGTTATACACCAGTTACAACTGGTACTTTTGAAAATACCTTTTCCGCTAAGGTTTTTAAAGTCAATGGTTATAATTTGGGTTATTTTTCATTTACAAATGCCTATTTACAAGAATATTATTTACTATTTAAAAAGTATCGTTTAGAATCCCAAACGAGTAAAATTTATTCACAAACGGGTGCAAATCCAGTAACTACTACTCAAAACTTTACTTATAAAGACGAAACATCTACCGATTATCAGTCAAGTTATGGTGGTAAACATAACTTTTTAGTCAAAACAGAGACAACGGATGGACAAGGACATACTATTGAAAGTTTATCAAAGTATGTAGCAGATTTTAGTTTTGGTTTAGACACACTATTGATAGAACGAACGTGTTATGACTCTGAATTTGGAACGCCCTACCCTTGTGATACAACCGAATATGTAATTCATGCTCCCAAGATTGGTTCACAGGCGAGAGGTATTTATGAAATGCAAACCAAGCATATTCTTGCTGCTGAAGTAGAAACATGGGCAAAGAATAATGGTCGAATTATAGGAGCAAATTATAATCGTTTTGGACGTGTAAATAGTGGAACGCCACCCGAAACAGGGTTTGACTATTTTTTGAAAGAGAGTTTTGCATCAACTGCTATCGCATCAAATGTATTTCCTGATGCAAAGTATATTCGAGCAAATAGTGATTCTATTTACCGAGATAACCGTTATTATTCAGTTATTGACTACCAAAATTATAATGTATTAGGTTTACAGAAACAAGTAAAGCCTTTTGGCGGAGCAGTTTCTGGAATAGACTATGACGTTTCTAATCTTTTACCTTTACAAAGTATTCAGAACATTGGTGGTAATGTCGTAGATACCACTTCGTATGAATATGACACAAAGATATTTGGTTTATCGAAGCAAATCAGCCCTAATAAATTAGCCATCAATTACGCCTATTATACCGATGCAGAGCAGAACAAGATAGGACAACTCAAACAGATAACCGACAAAGATGGTAACGTTTTAGCACATTACGAATACCCTTATTTAAACCAATCTTTACAAGGCACAGCAGGTACATTTACAACTGATGCGAGTAAAAACCGAGTAGTAAGCCGAAGCCCACGCATAGCCACTACTAACCCTTACCAAGATTATACAAAGGTTTCTACCTCCGTTACGTACTCCGATGGAAGCGGTCGAAGTTTACAAAGTGTAGGTTATAAACTTTCGCCAACGGCTAAAGATTTATTGAGTAGTACACCTCAGTATGATAGTTACGGCAGACCGAAAAAGAACATTTTGCCAGTAGCCAGTAGCGTGGCCACAGGCCAGTATCAAAGTAATACTCAAAGTTTAGCCCAAACATTTTACGGTGATACAGCACCTTACTCCGAAGTTACACAATACGAAGCATCGCCACTAAGCCGAACTTTTAAAGGCATTGGAGCAGGAGCAGCGTTTAGACCTAACAAAGAAAGCGAACAGAAATTTGAAACAGGTAATTTTGGAATAGCCAAATACGAGTTGGATATTAATGGCTTACTACAAATTAGTAGCTATACAGGCAATGAAATATTCAAGACCACAGGTATAGACGAGCAGGGGCAAAAATCTATCAGCTTCGCAGACAAGGATGGTCGAACGCTCGAAAGCCATGTGCAGTTTACGGGTGATGGTACACAAACGAGCCATTATCTAATTACTACTTATGTGTATGATTATTTGGGACGTATGGCAATGGTCATACCGCCTAAACTTTATGGAAAAATACCAAATAATACCGTTATTGCCACCAGTCCATATTTAGTTGGGTTATACTTATCAAAGTATGACGAGCGAAACCGAGCAGTAGAAACTCACACACCTAATGCAGGTTGGAGTTATATGATTTATAACCGTTTGGGTCAAATGGTCATGAGCCAAGATAGCCGACTACGAGCGAATAATCAATGGAAGTTTGCCAAATATGATGCCTTTGGTCGAGTTACCATGACAGGAGTATTTATTAATTACAGCAGCAGAGCCACTTTACAAACATCGTTTGATAGCTATACTCAAGACAAACAATATGAAGAGCAAGACAATAGTGGAATAGAAGGTTATACCAATCGGAGCTTTCCTTTTTTTGTTAATGCAGCCGAAATAATGACCGTTAATTATTACGATGATTATTCATGGAAAACCCCTACAGATTTATCATTTGTTGCGTATAAAGGTACTCGTTACCCTAACGCTAAAGGCTTATTGACGGGAACAAAAGTAAGGCGACTTGATACCCAAGCATGGCTACGTTCAGCGATGTACTACGATGATAAAAACCGTCTAATACAGTCGCAAAGTGAAAACCGTTTTGGACAGATTAACCAAACGGATATGGTTTTTGATTTTATAGGGCAATTGCTCGAAGAACGAACAATTTACAGAAAGCCAAGCACCTCCGATATAGAGAGCCGCACGGCTTACAGCTACGACCACGCAGGACGTAAAACCCAAGCGATACACTTTTATACTGGACACGCTCCCGAATTATTGGCAACTTACGAGTATGACGAGTTGGGTAGAATGATTCGTAAAAACCTCAATGAAGCACAGAAAGATAGTATTATTCGCCAAAATGAGAGCCTAAATAAAGGTGTCACCGATATAGCCAAGAAATATATTTTACTCAAGCCCGGTACAGTCATTAAGCCCGATAGTATTTATTGTGCCTTTATCGGAAGTGGTTTGCAAAGTGTGTCTTATGCCTATAATATTACTGGAAATCTACGAGGTGTTAATCTCACATCTACTGGTCGTTTAGATAGTAGTAAGGTGTTTTCTCTAAAACTCGACCACCATGAAGATGGACGTTTTTATAATGGTTTACTCTCCAAACAGTCTTGGAAGAGCCACAGTGACACCACCACCCGACAGCTCGTCTATGATTATGACAAGGCAAATCGTTATATAAGTACACAATTTGCAGGAAAAACCAATGAAAAATACAGTGAAAATCTAAGCTATGATAGCAACGGAAATATTAAGAGATTAAACCGTTTTGGCTTAGAATCTGCTAATAATTGGCTGAGAATAGATAGCCTAAGTTATCATTATGGTTCTTGGTCTAATCAACTAAATGGTGTTCTTGATTTTGCCACGCTCAAAGGACATAAGGACAACGGAGATAGTACCGACTACACTTACTATTTAGATGGAAGCCTAAAAAGTGATGCTAATAAGGGTATTACGAATATTGTCTATAATTATCTTGGATTGCAAGATGAAATACAATTTGGAGAAAATCAGAAAATTAAGAACATTTACACCGCCGACGGTATCAAGTTGACACAGCTTCTTATAAATGGTTCTACCACCATTCGTACCGACTATATAGGTGGTCTGATTTACCGAAATGATACCCTTATCAGTATAGCCCATGATGAAGGAATTATCAAGCAAAAACCCGATGGTAGCTACAAATACCAATATTTTATTACTGACCATTTAGGCAATAATCGAGTGGTATTTGAGAAACTAAACGATACTGTTTATGTGGCTCAAAGAGCCGATTATTACGCTTTTGGTGGCTTGATGGAGGGGTTAAGTAGTTCGATTGATTCCACTTCGTGGAATTTCTTATTTCAAGGAAAGGAATATATTGATGCTTTTGGGTTCAATTCTTATGATTTTCTAACACGACAATACGACCAAAATTTAGGTCGCATGTGGCAAGTGGATGGTGCAAATCAGTTTGCAAGCGGATATACTGGTATGGGGAATATGCCAACTATGGGAATTGACCCTGATGGACAATTTTGGCAATATGTGGCTGCCGCTGCTGTTGGTGGTACTTTAAATGTAGTCAGTAATTGGAGTAAAATAAAAGGTACTGGACTAAAAGGCTTTTTACATGGAGCTGCCTACTTTACCAGTGGTGCTGTTGGTGGTATGGTTTCTATTCATAATGTGGCGGCAGGTGGAGCAATTACTTCGGGAGGCAACGCTTTTATTGATGTTGCTACAGGTAATATTCCTACTATTAAAAACTTTGGAGATGCAGCTAAATACGTAGGGGTTGAAGCCATTAAAGGTGTTGTTACTTCTTATATTGGTGGACAGGTTGGTAAATATGTTGGTCCAAAAATCAGCTCTTTGTTTGGTTGGATGCAACAAGGGTTTTCTAATAATATTGCAGGTTCGGCTATTGTCAATGGTGAGTTAATAGAATGGGCGGGTGAAGCTGGTGTAAAAGCAACTTATGGAAAATTGGGTGGTGCTGTTGGTTCTTCGGTAGTAAAACAAGCCACCAACTTAGCTGATGATGCAGGGCAAAAATTGTTACAAGCTCCTAAAACCATAGCACGACATCATATTTTTCCCGATAAATATAGAGGTTGGTTTAATCAGCAAGGGTTGAATAACATTGATGATTATACGATTGAGGTTGAACATTGGACTACTCATTTAAAAGGCATACATGGAAAAGGCTTGCGAGAATTTAATTTACCAGGGCGTTGGAATGCTCGTTGGGCGGACTTTATAAAACAAAACCCTAACGCAGATGTTTACCAAATTTTTAAATATGGAGAGGATTTAAAAAGTGAGTTTGGGTTTAGATTTAGTCGATTTATAAAATATCGTTAATACCATGAATATAATATCGTTATCGGGAGAAGATGTAAGACTTTTCAGTCCTTCAAATAAACTAATTATTTTTGATATTCTTTATGTAGAAGATATTAAGGAAAAGAAAATATCTTTTGATAAGCTACGCCCTATTAAACAAATAGAATCAGAAGTTTTTGAATGGTCTGATGGTATGTTGTTAGGCGAATATAATATTTCAGATAAATGCAAATCATTAAATATTTCATTAAAAGATATTAAGTATTACACAGAAAATATAAATGTTCCTTCAAATAATGTTTTTGGCACAGATACAGGGGTTATAGTCATTATTGACTGGAGCAGTATAAATATTTTCTTAAATTTATTCGATTATGATGATTTTATAGAGATTATAACTGACAGAAATGAGGTAAAAAGATATATTAAGCAAATTTCAGATATGATAGGGTCAAGTTTTTCTATAATTTCCACACAAGGAGTTGATAAAGGCAATGATTTTATTGGTAGTGGAAGATATTATATTGAACATGAATGCTTTTTATAGTTATGTAATTTTAAATTTTACTTTATCCAAGCCCAAAGACTTAGCTAGATATTTGGTTCTGTCTTTGGGTGGATTATTTCTTTTAATCATATTTTCAATAATGGCATGAACCCGAATAAACTCATTAAAAACGTTTATATCAGATAAAACATAGTTTTTTTGTTGCTCAGTAAGCAAATATTGTGTCATCAAAATATGAGATTTTTCCGAAATTTCTTTGGGTGTTAGTGTAGCTATATACTCCATTGTGGTCTTAATATCTGCATTTACTTGTGCTTTTTCTTGCTTTTCTTTGTTTCTAATAGTAAATGTAAGAGCCGTTATTTTCTTACGTTCTTTCTGAGCAATTGTCCACTCAAAATATATTCCGCAATGTTCCCAAAGTTCCTTTTGAGAGTAAGTTAAAATACGGGTTTCAAAATCTGTAAAACTTTTATACTTACTTAATTCAAGCCCTAATAAGTTTTTTAGTTTTATTAGTTCAACTGTCCATGTGCCTTGATTTAAATATTGATTCATAACTTCATACATACGAATACTATAATTACTTTTTAGGTTTAGTATCGCCTTTAAATCCATAGTAGTGAAGCCATTTGCCAGCTCAAAAAAGAGTTTTTTACAAACTCCATTCAAGTGAATCGTAATAGTACTTTTTCCTCCTTTTATGGCTGAATAATTTGCGTAAGAAAAAGGAACAACTACACCAAAATAATCATTCGTTTTAGTTGAACTATCAAAGAAAATTTTTCTAGAGGTTAATTTATCTAATGAGTCTTTTATTCTACTTATATTCGTTTCTTTTAATTCTGTTGCAGAAAATTGAATTTCAACAACTTCTTTTATATTATCTATATTTATGTTGAAACCTTGGTGTTCTTTCAAATTAAGTAAGGTTATTAAGTAAATATGTTTTTCAATTACTGTAAATTCTTGTCGAGTAAGGTTTAGAATATTTGAAATTCTAAGCATATTTTTTGATTCTTCCATTGCTTTATTTTTAGTTATTCAAATGTAAAATTAAAAAACCACAAAAAAAAACATAATGTAGTTAATTAAAGTGGTTTTTTTGAGAAATCTCATGCAATTTGTGGTAATACTTCATGCAATTTGTGGTAATATAGTTTTTAAACCTCATGCAATTTGTGGTAATACTTCATGCAATTTGTGGTGATAGGTACTCAAAACCTCATGCAATTTGTGGTAATATAAACTATTAATGTGTTTGTTATTAGTCATTTAACTTCAAAAAAGAGTCAAAAACAATCAAGTCAATTGATATTGATTACATTTTTTCAATTGATGAAAGAAGCAAAAAAAGAGGTATTTAAGGAGCGTAAAACGCACGCAATTTTGCTATCGAGAACAGAAAAGGAAAAAATCAGAAAAAAGTGTATCTCTGGTCGGGTGACGTGAACTAATTTTTTAGTTTTGGTCAAATTGTACTAAACTCATTAGTTTTCATTTTTTATAGTCATTGAGAATCGTTTATAACTATTTTTTCGGGGTATCGTTAGTATAAATCAATTCTAAAGTAATTTAAAATATTGATTATCAGTAATTTAGCTAAAAATATTAGGAAAATATTTAAGTCATTTGCTTTAACTCGCTCAATTCCCCTGCTCAAATGGTGGCTTGCGTCCTTCGGCACGCTTAAAAAAGGCATTTAAGGCGGGCAAAGCCACGCCATAAACTTTAATCAACTTCGTTCAACTTACATTCAACTTACATTCAACTACATTCACGTATACTGGCATACGTAAAAAAATATACTAAGTCGATTTTACTCATTTTTTTCCATTTTTCAGGCTATAATCAACGTTTTAAAAAAGTGCGTTCAACCGTCATTCAACTAAGATTTAACCACAAATTGACTATTTATTGACCCTCATTCAACTATAATTCAACCGTGCAACGGTTGCCGAGTTTTAGTAACGCTATTTTTTTGCGAACATGAGTAAACGAGTATCTGAGTAGTTGAGTAAAGAATCCCCAAATATATTCTCACACAACTTTATCTTTCGAGAAATAAATAAGTCATAATTTGGCGTTTTTAAGCCTTACAAGCCATTCTTTCAAGTTGTGCATACTGTTTTGTTATTAAAAAAAATAAATCATTACAGGGCTTTATTTGGTGTTAGTGCAGTGCGAATGTTGCCCGATTGTCCGAAAATACAGAAACCCAATTTCTGTAAATACCATTCAATTTCTAAATTTCTGTAAGTACCATATTTTGAATTTAAAGGTTTCTTTTTATCTTTGCTCGTCAAAGTTATAGCTCACTATAACTACGTTGTAGTTTGTGAGGTCTTGCAGACGGCTAAACCCCGAAAAGAACCAAACTATGAGTAAGAGTAGCATACACGTTTTGCCAGTGAAGGCAGGGTCAGAAAAGCACAATCAGCGAGAGAAAGAATTAGGTTATGTCCGTTCAGATTTATCTCGATTGAACAGTTCGTTTGTCGTCAAGAGCATAGCGGAAGCCAAAGCATTTGCCGAGAAGAATTGCAAAGAGAAAACGGGGCGAGCCATGCAAGCTAAAGCTACCCCAATTCGAGAAGGGGTTTTGTTGATTGACAAGCACCACACCGCAGACGATTTAAAAAAGTTGGCGGAAAAAATAGAGCAGCGTTTTAATATCAAAACCATTCAGGGGTATTGCCACAAAGACGAAGGGCATTATGACAAAGAAACTAAAGAATGGAAACCGAACTATCATGCACACATGGTTTTTGATTGGACAGACCACACCACAGGAAAGAGCATCAAAATGAGCAGAGACGACATGGCCGAGCTTCAAACCATTGTGGCAAATTCTTTGGAACTGGAGAGAGGGGTGAGCAGTAGCAAAGTTCATCTCAATGCCATCCAGTACAAGAGCCAGCAGGAGCAAAAAGATTTAGAAAAAATACACAACCTCAATAATGGTTTATCGGAAGCCAAAGCCGTTATTGAGAAAGCCCAGACGATACAAAAAGAAATAGAGCCACTCAGAAAAACGCAACAGTATCTTTTTTCAGAAGTCGAAGTCTTACAAGAAAAGAAGAAAGAGTATAGCGATTTGGCAGAAAAGGAAAAACAACGAGCCATCGAGCAACGCCAACAGGCAGAAGCCGAAGCTCAAAAAATTAAAGAGATTCAGAAACAGCAAAAACAAATTATTGACGAAACCGATTTACACCGAGCTAACCTAAAATACATCGAGGAGAAAGGCAAAGAGCAAACGCAACAAATTCGAGAAAACGAAAAAATTATCCAGCAACAAGAACAAAAAATACAAAAGTCAAGAGGTCTTGATTTTGGCAGATAACAAAATGGAAATACTCAACGATATTCTAAAAGAGCTGAAAAGCCAAAGGGAAGAAATAAGCACCCTAAAAACGATTACCACCGATTTTAAAAAGCAATTGGATAATCCCAAGTCCATCAATTTAGATTCCGAGAAAGTCGCTAAACTTTTGTGGGGTCAGCTCTCCCCCGAATTGAAAGAGATTCAAACCAAAACGACTGAGTTGCAAAAAGTAGCTAAAACTATTCCGTCAACAGTCAATCATACAACTACCTACGGTATTGACTTAAAGACAAAAATTTGGGTGTTACTGGTTTTAGCATCGGGCATCTTTGGTTTTTTAATTGCCCCTTCTATTGGTCAGAAGCTCGACCAACAGTATAAAATTATTCAATTAGAAAATCATTTACAGTATCATATCGACCGTAATCCCACCACCGAAAAGAAGTATCAAAACCAAAATAATTAAAAAAATACACCATTTCAAAGCGTTGAGAATTGCATATTTGAAGTTATTTTGATGCTTGATGTAAAGTATTTAATTTTTATTAATTTGTAAATTTCTTATAATCAGTGTGTTATAATTAATAGTTTAATAAACTATTAATTTAATAATCTATTAAACTATTAATTTCATAACTTATTAAACTATTAAGTTATGAAACTATTAATCTACTTTTGTAAAAAAAATATTTATGGCTAAGATAATTGCAATAACAAATAATAAAGGTGGGGTAGGTA
>OFDC01001228.1_pt1 | contig 14204 bp, 12 predicted proteins | sample 1520941 | NCBI WGS metagenome assembly OFDC01 (sample SAMEA94258168, study PRJEB24077) | hot springs metagenome | biome: Aquatic biome; feature: Water | place: India | collected 2012-12-06 | depth 5 m | reverse complement strand
AAAGCCGCAACATCGATCGGCGGCCGCCTGCGCCTTGCCGCGCCGCCGACTTATGCCGCGCTCCACATCCTGCCGGGCCTCTCGGAATTCCTCGATGTCCACCCCGACCTGACGGTGGATCTTCTGCTCGATGACCGGTGGGTCGACCTGATCGAGGAAGGCGTCGATCTCGCGATTCGCCTCGGCAAGCCGAACGACAGCACTCTTGTGGCAAGGCGGCTGGGAACTTCGCAACGCATTCTCGTCGCCTCCTCCACCTATCTGGCAAAGGTGCAGGCCCCCGACACGCCCGAGGACCTGATGGCGCACAGGATCATCGCCTATAGCCGTTTCGACGGCCCTACAGCGTGGTCCTTCACCCGTGGCACCGCCAGCGTTTCGGTCGCCATCCAGCCAGTGGTGCGGGTAAGCGCTGGCGAAGGGATGCGCAGTTGTATCCTCGCAGGGCTGGGCGTAGGCCTCGGCTCCCGCTTGATGTTCGCTCCGGAACTGGCAAACGGCACCGTGAAGGCCGTGCTCTCCGACTGGGCGCTTTCTGCAGTCGAAGTGTGGGCCATGTTCCCGTCTGGCCGGAAATCGAGCCGCAAGGCCCGCGCGTTCATCGACTGGCTCGAATCGGTCATCGGCCCCGACGGAGAAGCGCGCCGGGCCGCGAGCTGAAGGCAGGCTCTCGGATGCACTATGTCCGTAATCGCGATGCCGGCGAATGGCACCGGGCACATCCGGCTGCAGTCATCTGCTATCGCAAAGCTAATGAACTATAGTCAGCCAGCAAGCGCTTTGGTCGGTCTTCAAGAAACATGCTCCGCGCGTTACTGCCTTCAGAAGTCCATCTGGCTCAAAATCGCTCCCTTAACGCACGGTAACAAAAGGATTCGGCGTTAGATTGACTGGAACATTTGCTGCGCCATTCCATGAAATAAACTCGGCTTTCATACTAATTTCAATAAAGTTAATTCAATTAATACCCAATATATCCAATAAAATGTTTGTCTATCTAGATCTTTAAAATATAAATTGATAATTGCGTCAAATTTTTTCACATTTTTGAAAAAATTTTGGAGAATTTTTATACTGAATTGGATCATTAAACATCCCGATCGTGATTTTTCTTCGGCCGCTTCTGTCACGAGACGATCTCAGCGGTCACCAAATTTAGCGACCCCGTCAAATCGATTCAGGCCGGTTCAATCGCGACCGCCGCTTCGCACCTTGACGATACAAGAGCGCAGATGCTGCTTGAATATGGATCGCTTAGACTGGTCCTACCTCTGCATCTGGGCACAGTGTAGAGCACACCGTACGCGACAAATCGCATCGGTTAAGCAACTGATATAAAATCATAATATGGCATTTATTCAACATGGCAGCTTCTCAGTCAATTCTGACTTGCCAAGCATGAAGCCTTCGACGGCAAATCAGTTGATCGAGAAAAAGGCGGATTTCCGACATTCGCAAGTCTCTTGACGTCCGAATTGAACATAAGTAGAACATTCGTGCCTTTCGCAGTGTGTTCCAGGCTCCACCACCATGGGGTCCAACATGACACGCAATGTTTCCATCCAAACCTACCTGCCCAAGCATGTTGCTGCCTGGGTTCAGGATGAGGCCAACCGTGCCAAGCAGAGCCGTAGCCAGTGGATCGGCGCGATCGTAACGGACCTGTTTCAGGGCCAGGAGTTCCGGGAGGAAGGCCGCAGGAACGTCGAGCATATCAACCGGCAGTTGACCTTCATTACCGTCGCGCTCGATGGCCTGCTTCTCGAACATCCGGACAAATCCCTTCGCGGCCGGGTCCACGAAGCACACCGGCGCAAGGTAACAGAGGCCGACCTGGAGCAGGGGCGATGATCCGGCGAGCAGGATCAATGTTGCGCGAGAGCGAGCAGCTCGCGCAGCCATTTGCCAAGCCCACTGTGACAGAAACCGCGCTCGAGCCAATCTCCGTCCGGATCGCGGATGCCATTCGGTTGACCGGTATCCGGCGATCCAAGCTCTATGAACTGATCGCTTCTGGTGATCTGGAGACGGTCAAAATCGGCCGGTGCACTCTGGTCCCGGTAGCGAGCCTGCGCGCTCTGATCGAGCGCGCGAGGCAAGGGCTGTTATGATGCGCTGTGGCCGAACTTGGGACGCAGGATGGTTGCGCCGTCGCGCAGCTGATCGATGTAGTCGGACCAGTGCTGCATCATGCGCACCCGCTCTTCCCAATACTGGCCACGGGCGTAAGCGCGGCGGATCGAGTTGCCGTCCGCGTGGGCAAGTTGGCGTTCGATGGCATCGGGGTTCCAGATGCCCATCTCGTTGAGCAAGGTGGCGGCCATGGCGCGAAAGCCGTGACCGGTCATCTGATCCTTGCTGAAACCCAACCGGCGTAATGCGGCGTTGATCGTGTTGTCCGACATAGGGCGGTCGAGCGCCCGCAGCGACGGAAACAGGAAAGCGCTGTAGCGGGCGTCGTGTTCGATTTCACCGATGATCGCCAAGGCCTGCCGTGAAAGCGGCACGGCGTGAGGGCGGCGCATTTTCATCTTGTGGTCGGGGATCGTCCAGACCGCCTTGTCGAAATCGAACTCGCTCCATTCCGCCCAGCGCAGCTCGCCAGGGCGGACGAACAGGTGGGGCAGCAGGCGCAGCGCGATCCGGGTCAGATCGTTGCCGTCGTAGTCCTCGACCGCACGAAGCAGTCCGCCTGCTTCCGTTGGGGTCGTGATCGCAGCGCGGTGAGTGGTGCGCGGGGTGACGAGCGCACCGCGCAGGTCCGAGCAGATGTCCCGCTCGGCCCGTGCCGTGGCGATGGCATAGCGGAACACTTGGCTGCACGTGCTGCGGATCCGATTAGCGGTGTCGTACCGCTTCGACGCCTCGACCTTCTTGAGAACAAGCAGCAATTCGTGGGCGGTGATTTCGGAAATCGGACGTTTACCCAAGGCCGGGTAGGTTTGCGCCAGCAACCAGCGGGCTTTCTTGAGGGTAATGGCGGCGAGACCTTCCTTCTCGATCTTCTCAAGCCATTCCTCCGCCACAGCCTGGAACGTGTTGGTGGCAGCGATCGATTTGGCGATCTTGTCCAGCTTGGCTTGTTCAAGCGGATCAAGCCCCTTGGCGAGCTTGCGGCGCGCTTCGAGCAGTAGCTCGCGCGCATCGCCCAGCAGAATCTCCGGCCAGCGCCCGAACGACAAGGTCCGTTGCTGTCCGCCGAAGCGGTAGTTCATTCGCCAGTATCGGATGCCGGTGGTTTTCACGAGAAGGTAAAGGCCATCGCGATCCGACAGCTTGTAATCCTTATCCTTGGGTCTCGCGTGCTTCACCGCGTTTGCGGTCAGGCCCGTCTTGCGTTTCGCACCGTCCGACATTGATGGACCTCCGAATCCATGTTCGGGGTCCGATCCATCATCCGTACCATCATTGTACCCGGATGTTGGTGGAACCGTCCGAACCGATGCGGGCGATCATACCAGAAAAAGTTCCAAAAAACAGCCGCTTGGTGGACGTTGTCGGACGTCTTCAAACGGTGAAATGGAGGCCCGAGCCGGAATCGAACCGGCGTAAACGGATTTGCAATCCGGTGCGTAACCACTCCGCCATCGGGCCTCGATCGCAGGAGCTGCGTGGTTCGGCGCGGTTAGCCGGAAGATCGCGCTGCCGCAAGCGGTTCTTGCGGGATGGTCAGCTTACCGGCGCGAACTGGAGGCGGCGCTGCTTGCTGTCGATGCCGGCGAGGCTCAGGTTCACGCGCTGGCCGGGTGCGGCACCGGCAATGCGGGCGCGGGCGACGACGGGCAGGTCCAGCAGCTGCACGCGCGCCGAATCGCCGTCGGTATCCGTCACGCAGGCACGGAACGTCTCACCCTCGCGCCCGTGCAGCATGACGGTTTCGGCAAGATCGATGACCGCGCGCTCGATCTGGCCGGAGAGCGCCTCGGCCTTCGCCATGACGGCGGGCAGGCGCTGGAACGCGGCTTCGACCTCCGGCGAGGCGGGCTTGCCATTGGTGACAGCGAGCGTTGCGCGAATCACGTAGCGGTCTGCCAGACGCCGCAGGGGCGCAGTCGCGTGAGCGTAAGTGGCGGCGATCGCTTCGTGCCATGGCGTGACGCCGGGTATCCATGGGGCGTAGCCGGCGCCCCCGCCTGCCCGCCGCACTGCCAGCATGAAGGCTGCGTGGTTGGGATTGCGCTGGTCCAGCGTACGTTCAAGCGTCTTGAGATCGGTGTGCGCGGGCCAGTCCAGCCCGAGGCCTGCGGCGGTGGTGCGCAGGCGAGCCATGGCTGCGGCGGTAGGGCCTGCCATGACGCGGAAGAGGCCGGTGCCAGCCTCGTGCAATGCGCGGGCGATGGCGAGATTTGCGGCCAGCGAGAGCGTGGCGTTGGCGCGTTCCGAAGCGAGCAGCGGACGGAAGGACAGGGCATAGCGCCCATCTCCCAGCGCTTCGACTTCCTGCCCCGGCGGATCGACGCGGGCGGCGCCGCGCGCGGCTTCGGCCGCGCTCATGCGCTCGGCAAAGCGGGCAAAGTCGGCAGGGAGCTGGTCCGGGCGGACGCTGTCGTAGGCGAGCTTGGCCCGGCTGCGGATCACGGCGCGGCGCGCGGCATCGAGCCGCGGTTCGCCATTGGCGCCGAGGCGTACGGTGAACACGACGGCCGGGCGCGGGCCAACGGGCAGGAGGCTGGCGGCACGCTCGGCCAAGGCGGGTGGGTAGAGCCCGGCCTTGCCATCGGGGAGATACTGGGTTTCGCCGCGCTTCCACGCCTCGATGTCGACCGGATCGCCATCATCGACGAACCAGGCGACGTCGGCGATGGCGTAGTGGAGGATCAGGTCGTTGCCGGCTGCCTCGATATGGAAGGCCTGATCGAGATCGGTGGACGTTGCCGGATCGAGCGTGACGAAAGGCTCATCGGTGCGATCCTCGTGCTCTGGCCCCAGTGCTTTTGCCGCTGCCAGTTCCGCCGCAGCGAGGACTTCGGGCGGGAAGCCTTCGGGCACCTGGAACTGCTGGCGGATGGCAGCAAGGCCGGAAGCAAGAGCGCCGGACGGATCGTGGATGGCCTTCATCCCACAAGGACTAGCAGGCTGTTACGGATCGACAAATTCTCCCGCGCGCTTTTCCATGCCCGCGCGCACGGCTTCCATCTGGTTCTTCGAATACATCAGTTCATGCTGGGCGACGGATTCGGCCATGAGCACTTCGTCGACGCTCATGTCGGGCGTGCGGTTGGACAGCGTCTTGGCTCCGCGCACGGCAGTGGGGCTCTTCGAGGCAATCGTGCGGGCGAGCGCCATGGCATCGGCCAGCGGATCGGCGCTGACGTGGGTGGCAAAGCCGAACTGCACCGCTTCGGCGCCGCTGAATTCGCGGTGGGTGTAGGTCAGTTCGCGCAGCACATCGTCGCGCACGTTGCCGCGCCACAGGGCGTAGCCGGCCATGTCGGGGACGAGGCCCCACTTCACTTCCATCACCGCCAGCCGCGCATCGGGGGCGATGAAGCGGATGTCCGCACCGCTCGCGACCTGGAGGCCGCCGCCGAAGCAGACGCCGTGAACCGCAGCGACCACCGGCATCGGCAGCTTGCGCCAGACCATGGCTGCCTGCTGGGCGCGGTTGGCGTTGCCGTGGGTGCGGGCGGTGAGCCCGTCACCTTCCCACCGGCTGGTGTTTCCCATGCTCGACAGATCGAGCCCTGCGCAGAACGAACGGCCTGCGCCCGAAAGCACCACCGCGCGCACGCCGCGTTCGGTGTGGAGGTGATGGCCAGCAGTGACGATCGCTTCGAACATGGCATCGTCGAGCGCGTTCATCTTGTCGGCGCGATCAAGCAGCACGTGGGCGACGTGATCCTCGATGGTGACGGTGACGCGGTCGTGGAAGTTCATGGCAGGCATCCGTTGTCTGGTTCGTTGCGACCAAGGTGCCCGAGCGCTCGCGTCCGGTCCAGCTTCCTCATTTGACGGATCGCGCGAAACGGCAACGGCCCCCTCCGCAGGGGCGGAGAGGGCCGTCGTCATTCGTCATCAATGCCGCGTCAGGCAGCCGAGGAATTGACGCCCATCGACTGCAGGTAGCGCTTGATGTTGCGCGCGGCCTGACGGAGGCGCTGTTCGTTCTCGACCATGGCGATGCGCACGAAGCCCTCGCCGTCCTCGCCATAGCCGACGCCAGGGGCGACAGCGACTTCGGCGTGGGTGAGCAACTGCTTCGAGAATTCAAGGCTGCCGAGATGCGTGAGCGCGGGCGGCAGCGGCGCCCAGGCAAACATCGAGGCCTTGGGGCTGGGGATTTCCCAGCCGGCGCGGCCGAAGGCTTCGACCATCACGTCACGGCGCTTCTGGTAAAGCTCGCGATTCTTGACGACGATGTCCTGCGGGCCGTTCAGCGCAGCGCAGGTCGCCGCCTGGATCGGCGTGAAGGCGCCGTAATCAAGGTAGGACTTCACCCGCTTCAGCGCAGCGATCAGGCGCGCATTGCCCACGGCAAAGCCGACGCGCCAGCCGGCCATCGAGAAGGTCTTGGACATAGAGGTGAATTCCACCGCCACGTCCTTCGCGCCCGGCACCTCGAGGATCGAGCGCGTCGGGTTGCCGTCGTAATAGAGCTCGGAATAGGCGAGGTCCGACAGGATCCAGACCTTGTTCTCTTTCGCCCAGGCAACGAGTCGTTCGTAGAAGGCAAGGTCGACCGTTTCCGCCGTCGGGTTCGACGGGTAGTTGACGATCAGGATCGAGGGGCGCGGCACCGAGTACTTCATCGCGCGGTCGAGCGAATCCCAGTAGCGCTCGTCCGGCGTGGTCGGCACGGAACGGATGGTCGCGCCGGCAATGATGAAGCCGAAAGTGTGGATCGGATAGCTCGGGTTCGGGGCGAGCACGACGTCACCGGGCGCGGTGATCGCCGTGGCCAGGCTGGCAAGGCCTTCCTTGGAGCCCATTGTCATCACCACTTCGGTCTCGGGATCGAGATCGACGTTGAAGCGGCGGCCATAATAGTTTGCCTGGGCCTTGCGCACGCCCGGGATGCCCGAGGAGGCAGAGTAGCCATGCGCGTCGGGCTTGCGCGCCACTTCGCACAGCTTCTCGATCACATGGTCGGGCGGGGGAAGATCGGGGTTGCCCATGCCGAGGTCGATGATGTCCCTACCGGCGGCGCGCGCGGCGGCCCGCATGCCGTTGACTTCGGCAATGACGTACGGCGGCAGGCGCTTCATGCGGTAGAATTCTTCGTCCACGGTTGAATACTCGTCGAAAAGGCGCGGCAGGATCGCCGCAGCGCAAGCCCTTACGCCAATTGCCCAGTTGTGGAAACCTTGCTCTCGATGGATGCACGATCGCGTTCGGCGGATGCATCTGCGGGCTAACAAGCTGTCACACGGCGTGTATAGATCGCTGCAACAAGGCCATGACGTAACGGCAGGGAACGGAAGATGACGAACAAGAACGTGGGTGATTCGCCAGCGGATTCGATCGTGTTCGAAGACTTGTTCCGCCAGCAGGGCGAAGCCATGCGCGCCATGTTCGCGCCGCTGGTGCCCGGTGCCGAAGCCGTCACCACCGATCCTGCCGACCTCCAGCACTGGGCGATGTCCGCGGCCAAGCTGCAGAAGATGTGGCTCGATTTCAGCGCCGAACAGGCCGGACAGGTCGAGCCGATGCTGGCGCGCCTTGGCGACATCGGCAAATGGACGCAGACGTTCATGGCCATGGCCGGCCAGTTGCCGATCGCGCAAGCCGAGACGCAGGCCAGGCTGTGGAACGAGAGCATGGCGTTGTGGTCTTCGGTCATGGGGCAGTTCGTCTCGGCCGGAACCGGCAACGCCGCGCCCCCTGCGCTGCCGCGGCAGGACCGACGGTTCAAGGACAAGCGCTGGCAGGAACAGCCCGCTTTCGCGCTGATCCACCAGACCTACCTGTTCCTTTCGGAAAAGCTGCAGCAGATGGCGGACGAGGCGCAAGGGCTCAGCCCCGAGCGCAAGGAGCAGCTGCGTTTTGCCACCAAGGTGGTGACCGACGCGCTTTCCCCGGCGAACTTCCCGCTGACCAACCCGGTAGTGATCGAGCGGACAATGGAGACCAAGGGCGAGAACCTGGTCAAGGGCGTCGAACACCTGCTCGACGACTTGCGCAAGGGGCAACTCACCCACACCGATCCCGATGCGTTCGAACTGGGCCGCAATATCGCGGTAACGCCGGGCAAGGTGGTGCATGAAACACCGCTGTTCCAGCTGATCCAGTACACGCCGACGACCGACGAGGTATTCGAGACGCCGCTGCTGATCTTCCCGCCGTGGATCAACCGCTTCTACATCCTCGACCTCAACCCGCAGAAAAGCTTCATCCGCTGGGCTGTGGCGCAGGGTCTGACGGTGTTCGTGGTGTCGTGGAAGTCGGCCGATGCCTCCATGGCCGAAGTGGTGTGGGACGATTACGTGCGCTCCCAGATCGAGGCGATCGACCATGTCCGCGAACGGCTCAAGGTTCCGGCGGTCCACACCATCGGCTATTGCGTGGCCGGCACCACGCTGGCGGCGACGCTGGCCGTGCTGGCGCGCCGGGGCGAGGCCGAAAAGGTTGCCAGCGCGACGTTCTTCACCGCGCAGGTCGATTTCGAGGACGCGGGCGAGCTCAAGAACTTCATCGACGACGGGCAGCTGAAGATGCTGCAGAGCCTTTCCACCGACGGCTATCTCGATGGGCGCTACATGGCAGCGACGTTCAACGCGCTGCGCGGCACGGACCTGATCTGGAACTACGTCGTCAACAACTACCTGCTGGGCGAGGACTATCCGGCGTTCGACCTGCTGCACTGGAACGGGGATACGACCAACTTGCCCTCGCGGTGGCACCAGGCCTATCTGTGCGATCTCTATCGCGACAACCGTCTGGTCATTCCCGATGCGATAGTGGTTGACAATACGCCAGTCGACCTGCGCCGCATCGCAACGCCATGTTACATCCAGGCCGGCCGCGAGGACCATATTGCGCCGCCGAACAGCGTGTGGAAACTGACGCGGCATCTGTCCGGCCAGTGGAAGTTTGTACTCGCCGGTTCAGGGCATATCGCCGGGGTGGTGAACCCGCCGGAATCGGGCAAGTACCAGTACTGGCTCAACCCGAATGATCCCGCGAGTCTGGAGGAGTTTGTGGCTGGGGCCACGGAAACCAGGGGCAGCTGGTGGCCGGACTGGATTGAATGGATTGGAAAACAGGCGCCCGACCTGATTGCAGCCAAAGGCAAGCGCATTCCGGGCAGCAAGGGCGATCGCGTGATTGAGGATGCGCCGGGACGCTACGTCCGCAGCCGCTGACGCTTCACGGCGCCCGGCGTCGTCAATTGGTCCAATATGGAATTTGTGCAGCGCACAATTTTCTTGACATTTTCCAGTCGACTCCTATTTTGTGCAGTGCAGCAAGAGGCGGTTCCAACCGCCCATGCGCAAAGCAGGAGTCGCCAAGATGGTTGAAGAAACGAAGGAAAGCCCGGAAACCTCCGCCCCTGTGGTGGATGCTCCCGTCGCGCTGACCGACGCTCCCGAAGCCGTGACCGAAACTGCCGAGATCGAAGCTGTCGAGCCGGTTGCAGCCGAAAAGCCCAAGGCTTCGCGGCCGCGCAAGGCCAAGCCCGTCGCCACCCCGGTGGCGGAGGCTGTTGCCGCTCCGATCGAAGCCCCTGCAGTGGCCGAGCCCGTTGCACCCAAGGCGCGCAAGCCCAGGGTCGCAAAGGCAAAGCCCGTCCGTCAGGCTCCCAAGCCTGCCCCCAAGGCCCGTCCAGCCAAGCCACCCGTGGTGGCCGCTCCGACGGCCGCGGTGAAGCCCGCAGCCAAGCGTCCTTTCACCGCAATTCCAAGCGTGAAGAAAACAAGCGCCGCCCTCAAGAATGCGGCGCCCAGAAAGGAACTGTTCGCAATGGCTACCCCCACCGAAATGACCGAAAAGATGACCGCTGCGTTCAAGGACGCACAGGACAAGGCCAAGGCCGCGTTTGGCGATGCCGGCGAGTTCGCCAAGGGCAACGTCGAAGCCATGGTCGAATCGACCAAGATCCTGACCACTGGCCTGCAGGAAATGACCAAGGGTTACGTCGCCGAGACCAAGTCGGTCTTCGAAGCGATGACTGCCGACGTCAAGGAACTGACCACGGTCAAGTCGCCCACCGAATTCTTCGAAAAGCAGTCGGCCCTGCTCCGCAAGAACTTCGACGCTGCGGTTGCCGCCAGCTCGAAGAACAGCGAAGCCATGCTGAAGCTGGCCAACGAAGCCTTCCAGCCGATCTCGACCCGCGTCAGCCTGGCGGTCGAAAAGATCAAGAAGGCCGCTTGAGCCTGACCGGCAGCGCCTTCCGCGCTGCCAGCCAAGACATGAAGGGCCGGTCGGGTATCCCGCCGGCCCTTTTGTCGTTCTGATTGCTGTCGGGTTGTCGTATCGGCGCAACAATTCGCCATCCTCTTGGCACCATCCCCTTCGTGCCCCTTGTGAAGCGGGCCGGTGAGTGCGATATTCAAGCCATCATGAGAGCCGAACCTTTCGACCAACCGGACCTGTCCGTTCCGCTGCGCTGTGCAGAGGGCGACGACACACGTGGTCCCGGAGGAGACGATCAGGTCGGCATCGCCACCAAGACCCGCGCCAAGCCGAAGAAGCCCAGCCAGTTCAAGGTGCTGATGCTTAACGATGACTACACCCCGATGGAATTCGTGGTGATGGTGCTCAAGCGCTTCTTCCACATGGACCTGGAGCAGGCCACGCGCGTCATGCTGCATGTCCATCAGCGCGGCGTGGGCGTCTGCGGCGTCTATCCGTACGAAATCGCCGAGACCAAGGTGAACCAGGTGATGGATTTCGCCCGGCAGAACCAGCACCCGCTGCAGTGCACGCTGGAAAAGGCGTGAAATCGCTGCTGACCTGACGCAAGGCGCCAGATCGCAACTCTCATCAGTGCGCCGTCAAGGCACCCGATTCCACTGCCTGGCGAGCGAACGCGCGTAGAAGCGCCGCAATCCATGCCATGGCCAGACTTTGCGCCTCACGCGAATGCGCGCCGATGCCGCCATCGAGAATCACCTGCGCGACGAACGAGCCGTCCTTGAGGCGCCCGCCCGTGAAGATGGCATCACGCGGAATCAACGCCACGGCTGCAGATTCGAACGCGCCGGAATCCGCCAGTACCCCGATCCAGTCGAACGCGGCACTCAGCCGCCCGCCTTCGTCTTCGGTTTGCGGCGAAGCGATCTCACCGAGAATCTTCTCGAAACCCTTGCGCTGTTCCGTGGGTGCGAGTTGTTCGCACCAGCGTGCCAGCGCGCTCAACCTTTCCGGATCGGTTTGACCGCCAGAAAAGCCCGCGAACCAGGCATTACCGGTTTGCTCATGCGACATCTTCGACCTCTCTCTCACTGGCACCCGGTTTATTACTATGACTTTAGACCAGTCACATCTATAACTTTCGTTATCATGAGCGAAAGTTGTCCGGTTTTTCCTTCCCCCGGGCCTTGGGAAGCGCTAATTCCCAGACACTCATGGCCGGTTAACCTGTCGGCAGCCACCCGGGGAAAGCCAAGGCCCCGCCGAAGATCAATCCACGAAAAGACGCCAGCACCCGCCACGTGAAGTTCCTCACCGCCACCGACCGCTACATTGCCCGGCTCGTTTTCGTGCCGATGCTGTCGGTGTTCGTGCTTGCCGCGTCGTTGCTGATCCTCGACAAGATGCTGAAGCTGTTCGACTTCGTGGCGACCGAGGGCGGACCGGTAAGCGTCGTGTTCAAGATGCTGGCGAACCTGCTGCCAGAATATGCCAGCCTCGCCATTCCGCTCGGCCTGATGCTGGGCATTCTGTTCGCATTCCGCAAGCTGGCGACAAGTTCGGAACTCGACGTGATGCGCGCGGTCGGCCTGTCCTATACCCGACTGCTGCGCGTGCCGTACATGTTCGCAATCGGGCTTGCCGCGCTGAACCTCCTGATCGTCAGCTACCTTCAGCCGCTTTCGCGCTATTACTACGAGCAGCTCCAGTTCGAACTGCGCTCGGGCGCCCTGGGCGCGTCGATCAAGGTGGGCGAATTCAATTCTCTGCAGGATCGCACGGCCCTGCGCGTCGATTCGAGCCGGGACGAGGGCCGCGATTTGCGCGGCATCTTCGCTCGCCTGCAGACCGCGAACGGGCAGGTCATGGTGATTTCGGCGCGGGAGGGGCGCTTCTTCGCCAACAAGGAAAGCCCGGATACGGTGATCCTGCGCCTGACCGATGGCCAGATCGTGCAGGACGGCCCCGGCATCACCTCGCCCCGCGTGCTGACTTTCGCCAGCCACGACCTTCCGATCGACCTCCCGAAGATCGAGCAGTTCCGCCAGCGCGGTGACGCCGACCGCGAGTATTTCCTCCCTGAACTGCTGCAGATCGGCTGGAATGACCGTTATTCAGAGGAGATTCGCAACCAGTCGAAGGCGAGCTTGAACTACCGGCTGGTCGAAGTGGTGATGATGTTCCTGCTGCCGCTACTCGCGGTGGCGCTGGCGGTTCCGCCCAAGCGCTCGACCTCGGCGCTGGGCGTGTTCCTGTCGATCGTGCTGGTCGTGGCCTATCACAAGGTCAACCAGTACGGGCAGGACGTGGCCAGCCTTGGAAGGATCGACCCCGTGTTGGCCCTGTGGGGGCCGTTCGTGGTCTTTTCGGCGCTGATCCTGTGGATGTACTGGAAGATCGCCTACGTTCCCGGCGGCCAGCCGATTGGTGCGCTCGAAACCGGATTTGCCAAGGTTTCGCGTTCGATCCGCAAGCTGTTCGAGCGCAAGCGGTTGCGCGACGAGCCTGCCGTTGCCGAGGAAGACGCCGCCCATGCAGCTTGAATTCTTCCCTTCGCGAACCCTGGCAAACTACATTGCCAAGATGTTTGCAGTGCGGATCGTTGCCGTGCTGCTGATGCTGGTGCTGGTGCTGCAGATGCTGGACCTGCTGAGCGAAAGCGGCAAGGTGCTGGCCGCTCCGGGCAATGGGCAGGGCGAGCTGCTGACATATGTTTCGTTGCGCATGCCGCAGCTGATCAGCCGGTTTCTGCCCTATTCCGTGCTGCTGGCCACGATCATTACGCTGATGACGCTGAACCAGAACAGCGAGGTCATCGCGATGAAGGCGGCGGGGCTGTCCGCGCATCAGGTTCTGGCACCCCTGTTTCTCGTTGCGGCGGTCACCTCAGCGGTGACCTTCGGTTTCAACGAACGCATTGTCACGCGGTCCACTGCTACGCTCAAAGCCTGGCAGAACGTGGAATACGGACCCATTCCGCAGGAATCGGCGATCAAGTCGAATGTCTGGCTGCAGGACGGCCCGAACATCCTCTTCGCCCGCTCGGTTGCCGGCGAAGGCAAGGCGATGCGGATGGATGGGGTCAGCTGGTATCGCCGCGATCCCACCGGCATGGTGACCGAAATCGTCACTTCGCCCTCGGCAGCCTATGCCAATCCCGGCTGGAAATTCCGCGATCCCGTGGTGTTCGATGTGCAGAGTGCCCGCAAGACGCCGATCGGCCGCGACGAGATCTTCGCCAAGACGGTGGAGCCGGTCCAGGTCACGATCAGCCGGGTCGACGCCGATGCGGAATCGCTGACTCAGCTATCGGGTTCGCTCGCCGCGATCCGCGAGGCAGGCTTCCGCACCACCGAGCTTGACGGCAAGTGGTGGCACAAGCTTTCGGGGCCGCTTTCAGCGCTGCTCATGCCTTTGCTCGGTGCCGTGGCCGCATTCGGCCTGGCCCGATCGGGACACCTTTTCGTGCGCGCGGTGATCGGCATGGCGCTCGGCTTTGCCTACTTCGTGTTCGATAACGCAGCCCTTGCCATGGGCAATTTCGGCGCTTACCCGCCGCTGCTGGCCGCGTGGGCGCCCTTCGTCCTGTTCTTCCTCATCGGCGAGACGGTGCTGATCCGCACCGAGGAATAGATCTTAAAATTAGATATTGCTAATTTTCGTCATATCTAATATATGGAGGCCATGACGCTTCCAACCATCACCCCTGCCCAAGCCAAGGCGCTGCTCGACGAGGGCGCCCGGCTCATCGACATCCGCGACGCCGACGAACATCGCCGGCAGAGCATCCCTGGCGCGGCCAACATGCCGCTTGCGGCTCTGGAACCGGTATCAGGCCACCCCGCGGTGATCTGGCATTGCCGTTCAGGCATGCGCACAGGTGCCAATGCCGAACGGCTCCCCGCCGC
>OFDC01001227.1_pt1 | contig 14206 bp, 14 predicted proteins | sample 1520941 | NCBI WGS metagenome assembly OFDC01 (sample SAMEA94258168, study PRJEB24077) | hot springs metagenome | biome: Aquatic biome; feature: Water | place: India | collected 2012-12-06 | depth 5 m | reverse complement strand
TTTAGACCCAGAACGGGGGGAGAGGTAATGCTATAATAATTGTCTTTATTGCATCCCGGGACGAACTGGGCCTGCTGAGCGACGGGGAGATCGCCGCCATGTCGGGCCTGCCCGCCGGCAGCCCCGTGCCGTCCATCGATTCGCGGCGCTCGCTCATGGTGACGGACCAGCTGGCCCTGGCCCCCTTCACCTTCGCCGACGTGATGGCGCGCATTGCCGCCGGCAGCCCGGTGCCGATCACGCGGGACGTGCTGTTCAACCAGTGGGTCGACACCAACAACAAGAAGCCCGGACTGGCCCTGGGCGCGCACTGCGACGACACGGTCGAAGCCGGCGTCGCCACCTTCAACGGCTTCGCCATCCAGTGCCCGCGTGCGGAAGGCAAGCAGGTGGCCTCCAGCGCGTTCGATCCGGCCTCGCCGGAGTCCTATGTGCCGCTGGCCCTGGTCAACCGCTTCGACCTCGCGGTGCCACCCTCCCTGGGCGGCGACGACTGCGGCGAGTACCGCATCGTCTTCGCCAAGCGAAGCGGCATGACCGACCGGCTGGACCGCAACCTGCTCGTGTTCGAGGGGGTGCTGCCCAATCCGTCACCGAATGGTCGCGATCTTTCCGGATGCGTCCCCGTGATCCGCTTCTGGGCTGGGCTGAGTGCCGTGTCCGACCCGGCCGAGCGCGGACGCCGGCTGCACGACTTCTATTTCAAGGGGCTGCCCGGCTTCCAGCCGGTGGTGCGGGCCGCCGCCTACGGCATGGCCTCGAGCAAGGCCAAGGGCCAGGTGCGCACCAACCAGTTCATGCAGCAGAACTGGCTGCTGCGCGAATACCGGGTGGAGCCGGAGAACAACTTGCTGAAGTTCAAGCCGATGCCCGGCCACGCCAACCCCGAGGGCCTGCTGTTCAATGAGACGGTGGCCCATGCCAAGGGGGCCGACTTCCGCCAGGCCTTCCTTCAGGTGCTGCGGGAGTTGCGTGCGGGCGAGCTGCACAAGATCTCGCTGAACGGGCTGCCCAAGACCTTCCTCGCGTTCGACAGCGATGCGCAGGACGCGAAGAAGACCCACTACGAGAACCAGTTCGCCAGTTCGCCTCAGTTCTCGGCGGCCATCCAGGCGGCGCAGACGGCCGCCGGATCGTCCCTGACTCCCGCGCAGCTCGTGGCGCGCGCGCAGGCGATGTCCTGCGCCGGCTGTCACCAGCTGAGCAACAACCGGGACATGGGCGGCGGCCTGGTGTGGCCGGCGTCCCTGGGCTTCGTGCACGTGGCCGAAGACCGCACCGAGGCGAGCCCGGACGGGCCGGCCGGCTCGCTGCGCTACCTCATCTCGCCGGCGCTCACCGACATGTACCTGCCGGCCCGCAGGCGCACGATGCAGGTCTTCCTGGGCGGCGGCGCCTGAGGATCGGCGTCCCTCAGCCGAAGGCCACCGCGTAGATGGGCGGCAGGTTCAGCGACACCACGTTCCAGCAATCGCCTTGGTCCTCGCTGATCCACAAGCCGCCGGTGGTGCTGCCCATCAGCAGCACCTCGCCGTCGGGCGCCACCGCCAGGCCGTGTCGGTAGACGAGGTCGTAGGCATGGTGCTGCGGCAGGCCGGTGCGCAAAGTCTCGAAGCTGCGCCCGCCGTCGCGCGTGCGGTTGACCACCAGCTCGGCCTTCACCGGCACGCGGCGTTCGTCCTTCTGGGCCGGGACGAACCAGGCGGTGTCCGGCTGCTCGGGGTGCACGGCCACCGCGAAGCCGAAGCTGGACACCGGCGCTTCCACCTGCTGCCAGCTCGCGCCGTTGTCGCGGCTGCGCCAGATGCCGTTGTGATGCTGGGTCCACAGGGCTTCGGGCACCGCGTCGCAGCGCACCACCCGGTGCGGGTCCTGGGTGTTGGGGTTGCCCGCCATCTCCGGCGGCAGGTACGCGGCGAGCATGCCGTCGGCGCGCAAGGCCCAGCTCCGGCCGCCGTCCTCGGTGCGCCAGCAGCCGCCGCAACTGATGCCGATCAGCAGCTCGTCGTCCCGCTGCGGATGCGGGCACAGGCTGTGGATGCCCGGCGCGTCGTAGCCGCCGCCGAACCATTCGAGGCGCTCGGGTCGCCCCCACAGCGAGTCGACCAGGGACCAGCTGCGGCCGAAGTCGCTCGAGCGGAACAGCCCGCCCGGCAGGGTGCCGGCCCAGACGGTGCCGTCACCGCCCTGCGCCAGCGACCAGACCTGCTGCAATTTCCACTCGGGCCCGGTGGCGTCGGCCGGCTGCTCGGGATAGGCCGGGGCCGCCACTTCCTCCCAGCGGCCGCCCGCATCCTCGCTGGCGTGCAGCTTGACGCCGAAATGGCCGAGGTTCAGCGCGGCCAGCATGCGCCCGTCGGCCGATGGCGGCAGCAGCATGCTCACCGGCTCGCCGAGGAAGTGCACCTGGGCGATGTCCCAGCCGGCCGGGGAGCGGCGCAGTTCGAACAGGCCCTTGCGGGTGGCGGCCCAGGCGCGTGCGGTCATGGCGGTCTCCGGTGGGTGCGCTCAGCCGCCGGACAGCGCCTGGAGCACATGGACACGGCTGTGCGGCGACAGCGGGTCGGCCAGCGCGACGCGGTCGGCGCTGCGGCGGCCATCGATGAAGACGACCACGTTCGGGCGCAGGTGGCCCTGGTCGTCGAGGATGTAGCCGCGCAGCACCGGGTTGACGCCGAAGGCGGCCTCCAGGGCGTCGCGCAGCGTCGCGGCAGGGGACTCCACCTCGGGCACGGAGGTGAAGCGCTGCAGCTGGGGCGTGAACACGACGCGCGGCATAGGGGGCCGATGATGCGCCCGGCCGCGCCGCCGCGCCATGGGGCCGATCCCGGCAGGAAGGACAATCGGCCCCATGAGAACAGGCTTGCTGTGCGCCGCCCTCGCCTACGCGTCCTGGGGGCTGTTTCCGCTGTACTTCCGCCAGGTCGCGCAGGTCGCGCCGCTGGAGATCGTGCTGCACCGCACCGTGTGGTCGCTGGTGTTCGTGTTCGCCCTGCTGGCCGCGCTGAAGCGGCTGCCCGCCATCGCCGCGGCGCTGCGCCAGCCGCGGCAGGTGCTGCTGTTCACCGTCTCGGCGCTGCTGCTGGCGTGCAACTGGCTGGTCTATGTCTGGGCGGTCAACAACGGCCGCGTCATCGAATCGAGCCTCGGCTACTTCATCAACCCGCTGGTCAACGTGGTGCTGGGGGTCGCCTTCCTGCAGGAGCGACCCCGACCCGTGCAGTGGGCCGCGGTGGGCCTGGCCGCGGTGGGCGTGGCGTGGCTCACCTGGCAGGCGGGGCAGCTGCCATGGATCGCCCTGGTGCTGGCGGGCAGCTTCGGCCTCTACGGCCTGATGCGCAAGACCGCGCCGATCGGCGCGCTGGAAGGCCTGGGCATGGAGACCTTGATGCTCGCGCCCCTGGCGGTGCCGGCCCTGGCCTGGTGGACATGGCAGGGCAGCGGCGCGCTGGCACAGGCGGATGCGGCGACCTGGGGCTGGCTGCTGCTGGCGGGCCCGCTGACGGCCATCCCGCTGCTGCTGTTCGCGGTGGGCGCGCGCCGCATTCCGCTGGCCACGCTTGGGCTGCTGCAGTACATCGGCCCAACGCTGCAGTTCGGCCTCGGGCTGTGGGTGTTCCGCGAGCCCTTCCAGCCGCAGCGGCTGGTGGGCTTCCTGTTCATCTGGTCGGCCCTGGCGCTGTACAGCGCCGAGGGGCTGGCGATGTCCAGGCGTCGGGCGATGCCGGCGTGAGGGAGGACCGCGGCGCCGCCGCGCCGGCGCCTCAGGACGAGGTCGACTCGCCAGACTGAAGCCCGAGCAGGTCGAGCGCCGACCGGTGCACCGGCGAGCCGGCATCGACGAGCGCATGCAGCACATCGAAGTGGTTGGCACCGGGGACCTCGTCGCACACCGGCACCGCGGCCTCGCCCCAACGCTCGCGGATCAGGCGGTTGTGGCGGATGAATTCCTCGCTCTCGTCGCCGCCCACGTAGGCGTGCAACGGCACCTTGGGGGGCGGAAACCCTGCGGGACTCAGCCGCCGCACCTGGGCGGGCGTCAATCGCAGGTCGGACTTCAGGAACGGCACGGCCGCGACCGGCGCGAGGTCGTACAGCCCCGAGATGGACAACGCGCCCTTGACCGTGTCGGCCGGCAGCCCCACCGAGGCCCAGTCGCAGCAGGCCAGCATGGCCGCCAGGTGGCCACCGGCCGAATGGCCCGCCACCGCGATGCGCTGCGGGTCGCCCCCGTAGAGCGCCGCGTGGCGCACCACCCAGCCCACGGCCTGCACCATCTGCAAGGCGATGGCCTCGATGGTGACGGCCGGGCACAGCGCGTAGTTCGGCACCACCACCATCGCGCCGGCCTCCACGAAGGACGGGGCGATGAAGGAATGATCCGCCTTGTCCAGCGAGCGCCAATAGCCGCCGTGGATGAACACCAGCACCGGCGCCTGGTCCCGGGGGGCCGGGAAGACATCGAGCATCTCCCCCTCGGCCTGGCCGTAGGGCAGGTCGAGGCGGCGCGACGTCTTCTCGCGGGTCAGCTGCGAGGCCTGGCGCCAGCGGGCGAACACCTGCTCGTGCTCGGGCACGCGGGCGCGGTTGTTGTACTGCTCATCCAGCCACTCGGGGCTCGGCGGGGCATGACGGTCCATGGGGCAGGCAGTCAGAGCGGTGAAGCGACGGTTCTACCGTGCCCGGCCGCCACGCGCCAGAGGGATTGCGGCGACGGTGATTCTGCTATCATGCGCGGCTTCAAGGGGACGTAGCTCAGCTGGGAGAGCGTCGCGTTCGCAATGCGAAGGTCGGGAGTTCGATCCTCCTCGTCTCCACCATCTCCAAAGGCTCGGATGATCTCCGGGCCTTTTTTTCGCCTGCGCTTCGCGCAGCGCGTGGTGCCGGGCGAAGGTCTGTCTCATCCACGCCGTGTTTGCGGGCACCGCCCGCTCGCTCACGGACCGCCCCCGGCCGTCAGCCGGTGCAGCGCCCGCTCCAGCGCGGCAGGGTCGGCCGGCTTGGCCAGGTGCAGGTCGAATCCGGCGCGTGCAGCCTTGTCGCGCGCCACCGCATCGGCATAGCCGGACAACGCGATCAGGGGCAGCGCCCGCGTACGAGGATCCTCCCGCAGCGCGGAGGCCACGCAATAGCCGTCGCAGGCGCCGGGCAGCCCGAGGTCGGAGATGACAGCCTGCGGCCGCAGGGCGAGCGCCGCCTCCAGCCCGGAGACGCCGTCGAAACGCACCTGCACCTCGTGCCCCGCCATCTCCAGCAGCTGCGACAGCGCGACTGCCGCATCGGTGTTGTCCTCGATGACCAGCACCCTGAGCCGGCACGTCCCCGCCTGCGCGGCCGGACTGTCCGTGCCCACGTCCGCCGGTCCGCTGCGTGCGGGCAGCGACAGCACGAAGCGCGCCCCCTGCCCCGGGCCGGCGCTGTGCGCCACCAGGTCACCCCCATGCAAGCGTGCCAGGCCCCTGCTGAGCGCCAGGCCCATCCCCAGCCCGCCCTGGCTGCGCGCGAGGTCCTGCGCTTGCTGACTGAAGGGCTCGAAGACCCATGGCAGGAAGTCGGGCCGGATCCCCATGCCGGTGTCGACCACCTCGACCACGTGGCTTCCCGAGACCCGGTCGTCGGGCAGCAGCACCTCCACCGTGCCGCCTTCGGGCGTGAACTTCTCGCTGTTGCTCAACAGGTTTGCCAGGATCTGCGACAGCCGCACCGGATCGCCCTCGACCCAGCCCGGCCGTCCAGCCCCGCGGACCACGAGCTGCAGGCCGCGGCGCTCGAGGCTGGCCCGGTAGTCCTCTGCCGTCTGGCGCACGATGGCGTGCAGGTCGCACCGCATCGTCTGCAGGTCCAGCTTGCCGCGCGCGATGCGCGAGACATCCAGCAGGTCGTCGATCAGGCGCGTCATGTGGGAAACCTGCCGCTCGATGATCTCGCGCGGGCGCCTCACCTTGGGATCGTCCGGCAACGCGCGGCGCAGGATTTCCACCGCACTGCGAATGGGACCCAAGGGGTTGCGAAGTTCGTGGGCGAGCAGCGCAATGAACTCGTCCTTGCGGCGGTCGCTGTCGCGCAGCGCCTGCTCGGCGCGCTGGCGCTCGGTGATGTCCAGGACGGACGCCAGCACCCGTCCGGCGCCCCGTCCCGGCACCGGATTGAGCCCCACCTCCACCGGGAAGACGGACCCGTCCTTGCGCCGCGCCAGCAGGTCCCTCCCCGCCCCCATCGGGCGCTGGCTGGGCGCCGCGGCGAAGCCGGCGCGCAACGCGGCGTGATGCTGGTACGTGCCCGGCGGCACCAGGGCATCGACGCTCAGGCCCACCAGTTCCGCGGGGCCATGACCGAACATGCGGGCGGCCTGGGCGTTGGCCAGCGAGATGGTGCCGTCGGGCTCCACCAGCAGCATGCCGGCGGGGCTGGCCTCCAGCGCCTCGGTGGCGCGTCGCTCGCGCTCGCTCAGTGCCCCCTGGGCCTGCACCAGTTCTCGACGTCGCTGCACGTTGTGGGCGATCAGGAGGCTGAACAGACCTCCATAGAGCGTGAAGATGGCCAGTCGGAACCACTCGCTGGGCGGCAGGGACGGGTACTGGGGCAGGATGAATACCCACAGTCCGGCGACTGCACACAGTGCAGTGGAGAGCAAGCCGGGGCCGGCACCGCCGAGCAGCGCCGACAGGATCGGCGCGGCCAGCAGCATCAGCAGCGGCGCATTGCCCTGCAGCACGGGCTCGACGACCCATCGGGACAGGACGGCGACAAGGGTGATGACCAGCGCGACGGCGTACCGGCGGAATGGCGACGTGCCCATTCCGACCCCCGGGCAAACCCCGTTCCGGCCAGCGGGGCCGAGGCGGCCGATCGCCGACCTTGCGGCCCAGCCCGCGCTCTGGTGTTCCGGCCCCACGCGGGCGCTACCCTCGCTCGCACACCGCGCCGCCACGAAAAATGGGCAAGGCCGCCCTGCAATCTGGGCAGGGCCTGCCGTTGTCGCGGCGCACCTGGGGCGCCACCATCCGTCCACGGTCGCCACAGGGGCGGCCGACACCCGAGAGGAGCTCCGCACATGCCGCGCTACATCGTCGAACGCACCTTCCCCGACGGCCTGTCCATCCCCATCAACGAGCAGGGACGTGCCGCGCTGGCGCAGGTCGCCTGCAACAACGCCGAGCATGGCGTGAACTGGGTGCACTCCTATGTGAGCGACGACCGGACCCAGACCTTCTGCGTGTACGACGCCCCCTCGCCGGAGGCGGTGCGCAAGGTGGCGACGCTCAACGGCCTGCCGGTCGACCGCATCACCCAGGTGACCGTGCTCGACCCCTACTTCTACACAGCCTGAGGCTCGCGCCTGCGGGATGCATGAGAGGCTGGAAAGCCAACGGCCCGCAGGGGTTGCGGGCCGTCGAGAACAGCGGCAGAGGCCATGCCCTGCCATCCGGCAGTCGCGATCTCAGCCCAGCCAGGCCTTGATCCGCTGCCCCAGCACCGCGCGGCTGATGCCGTAGCGGTCGTGCAGCGTGGGCAGCGCGCCGGCGTCGAGGAAGGCGTCGGGCAGGCCGGCCAGCTGGAAGCCGGCCGGCTGCACCCGATGGCGCAGCAGCGTGCTCGACACCGCCTCGCCCAGGCCGCCGATCACCGAATGGTTCTCGGCCACCACCACCAGGCGGTGCTTGTAGCGCACGGCTTCGACGATGGCCGCCTCGTCCAGCGGTTTGATCGTCGGGCAGTGCAGCACGGCCACGCCGATGTTGTCGCCGGCCAGGTCCTGCGCCACTTCCAGCGCGCGCATCGTCAGCAGGCCGCTGGAGATCACCAGCACGTCGGCGCCTTCGCGCAGCATCTTGGCCTTGCCCAGCTCGAATCGGTAGCCCTCGATCTCGTCGAGCACCAGCGGCACGTTGCCGCGCAGCAGGCGCATGTACACCGGGCCCTTGTGCGCCGCGATCTGCGGCACGGCCTGCTCGATGTCCAGCGCATCGCAGGGGTCGACGATGGTCAGGCCCGGCACGCCGCGCATCATCGCGAGGTCCTCGGTGGCCTGGTGGCTGGGGCCGTAGCCGGTGGTCAGGCCGGGCAGCGCGCAGCAGATCTTCACGTTCAGGTTCTCTTCGGCGATCACCTGGTGGATGAAGTCGTACGCGCGCCGGGTGCCGAACACCGCATAGGTCGTGGCGAAAGGCACCAGCCCTTCCTTGGCCAGGCCGCCGGCTGCGCCCATCAGCAGCTGCTCGGCCATGCCCATCTGGAAGAAGCGCTCCGGATAGGCCTGCGCGAACAGGTGCAGGTCGGTGTACTTGGCCAGGTCGGCGGTCAGGCCCACCACCTCGGGCCGGTCCTTCGCGTACTCCACCAGGGCCTTGCCGAAGGGCGCGGCCTTGACGCGCTGCCCTTCCGAGGCGATGGAGGCGATCATCGCCGAGGTGGTCAGGCGCGGCTTCTGCTGCGCTGCGATGGGGGCGTTCATGCCGAGGCTCCTTCGGTCTGCGCGAACGGGCAGCCCTGGTCCAGGATGTCCAGCGCCTGCTGCCACTCGGGCGGGTCGACGCGGATGAAGTGGTTCTTGTCGCGCTGCTCCAGGAAGGGCACGCCCTTGCCCATCAGCGTGTCGAAGATGATGACGCGCGGCTTGGCGTCCGGGAGCGCACGGGCAGCATCGAAGGCCGCCCGCACGGCCGGCAGGTCGTTGCCGTCGACGCGCTGGACATGCCAGCCGAAGGCCGCCCACTTGTCGGCCAGCGGCTCGAAGCCCATGACCTTGCCGGAGGGACCGTCGGCCTGCTGGTTGTTCACGTCCACCAGGCAGATCAGGTTGTCGAGACGGTGATGCGCGGCGGCCATGGCCGCTTCCCAGGTCGAGCCCTCGTCGAGCTCGCCGTCGGACATCGAGTTGTAGACGAAGGCCGGGTTGCGCTTCTGCTTCAGGCCCAGGGCCATGCCCACGCCGATCACCAGGCCCTGGCCCAGCGAGCCGCCGGAGATCTCCATCCCGGGGGTGTAGGTGGCCATGCCCGACATGGGCAGGCGGCTGTCGTCGCTGCCGTAGGTCTCGAGCTCGCTCTCGGGGATGATGCCGGCCTCGATCAGCGCGGCGTAGTGGGCGATGGCGTAGTGGCCGTGCGACAGCAGGAAGCGGTCGCGGCCTTCCCACGCGGGGTCGTCGGCCCGGAAGGTCATGGCGTGGCTGTAGGCCACGGCCAGCACGTCGGCCCAGCCGAGGGCCTGGCCGATGTAGCCCTGGCCCTGCACTTCGCCCATGCGCACCGCGTAGCGGCGGATGCGCCAGGCGGACGAGGCCAGCGCGTCGAGCGTGGCGGTCGAATCCGTCATGGATGTGGCTCCTTGGAGGAAGAGGAAGGCGTCAGCGCAGGATGCTGGCGGGCACGTAGGAGACGAGCGCCAGCACGCCGAACGCGACGAGGTAGAAGGGACCGAGCTCGCGCACCGTCTGGCCGACCTTGACCTTGGCGAGCGCGCTGGTGATGAACAGGGTGGTGCCGACCGGCGGCGTGTACAGGCCGATGGCCAGGTTCACGACCATCATGATCCCCAGCTGGGTCATGTCCATGCCGATGCTGTTGGCCAGCGGCACGAACACCGGGGTCAGCAGCAGGATGGCCGCGGGCAGGTCGATGAACATGCCGAGGAACAGCATCATCAGGTTCATCAGCACGATGACGGCCCACTTCATGTGCACGTTGTCCTGCACCCACTTCGCCACGCCCTGGGGCATCTGGTCGAAGGTCAGCAGCCAGCCGATGGCGGCCGAGGCCATGATGACCAGCAGCACCACGCCGGTGGCCAGGCCCGCATGCACGACGGCGTCGTTCAGGCGCTTCCAGCCGAGGTCGCGGTAGATCACCGCCGAGACCACGCCGGCGTACAGGGTCGACAGCACGGCCACCTCGGTCGGCGTGGCGATGCCGAAACGCAGGAAGATGATGATCAGCACCGGCAGCACCACCGCGGGCGAGGCGTAGGCCATGTGCTTCATGAAGGCCTGGCGGTCGAAGGGGGTGCGGTCGCGCGGAAAGTTGCGCCGCTTGCCGACCACCCAGCAGGCTGCCATGAAGCCACCGCACATCAGCAGCCCCGGCAGCACGCCGGCCACGAACAGCTCCGCGATGGACGCGTTGGAGCTCAGCGCGAACAGGATCAGCGGGATCGACGGCGGGATCAGGATGTCGATCGTCGCGGCGGCGGCCAGCGTGGCGGCGGAGAACGCGGCCGGATAGCCCAGGCGCTTATGCCAGGGGATCAGCAGCGAGCCGATGGCCGAAGCGTCGGCCACCGCCGAGCCGGAGACGCCGCCGAACAGCGTGGACGACAGCACGCCCACCTGCGCCGGGCCGCCGTGGAAGCGGCCGATCAGCGCCGACAACACCCCGATCAGCGCCTCGCCGAGCTTGCCGCCCATCATGAGCGTGCCGGTGAGCATGAAGAACGGGATCGCAATCAGCGGGAAGCTCTGCACCTGGGCCACCATCTGCTGCACGAGCAGGTCCAGCGGCACGGTCTCAGAGGCGGCGGTGGCCGCCATGGCGGCCGCCAGCAGGGCATGGGCGATGGGCATCGCGGCGACGGCCGCGGCCATGAAGACGAGCAGGATCAGTGCGCTCATGAGTACTCCTTCAAAGCCGGTGTCACCAGTGGGCAGCCGGCACCGGCTGCTCGTGCTCCGCGTCGTTCTTCGCGGGCTGGGGTTGGGCATGCCAGGCGCGCCAGGCGGACTGCAGGGCCAGGACTGCCAGCAGCGCCATGCCCCCCATCACGCAGGCATAGGTGATGGAGCCGGGCAGTTGCAGGATGGGGGTGCGCTCGTCGTGCACCACTTCCAGCATCTTGTAGGTGGCCACCGAGAGCGTGCCGTACAGGCCGGCGACCACCAGCCAGCTCAGGATGGCGACGACGCGTCGCACCGCGGCGGGCACCGCGTCCATCATGAAGGTAGTGGCGATGTGGGCGCTGTGCTGGGCCGCCAGCACCACGCCGGCCATCACCATCCACGGGAACAGCAGCTCGGGCACCTCGTTGGCCCACTGGAGGCTCGAACCGGTCGCATAGCGCAGCACCGTGTTGCCGACCAGGATCACGAAGATCACCGAGGTCGACACCCACAGCACGAGGCGGCACACCGCCGCGATGATGCGATCCAGCCAGCCGGCTTCGGCAGCTTGCATTTGCACTCTCCTGGGAAAGGGCCGTCCCCCATGGGCTGCAAGCAGCGTGCAGGCAGGGGGACGGCGTCAGCCCGCGAGCGCGGGCCTCGGGCGATCAGCGGGCGCGCGCCGCGGCGATGACCTTCTTCACGTAGGCGCCGGTGGGGCCGGCGGCCCACTTGTCGTCCACCTCGGCGGTGGCCTTCTCGAAGGCGGCCTTGTCCGGCGTGGTGACCTGCATGCCCTTGGCCTTCAGGTCGGCCAGCACCTTCTCGTCGGCCTCGTGCGACAGCTTGCGCTGGAACGCGGTGGCCTCGGCGGCGGCGTCCTGCACCGCCTTGCGGTCGGCTTCGGACAGGCGGTCCCAGGTGCGCTTGCTCATCAGGAAGGGCGTCATCTGGAACTGGTGGTTGGTCAGCGCCAGGTGCTTCTGCACTTCGTACAGCTTGCTGGCGTGGATGTTGACCAGCGGGTTCTCCTGGCCGTCGACCACGCCCTGCTGCAGCGCGACGTACAGCTCGGCGAACTTGATCTGCTGTGCCTCGGCGCCCAGCGACTTGACGATGTCCACCAGCGTGGCGTCCGGCGGCACGCGCAGCTTCAGGCCCTTGAGGTCCTCGACCTTGGTGATCGGGCGCTTGCTGTTGGTGATCTGGCGGATGCCGTTGTCCCAGGTGCCCAGCAGCACCATGCCCTTGGCGGCCGAAGCATCGGCCAGCTCCTTGCCCAGCGGGCCGTCCAGCAGCTTGAAGGCCGCGGCGGTGCTGGGGAACAGGAAGGGCATGCCGAAGGCGCCGTACTCGGGCACCGCGTTGGCCACCGCGCCCTGCGAGTTGGCGCTCATGTCCAGTGCGCCGGTGCGCAGCGCGGTGACCATGGCCGCGTCGTCGCCCAGCTGGGCGGACGGCGCCACGTGCACCTCGATGCGGCCGCCCGACTTGGCCTTGACCAGTTCGGCGAACTTGACCGACGCCTCGTGGCGCGGGTTGCCGACGGCCGCGCCGTGGCCCAGCGTGAGCTTGACGGCCTGGGCATGCGCGGCGGGGGCCAGCACGGCGATCACGGCCGCAGCGGCCAGGGTGCGCAGGAAGGTGGTGCGTTGCATGGTGTCTTGTCTCCTGTTGTGATGGGAAGGGTTGTCTTGTCGATCGTCGATCAGTGGATCAGCATGCCGCCGTTGACATCCAGCGTGATGCCGGTGCAATAGGCCGACAGGTCGCTGCCGAGGAACACGCAGGCGCCGGCCACGTCGTCGGCCTTGCCCAGGCGCGCCAGCGGGATGGTCTGGTTGATCTCGGCCTTGCGCTCGGGGGTGAGCTTGCCCTGGGTGATGTCGGTCTCGATCAGGCCCGGGGTGATGCAGTTGACGCGGATGCCGTCGCCGCCGAACTCGCGCGCCATGGCGCGAGCCAGGCCCAGCACGCCGGCCTTGGCCGCCGAGTAGTGCGGCCCGCCGAAGATGCCGCCGCCGCGCTGCGCAGAGACCGACGAGATGCAGATGATCGAGCCCGCGGCCTGGCTGCGCATGGCCGGCAGCACCGCCTGCGACATGTACAGCGTGCCGCGCAGATTGACGTCGAGGATGCGGTCGTAGTCGGCCCCGGTGATCTCCAGCGTCTTCACCGGCTGGGTGATGCCGGCGTTGTTGACGAGGATGTCGATGCGGCCGAAGGCCTCGATCACCGCCTTGGCGGCGGCCTCGCAGGCGGCCTTGTCGGTGACGTCGGCGACCAGGCCCAGGTGGCCCTGCCCCAGCTTGGCCGCGGCGGCGCCGGGTTCGGCGCGGGCCAGGTCGAGGATGACCACGCGTGCGCCCTGGGCCGCCATCGAGCGGGCGGTGGCGAAGCCGAGTCCGTTGGGGCCGGCGCCGCCGGTGATGACGGCGACCTTGTCCTTGAGCAGCATTGCTTTCGTCTCCAAGCGAGGGGTTCGGGGAACACACACCGGAGACGCGGATGCCACCCATGCGGCGTCCGTTGGCTGTCGTGCCCGCCGCTGTTGAACGCGGCCGGGCTTGTCTCCGTTGTCGTTGGATCGCATCTTGGTTTGCGCTCAACCTGATGACAAGCGAAGAGTTATCAGCCTAAGATGACAGACTTTCATGCTACGCCAGGGTTCTCCCGATGCCTGCGGTCCCGCCCATCGTCAACCTGCTCGCCTTCGAAGCCGTGGCACGCCGGCGCAGCTTCGCCATGGCGGCCACCGAGCTGCATCTGACCGCCTCGGCCGTCAGCCACCAGGTCGCGCGACTGGAGGCCGACCTCGGCGTGCGCCTGTTCGAGCGCAACGCCCATGGCGTTCGGCTCAGCCCCGCTGGCGAGCGGTACCTCGAACGGGTGGGGGGCGCCATCACCGCGCTCAGCGCCGCCACCGAGGACCTGCGCCAAGGCGTTGGCAACAGCTTGTACGTTCATTCGGCCCCCAGCATCGCCAGCCTGTGGCTGATGCCGCGGCTCAAGGGCTTCGCGCAGGCGCATCCCGACATTTCACTGAACCTCTCGGCCGCCCACTCGCACAGCGACTTCGCACTCGGCCAGGTCGACATCGACATCCGCTACGGGATCCCGCAGTGGGCCGACCTGGTGGTCGAGCCGCTGTTCGAGGAGACCATCGTGCCGTTGGCGCGCCCCGACTTCATCCGCGAGCACCGGCTCAAGCGTCCCGAGCAGCTGCTGGAGGTGCCGCTCATCCAGAGCAATGTCAGCGTGGTGCAATGGTCCGACTGGTTCGGCCGCCATGCGGACGTGCGCGCGCCCGACCGTTTCGCGGTGCGCTTCGATCGCGCGCAGATGTCCCTGGACGCCGCGACCCAGGGGCTCGGCGTCGCGCTGGAGAGCACCACCAACGCCGAAGGCCACCTCCAGGACAAGCGGCTCAAGCCGGTGTTCGGCCTCGACAAGGCCATCCGCGTGAAGGCGCATTTCGCCGTCTACCCGGCCAAGCATGCGAAGCGGCCTCCGGTGGAGGCCTTCCTGTCGTGGCTCCATTCGGAGGCCGCACGCAGCATGGGCTGAGGACCTTCACACCGACATCGGCGCACCCCGGGCCAGGGACCCGGG
>OFDC01001226.1_pt1 | contig 14208 bp, 13 predicted proteins | sample 1520941 | NCBI WGS metagenome assembly OFDC01 (sample SAMEA94258168, study PRJEB24077) | hot springs metagenome | biome: Aquatic biome; feature: Water | place: India | collected 2012-12-06 | depth 5 m | reverse complement strand
CGCGCCATGGCCCACACGGCCTGGGCGACCACCGCCACCGCCACCAGCTTCAGGCCCTGCACCCACCCGGCATCGACGGTGCCGGCCTGCGCCACTCCGAGCGCGAAGGCGATCAGCAGCAGCGCCGAGGGCAGCGTGAACCCGACCCAGGCGGCCAGTGCGCCCCATCCACCGGCCCGGTGCAGGCCGAGCGCCATGCCCACCTGGCTGCTCGCCGGCCCGGGCAGGAACTGGCACAGCGCGACCAGGTCGGCATAGCCGGCCTCGTCGATCCAGTGCCGACGCTCGACGAATTCGGTGCGGAAGTAGCCGAGGTGGGCGATCGGGCCGCCGAAGGAGGTGCAGCCCAGGCGCAGGAAGGCGAGCAGCACTTCGAGCACGCGGCCGCCGAGCGGGGAAGCGGGCAGTGCCTCGGTGGGTTCGGGGGTCATCGGCGGCTCATGCCGTGGGGTGTGACGGGACCGGGGCAAGCGGCGGGACCGGTGGGAGCGGCGCCTGCGGGCCGGGCGCGCGCCGGCCGCACGAAAGCGTGAGCGCCGCCAGGCAGCGACGGCGACACGGACGCATCGGCCCTCGGGGCCGTCAACGCAGCGGCTTCAGCGCCTGCGCCACACGGTCGAGCTCGTGCAGCATGGGCGCGACCGCATCGCGCTGCACGTCGTTGGGCGTGAAGCCGTTCGGCCCCAGCTGCTGGTGCACCAGCGGCATCACCACCGCCTCCAGCACCGGCACCATGCGCAGCGTCATCGCGAGGTGCTTGGCGCCCTCGGCGCTGCGCATGCCCCCGGAGATGCCGCCGTAGCTCGCGATGGCCACGGGCTTGTAGTGCCACTCCTTGTTCAGGTAGTTGAGCGCATTGACCAGCGAGGGCGGCGGGCCGTAGTTGTACTCGGGGGTCACGAACACGAAGGCATCGGCACGCGACACCGAAGCCGACCAGCGCCGGGTGTGTTCGTGCTCGTACTGCTGCAGGCGCGGATGCCGGGGTTCGTCGAACACCGGCAACTGGAAGTCGGCCAGGTCGACCGGCTCGACCTCGCCGATGCCGGTGGCCCGGGCCGCCTCGGTCAGCCAGGCAGCGACGGCGGGACCGACGCGGCCGGGACGGGTGCTGAAGGTGATGATCTGGATGCGGGTGGTCATCGAAGGCGCCAGGGGTGGAGGTGGACGGAGGGCGGGAACCGGCCCGATTGTTGTCCAGGCGCCAGCGCTTCGCCCCATCGCGCGCTTGTCTACCGCACGTCGGAACCGCCTAGCACGGCATCACGGCCCTTCGAACCGATACTCCGGCCCCCTGAAGCTGATCCACTGCGCAATCGTCTCGACAGCCACCATGGCCGTCGTCGCTTGCGCAAATGCTTCGCGGCACGACCGCTTCGCGGTCCCTGCATCAGTTGGACTGCGCCAACTGCTCCAGAATCGCCGGGTTCTCCAGCGTGCTCGTGTCCTGGGTGATCTGCTCGCCCTTGGCGATGGACCGCAGCAGCCGACGCATGATCTTGCCCGAGCGGGTCTTGGGCAGGTTGTCGCCGAAGCGGATGTCCTTGGGCTTGGCGATCGGGCCGATCTCCTTGCCCACCCAGTTGCGCAGCTCGGCCGCGATCTTCTTGGCTTCGTCGCCGGTCGGGCGCGGACGCTTCAGGACCACGAAGGCGCAGATGGCCTCGCCGGTGGTGTCGTCCGGACGGCCCACCACCGCGGCCTCGGCCACCAGCTCGGTGCAGCTGACCAGCGCCGACTCGATCTCCATCGTGCCCATGCGGTGGCCGCTGACGTTCAGCACGTCGTCGATGCGGCCGGTGATGGTGAAGTAGCCGGTCTTCTCGTCGCGGATCGCCCCGTCGCCGGCGAGGTAGTAGCCCTTGAGCTCCGGCGGGTAGTAGCTCTTCTTGAAGCGCTCCGGGTCGCCGTAGATGGTGCGGATCATGCTGGGCCAGGGCTTCTTGATGACGAGGATGCCGCCCTGCCCGTTGGGCACGTCGTTGCCGGTCTCGTCCACGATCGCGGCCTGGATGCCCGGGAAGGGCAGCGTGCACGAGCCCGGCACCAGCGGCGTGGCGCCCGGCAGCGGCGTGATCATGTGACCGCCGGTCTCGGTCTGCCAGAAGGTGTCCACGATCGGGCAGCGGCCCCCGCCCACATTGCGGTGGTACCACTCCCAGGCCGCCGGGTTGATCGGCTCGCCCACCGAGCCGAGGATGCGCAGGCTGGACAGGTCGTAGCTCTTGGGGTGCACCGCGGGGTTGGCCTCGGCCGCCTTGATGAGGGAGCGGATGGCGGTGGGGGCGGTGTAGAACACCGTCGCCTTGTGGTCCTGGATCATCTTCCAGAAGCGCCCGGCATCCGGGTAGGTCGGCACGCCCTCGAACACGATCTCGGTGGCGCCCAGCGCCAGGGGCCCGTAGGTGATGTAGGTGTGGCCGGTCACCCAGCCGATGTCGGCGGTGCACCAGAAGACGTCGTCGTCGCGCAGGTCGAAGGTCCACTTGGTGGTCAGCGCCGCATGCAGCAGGTAGCCGCCGCTGCTGTGCTGCACGCCCTTGGGCTTGCCGGTCGAGCCGCTGGTGTAGAGAAGGAACAGCGGGTGCTCGGCGCCCACCCACTCCGGCTCGCAGGTCTCGGCCTCGCTGGCGGTGACCTCGTGCAGCCACAGGTCGCGGCCGGCCTGGAAGGCGACTGCGGGGTTGCCGGTGCGGCGGTAGACGATGACGTTGCGGATGCTGCCGCAGCCGCCCATGCCCAGCGCCTCGTCGACGATGGCCTTCAGCGGCAGCTGCTTGCCGCCGCGCACCTGCTCGTCGGCGGTGATCACGGCCACGGCGCCCGCGTCCTCGATGCGGTCGCGCAGGCTCTGGGCGGAGAAGCCGCCGAACACCACGGAGTGCGTCGCCCCGATGCGCGCGCAGGCCTGCATGGCCACCACGCCCTCGATGGACATCGGCATGTAGATGACGACGCGGTCACCCTTCTTGACGCCCTGGCGCTTGAGCGCATTGGCCAGGCGGCAGGTGCGGGCGAGCAGGTCGCTGTAGGTGGCGGTGGTGACGGTGCCGTCGTCGGCCTCGAAACGGATGGCGACCTTGTCGCCCAGTCCGCGCTCGACGTTGCGGTCCAGGCAGTTGTACGAGACGTTGAGCGTGCCGTCCTCGAACCACTTGTAGAACGGGGCGTTGCTCTCGTCGAGCACCTTGGTGAACGGCGTCTTCCAGCTCACGAACTCCCGCGCCAGGCGGCCCCAGTAGCCGGCGTTGTCGGCCTCGGCCTCGGCCACCAGCTGCTGGTAGGCGGCCATGCCGGCGACGTGGGCGCGTTCGCGCAGGTCGGCCGGCGGGTCGTAGACGGTGGGGGCGGTCATCGGTTGTCTCCTGTGGTGTCTTGAAGGCGGAGGGCGCGGCCCGCAGGAGGCCGGCAGTTGCATTTCACTGTGGCCGGGACGCCTGACGAACCGCTGACGCATCCCTTGGACCCGGGACGGCTCGCCGCGTCCCCTAGGGTTGTCCCCAGGACCGCCCCGAAGGCCTGCCTACAATCCGCCGCGTCCGTCGCCTCCCCCGCACCCTCATGGCCCAACTGCCCGACCACAGCACCACCCGCCTGCGCCCGCTGCCCAACCTGATCTTCATGAGCCGTTGGCTGCAGCTGCCGCTGTACCTCGGGCTGATCCTCGCCCAGGGGGTGTACGTCTTCCACTTCTGGGTGGAGCTGGTGCACCTGATCGAGGCGGCCTTCGGCGACCAGGAAGCACTGCAGCTGCTGGTCACCAGCATCGGATACAAGAGCAGCGCGCCGCTGACCTCGCTGAACGAGACGGTGATCATGCTGGTGGTGCTGGCGCTGATCGACGTGGTGATGATCAGCAATCTGCTCATCATGGTGATCGTCGGTGGCTACGAGACCTTCGTGTCGCGGCTGCGGCTGGAAGGCCACCCCGACCAGCCGGAATGGCTGTCGCACGTGAACGCCTCGGTCTTGAAGGTCAAGCTCGCCACGGCGATCATCGGCATCAGCTCGATCCACTTGCTCAAGACCTTCATCAACGCCGCCAACTACGAGCAGCAGGTGCTGCTGTGGCAGACCGTGATCCACGTCGCCTTCCTGTTTTCCGCCATGGCCATCGCGATGGCAGACCGCATCATGAGCGGCACGCGCCCCGATGCCCACTGACTCCATCGTCCGTCGAACCGCCCACCAATGAACCTGCTGCTCTTCCTGGCTGGCCTGATCGCCCTGGTGGCGGGGGCGGAATCCCTGGTCCGCGGGGCGGCCCGGCTGGCACTCACCCTGGGACTGTCGCCGCTGGTGGTGGGGCTGACGGTGGTGGCCTTTGGCACCAGCGCGCCGGAACTGGCGGTGTCAGTCGGAGCGGCGCTGGAGGGCCGCACGGACATCGCCGTGGGCAACGTGGTCGGCAGCAACATCTTCAACGTGCTGTTCATCCTCGGGCTGTCGGCGCTCATCGTGCCGCTGACGGTGCACCTGCAGGTCATCCGCCAGGAGGTGCCCATCATGATCGGCGCGGGCTTCCTGCTGGCGGCCTTCTCCCTCGACGGTCGCATCGGTTTTTCCGACGCGCTGATGCTGCTGGGCCTGCTGGTGGCCTACACCGCGTTCCTGGTGGTGCAGTCGCGCCGACAGGGCGAGCAGGCCGACGAGACCTTCGACGCGGAGATGCCGCACAGCCAGTGGGACCGCCACTGGGCTGTGCAACTCCTGCTGGTCGCCGTGGGGCTTTTCCTGCTGGTGCTCGGGTCGCAGTGGCTGGTCGGCGCCGCCACCACGTTCGCCCGCGCCCTGGGTGTGAGCGAGCTCGTCATCGGCCTGACCATCGTCGCGGCAGGCACCTCCATGCCCGAGGTCGCCACTTCGGTGATGGCCGCGGTGCGGGGGCAACGCGACATCGCGGTGGGCAACGTGGTGGGCAGCTGCAACTTCAACATCCTGGGCTGTCTGGGCGCCGCCTCGCTGGCGTCCGCCAGCGGGGTGCCGGTGCCCGACTCGGTGCTGAACTTCGACCTCTGGGTCATGGTCGCGGTGTCCCTGGCCTGCCTGCCGGTCTTCCTCACCGGCCGCGAGATCGCGCGCTGGGAGGGCGGTGTCTTCCTTGCGTACTACGCCGCCTACACCGCCTACCTCATCCTCGCGGCGCAGCAGCATGGTGTGCTCGAGCGGTTCAATGCAGTGATGCTCGGGTTCGTCGTCCCCCTGACCGTGGTCACCCTGGTGGTGTCCACCATGCGGCGGAGCGCCCCATGAGCCGCTGGTTGCCCTCCCGCGAGCAGATCCTGCAGTCGCGCTGGCTCGCGCCCCTGGCGCATCACCTGCACGACGAGCGCCTGTGGCACATGGAACGCGGCAGCGTGGCACGGGCGGTGGCGATCGGCCTGTTCTTCGGCTTCCTGCTGCCGGTCGCCCAGTTCCTCTTCGCGGTCGGCTGCGCGATCTGGCTGCGCGGCCATGTGGCAGTCGCCGCCGGCGCCACGCTGGTGACCAACCCCCTGACCTTCGCGCCGGTGTACTGGCTGGCCCATCGCATCGGCAGCGCCTTGCTGGGCCGCGATGCCCAGGCCGCCGAGCAGGAGGCCCAGGCGCTGGAAGCCCAGACGGCGGCTGCCGCCGCCACGCAGGGCTGGCTTCAGCAGGCCTGGGACGTCATCGCCGGGGCCGGCGCGCCCCTCATGCTCGGTCTGTCCGTGCTGGCGGTGGGCGGTGCGCTCCTGGGCTTCTCGCTGGTGTGGCTGCTGTGGCGGCCGCGAGGGGCGGCGTCGGCGCAGGAGCGTTCCGACTGACCCCCTGGCCGCGGTGAGCGGCCCGCGTCGTCTCCGTCCGGCCCGGCCACGTTCTTGCGCGGCCGAGGCCGGCAAGAGGCCCTGCCGATGCGCACCCGCCGATCAGCGGCGATCGACGTCCTCGGGCACCGGCGCCTTGGACGACGAGCGCAGGTGCAGTGCGGCCTGAGCCAGCAGGTTGGCCGACACCGGCGCGGTGACGAACACGAACAGCGTGATCAGCAGTTCGCGCAGGGCCCACTCGCCCTGCGCCCAGTGCCACACCATGCTGGCCAGCAGCATGCCGCCCACGCCGAGGGTGCTGGCCTTGGTGGGCGCGTGCAGGCGCTGGAAGAAGTCGCGGAAGCGAACCAGGCCGATGGCGCCGATGAGCGCGAACAGACCGCCGACGACCAGCAGCAGTGCGATCAGGCCTTCGGCGACGGGATGCAGCGAAGCGCTTTCCATCCGGGGCTCCTCACTCGACCACGTCGCCGCGGGCGACGAAGCGGGCCAGCGCGACGGTGGCGATGAAGCCGAGCATGGCGATCACCAGCGCCGCCTCGAACAGCAGGTCGCTGGCCTGCTGCAGGCCCAGCAGGATCACCAGCCCGACGGTGTTGATGTACAGGGTGTCCAGCGCCAGCACCCGGTCTGGCGCTTCGGGACCCTTGAGCAGACGCCAGGCGGTGAGCCCCAGCGCGATCGTGACGGCGCCAAAGGCGAAATGCAGTGCCCACTCGATCATTGGAAGATCTCCTTCAGCGGCCGCTCGTAGCGCTGCAGGATCTCCGCCGCGACCGCCTGCGGGTCGTCGGCGTTGAGCGCATGCACCAGGATCTCGCGCCGTTCCTCGTCCACCAGGCACGAGACCGTGCCCGGGGTGGTGGTGATGATGGTGGCCAGCAGCACGACGCCGCGGTCATCCGTCAGCGTGTAGGGCACCCGCACCCATTGCGGCTGCGGTGTGATGCCTGGGTGCAGCACGACCCTGGCGACGGCGAAGTTCGCCACCAGGATGTCCCACAGCACCACCAGCGCCAGCCGCAGGGCGACCGCGGCAGCGCGCAGGGGTGCGCCGGCACCGAGGAAATCCTGCACCAGCCAAGGCAGCCCGACGCCCATGATCGCCGCCCACAGCAGGTGCGCCGGCGCGACGGAACCCTGCAGCAGCAGCCAGGCCGTGGCGATCACCACCGACAGGCTGGGATGCGACAACCAGCGGCGCCGGCGGTTGGGCAGGGTGTCGTGTTGTCGAGACGAGGGGCTCATCGTGGCGCTCCTTCACCGTTTACCGGCCGGTAGGGGCGCACGTCGTCGCCTCGTGCACCAGCGCCCTCCCCCAGCACGGCCCGCGCGGTGGCTTGGCGATCGACCATTTGCGCAGCGGCGGCGTCGGTGTAGCGCTTCAGCGGCGCGGCCCCCACCGCCATCGCCACGCCCACCCCCAGCAGGGCCACCGTGGCCAGCACCAGCCGAGGGCTGGCGCCGGCAGCGCAGGCCTGTTGGTCGGGCTCCACCGCCCAGAACAACAGGCTGCCGGCGCGCGCCAGGCCGACCAGGGTGAGGAAGCCCACCACCAGGATGACGCTCCACAGCCAGGGTGTCAGGGGTCCGCTCGCCGCCTGCAGGATCATCAGCTTGCCCAGGAAGCCCGGCAGCGGCGGCAGCCCGATCACCGAGGCGGCGGCCAGCAGCATCAGGGTGCCCAGCAGCGCCGGCTGCGCCACCGGCCCGGCCGGCTCCAGCCGGTCGCCCACCTCCCCACGCTGCGCGCCCACCAGTTCGGCCAGCAGGAACAGCGCGGCGATCACGAGCGTGCTGTGCAGCGTGTAGTACAGCGCCGCCGACCAGGCCGCAGGCGTGAACAGGCCCAGCGTGGCCAGGATGGTGCCCACCGAGGCGATGGTCAGCCCGCCGATGAGCCGCGGCAGCGTGCCGGCGGCCAGGGCGCCGAGCACCGCCACGACGCTGCTGGCCAAGGCCAGCGGCAGCAGCAGCGGCTCGACCAGGCGCGCGGACTCGCCCGCCCCGTCGCCGAACACCACCCCGTGCACGCGCCAGATCGCGTACACCCCGACCTTGGTCATGAGGGCGAACAGCGCCGCCACCGGGGCGCTGGCCGAGGCGTAGGTGCCGGGCAGCCAGAGGTGCAGCGGCAACAGCGCCGCCTTGAAGCCGAACACCACCAGCAGCATCAGTGCACCCACCTGCAGCAGGGCCGCCTCGGTGCCCTGGACTGCGCCCACGCGCAGGGCCAGGTCGGCGAGGTTGAGCGTGCCGGTGACCGCGTAGATCAACGCGACGCCGATGAGGAACAAGGCCGAGGCGGCGAGGTTGAGCACCACGTACGGCACGCCGTAGCGGAATCGCTCGCGCCCCTGTCCGTGCACCAGCAGCACGTACGACGCGATCAGCAGCACCTCGAAGAACACGAAGAGGTTGAACAGGTCCCCGGTGACGAAGGCCCCATTGAGGCCCATGAGCTGGAACTGCAGCAGGGCATGGAAGTGGCGGCCCTGCGAATCCCAACCCCCGGCGGCATACATCACCACCGGCAGCGCGATCAGCTGGGTCAGCAGCACCATCAGCGCCGACAGCCGGTCGACCACCAGCACGATGCCGAAGGGCGCCGGCCATTCGCCGAGCCGGTACACGCGCAGGACGCCGGTGTCGGCGTCCAGCACCAGGGCGATCGACAGGCCGACGCCCAGCAGCACCGAACCCAGGGACACCGCGCGGGCGCGGGCGAGGGCGGCATTGCCGTGCTCGCGCGCGCCGTCTCCCCAGGCCAGGAGCAGGGCCGCGGTGAACAGCGGCAGCAGCACCGGCAGCACGGCCAGGTGCAGGTCGAGCCAGGCGGTCATCCGGGGCGTCCTTCCCGCGGCGCCGGCTCGGCCCCGTCGACATGGTCGGTCTTCGATTCGGCGCGGCTGCGCAAGGCCATTTCGATCACCAGCCCGGTGGTGGCGAAGCCGATCACGATGGCGGTGAGCACCAGGGCCTGCGGCAGCGGGTCGGCCACCGCCGCGCCCTCGCGCAGGATGGGCGGCTGCCCCACCCACAGGCGGCCCATCGCGAAGATGAACACGTTGACGGCATAGCTCAGCAGAGTCAGCCCGATGACGACCGGGAAGCTGCGGCCCCTCAGCATGAGGTACAGGCCGCAGGCGGTCGTCCAGCCCAGGCCGGTGGCCACCAGGAATTCGAGGCTCAGGCCCATCATGTCGTGCGCTCCTTGCTGGCGCCGCCGAGCGCCGCGAACAGCAGCAGCGTCGCGCCCACCACCGTCAGGTACACCCCCAGGTCGAACAGCGCGGCGGTGGCCAGGCCTGCCTCGCCGAGCACCGGCAGGTGGGGATGGGCATGGGCGCTGGTGAGGAACGGCCGCCCGAACACGAAGGCGCCCACGCCGGTGAGCCCGGCAATGGACAGGCCGGCGGCGATCCACCGGGTGAAGCGACGCGCCGCGTGTCCGCCCAGCAGCGCCTCGGCGTTGTTCTGGCCCAGCGCCATGTACTGCAGCACCAGCGCCGCGGCGGTCACCAGTCCGGCGATGAAGCCGCCGCCGGGCAGGTTGTGGCCACGCCAGAAAATGTAGGCGGACACCGCCAACGCCAGCGGCAGGATGAATCGGGCGGCCACGCGAAGCATCAACGAAGGCCGTCCGAAGGACCAGGGCCGGCCCTCGGGATCGGCGGCCTCACGCCGGGTTTTCCAGCCGTCGAGCATGGCCAGCACGCCCACCGCGGCGATGGCCAGCACCGTGATCTCGCCGAAGGTGTCGTAGCCGCGGAAATCCACCAGGATCACGTTGACCGCGTTCGCCCCGCCCCCTTTGGGCACCGCGTTCTCCAGGAAATACCACGACAGCGAGTCGTGGTCTCGCGTCATGACCAGCCAGGACAGCCAGGCCACGCCGGCGCCCCCGACGAGGGCGAGGACCATGTCGCGGCCACGGCGCAGGGCGGTGGACTCGCGCGGCGTGTGCCGGGGCAGCAGTGCCAGGCCCATCAGCAGCAGCGCGGTCGACACGACCTCCACCGACAGTTGGGTCAGCGCGAGGTCCGGGGCGGACAGCGCCTCGAAGCTCAGCGCCGTGATCAGTCCGATCACCCCGGCCAGCACGACCGCGCGCAGCCGGTCGTGGTGCCCGAACACCAGTGCGGTGCCGGCCGCCAGCAGGATCGCCCACAGCGCCACGGCCAGCGGCGTGGCCGGCAGCAGCGCCCTCGTGCCGGCCTGCAGCGGCGCCTCCGTGCGCAGCAGCGGCCAGGCCGCCAGCGCGATGGCGGACAACACCATCAGGGCGATGTAGCGCTGCAGCGAGCCGTTCTCCAGCCGGCGGGTGAGCCCGCGCGACAGGTCGAACAACCCATCGACTGCATTCGTGAACAGCAGCCGCCCGGTGAGGCCGCGCGGATGGTGCAGGTGCAGCTTGAACTTGCGCTGCAGTCCCCAGTACATCGCCAGGCCGCCGGCCAGCGCGATCACGCTCATCAGCAGCGGCAGGTTCAGGCCGTGCCAGATCGCGAGGTGATAGTCCGGCGGCGGCGCATGCAGCACCGCACCTGCGGCCACGAACACCAGCGGGCCGAAGGTGGCTGCAGGCAGCAGGCCGACCACCACGCACAGCACCACCAGCACCGCCACGGGCAGTTTCATGAACAGCGGCGGCTCGTGCGGGTGCGGGTGGGGAAGGTCCTTGGCCGGTGCGCCGAAGAACACGTCGTGCACGAACCGCAGCGAATAGGCCACCGAGCAGATGCCGGCGAAGGTGGCCATGACCGGCACGGTCCAGCCCCAGGTGCCGACCGACGCCCGCACCGCCTCGTCGAAGAACATCTCCTTGGACAGGAAGCCGTTGGCCAGGGGCACACCGGCCATGGAGGCGGCGGCCACCATCGCGAGGGTGCCGGTCCAGGGCAGCGCCTTGAACAGACGGCCGAGCTTGCGCATGTCCCGCGAGCCCGTCTCGTGGTCGATGATGCCGGCGGTCATGAACAGCGAGGCCTTGAAGGTCGCGTGGTTCAGCACGTGGAACACCGCCGCCACCTTGGCCAGCGGCGAGTCCAGCCCGAGCAGGAAGACGATCAGGCCCAGGTGGCTGATGGTGGAGTAGGCGAGCAGGCCCTTGAGGTCATGCTTGAACACCGCCACGTACGCGGCGAAGGCCAGCGTCACCAGTCCGGCACCCGAGACCCAGAACTGGAACATCTCGGTGCCGCCGATCACCGGGTACAGCCGTGCGAGCAGGAACACACCGGCCTTGACCATCGTGGCCGAGTGCAGGTACGCCGAGACCGGCGTCGGTGCGGCCATGGCCTGGGGCAGCCAGAAATGGAACGGCACCTGGGCGCTCTTGGTGAAGCAGCCCAGCAGGATGAGCGCGAGCACCAGCGGGTACTGGGCATGCGAGCGGATCACATCGCCACGATCCAGCAGCACCGACAGCTCGTAGCTGCCCCCGATCTGCCCCAGCAGGACGAAGCCCGCGAGCATGGCCAGGCCGCCGCCCCCGGTGACCGTCAGTGCCATGCGGGCCCCTGATCGCGCCTCGGCCCGCTGCCCCCAGTAGCCCACCAGCAGGAAGGACGACACGCTGGTCAATTCCCAGAACACGACCAGCAGCAGCAGGTTGTCGGAGGTGACCACCCCCAGCATGGCCGCCATGAACAGCATGAGCAACGCGTAGAACTTTCCGGCCGGGTCGTCCGGGCCGAGGTAATACGCGGCGTACAGCACGATGAGCGCGCCGATGCCGGTGATGAGCAGGCTGAACATCAAGGCCAGCCCGTCCAGGCGCAGACCCAGGTTCAGCCCGATCTCGGGCACCCAGGGGGTCTGGGCCAGCCAGGTCTGCCCGGCAAAAACTGCCGGTGCCAGTGCCAGCAGTCCGGCGAAGGCGGACAGCGTGATGACGCCGGCGATGAGCGCGGACAGGCGCCGGGCGCCGGGCGATCCGGAGCGGCCGGCCAGGTAGGTGAGGGTCACGCCGGGCAGCAGCGGGAGGAGGACGACGAGGGCGAGCAGCACGGTCATGGGCCGCCGGATTCTAGGGAGGCCGCCACCTCTGCCGTCCTCGTTCAGGGAAAACCCCGTCAACATGGCCCGCCCCCCCTCAAGCGAGGGTGCCCACATCCCCCCGACAGGAACAGGGGTTGCCGCAACGAGCCCGCAAGCACAGGGGATCGGCCATGCCACCGGTCATCCCCGTACCCGACGCCGGGACACCGGCTGTCACAACCAGGAGAGGAAGACCATGCGTCTGCAACACACCTTCACGGCGGCCGCCGCCACCGCCCTGTTCGCCCTGGCCGCGCCGGCCCAGGCGCTGACCACGACCGGCGTCGCCTGCGACGGCAACGGCACGGGCATGACCAGCCTGAGCGGCTACGTCACCTGCGCGGGGGCCTTCGAAGGCAACAACATGAACCAGGACGTCGAAGGCTGGCTGTCGACGAACTGGAGCCTGGACAACCTGATCGCCACCAGCATCAGTGGCGACGCCGGCTCCAGCGGCACCCTGAACTTCGACACGCAGATGGGCAGCTTCGTGCTGGCGCTGAAGGCCGGCAACGCTTTCAGCCTGTACCAGTTCGACGCCTCCACCGTCGCTGGCGGCATCTCGTCGATCAGCTTCGACACCTTGGGCGTGGGCTTCACCAGCAACGGCGGCCAGACGCAGTTCGGCCAGGACCTGTCGCACGCGACGATCTACGCGCCGATCCCGGAGCCAGAGACCTATGCCCTGCTGCTGGCAGGCCTGGTGGCCGTGGGCGCCTGGAGCCGCCGCCGCAAGGCCTGAGCCGCAGCCACCTGAACGACAAGGGGCCCTGCATGCAGGGCCCCTTTTTTCCTGCAGTGACGGGCTTCAGGGCTGCGTCGTCAGTTCGATGGTCTCGCCGTCCTGGTCGTCGTTGCCTTGCGCCACCAGGATGCGCACGTCCGTCGGCGAAGCCGTCTGTCCCGGAATGGCCATCAGCAGCCAGTCGGCGTTGTTGGCCAGGCTCACGGTCGGGGCGTTGAACACCACGTTCTTCGTGCCGGCTGCGGTGAGCACCAGGCGGTAGGCGCCGCCGTTGATCTCCAGCGAGTCGTTGCCAGAGGCTGGCTGGACGTTCGAGTAGCTCAGTGCGGAGATCGTCGGCGTGGCGGTGTCCAGCGCCTGTGCCGGTTGCAGCAGGTAGACATCGACCGCCGGGGCCAGGGGTGAGGCGTGCAGCACGCGCACCCGGGCCTTGTCGGTCAGCAGCCCCTTGTTGTACGGATCCTCGATCACCTTGAGCTGCACGCCGGTGGCCGCCGGCATGGCGACGAAGGTGTAGCGGTCTCCCTGCGAGGGGTTGAGTTCCGCGGACGCGAGGCTCACCGGCGGGTTGGAGGCGGTGCGCACGCTCCAGGTCGCCCCGCTGTTGCTCACGTCGTAGTACTCGGAGACGAACTTGTAGTTGGCGCCGGTGGCGTCGGCCTGCGCGGTGTCGGCGCGGTACAGGGTGACGGCCGGGCCGCCGGGCACCGCATGAATGAAGCGCACGACCGGGTCGCGCACGTCCAGGCGGTCTTCGATGTCGTCCCCGCCGCCGCAGGCGACGACGAGTGCGGAGGTCGCGGCAAGCGCGAGCGCCTTCAGGAGCTGCATGGTGAACCTCGAACGAAAAGTGGCTAGGGTGCTCCCAAGCTACCGGGCATGCGCGCACGCGTCTGTCGTCGGCCGGAGGACGCGGCTGTCATCCGCGGCTGACGCGTCAGCCGGGCACAAGCCCCCTCATGGGAAAATCGCGCCTTTCCCTGACCGCCCTCCTTGCCGCCATGACCACCACCATCCGGCGCAACGACCTCGTCGACTCCGTCGCCGCCGCGCTGCAGTACATCAGCTACTACCACCCCGCCGACTACATCGCCCACCTGGCGCGCGCCTACGAGCGCGAAGCCTCGCCGGCCGCCAAGGACGCCATCGCGCAGATCCTCACCAACTCGAAGATGTGCGCCGAGGGCCGCCGCCCGATCTGCCAGGACACCGGCATCGTCAACGTGTTCCTGAAGATCGGCATGGACGTGCGCTTCGAGGGCTTCGACGGCTCGCTGGAGGACGCGGTGAACGAAGGCGTGCGCCGCGGCTACCTCGACCCCGAGAACAAGCTGCGCGCCTCGGTGCTCGACGACCCGATCTTCGAGCGCAGGAACACCAAGGACAACACGCCCGCGGTGATCCACATGAGCGTGGTGCCGGGCAACACCGTGGACGTCATCGTCGCCGCCAAGGGTGGCGGCAGCGAGAACAAGACCAAGTTCGTGATGATGAACCCCAGCGACAACCTGGTCGACTGGGTCATCAAGACCGTGCCGCTGATGGGCGCCGGCTGGTGCCCGCCGGGCATGCTGGGGATCGGCGTCGGCGGCACCGCCGAGAAGGCGATGCTGCTGGCCAAGGAGGCGCTGA
>OFDC01001225.1_pt1 | contig 14213 bp, 12 predicted proteins | sample 1520941 | NCBI WGS metagenome assembly OFDC01 (sample SAMEA94258168, study PRJEB24077) | hot springs metagenome | biome: Aquatic biome; feature: Water | place: India | collected 2012-12-06 | depth 5 m | reverse complement strand
AGCCCGGCGCCCTCTCCGGGCGCCGGTCACCCCATCTAGCGGGCGGCGATCACGGTGCGCAGATAGCCGCCATAGGCGCTCTTGCCCAAGGCGTCGGCCAGGCGCTCCACCTGGGCGGCGTCGATGAATCCCTTCTGGTAGGCGACCTCTTCCGGACAGGCGATCTTGAAGCCCTGGCGCTTTTCCAGCACCCGCACGAACTCGGCGGCCTCCAGGAGGCTGTCGGGCGTGCCGGTGTCCAGCCACGCATAGCCGCGCCCCATCAGTTCCACGGACAGGTCGCCCCGCTCCAGGTAGGCGCGGTTGACGTCGGTGATCTCCAACTCGCCCCGCGGCGAAGGCTTGAGGTCCCGGGCGATGTCGACCACGTCGCCATCATAGAAATAGAGACCCGTAACCGCCCAGTTCGACTTGGGAACCGCAGGCTTCTCCTCGATCGAAAGCGCGGTCATCTGCTTGTCGAACTCGACCACGCCATACCGCTCAGGGTCGTTGACGTGATAGGCGAACACGGTCGCCCCTTTCGGCCGCGCCATCGCGCGCGTGAACAGGTTGGTGATCCCATGGCCGAAATAGATGTTGTCGCCCAGGATCAGAGCGGAGGGATCGCGTCCCACGAAGTCCGCGCCGATCACATAGGCCTGAGCCAGGCCGTCGGGGCTGGGCTGCACGGCGTACTGGATCTCAAGGCCCCATTGCGAGCCATCACCCAGCAAGGCCTGGAAGTTCGGCGTATCGCGCGGCGTCGAGATGATCAGGATCTCGCGGATCCCCGCCAGCATCAGCGTCGACAGCGGATAGTAGATCATCGGCTTGTCGTAGATCGGCATCAGCTGCTTGGACGTGACCAGGGTCATCGGATGCAGCCGGGTGCCGGAGCCGCCGGCGAGAATGATGCCCTTCATGCAGGGGCTCCCTGAACGCGCAGTTCCGCGATGATGTCGGCCACGGCCTCTCTCCAAGGCCGGGGGTGGATGGCGTAGTCCGCGCCGATCCGGTTGGTCAACAGGCGTGAGTTTCGCGGACGACGGGCTGGCGTAGGATATTCGCTGCTCGGAATACCCTCGACCGCGGCATGAACGCCTCCCTGTTCGGCGCTGAGTCGAAAGATTTCGCGCGCCAGACCCGCCCAGCTGGCTTCGCCCGCATTCACAAAATGGTAGACGCCGCCGGGCGCTTCCGGGTCGGCGATCATCCGCAGCGTAATCGTCCGCAGCGCCTCGGCGATGTCGCGTGCGGAGGTGGGGCAACCGTACTGATCATCCACGACGCGCAAGGTGGGGCGGTCGGCTGCCAGCCTCAGCATGGTCTTCAGGAAGTTGGCGCGGTGGGCGCTGAGCACCCAGGCCGTCCGAAGCACGACCGAGCGTGGATTGCCCAGGCGCACGGCCATCTCGCCGGCCAGCTTCGAGGCGCCATAGATCCCGATCGGCCCGACCGGGTCATCCTCGGCGTAGGGACCCGGCTTCTCGCCGTCGAACACATAGTCGGTGGAAACCTGGATCAACGGAACGCCCCGCGCCCGCGTGATGTCGGCCAGCAGCGCAGGGCCGATGGCGTTGGCGGCGAAGGCGGCGGCGACATCGCTCTCGGCCTTGTCCACGGCCGTCCAGGCGGCCGAATTGATCACGGCGGCGAACGGCGTGGCCTCGAAGGCGGCGCGGACAGAGGCCTCGGCGGTGAGATCAAGTTCCGTTCTGGACGGCGCATGCAGCACGACCCCGTCAGGCCATGCGGCGCGAAGCAGTTCCAAGCCAACCTGCCCGGCGCCGCCGGTGACGAGAATATGCGTCGCTTCAGTCATTCACCCTTACCTACGCGGTCCGAGACCGGACCAGCAAGACCAGCGGCGACAATCGTCATCGCGCGGAACGACCCCGGCGCTCCGGCCATTCCCTCCGCACAAGCAGGAGGAACGCTGATGAGCGATGTCGACAACGGATGGGACGAGCAGGACGGAGCTGAAGCGCTGGACGAGGACGTTGTCGGCCGCGACGGCGAGATGCGCACCTTCGAGGAACTGCCCGACGTTCTGGACGTCACCCAGGCGGAGGGCGATGTCGACGACGACGAGGCCCTGATCGCCGAAGAGCTGGACGATGCGGAGATCGTGGCGCTGGAACGCGAATCCGATCCGGGCGACGGCCGCGATGTGGACGACGAACGCCCCGCCGTCTTCGACGGGGAATAGCGGCCGTGGCCGCGCGAAAGCTGGAGGCCTATCGGGCCAAGCGTGACTTCACCGTCACCGCCGAACCGCCGGACGATGCCGCCGTCGCGGCGTCGACCAGCGCCCGGTTCGTCATCCACAAGCACGCGGCCACGCGCCTGCACTACGACCTGCGGCTGGAGCACGAGGGCGTGTTCCTGTCATGGGCGGTGACCCGCGGCCCCTCGCGCGACCCGCAGGACAAGCGGTTGGCGGTCAAGGTGGAGGACCACCCCCTCGCCTATGGCGACTTCGAGGGCGTGATCCCGAAAGGCCAATACGGCGGCGGCACCGTTATGCTCTGGGATCGCGGCTGGTGGGCGCCGGAGCCCGGTTTCGATCTCAAGAAGGGCCTCAAGCGCGGCGAGATCAAGCTGGTCTTCGCGGGCGAACGGATGAGGGGCGGCTGGGTCCTGGTCCGGCTCAAGAACGACCGGACCGGCGGCAAGCGCGAGAACTGGCTGCTGATCAAGCACCGCGATGGGTTCGCGAAGGACGACGACGCCGACTTCCTGGAGACGTCCGCCGTCTCGATCGCGTCCGGCCGGACCATGGAACAGATCGCCGCCGGCCAAGGCCGTGCGCCCACGCCCTTCATGACCCAGCAAGGTCAGCCCTCAGACGCGGTCTGGAACACCGCTGGATCTCCACCGCCCGCTGAAGGGAAGAAGGCTACACCGGCCCGCGCCAAATCGCGCGCGAAGGCGAAGCCCGTGGCGACGATGCCGACCTTCATCCCGCCGCAACTGTGCAAGCTGGTTGATCGCCCGCCCACAGGCGCGGGTTGGGCTCACGAGATCAAGTTCGACGGCTACCGCATGCAGCTTCGCGTGCAGGCTGGCCAAGCCACGCTTCGCACCCGGACCGGACTGGACTGGAGTGATCGCTTTCCGAGGCTTGTGCAGGACGCTGCGAGCCTCCCCGACGGCCTGATCGACGGCGAGGTCGTCGCGCTCGACATCGAGGGCTCCCCTTCGTTCGCGGGACTGCAAGCGGCGCTGTCCGACGAAGACACCGACAATCTGATCTTCTTCGCCTTCGACCTGCTGCACGCCGCTGACGAGTCGCTGGTGGATCTGCCGCTCGCGGAGCGAAAGGCGAGGCTCAAGGCGCTGTTGCCGAAAGCCAGCGATCGCATCCGCTATGTCGAACACTTCACCAGCGGCGGCGAGGCGGTGTTGCAGTCCGCCTGCCGGATGTCCCTGGAGGGCGTCGTCTCCAAGCGGCTGGATGCTCCCTATCGGTCGGGCAAGAGCGCGGCTTGGACCAAGGCCAAATGCCGGGCGGGCCACGAGGTGGTCATCGGCGGCTGGACCACGACGGGCGAGGCGTTTCGCTCCCTGATCGTCGGCGTCTACCGCGACGGCCAGCTCGTCCATGTCGGGCGCGTCGGTACGGGATTTGGCCGAGAAAAGGTGGCCAAGCTTGTCCCGGCCCTCAAGCGACTGGCGCGAAAGACCTCGCCCTTCAGCGGCCAGGGCGCGCCGCGCGGCGGGGCCGGCGTTCACTGGGTGGAGCCCAAGCTCGTCGCCGAGATAGAATTCGCGGGTTTTACGGGAGACGGCGCGGTGCGACAGGCGTCGTTCAAGGGCCTGCGAGAGGACAAGCCCGCCAAGGCCGTCGAGGCCGAGGCGCCCGCGCCCGTGGAACATGCTGAACTGGCCGCTCCTGTTCCTGCTGGTAAGCCGCGCGGCAAGGCGATGGTGCGAGGCGTTTCAATCTCCAATCCCGACAAAGCGTTATGGCCCCAGGTCAACGGCGATGGACCGGGCGCTAAATTGCAGTTGGCTGAGTACTTCGAAGCTGTCGGCGACTGGATGCTCGACCATATCCGGGGCCGCCCCGGCTCGGTCATTCGAACGCCAGACGGGATCGGCGGCGAGACGTTCTTTCAACGCCACGCCAGCAAGGGCGTCTCGGCGCTGATCGACGCCGTCATCGTCAAGGGTGACCGCATGCCCTACCTCGTGTTCAATACGCTCGAGAGCCTGGTGGCCGCCGCCCAGTGGGGCGCGACGGAGCTGCATCCCTGGAACTGCGCGCCGAACGAACCGGAGATCCCCGGACGCCTCGTGTTCGACCTTGATCCCGGCCCTGACGTTGCCTTCGACGCCGTCGTGGACGCGGCGCGGGAAATCCGCGATCGCCTCGAAGCGCTGGGCCTGACGCCCTTCTGCAAGACGACGGGCGGCAAAGGCCTCCATGTCGTCACGCCCGTGAAGGCCGAGGGCGTGGACTGGGACACAGCCAAGGCGTTCGCCCGAGAGGTATGCGCCCGTATGGCCGCCGACAGCCCCGACCGCTACCTGATCAGCATGGCCAAGAAGGATCGCGGCGGCCGCATCTTTCTTGACTATCTGCGCAATGACCGGATGAGCACCGCGGTCGCGCCGATGTCCCCCCGGGCCCGTCCGGGCGCGCCGGTGTCCTGGCCTTTGAACTGGACGCAGGTTCGTAAAGGTCTTGATCCGTCGCGGTTCAACCTGGCGACAGCGCCGGACCTCTTCAAGGATCTGGACGCTTGGGACGCCTATCCGGACAGCGATCGCAGCCTGGTGCAGGCGATCCGCAAACTGGAAAAGGCGAAACCCTAGCTGGCTTTCTTGCGCGCCGGCTTGGAAGCCTTGCTCCGCGCCGTTTTGCGAGGCTTGGGCGCATCACCCAAGCTGCGGCGCAGCGCCTCCATTAGATCCACGACATTGGTCTCTTCCGGGGCCTCGACCGTAACCTGGCGGCCCTTGCCCTTTCGCTTTTCGGCGATCAGGTCGCGCAGCGCGTCCTCGTAGCGATCATTGAACTGTTCGGGGTCGAACGGCCCCTCCTTCTGCTCGATGATCTTCTGGGCGATCTGGATCATGGCCGGGTCGGCCTTGAGATCGGGGATGTCATCGAAGTAGTCGGCTGCGTCCCGCACCTCCCGGTGCGTACGAAGGCTCCAGGCCACCATGCCGTTGTCGCGCGGCTCGATCGCCAGGAGGCGCTCACGCTGGTGCATGACGACGCGGCCAAGCGCAACCTGACCTTCCTTACGCATCGCCTCGCGGATCACCGCGTAGGCCTCGGCCGCCAGCTTGCCGTCGGGTACGAGGAAATAGGGATTGTCCCAATAGAGACGGTCGATCTCGGCGGCCGAGACGAAACGCTCGATGTCAATCGTGCGGGTGCTCTCCAGGCGGACGCTGTCGATCTCGTCCTGAGTGATGACCACGTACTGGTCCCTTTCGTAGGCGTAGCCCTTGACGATATCGGCGCGTTCGATCGGGCCAAGGTCAGGGTCCGTCGGGACCATCCGGATCCGGTTGTGGGTGGTCTTGTGCAGCATGTTGAAGCGCACATCGCCTTGGGAGTCGGTGGCGGTGAAAAGCGCGACGGGACATGTCACGAGCGACAGACGCAGATGCCCCTGCCAGGTAGGTCGACCGGCGGCCATGAGCTTCCTCCCAAATAATAGGGATCAAACGGAAGGTCTGCGTCCGGCGTTCCCGAGATCGTCGCGGCATGAGGCCTGCGCGGCCTCCAGAAAGCGGATCACGGCCAGTTCGAAGGCGCGCGCAGAGCGACCTGGCTTCAGCGGCAGCGCGCCCTGCTCATAGGCCTCCAGCACAAGCGGATGAATATACGAGCCGCGACACACGGCGGCCGTGTTACCCAAGAGGCCGGCGACGGCTTTCACACACGCGGCGACGTTCCGTTTGGCTTCAGACGCGCTGGCGGCGCGAGGGCGCTGACACAGCGCGCGGGCGGCGCCTAACGTGCCAGCCCAGGTACGGAAATCCTTGGCCGAGAAGTCCTCCCCCATCGCCTCCCGGATGTAGGCGTTCACGTCAGCGGACTCGACCGACCGGAGCGCGCCGTCGGCGTCGAAGTACTGGAACAGGCGCTGGCCGGGAATGTCCCGACAGGCTTTCACGATGCGGGCCAACCGGCGGTCCCGAAACCCGGTCTTGTGCGTCTTGCCACTCTTGCCCTTGAATTCGAACGTGCCGCCAACGCCCGTGAGAATTGCGTGCCGATCTCGCAGGGTTGTCAGACCGAAGCTTTTGTTTTCTCTGACATAGACCTCGTTACCAACCCGGATCAGAGTCAGCTCCATCAACCGCACGACCGCGGCGATGACCTTCTCGCGCGGCAGGTCGCGTCGCCTCAGGTCCTTGTCGATCCGCGCGCGGAGACGAGGCAGCGCGCGGCCGAACGCTATCATGCGCTCGAACTTCGTCCCGTCTCGATCATGTCGCCAAGCTTGGTGATAGCGATACTGCTTGCGTCCCTTTGCGTCCCGCCCGGTCGCCTGGATATGGCCATTGGCGGCCGGGCAGATCCATACCTCTGTCCAGGCGGGCGGGATCGCCAAAGCTTGGATCCGCGCCAAAACATCGGGATCCTTCAGCCGTTTTCCGTCAGCGCCGAAGTACCGCCAGCCATCGGCCTCCAGTGATCGACGGACGCCGGGGTCATCGTCGTTCACATAGACTAAGGTCGCATCGATCGACCTCTGGAAAGCGGTGTCCTTGGGCATCGTGCTGCTCCGCACTTTCTTGAGGAAGCCAGGACCGAGGCAACGGTTCCGCAGATTTTAGGCGCCCGCGCCCACGTCCGATCCCAGACCAGCCCCGTATTACAAGCCTCACCTCGCCGGAGGGCTCATATGAAAGCCGCCAAGCGCCCCAAGGCCACGACGCCCGACAAGACCTGCGCCGCTTGCGGCCGCCCCTTCTCGTGGCGGCGAAAGTGGGCGCGCGACTGGGACCAGGTGAAGACCTGTTCGGATCGCTGTAAGGGCGCGCTTCGCAGCGGGCGCGCGGCGACGGCTCCCTGAGCGGCAGAACTACTCGGCGGCGTAGACCAGCGGGTGGGTGTGGGCCCAGAGGTGGGCGCGATAGGTGTCGAAGCACTGTTCCCCGCAAATCAGGCGCATGACCGCGCCCTCAGCGATGAAGCGTGCGCGGGACGGGTCTTCCTCGACCAGCGGCACCAGCGCCTCGGCGTTCCAGGCCTTGGAATGCTCGACATCGAGCCGGGCATGGAGAGCGAAATACTTTCGCGCCTCAGGCGCGACACCCACCCGCTTCAGGCCCGCGTCGACGCAAGCCACCCGAGTCGGCGCGGTCAGCTCCACCACGCCCAAGGCGCCGATCGAGTGCCAGACGTAGCGTCGCGTCGTCGCAAACGCGGTCATGGTGTTCGCCAAGCATAGCGATTGCCACAGGGTTGCATCGATCGTCGGTGTCAGGCCCAGCATCGCCGTCGTGCGCGTCAGCATCGGTCCGTGCATGCCTCGCGTACTGCCTCGCCCCATCTCATCCCAATAGTTCCGCGCCAGTTCGAGCTTCGCGCGATCAGGGACCTTCACCTGGGTCATAGCCACCAGGTCGTCAAAGCCCGCTTCTCCGGCGGCCTCCTGCGTCAGGAACCACTTGAGGTCTTCAAGTGCGGCCTGGCTCTCCAACCAATCGAACAGCGGATCCCACTGACCAGGACCATGATCTTTTAGAGCTTCGAACCACGCGACAAACTCCCGAGCGCCCGTCGGGGTCTGTTCGACCAGCGGCGCGATGTGACTGCGGAACGCTTCGATGAACGCACCTTCCGCCTCGCGCATCTGATGCTCGCGCTCAAGATCGCGCCGCCATTCCTGGCTGGGCGCAGCAGGCGCCAAGCGCGCATGGTTCCAGTGGGCCAACGCGCGGTGCAGCGCTTCGGCGTCCGGAAACTGAGCACTGAAAGCGCCCAAACGAGAAAGACGTTCGCCGCCGTGCAAGGTGCGCACTCCTTGGTTCCTTCGGGAGAAAGGGCCGGTCTTGCGACCGGCCCGATAGATGACGCTTAGCGTTCAGCGCCGCCGTCGTCGGTGCGACCGGGATCCATCGCGCCAGTGTCCACACCACCAGCCGAGCCGTTGTTGAGGTCGTCTTCGCCGGCACGATCAACGCCTTGATCGCCACGGCGCTCGCGGTCGGCTTGTTGGTTCTGTTGCCCGGGTTGGGTTTGCTGACGATCGTCCTGCTGCTGTTGCGGCTGGCGCGTCTCACCCTGCTGATTTTGCTGACCCGCCTGCTGACGCTGGGCGTCGTTCGCCTGTTGCGGCATGCGGTCCTGGTTGTTCGGGGTCTCACCCATGGTCGTCGTCCCTTTTTCGATTGGCCGCACCGTGGATCGGTTGGCAGGGTGACAACGGGCGGCTCGCATCTCTCGTTCCTGTGTCGAGAGAACGACACCCCGGCGACCGCCTATCGCCGCAAGGCGAAGCCGAGTGACACCGTGCGCGGCGCGGCGTAGCTGATCACGCCGTCCGCCGTCTGGCCGACGGCCAGGTCATGATTCAGCAAGTTGTCGGCGGCCACGTAGATTTCGGTTGCGGACGAAAGCCTCCAACCGACCCGCACGTCCAGCCCCGCGCCGGCCTTAAGACGACGCAGGTTGAGATCGTCTTCGTAGCGTATGCCCTCGTAGCGCAGGTCGATATCGGCGGTCAGTCGCTCGAGCGGACGCCAAGCCGCTCCGGCGGTCACCGCCCACGCTGGAGCCTGAGCGGGGCGCTTCCCGGTCAACTGCGCTGCAGCGTCTGCGCCATCGACACGCGCGTGGGTCCAGGAGGCTGCGGCGCGCGCAGTCCAGGCGGGGGACAGTTGCACCCTGACATCGCCCTCTAGACCATAGGCGTTTATCTCGCCGACATTGCGCCGCTGGCGCAGCACCCCGCCTGCCGGGATGAAGCCGGCGACCGGAAAAGTCCCCGGCCCGACCCCGATGGTCACGTTCGTCACGGGATCCCGCACCTGATTGTAGAAGGCGGCAAGGCTCCACTGCAGGGCGCCCTCGCCCGTCAGGCCGGCCTCCACGCCGTAGAGGGTTTCCGGCTTCAGCGCCGCATTGGCCTCGGTGACGTCGTTGCCGACCCGGAAGGGACGGTGCAATTCGTTCAAGGTCGGAGGCCGGAAACCGGCATAGGCCGCCGCACGCCACCAGATGTCGCCACGGAGCCGCTGGCGCAGTCCGGCGCGGGCGGTGGGCGTAATGCCCGAAGCATCCTCGATAGGCGCATCCAGCGTCGCGGTCCCGGTCAGCGCGTCGCGCTCGCGCCGCACGCCAGCGTAGGACCGCCAGCCATCCAGGCGCGCGCCGAAGATAAATGCGCGGTCTTCGCTCACCCGCGAGGCCTCGCCGTAGAGGCCGCCCACCAGCGTGCGGCCACCGGCCTGGCGCAACCGCGTGAAGGCGCCGGACTGATAACGGAAGCGCTCATTGACCCGCCCTTCGGCGGCGCGGACGTCGCCGCCCAGTTCCCAGCTCCAATCACCCTCTCGCCCTTGCCAAGCGGCGTTGAGGCCATAACCCTTGGCCGGGGTCGAAAACTGGTCGTTGGCGGGCGTTGTCGAGATCCGGCCGGCCGAGACGGCGACGGACGTATTCTCGAGGTCGCTGCGTCGCGCCCAGGCTTGAACCCGCCAGACCTCGCTCGCCACAGTGACCGCCAAAGAGCCGCCTGTAGCGTTCGAGCGAGCGCCCACCAGGCCCGCGTCCCGCCGCTCCTGAAATACGCCTGCGCGGATCGCCCAGCGTACGGCGTCCCCCGCCCCTAGCGCCCTGACTGCGACAGACCGATCGTCCAAGGTCGTGGGTGTATCAGCCGAGCCCCGTCGCTCAGCGCGAACCGGATAGTATCCGTCAGTGCGCGAGCCGCTGGCGGTCAGCAAGAGATGATCGGTCCCGAAGGTTGCCGCGCCGCGCCAGCTGTCGCGCGCGCCGACCTGAGCGGTGAAGCTCGAGAGGCCGCCCCCCGCCGCACGTTCGCGCAGCGCCACAACGCCCGTCAGCGCGCCTGCGCCATAGGGGCCAGCGCCAGCGCCACGCACGATGGTCGCGCCGGACAGGCCCTCGCCCGGCAAGGCGGTCCAGATCACCCACCCACCGAACGGATCGTTCTGGGGCGCACCATCCAGCGTGACCAAGGCTCTGCCGGCGCCCGAGGGCGCCACGCTGCGCAGCGAGAGACCCTGGATCGTTGGATTGGCGGCGTCGCTGCCGGTCCTGCGGAAAAGCGAGACACCTGGCGTTGTTTTCAGCACCGCATCGAGCCTGGCCGCGGCGCCTAGCGCCTCGGCGTCATAGCGCGCTGTGGAGAACACCTCCTGCCCCGAAAGCGGCGACAACCGGGGCGCTTCGACCACGACGAGAGCAACCGGAGTTGGCGGAGCGTCTAGCGGCACGGATTACTCTCTGGAGCGCTGGAGTTTCGGGCCGCTACGACTGTAGGACGCGTGGGAGCGGGTCAAGGCACCGCTGCCTCCGACCCAAGCCGACCGTTGTGGCGGCGACGGCTTGAACTAAGCTGGGCGACATGAGTCGTGCCCCCACTGAGCCCCAGCAGGCCCGCCTGAAGATGGCGGATATCGCCAAGCTGGCGGGGGTGTCGACCTCGACGGTCTCGCGCGCCCTGGCGGGCAACCCCTCCATTCCCCAGACGCTGCGCGATCAGATCACTGAGCTGGCCCGCACGCACGGCTATGTGATCAACCAGTCGGCGCGGAGCTTGCGTCTCCAGAAGACCCATACAATCGGCCTTATCGTCCCCTTGGGCCATGAGCGCGATCAGCTGATCAGCGATCCATTCTTCCTGGAGATGATTGGCCGTCTCGCCGATGAGATCACCGGCCGCGGTTACGAGGTGCTGCTCAACAAGGTCGTGGCGCCGCGCGCCGATTGGCTGCGACGGATCGTGCAGTCCCACCGCTCTGACGGCCTGCTGATCATCGGCCAAAGCGACCAGCATGACGCCCTGAACGCGCTGGCCAGCGCCTATCGCCCCCTCGTCGTGTGGGGCGGCGACATCCCGGGACGCCGCTACTGCACCGTCGGCTCGGACAATGTCGCCGGAGCGAGGCGGGCCACACAGCACATGATCGCTCAGGGTCGACGCCGGATCGCCTTTCTGGGTCCGCCCGGCGCGCCCGAGGTCGAACTGCGACGAGAAGGCTATCTCCAAGCCCTGAGCGAGGCGGGCCTTAGCCCTTCGCCCGAGCTGTGCGCTCCGGCCCACTTCACGGTGGAGTCGGTCGAGCCCTCGGTACGCGCGCTGATCGACAGCGGCGCGGAATTCGACGGTGTTCTGGCGGCGTCCGACTTGATCGCGGTCACGGCGATCAACACCCTGAACGCTGTGGGCCGATCGGTCCCGACCGAGGTTTCCGTGGTCGGTTTCGATGACATCAGCCTGGCGCGCTACAGCGCCCCGCCTCTCACCACGGTTCGCCAGGATCTGGCCAAAGGCGCGAGCACAATGGTGGATCTTCTGTTCCGCCGGATTTCCGGTGCCCCGACAGAGTCCGTCTTCATGCCGCCCGAGCTGGTCGTGCGTGGCACGTCGATCCCGGAAGCATAACTGTTGCCAATTTAACGCAATCGATTGCGAAATTTGAGTTACGTCGATTTTCCGCCTTCGCAATCGTTTGCGAAGATATCAGTCTCACGCTCGAAGCCCCCACCACAAGAAGCGGGGGCGCATGAGGAGGAAGATATGAACCGGCAAAAGTCCCGCCTGCTCGTCGGCGCTGCGGTGCTCGCCATTCTGCCGCTGGCGGCTCACGCCCAACAAAGCGGCAAGACCAACGACCAGGACGTCCTTGAGCTCGACTCGGTCGTCATCACAGCATCGCGCGATGGCGCCACCAAGATGAACTCGTCCATCTCCGTCAGCGCGCTGTCGGCCGACCAGATCCTGGCCCAGGCCCCGCGCTCGACCGCTGAGATCTTCCGGGGCCTGCCCGGCGTGCGATCGGAAGCAACTGGCGGCGACGGCAACGCCAACATCGCCGTGCGCGGCCTCCCGGTGGCCTCGGGCGGCGCCAAGTTCCTTCAGCTGCAGGAAGACGGCCTGCCCGTGATGGAGTTCGGCGACATCGCGTTCGGCAACGCCGACATCTTCCTGCGCGCCGACCAGAACGTGGCCCGGATCGAGTCCGTCCGGGGCGGTTCATCCTCGACCTTCGCCTCGAACTCCCCCGGCGGCGTGATCAACTTCATCAGCAAGACCGGCGAGGTCGAGGGCGGCGAGATCGCGCTCACCAAAGGCCTGGGCTACGATCACACCCGCTTGGACTTCGACTATGGAGCGCCGCTCAGCGACACCCTGCGCTTCCATGTCGGCGGTTTCTATCGCGAAGGCGAAGGCGCGCGGAGGTCGGGCTACACCTCCGAAAAGGGCGGCCAGATCAAGGCCAACCTGACCAAGGATTTCGAGAACGGCTTCGTCCGGCTGAACGTCAAGTATCTGAACGATCGCGCGGTGGGCTATCTGCCGATGCCGACGCGGGTGACCGGGTCGAACGGCGATCCCGACATCAGTTCGTTCGCCGGCTATGACATCGGCCGGGACGATCTGCAGTCGATCTATCTGGCCCGTAATCCGGGACTCGACGGCGACGGCAATCGTCGGATCAGCAAGGTCTCCGACGGCATGCACCCCGACACCCTGCAGTTCGGCGCCGAGGCCAAGTTCGACGTCGGCGGCTGGAAGATCGAGGACCGCTTCAAGGTCGCCAAGACCTCGGGCCGCTTCGTCGCGCCCTTCCCTGCTGAGGTACTGTCGGCCCAGACCTTGGCGACGTCGATCGGCGGCGCGGGCGCGACCCTGCGCTACGCCAACGGCCCCAGCGCCGGTCAGTCGATCAGCGCGCCGGGCAGCCTGAACGGCAATGGCCTGGCGATGCGCGTCCACATGTTCGACGTCGAGATCAACGACTTCGGCAACGCCATGAACGACCTGAAGCTGTCTCGCAGCTTCGACACGGGCGCTGCGGTGGTTGACCTCACGGTGGGCTACTACAAGTCGCGCCAAACGATCGCCATGGACTGGCTGTGGAACACCTTCGTCTCGGAAGTGAAGGGCGACAACGCCGCCCTGCTGGACGTCTACAATAGCGCCGGAACCAAACTGACCCAGACGGGTCTGGCCGCCTATGGCGTGCCGCTGTGGGGCAACTGCTGCACCCGCCGCTATGACGTGACCTACGACATCGACGCGCCGTATCTGAGCCTGTCGAGCCGCGTCGGCGCCCTGAGCCTGGACGCCAGTCTCCGTCGCGACGAGGGCAAGGCCCGCGGCCTCTACGCCGGCGCCAAGCAAGCTGCGGTGGATGTCAATGGCGACGGCGTGATCCAGAACGTCGAGCAAAGCGTGTCGGTCATCGACAACGCCAACGCCTCGCCGGTGAACTACGACTGGGGCTACACCTCCTGGTCGCTGGGCGCGAACTACCAGTTCAATCCGGACGTGGCGGCCTTCGCCCGTGTCAGCCGTGGCGGGCGCGCCAACGCCGACCGTCTGCTGTTCGGCAAGGTCCGCGCCGACGGTACGGTGTCCAAGGAAGACGCCGTCGACATGGTCGACCAGGTCGAGGGCGGCCTGAAGTATCGCCGCGCCGGCTTTGGTCTGTTCGCCACCGCCTTCTGGGCCCGCACGCAGGAGCAGAACTTCGAGGCCACCAGCCAGAAGTTCTTCGATCGCACCTACAAGGCCAAAGGCATCGAACTGGAGGCCAGCTACCGGCTCGGCGATGTCTCCATCACCGGCGGCGCCACCTACACCGACGCGGTCATCGACAAGGACGCCCTGACGCCCGCCGTGGTCGGCAACACGCCGCGCCGCCAGGCCAAGTGGGTCTACCAGTTCGCCCCGACCTGGATGATTAACGACAAGGCCACGATCGGCGCCAGCGTCATCGGCACCACCAAGGCCTACGCTCAGGACGACAACCAGCTGATCTTCCCGGCCTACGCGCAGGTGAACGCTTTTGCCGAGTACAAGTTGGCTGAGACGCTGTCGCTGTCCGTCAACGCCAACAACCTGTTCAATAAGGTCGGCTTGACCGAGGCGGAGGAGGGCTCGATCACGTCGGGGTCAGTCAACGCGATCCGAGCCCGGTCAATTAACGGCCGCACCGTCACAGCAACGCTTCGTTACAGCTTCTAGTCCCCATCGCCGGCGGGTTTCCTGCCCCGCCGGCGC
>OFDC01001224.1_pt1 | contig 14215 bp, 5 predicted proteins | sample 1520941 | NCBI WGS metagenome assembly OFDC01 (sample SAMEA94258168, study PRJEB24077) | hot springs metagenome | biome: Aquatic biome; feature: Water | place: India | collected 2012-12-06 | depth 5 m | reverse complement strand
CGGCGCGCGGCCGCATCGGCCGAGCCGGCGGTCGTGGGGGCCGGGTCCTGCGGCGCGCCCCGCTTGAGCGCGCTGGCCAGGTCCTCGGTCTCACCGGCGAGCTTGTCCGACAGCGCCAGGGCGGAGGCCACCAGCCAGGAGCCGTGCTCGCGGTCCTCGCTGCTGTCCTGGTCGAGGAAATGATCGGCCGCGCGCACCGAGGCCTGCAGCTGGTGCGCGCACATGCGCAGCTTGTGCACCGCCTGTCCCTGGGCGGGCTCGCCGGGCTTGGCCTTGAAGGTCTTGGCGAAGCCGTCGATGTCCAGCGCGATCTCCTCCGACAGCGCCAGCCCGGCCGACACCAGCCACACCGCGGTGTCGCGGTCGGTGTCGTTGTCCTGCGCCAGGAAGCGGTCGGCCGCGGTCAGCGTGGCGCGCACCTGGTAGCCCAGGGCGGCCAGGCGCCGCAGCTGCTGGTAGCCGTCGTCGCCCGTGCCGGCGCCCTTGGTGGCGCCACCGTTGCTGCTGCGTTCGTCTGCCATGGGAGAGTCTCCTGAGGTGAGGGTCGTGGTTGAGGTCGGGCTCGGGGATCCGGGCTCAGGCGGCCGTCTTCGCGGCGATCACCTGGCGGAAGAAGCCGGTCAGTGCCGGCACATGGTGGTCGAAGCTGAAGCGCTCGCGCTCCCGCAACACGTTCTCGCGCAGGGCCTGCATGCGGGCCTCGTCGCGCAGCGTGGCTGCCAGGTCCTCGTGGGTGTCGAAGAACACCCCGATGTCCAGCTGCCTCGCCAGCGTCTGGGTGGCGACGATGGCATCGGGGTTGGCCTGCTGGATCATCGGCAGGCCGGCGGCGGCGAGTGTCGCCATGCGGGCGGGGTAGTTGAGGTCATCCCAGTTGGCGCGTCGCCACTCGCCCCGGTTGACCGAGCGGAAGGCGTGCAGCCAGCCGGCGTCGTACCGGGAGAACTCCTCCACCCAGCGGCGCTGGTCCACGTTGGGATGCAGGTGCAGGTGGTGCGGTGCGAGCCGCTGCGTCTTGGCGATCCACTCGCGCCACTGGCCGTGGGTGAAGTCGCCGTAGAAGTGCAGGTGCACGCCCTGGCGCGCCAGCGCCTCCACGTCCGGCGGGTGCAGGCCGATCGGGCGGCCCGGCACCACGGTGTGGACCTCGCCGTCGCGTGCCGACAGCCTCTCGCTGCGCCCCGAGCTGAAGAGCCAGTCGCGCTTGGGCAGGTCGCCATCGAGCACATGGGTGGGCTTGGCCGACGACAGCCCGGGCGCGACTGTGTCCCACCACTCGCGCATCTCGGGGCTGCTGAAGATCTGGCCGTCGCACCGGCCGTGCAGTTCGACCAGCTGCGGCCAGCTGCCCTTTTCCAGGCAGATGAAGGGCCCTTCCTTGAAGTGCCACACGAAGGGGATGCCGGCGGCCAGCGCCTCCTGCATCACCTCGTGGCAGAAGGGCACGGCCTGCCAGTTCAGCAGCCCGTAGACCACGTCGGGCCGCAACGCGCGCAACGCCTCGCGCCAGCCCTCGCGCGGCAGGTCCTGCACATGGCCGAAGGGCAGGGGTCCCACGGCGTTGTACCAGTAGGGCTGGGACATCCACAGCCCGTGCAGCCGGTGGCCCTGCTCCTCCAGCGCCAGCACGCGGTCGGCGTTGTAGGCCAGCTCGCCCACCAGCAGGATGCTCAGGCCATCTTCGGCCCGCGGCGTGGGCGAGCGCTCGCGCGCGGGCCGGTACTGCGTGACCTCGTCCTGCAGGTGGCCCGCGGTGGTGTGGAAGCGCAGCGGCGCCGTCACCCGGTAGTGCTGGCGGAACGGGTTGATGCCGCCCAGCGGCTCGCGCATCAGCTTGTGCCGCTGCATCGGGTGGTCCACCCATTCGCAGGTGACCTCGCCCGTGCCGGCGAAGGTGCCGACTTCGCGCAGGCGCGACCAGTACAGGCGTTCCAGGTCGTCGGACTCGATCTCCTCCCGCTCGACCCAGGCCCGGTCGACCTTGCGGTGCATCACCTGCACCAGCTGCAAGGCCTCGCCGGGCGGGGCGCCAGGCACCTCCCGGTTGTAGCGGTGGCGCACGCCCGCATGTGCCAGCACGGTCTCGGGCCGGGCGTCCAGCAGGTCTTTCAGGCGGGCGAGGTGGTCCCGGTAGACGACGTCGTCGCAGGGCAGGTAGGCGATCAGCGGGGCCTGCGCCAGCTGCAGGCCGATGTTCAGCGCGCGCCCGAGGCCGCCCTCCGGGATGCGGTGGTAGCGGATGCGCGCGTCGTCCAGCCAGGGCGCCACCGCCTGCTGCGTGAGGTCGGTGTGGCTCGCGTCCACGATCACCGCCTCCCACTCCTGCAGCGACTGCCCGCGCAGGCTGTCCAGCGCACGGGGCAGGAAGGCCGCCTGCTCGTAGCAGGGCATGAGCACGCTGACCGTGGGCCGCGAGGCCGGTGCGCTGAGGGGCATGGGGGCGACGGTTCGAGGGTGAAGTGCGGGTCTTGGGCAAGCGTGATGCCCGCGGCAGGCCCGCGTGCCAACGCTCCCCCCGAACACGGGGACGCCACGAGGCACGGTCGTGGATCACCCAGAGGCGGGGTCGGGGGCACTGCGCGTGCATCGCTCAGACCGAAGTGGCCATCGCAATACAGACAGCCGGACGCGAGCTGCGCTGACTAGAGTCGCGGCCGTCGCTGGACACGCCAGGGGACACCCGGTGGACCGAGGGGCGCACGCCCGACCCAGAGAAGTGGGGGGCCATCTCACAACGAAGACGAGTCGGGAGGCTGCCATTCGTGGGCAAGTCGAAGGACCTGGCAGGGCAGGCCGTGCCTCGCGAGGAGTTGACCTGGGCGCTCGGGTCCATCTGCGCGTTGCACCGGTTGCCGTTCGCGGCCGAGCTGCTCGGTCGCGAGTGTCCGCCGCCCTGCACACGCTCCATGCTGGTGTCTGCGGGGCGTGCACTGGGCCTGCGGGTGCAGGCCATCGGTCTGACGCCCCTGGCGGTGGAGCGACAGACCTTTCCGTTGCTGGTCGGCCTGCGCCTGAAGGATGAGGGTGAAGCCGGGCCGTCGCCCACGCTGGGCATCGTCACCGCCGCGTCCGAGGGCCGCCTCGTCCTGTTCCCCGCCGGGTCCGGCGAGCCGCAGACCCTGAACCAGGCGGAATTCGCTGACCTCCACGACGGGCAGGCGTGGCTGTTCGCACCGGCGGTGGCCGCTGCGTCCGACCCCGACGCAGTGGCCGCCGGGACCACGCGCCACTTCGGCTTCCGCTGGTTCGTGCCTGAGTTGCTGAGGCACCGCACCGTGTGGCGCGACGTGCTCCTGGCCTCGGCCGCGCTGCAGATCATCGCCCTGGCCACGCCGCTGTTCACGCAGGCCATCATCGACAAGGTCATCGTGCATCGCACGCACAGCACGCTCGTGGCCATCGGCGTGGCGATGGCGGTGTTCCTGGTCTTCACCAGTGTGCTCACATGGGTGCGGCAGTACCTGGTGCTGCACACCGGCAACCGGGTCGACGCGGTGCTGGGCGCGGCCGTCTGGGAGCACCTGCTGCGCCTGCCGCTGCGCTACTTCGAGCACCGCCCCACCGGCGTGGTCGCCGCCCGACTTCAGGGCCTGGAAACCATCCGCGAGTTCGTCTCCGGTGCGGCGGTCACGCTGGTGCTGGACCTGCCCTTCCTGCTCATCTGCCTGGGCGTGATGCTCTGGTACAGCCTGACGCTCACGGCGATCGCGGTCGGCGTGCTCCTGCTCATCGGCCTGGCCAGCGCGCTCGTTGCGCCGCTGTTCCAGGCCCGGCTGAACGAGCAGTTCCTGCTCGGCGCGCGCAACCAGGCCTTCATCACCGAGCACATCGCCGGCTTCGAGACGGTCAAGAGCCTGCAGATGGAGCCGCAGCTGCGTCACCGCTACGCACGCTACCTGGCCGCCTACCTGCACAGCAGCTTCAGCACCCGACAGGTCGGCAACACCTACAACGTCTTCGCCACCACGATGGAGCAGACGATGACGCTGCTCATCCTGATGGTGGGCGCCTGGACGGTGATGACCGAGCCCAGCTTCACCATCGGCATGCTGGTGGCGTTCCAGATGTTCGCAGGCAAGCTCAGTCAGCCCGTGCTGCGGATCGTCGGGCTGTGGACACAGTTCCAGCAGGCCCGTCTCAGCGTCGAGCGGCTGGGCGACCTCATGAACGCCCCGGCCGAACCCTACACCCTCATCCCCCGGCGCTCCCTCGCCGGCCGCGGGCGCATCGTGATCGAAGGGCTCGCGTTCCGCCATGCGGACGACCGCCCGCTGCTGTACGAGGACCTGCACTTGTGCATCGAGCCCGGCGAGGCGGTGGCATTGATGGGCCCCTCCGGCTGCGGCAAGAGCACCCTGGCCAAGCTGATGCTGGGCTTCTACCAGCCCACCGCCGGCAGCATTCGCGTCGATGGCGTGGACACCCGCCACCTCAGCGCGAACGAACTCCGTTCCAGCTTCGGCGTGGTGCCTCAGGACACCGTGCTCTTCAGCGGCACCGTGCTGGACAACCTGGTCGCCGGCAACCCCGCCGCCACTTTCGACCAGGTGGTGCAGGCCTGCCGGATGGCCGGCATCCACGAAGTGATCACCGCGCTGCCACAGGGCTACCAGAACGAGGTGGGCGAGCGTGGTGCCGGCTTGTCCGGTGGACAGAAGCAGCGACTGGCGATCGCCCGCGCGCTGCTCAAGGGCCCGAAGGTCCTCCTCTTCGACGAAGCCACGTCGGCCCTGGACCCGGACACGGCCGAGAGCTTCGCCCGCACCGTGAACGCGCTCAAGGGCAAGGTGACGATGCTCTTCATCACCCATGCACTGCCCAAGACCCTGAAGGTCGACCGGGTGGTGCGGCTGGGGACAGCGACGACTCCCGCAGGGGCGCACTCCGCCATGGCCTCATGACCATCCGACTCGCTTGCCCGGAAGACGTCGATGCACTCGTGGCCCTCGGGGAGCGCATGCATGGGCTGACCCGCTTCCGCACGCTCGACTACGACCGTGCCCGGGTGGCCCGCGCGCTGGCCGACGTCATCACCCGCGGCCAGCACCGATATGTCTGCCTGGTGGCGCAGGGGGCCGAGGGCGTCCTCGTGGGTGGGCTGCTGGGGGTGCTGGAGCAGCACATCTTCAGCCAGCGGCTCATCGCCAACGTCATGCACTTCGACGTCCTGCCGGAGGCGCGCATGGGCGGCCACGGGGTGCGGTTGCTCAAGGCCTTCGAGCGATGGGCAGCCAACCGGAAGGTGACGGAAATCGGTTTCGGCGTGAACAGCGGTGAACACCTGCCGCAACTGTCGCGCTTTGCCCAGCGCATGGGGTACGTCAAGGTGGGCGAGAACTTCGTGAAGGAGCTCTGATGCGGCGGAGGACTCAGGTCATTGGCGGTGCCGTGCTGGCGCTCATGGTGTTCCTCGGCACCACAGCGTTGTACGCGTTGAAACCTGAATGGTTTCCTCGCCTGGACGACCTTCCCCGGTTCGATGAACAAAAGGCCAAAACCTTGTCTCCGCAGCGCCGTGCCGAGCTGGAGCACGAACTGTTCGCGGAGTTGCGATGGTGGAATACGGGCACCCGGCGTTATTCAGGGTTGGCAGGGATCGAGGCACGAGAAGCCCGCTGGCGTGAAATGGCGTCGGAGGGCTTCGAGTTGGCGGACATCGTGCTTCGGGTGCTCGACCCAAGCAGCGGCACCATATATTCCCTTCGCGGGCCCATGCGGCGGCTGGAGCGATTGGCGGAAACGGGGGATGTTGGGGCGATGTGTTTAATGGTTGGTTTGGTTAATCAGGCGGCTTCCGTGCACGATTGGAAGGAATATCGGCCGACCTACAGAAGGTGGCTCTTGCAAGGGGTGAAAGAAGGTCATCCGGAATGTTTGGATCAACTAGGTGCCAGGATGCTTCTAGGGGTGGGGGGGCATGAAAAGAATATCCAAGCTGGCCTTTTCAACTTGAGAAGAGCTGTACTTGCGGGTTACATCCACGGCGCAGAAATTCTGGCCTTTTACTACGCTAAAATAGATCCCTGGCGGATCGACAACATTCGGCGCTCCTTCTGTTGGTTTCAAATAGCAGACAGTGTCTATACCGGCAGCAGAGATCGTGGAGGCGACGGCTCAGTAACACTGATGAGACGGTTGGAGGTGCGGGCTGCATCTGCTTCAAATGAGCAGCGAGAGCAATTGCAGGGGTTGATGAAGGAGTTACGGGTAACTACCTTCACGAAGGAAGACTGCGTTAGGCTGGGAGTCGAGGAGGATTTATAAATGGATCTACCGGGGGTCGAAAGGCGAATCCAGGTTGGCTGTCGCACTGTTTCAACATATTGGAGTCATCCGTGGAGGGGCTTAAGTTGAGGAAATGTTGGCGTCGTTCGTGCGTTGCGGTACTAGTCAGTGCCTCCATTGCGGTGTTTGCCTACCTGTCCGTGCCAGAAGCTTTTCCTCGATTGGATGATCTTCCGCCCTTTGAGAAAACTAAGGCGGGGGCGCTTTCGAACGTTCGTCGAAAAGAGCTCGAGCGCGAGCTTTTCAGTGAACTTCGCCGCTGGGATACCAGTAGTAGACGCTTTCCGGGCACCAAAGCTGGGCTTGAGGCGAGAGAGGCCAGTTGGCGAGGTATGGCGGCCGAAGGGCTGGAGCTGGCAGATATTGTGTTGAGAGTATTAGATCCGAGCAGCCGTCGGGTCTACTCTCTTACCTCTGCGATGAGGCGCTTGGAACACCTCGCAGCACAAGGTGATTCTGGCGCGATGTGCTTGATGGTTGGTCTAGTCAACGTTGCGAGCGTGCGCCACGATTTCCGAAACTTTCAAGAGAAATACAATCAGTGGTTGCTCGAAGGCGCGCGTGTCGGACATCCTGAGTGTTGGGACCAATTGGGGGGACGGATGCTGTTCGGGACTGATGGACACGGGAAGCAGGAGTCAATGGGCTTGCAATATTTGTTTCGCGCGAGCGCCCGAGGCTATGTTCACGGTGCTGGTTCACTGGCGATCTTCTTTAGAGAAAGGGGAATGGCTCATGTCGATGACGCACGGCGGTGCTACTGCTGGTCTTATGTTGCCGATAAAGAAAGGCTTTCGGAATCTGAAATGGTTTGGGGCTCTGCGACCCTGGTATTGCAACAGTTGCGCAAGGAGCATCCCCCTGGCGCGAAGACAGAGTGGGATGGGTTATTGAAAGAGCTTGCGGATCAAGATTATTCGGCTGCTGACTGCATCGCTCTTGGTAAGGGGGATATTAAATGACGTCTACGATTGGGGTAAGAACTGATCCGCGGTTGATGGATTGGCGCGTTCGAGTGTCTGATTTACGTAATTCGTATTTAAGAGCTCATGATAATTTCGAATCTCTTAAGTCCAAGGCGGAGCGGGATCCTTCGCTTAGCGATCAGGTCTATCAAGCGGGCCTTGCGGCACATTCCGCGGCACGGCTTTACAACGGCTTCCTTGATTCTGGGTATGCCGCATCAAAGATGTCGCTTGATCTTTATAACCGCTTGAATGCTGTGGGCGGCGTGACTTTATCTCCGGTGGAGCAGCAAGCGATCGCGAGTGCGAGGCGGGAACTCGACATGTTCGCCTTCGAGTTCGGGAAGTTTGTTGCAAACGAAGGGTTAAGGCCTGTATTTCCTGCAGCTGTCAGTGGTGGCGGAAGAATCATTTATGCCGATGGCCGTCACGAGTGGGACCAATCGCTGTCCGGCTACCTCGGGCGCGCCTGGGATTACGGCAAGCAGGCGGTGACCGTGGTGGGAGACGCCCTTCGCGGCGTGGCCACTTCGCCCAACAGCTACGAGTTGTGCAAGTTCGTCTTCGAGCAGTTGCAGACCGCGCTGCTGGCCGGCCCGATTCCTTTTCCAGGCGGTACCGCGACGTGGCAGGGCGCGTTCAACAGCAAGATCTGGGAAGAGAGCGTCAACAAGTCCTTCGCCAACGGTCCGGTCGAAGGCACCTGCCGCCTGATCTGGCCAAAGGGCGAGGTGCCGCCCCTGCTGCGCCAGCTCGGCAGCGTGATCGATGCGCATGACCCCCTGCTCGGGGACCTGGCCGCGGTGGATGTGCCGGTGGCCGAGTTGGCCCAGATCGCGCTGGGCGACTTGCTGGCGGAGCAGGTGTCCATCGGCGCGGTGAGCGGCGCCGATGCCGAACAGTGGTTGCGCAGCGTCACCGGCGTCCCGGATGCGACCGTGCCGGTGTCGTATGCGCCGCCCAGCAACGGCTTCCAGGTCGCCAGTGCCCTGCCGCTCGACCTCGACCTGACACTCTGGACCGACGGCGGGCCCATGGCCGGCCATGCCTGGGCAACGCCGGAGACGACGGTCGAGGTCAACGGCACTTCGGTGACCTGGCGCAGCGTGGACTTGTGGGGCGACACCACGGTCACCACGAAGCAGGGTTTCGACGACGGGAGCAGCCTCACGACGGTGCAGCGCCCGGATGGCACGGTCAGTGTGGAGACGCGCGATGCCGACGGGCGCGTGACCTGCGTGACGCAGGAGCAGTCGAGTGCGGGCCGGACACTGCGCATCACCTACGACGCCGACGGCCTGCTCGTGCAGCGGGCCACGATCACCCAGACCGCCGGCGGCGGCAGCAAGCTCACCGAGGTCGATGCCGACGGGGGCTACCGCGTCACCGAGTTCGATGCGGCGGGCCAGGTGATCAGCACCCGGGAGGTCGGGCCGCTCGCGGCGGCGATGGAGCGACAGACACCGGTGCTCAACGACCTGACTTCGCTGCTCGTCGCCATCCGCAATGGCGATGAGTTGCCGGCGCTGGCCAGCGGGCTGCGGTTGATCAATCATGTCGACCAGCTCGACGGCGCAGCCATTCCCTACCTCGACGGGGCCAGCAAGGTGGTCTCCGGTGTGGCCAGCCTGTACAACCTGGCCAACGCGCTGGAGCACGGCGACTCGCTGGACAAGGTGTACGCCGCAGCGAATGCGGTGGTGCAGGTGAACACGGCTCTGCAGGCCACCGGCCTGGGCAGCGAAGTGCTCAACGGGTTCGTCGAGGGTTCCGGCATCGGCGAGGCCGTGCCGTACCTGGGAGCCCTGGTGGCGCTGAAGAACGGCGACTACACGGGGGCGGCGGTCGGGTTCGCGGCGGCGTACTACAACATCCCCTACATCGGCTGGATCTACGCCGCCTATTCGCTCATCACCGCGATGGGCGACGAGCCGCCGGAGGCCTGGGGCATGGGTCGGGCCGTGTTCGAAGGCGCCGATGCCCACGACGCCTCGGGCCGGATCGCCACCGCCGTCACCGCCGAGGTCACGGGCGACAGCTTCGGCGTGCAGCGCGTTCAGGCGGGCCTGCATGCCGCGCTGTCGGCATTGCAGACGGAGGTGGACCGTGCCAACGCAGCTGCCGGCCGTCCGGTGCTCGGCCTCATCCCGCAGCGCCTGCCCTCGCTCACCTGGCGCGAGGGGCGGCAGGACGACCCGGGCTATGCCTTGGGCCTCATCGACCCGCTCACCGGCGAGCAGCAGTACCCCTTCCTGCGTTGGGACGACGACATGATGCCGTTCAGCGCGGAGCCCGGGCTCTACCAGCCGGACCCGTCCGATCCGAATGTCCGGGACGGCTGGATCGTCCAGATGCTGCGCAATGCCGTGGAGCGCGGGGCCATCGCGCCGCTGTGGGAGGTGCAGACCGCACGTCTGCAGCAGCAGGCCGGGGACCCCGATGCCGGGTTGTCCGAGGCCGAGCGTGCTGCCCGTCGAGGCCTGCTTGCGCCCATCGACGCCGCCACCGGGCAGCGGGTCGCCGGGCCCTTCCGTCCGGTGATGCTGGACCTCGACGGCAGCGGCGCTCTGGCGCTGGTGGGCAAGGACGATCCGGGCAACGACGTGGCCTTCGACTGGGACGACAGCGGCTACCTGAAGCAGACGGGGTGGCTGCGCGGCACCGATGGTTTCCTGTTTCTCGACCGCAACTTGAACGGGCGGGTCGACGCCGGTTCGGAGTTGTTCAGCAACAGCATGGTGTCCGACAGCGTCCGGGGCGTGCGCAGCCTGGCCTGGGTGGACGCCGACGGGGACGGCCTCATCACCTCGATGGACCCGGTGTTCAACCAGCTGAGGGTCTGGCAGGACCTGGATCGCGATGGCGACAACGTCACCGCGCTGGCCGACGGCACCATGGTGGAGGACGCCGGTGAGATCCACACGCTGGCGCAACTGGGCATCACCCAACTCGACCCGGGCAACGGCCGCTTCCTGCGCGACGGCGAGCACCGCGCGCTGGCCAGCCCGGCGCTGGAGGCCGATGCGAACGGGCTGCGGGTGAACGTCGTGCAGGGCGGGTTGTTCATCGAGGACAGCGACGGGACGCAGCGACTGGTGGTCACGCAGGTGGTGAGTGCGGTGGACGGCTCGGACACGGTGAACGCGTTCGAGGACGGGGCCCTGCAGGCCGAGGAGTCGCGGGCGGTGCCGCGGCCGATCGACATCGCGCATGCCCTGTTGCTGGCCAATGACAGCCCCCACCCGGGCGCGCTGACCCTGACGTCCGTGATGAACGCGACCCACGGCACGGTCGCGCTGGGGCAGGGGGAGCAGGCCGGCTTCGTGATCTTCACCCCGGAAGCCGACTTCCATGGCCAGGCGAGCTTCCAGTACGTGGCCAGCGATGCCTTTGGCCAGGGCCGCACCTTCGACGTGACGGTGTCGCTGACGCCCGTGGCGGACACGCCCGTGGTGCAGGTGCTGGAGAACGAAGGCCGCGCGGTGTACGGCTACCGGCCGGTGCACTATTCGTACACCCAGTACGTGTACGCCATGGAGGACACGAGGACGATCGTGACCACCGGCACCGCGCTGGGCGACCCGATCTATGCGCCCTATGTCGAGGAGGTTCCCGGTGCGCCGATCTACCAGCAGGTGTTCGGCAGCACGGGCTACGAGGACATCCTGGTCGGCTACGAGCCGTCGACCTTCATCGCCCACGACATCCCCATCGCATGGGAGCGGGCGACCGCCGGGCAGCTGCTGGCCAGCGACGCTGACGGGGCGTCGACCTTCAGCTTCCAGATGGTGTCGGCACCGGTCTACGGCCGCGTGACCCTGAACCCGGACGGCTCGTGGGCCTACGAGGCCTACCGCCCCAACGGAGTGGCGGTGGGTGATGTGGATGGCGATCGCATCGTCGATTACGCCAACCCGGACACGGGCCTGGTCTACAGCAGCAACCCGGGCAACGCCTACCTCGCCAACCGCTACGGCGGCAGCGAGCTCGACGCGAGCTTCGACGACAGTTTCATCATCCGGGTGACGGACGGTGGTGGTGACGTGAGCGACCAGGTCGTGACGGTGCGTCATCACGGGCCACGTCCGTTGGCGAACGTGGAGATGGGATCGAAGAAGCCGATCGCCATCGACCTCGACGGCGACGGATTCCACTTCACCGACGTCGACGATTCGAATGTCTTTTTCGACGTCAATGGCGATGGCTGGCGCCGACGCACCAGCTGGCTGGAACCCGATGACGGGCTGCTGGCCATCGACCGCGATGGGGATGGGCGCATCAGTTCCGGCAAGGAGATCGCCTTTGTCGGGGACCTGGCCGGCGCGCAGACCGACCTGGAGGGCCTGGCCGCCTTCGACACCGACGGGGACCGGCGGCTCACCTCCGCAGACCGGGACTGGGCGAAGTTCGGTGTCTGGCGTGATGCGGACAGCGACGGGGTGTCGGACGAGGGCGAGTTCCTGCGGCTGGACGCGATGGGCATCCTCGCCATCGGGCTGGACCGTCACGGCCAGTTCCAGGTGATCGACGGCCAGAGCGTGCACGGCCTGGCCACGGTGACACGAAGCGATGGCAGCACGCTGCAGGCCGCCGACGTCAGCCTGCGATACCGCAACGAGGTTCTGGTGGGCGACGGCAGCGGCTCGGGCGCTGCCAGGGTGGTGACGATGCCCACCCATCAGCCCGGACAGCACCTCGTCGGCAGCGCGGGCGACCACCTGATGCTCGGCACCGAAGGCTCCGACAGCTACCACGCGCACGAGGGCGACGACGTGGTCGTCGATGACGCGGGCAACGACATGGTCGACGCCGGCACGGGTGACGACATGGTCGCGACCGGCCAGGGCGACGACATGATCCTCCTGGGTGACGGTGACGACACCGCCTATGCCGGCGAGGGCAACGACATGGTGTTCGGCGATGGCGAGGGTGTCTCGGGCAACGACCTCTTGCTGCTGGAAGGTGGCAACGACATCGCCTTCGGCGGAGACGGTGACGACTTCATCGGTGGCGGGGAGGGCAACGATGTCCTTTCCGGCGACGGCGGGCACGACAAGCTCTTCGGCGAAGGCGGCTGGGACGCCCTGCTCGGCCAGGAGGGCGACGACGAGCTGTGGGGGCTGGAAGGCGACGACCAGCTGTTCGGTGGGCTGGGCAACGACCTGCTGGCCGGCGGCGCGGGGAACGACCACATGGACGGCGGTGAGGGCGACGACACCTACGAGGTCGGTGCGGTGGGCGATGTCGTGCGCGAGCGTCCCGGCGAGGGCGTGGACGACGTGCTGTCGTCCATCGACTTCGTGCTCGGCGACGAGCTGGAGCACCTCACACTGACCGGCGTTGCCGGTCGCGGCATCGGCAATGCGCAAGCGAACACCTTGGTGGGGAACGACGCCGACAACCTCCTGATCGGGCTGCAGGGCGACGACACCCTGGACGGCGGTGGTGGCGGCGACGAGATGCGCGGCGGCGAGGGTGACGACACCTACGTCGTGGGCGAGGCCGCGGACCTCGTCGTGGAGCAGGCGGGCGAAGGGTTCGACACCGTGCGCAGCCGCATCGCGCACACGCTGGCCGCGCACATCGAGGTGCTGGAGTTGACCGGCCTGGGCGCGATCGACGGCACCGGGAACCGCCTGGACAACATCCTGCTCGGCAATGCATCCGCCAACATGCTCGACGGAGGCGAGGGCGCCGACCGCATGTCCGGGGGGGACGGCAACGACACCTACCGGGTGGACCACGTCGGTGACACGGTCGTGGAACAGGCCGGGCAGGGCTATGACACGGTGATCGTCTCGATCGGGGGGCGCCATGCGCTGTCGGACCACGTCGAATCCCTGCGTTTGGGGGATGCGAACGGCAGTGGCATGGGCAACGGGGCCGACAACCTCCTCACCGCAGGCCACGGGGACCACCTGTTGGCCGGCCTGGGGGGCAACGACATCCTCGACGGTGGCGCAGGTCACGATGTGCTCGATGGCGGCACCGGCGCCGACCTGCTGATCGGTGGCGCCGGTGACGACCGGCACGTCGTGGATGACGCGGGCGATGCCGTCACGGAGCGCGCCGGGGAGGGCGTCGACGTGGTCATGGCGTCGGTGTCGCACGGTCTGGGCGCGCACGTGGAGCACCTGGTGCTGGCGGGCACAGGGCCTCTGGACGGACAAGGCAACGCGCTCGACAACGTGTTGGTCGGCAACGGGGGCGTCAACACCCTGCACGGCGGTGATGGCCGCGACGTGCTGGCCGGCGGCCTGGGCGATGACGTGCTCGACGGGGGCACGGGGGACGACCTGTACCTGTACCACCAGGGCGAGGGCCGAGACCTCATCCTCGACGCCTCGGGCATCGACACGCTGCGCCTGGGCCCCGGCATCACATGGGACTCGCTGGCCGGGCGTGTCGTCACCGTGGGCAACGAGCGGCGCTTGTTCCTCGCGCTCCTGGACACGGACGGCCAGGAGACCGGCCGTGGCGTCGAGGTGGCCCTCGGCGTCGATGGGCAGCCGGTCATCGAGCGCGTGCAGCTGGACGACGGCCGGACGGCTGACCTTTCGCAGCTCATCGTGCAGCCCCGCACGACCGCGGGCACCGATGGTGCCGACATCGTCACGGGCGATCGCAGCGACGACACCGTGTTCGCTGGGCTGGGTGCCGACACGGTCTACGGCCGCAGTGGGCACGACACCCTGTATGGCGGGGTCGGCATGGACCGGCTGTTCGGTGAAGGCGGGAACGATCGGTTGTACGGCGAGACCGAGGCCGATCAGCTGTGGGGCGGTGCCGGCGACGACCAATTGTGGGGTGGTTCCGGGGCGGACACACTGGCTGGCGGCCACGGCAACGACCTGCTGATGTCCGGGGTGGACAACGACCTGCTGGACGGCGGAGACGGCGCGGATGTGCTCGACGGCGACTCCGGGCAGGATCAGCTCTTCGGCGGCGCCGGCGATGACGTGCTG
>OFDC01001222.1_pt1 | contig 14231 bp, 11 predicted proteins | sample 1520941 | NCBI WGS metagenome assembly OFDC01 (sample SAMEA94258168, study PRJEB24077) | hot springs metagenome | biome: Aquatic biome; feature: Water | place: India | collected 2012-12-06 | depth 5 m | reverse complement strand
GGAGCGGCGGGAGCGGGATGGGCGGCACCGCGCCTTTCCTCCCCGATCCCGGCCTGCTGTGGCTCGTCTTCCGCCGCCGCCTGTGGCTGTTCCTCGCGGTCGTAGCTGCTGTTGTAGGGCTGGTCGCCGCCTACACCCTGAGCCGCCCGGAGCTCTACTCCGCCTCGGCCAGCGTGCTGATCGAGCCGAGCCAGCCCGAGGTGCTGACCAGCGATCCCGTCGCCCCCAAGATGGAGGCCGAGACCAACGTGATCGACACCGAAGTCGAGATCCTCTCCTCGCGCAGGCTCGCGGGGCGGGTGGCCGAGGCGCTGAAGCTCGAGACCTGGCCGGAGTTCGCCCGCGCCGCATCCGCTGCGCGGTCGAATGACGCAGCAGGGGTGGGGACGCCGGAGCCCGGCACCCACCCGCTCGCTGGCGCGGTGCTGGCGCGGATGGACATCCGGCGCTCGGGGCTCACCTACCTCATCGACATCACCGCGACTGCGGAAAGCCCCAAGCTCGCTGCCGCGCTCGCCAATGAATATGCGCGCCAGTATCTCGCCCAGCAGCAGGAGATGAAATCGAACACCTCCGAAGGCGCGCAGGAATTTCTCCAGACCCGGCTTGTCGAACTGCGCCGCAACGCCGCCGAGGCGGATTCCGCGCTGCAGAGCTACATGATCCGCAACGGGCTGATGAGCGCCGAGGGCGCAACCATGGCGGAGCAGGAGGTCTCGGTGCTCAACCAGGAGATTTCTGCCGCCCGCGCCGCACTGGCCGAAAAGGAAGGCCAGCTTGCCGCCGCGCGGACCCGTGTCGGCGGGCGCAGCGGCGGCGGGGCGGATGTGCCCGCGGCGCTCAACTCGGCCACCATATCGCAGCTGCGTGCCCGCGAGGCAGAACTGACCGGCGAGGTCGCGCGACTGGGTGAGCGGTTGGGCCCGCAGCACCCCGAACTGCGCCGCGCGCAGGGCGAACTGGTCGATATCCGCCAGCAGATCGAGCAGCAGATCAACCGGGTTCTCGCCTCGCTCGAAGCCGACGTTCAGGCCGCCCGTTCTCGGGTCGCCTCGCTAGAGGGGAGCCAGGGCCGTGCGCGCGGGTCGCTGGCGGCGAACAGCGCGGCGCAGGCGGGCTTTCTCCAGCTCGAGCGCGATGCCAAGGCGGCTAGGCAGATCTACGACACCTTCCTTGCCCGCGCGCAGGATGTCGAGGCGCAGTCAGGGCTGATCCGCCCTGACGCCTCGATAGAGACGCTTGCGCGCGTTCCGGTGCTGCCCTCCTCGCCGAGCTATCCGCTGGCAGCGGCGGCGGCCGTGACGCTGGCGCTGATCCTCGGCTTCGGGTCGATTGCCGCGGCCGAATATCTCGACGCGCGTATCCGCACCCGCGCCGATGTCGAGAAGCGCCTCGGCCTCGCCTATCTCGGCGCCATTCCCGAGCTTGCCAGCACCACCCGCCGGGCGAAGGGCGAGGTGCCGCAGGACTATCTGCTCGAACACCCGCAATCGCAATTCACCGAAAGCGTGCGCGCCCTCAAGAACGCGCTGCTCCTCCAGCCGGGCGGCGCGCCGCGCAGCATTGCGGTGACCTCCGCCCTGCCGCGCGAGGGCAAGTCGACCACCGCCATCTGCCTTGCGCGGATGCTGGCGGATGCGGGGATGCGAACCGTGCTGGTCGACTGCGATTCGCGCCGCCGCGCGGTCAGCTCCGCGCTCCTGCCCGAGGACTGGGACGGCTTCGGCCAGTACCTGCGCCGCGAGGCCCCGCTCGCCCGCGCACTGGCCGTCGAGGAAGCAACCGGACTGGCGATTCTCGGCTCGCGCCAGGCCGATCTCGACGGGCGCGAGCTGTTCACGGCGGTGCCGCTTGCGGAAATGCTCGCCGAGCTGGCGATGCAGTTCGAGGTGGCGGTGATCGATACCGCGCCGGTTCTCGGCGTGGCCGAGACACGGCTGATCGCGGCGGGCGCGGAATGCACGCTGATGCTCGCGCGCTGGCGCGACACCTCGATCAAGGCCGCCGAGACCGCCGCAGACCTGCTGCTCGCGGCCGATGCGGCGCTGGCCGGGTTGGCGTTGACCCGGGTGGACGTGCGCCAGTATGGCAGCACCGGGCAGCAGGACGTCTATTCCTACCGCGACAAGTTCGCGGGCTACTACGTCGACTAGGACGCCGCGCGGGCGCAATTGGTTTGTGGCATGATGCCGGAGTGCTAATATCGCCGGCGATGGATCGTCCGCTGCGCGCCGCCTGCTTCGTGATCGCCGCCGCGGGCGGGGCTCTCGCTCTCGCGAGCCTCGCTCTTGCAGGCCTGCGCCCGGCGGTGGTTCCCGCCACCTGGATTGTCGGCGGGGCGGCGGCCTTGCTTTTCCTGCGGATGCTGCTGAGCTCGGCCTACCGGCGCGGCATGGAGGCGCTGAACAGCGAGATGCAGGGCGACGATCCCTGGCCCGGCCGGGCGATTACCTTCCGCGATCCCGAATGGGGCCTGTTCGGCCGGCGGTTCGGTTCGCCCGGCTTGCTCTGGCTGCGCGCGGTTTTGCTTTGCGGGACACCCCCGCTGCTGCTGCTGAGCGGCGTGATCGGGGACGCAGCCGGCCATCTGTGGTTTGCCTGCCTGTTCGTGGCGATCGAACTCAGCATCATCCACGCGGTGGAATCCCTGCCTAGAAGGCGAGCCTGACCCCCACGCTGACCCGGTTGCGGGTGAACTCCCGGAAGAATTCCTCGTCGGCAAAGCGCTGGAAGCGGTCGGCGCGGGCGAAGAGGCGCAGGGTGCGGTTGAGCTTCCACGTCGCGCCCGCCATCAGTGTGTATTCGTCGGCGGAGGTGTCGATCTGACCGATGGTCTCGATCCGAGCAAAGCCGCCGCGCGCTTCGAGGATCACGTTGCGCAGCAATTCGTGCTCGACCTCGAGGCGCGCCTGACTGCGGATATTGCCGCTGACCAGCTGCGATCCGCCTTCCTCGACCTGACGGTCGGCGTAGAGGCGCAGCGCGGTGAGCGGGGTCACCGCCCATGTGAGGTTTGCACCAAACGAGGCACCGGTGAGCCCCTCGATCGCCGGATCGTCGACCGCGCGGTGGAGGACGCCCGCGCGGACCTCGCCGAACAGCAGGCTCGACAGCTCCAGCCGCGCGCCCACCTCAAGCGCATAGCCGGTGGTGTCGCGGTCCCAGGGCTCGGCGATGCCGCTGTCGTCGGAATAGGTCAGCCGGTCGACCTGCCCGCGCACCAGCGCAGAGACCCGCGGCGAGATCTCGAGCGAGGCGGTGAGCGCCCCGCGCATGTAGAGCGAATCGCGGAAGTCCTGCTCGATCAGCGTGCCGTCGCTAGTCTCGGCATCGTCGAAGTCGAGCACCGCCACCTGCGCGTCGCCGGTCAGCTGGAGCCGGCCCATCTGGTGCGCAAGGCTGAACAGCGTGTCGGCGCGGCGGAAGCGGGTGGGACGGCGCGCCTGGCCGGCGCTGGTGATGTTGGCGCGGTCCTCGGCCAGCGAATCGAGCGAGGCGACGAGCCGCGCAGAGGTCTCGCGGCTGATGTCGAGCCGACCCTGCACCCGGCCGCCGCCCTCCATCACGTCCTCGGTGGTGAACTCGCCGTGGAAGTTCTGCTGGACATAGGCGTCGGCCTCGAGCCGATGGCGCTGCCAGCGCGAGGCGAGCCGCACCGCGCCCCTCAGGGTGAGCTCGACATCGCCCTCGCCGTCATCGGGGAGGGCGAGAATGTTGTCGTCATACTCGATCCGCGCTTCGACAGTGGGGTAGAGGAAGAAGCTGCCGATCCGCCCGCCGACCGGTTCATATTCCTCCGGCGCGCGCTGCAGGGGGGTGAGCGTGGGCGGGGGCGGAGGGGGGACCGGGTTGGGCGCGGTGTCGGACGCGGTGTTCGAGGCAGTCTGGGCGCTGGCGGCGGTGCCCGCCAGCAGCAGGCTGGCGAAGCCGATGAGGCCCGAAATTGTCGTGGTGCGGCGCATGGCATCCCCTCCTGATTGACACCCGCCTCGGCTTCCGGGCCTCGGCGCGCATCCACATGGGTTAAGGTTGCGCGGGCGCCTCGCTGCGCTCGGCGGCGGCGAGGCGCGCGACGGGGCCTTGCCCGCGCGACAGATCGGCAAAGCCGCCGACCTCCACCACGCGCCCGGCATTGAGCGCGATGACGTGATCGGCCGCAGCGACCATCGACAGGCGGTGGGCGATCACCAGCACGGTGGTCTTGCCGCGCAAGGCCGCGATGGTGCGCGCGAAGGCGGCCTGGCTCTCCCAGTCGAGCGCGCTGGTCGCCTCGTCGAGCACCAGCAGCTGCGGCTGCATCACCAGCGCGCGGGCGAGCGCGATGCGCTGGCGCTGGCCGCCGGAGAGACGGCTGCCGTTCTCGCCGAGCACGGTATCGAGCCCCTCTGGCAGCGTGCGCACGAATTCCGCCGCGCCTGCGCCCTCGAGCGCAGTCCACAACTCGCTCTCGCTGGCGCCATCGCGGGCGAGGCGCAGGTTGGCGGCGATGGTGCCGGGGACGAGGAAATGCTCCTGCGGGACATAGGCGATGGCGCGGCGCCACAGCCGCGCGGTCTCGAGGGTGAGGGGGGCTTGATCGATACGGATCGTGCCCGCCTGCGGGGTCAGCAACCCGCAGACGAGATCGGCGGTGGTGGTCTTGCCGCTGCCCGAGGGGCCGACCAGCGCGGTGATCCGGCGCGCGGGGATGACGAGATCGAGGCCCTCGATCGCGGGCCGCACGTCGCCGCCGGTGTAGGCATAGCGCACCCCCGTCACGCGGATCGCCTCGGCGAGGCGCGGGGGAAGCGCGTGGCGCGGGGGCGGCGGCGGCTCGGCCTCGGCGGCGCATTCGGCGCGGAAGCGCTGGATGTCGGCGAAGACGGTGACCTCGGCAAGGAGCTGCTGGAGGCTCGTCTGCAAGGCGGTGAAGCGCGGAGCGATCCGCATCAGCAGCAGCAGGAAGGCGACCAGCTGCGGCAGAGCCATGCCGAGGAGCGCGATTCCGGCATAGACCAGTCCGGCGACAGCTACCGCGCTCACCATCTGCGCAATGATCGCGCCGAGCGATGTGAGGCGCATGTAGCCTACCGCCTCGGCATGCACCTTGTCGAGATTGGCGGCGAGCCGCGCGCGGTAGGCGCCTTCCGCGCCGTGAATCTTGGCGGTCTTGAGCCCGCCGAGATACTCCGAGACGGTGCGGTACTGGTCGCGCTTGTTGGCGGTGCGCTCGCGCCCGAAGGCGCTCGCGCGGGCGCGCAAGGGGGCCAGCAGAGCGAGGATCGCCAGCCCCATGCCGCCCGCAACCAGCATCATCACCGGCGAGATGAGCCATGCGACCACGAGATAGATCGCCAACAGGATGCCGGTCTGGAGCAGCATCATAACCGCCATCGCGGCGGTGTAGACCCGCTCGACATCGGCGGTGAGAAGGTGGTGGAGATCGGCCGGACGGCGGCGCGCGAGCGCGTCCCAGCGCAGCGCGCCGATGCTGGCGAACAGATCGAGCCGCATGCGGTTCAGCAGGGTGAACAGCAGGTCGGCGAGGTAGATGTTCTTGGCCCGGGTGAACAGGCCCTGCAGCGCCACCAGCGCCACCAGCCCCGCGAGCGCCAGTGGCAGGCTGAGCGTCATCCCGCCCGGCAACCACTTCGGCAGCGGCAGCCCGGCAGCCGCATCCCCTCCAGCGAGCGACAGGAGCGGGATGACCAGCAGGATCGAGACGCCCTCGGTCAGCCCGCCGAGCACCAGTAGGGCGAGCGCGATGGCGAAGCGCGCGCCGCTGGCGGCGGCGATGAAGCGCACGAAATCGCCAATCCCGCCGCGCGCGCTCATGGATCGGGGACAATCGCGGCGGCGAGCGAGGGGGCGCTCGTGCGGTGCGCGCCCTCGCGGACAGGACTCGCCGCGAGATCGGCGGCGACGCAATCGACCAAGGCATCCAGCGCCCCCAAATCCGCGGGCACGGTCAGGATCGCCGCCTGCGCCCGGCTGGCGAGCGCGGCGCACGCCATCGCGTGTGCCGCAGCGATGCGCGGGGTCATCGCGGCGGGGCCGAAGCGGGTGCCGTAGGAGAAGCGCAGGAAGGCCTTCATCCGCTCCTTTGGCGTGAGCGGATGCAGCGCCAGCGCGGGGCCGCGGGCGAGGAGGTAGAATTTGCCCGGCACCAGAGGTGTCCCGGCAAAGCCTCCGCCCACCAGAAAGCGGCGCTTGTCCCGAACCAGCGGCACGTCGGGGCGCGCGGTGAGATCTGCGTCGGCAAGCGCGGCCGAGGCGGTCGGCGCGAGCTTGACCTGCGGGAAGGCGGGCGCGATCCGGCCGGAACCTTGCGCAAGGCCCTCGATGGCGATGATGTCGTCGGTCAGCAGACTGTATCCTGCCCGCAGGAAGGCCGCAGCTGTGGTCGACTTGCCCGCGCCCTTGTCGCCGAGGAATGCGAAGGCACTCCCGCCTTCCGGCGCGGCCAGCGCGCTGCCGTGGAGCAGGAAGGCGCCGCGCATTTGCAGCAGCAGCGCCATCACCGGGCCCAGTAGCGGGAAGGCGATCAGCCCGGGATCGACGCCGGGGCGCGGTTCGACCTCGATCAGCGAGGGTGCGGCGATGCGGAAGGCGCCGATCTGGGGGTAGAGCAGGAAGCAGGCATCGTCGCCGAAGCGGAAGGTTCCGGCGGCATCGGGCTCGGGAAAGGCCCGCCCCGTATCGACCCGGCGGATGACCAGGTCGGGTTCACCGGCGAGCGGCAGCGCGCGCAGTTCGGGCAGGAAGAGGTCGCTCGCGATGGCGAGGCCGAAGGCACTGTAGCTGCGGGACATCCCGCCCGGCGCGCTCATGCCGCCGCCTCGCGCTCGATCTGCGCCGCGCCGCAGCCGCTCTCGAGCCAGATCCCGAGCGAGATCGCGCGCCAGATCATCTGCACCGCGCGCCCGGGTGCCGCGTCGGGATTGGCGGCGATCTTCGCATAGAGGCTCGAGGCGCGCGCGAGATCGACATGGGGGGCAAGCGGGCTCGCGGCACTGGCGACAAGGTCCATCACTTGCTCGTGGTGGTGGCGCACCAGTCCGCGCGCGAGGTGGACGGTGAAGTCGAGCTTGTCGCGCCGGGCCAACACGCTCGCCGGCACAACGCCCGCCATTGCCCGGCGCAGCACCAGCCGCGACCAGCCGCGCGAGAGTTTCTCGCTGGCTGGCAGGCCGAGGCAGAATTCGGCGACCTTGCGGTCCCAGAAAGGGTAGCGCGCCTCGACGCCCATGGCTCCGTAGAAGCCGGCATGAACCTCGAAGGCATAGGGCTGGAGCGGGTCGGCCAGCACCGCGCGGTGCTGCTCTGCCTCACCGCCCGCCGCCTCGGGCCGGGGGAAGGCGCGCAGGCGCTCGGCAAGGCGGCTTTCGGCGAGGAAATCGCGGCTGAGCAGGTGCGCTGGTGGGCGTTCGGCGTCTGGCACCGCCTCGCGGTCAAAGGGGGTGAGCAGGCGCGCGATAATCCGCGCATCGCGCCGCCGCGCTCCCGCACGCAGCGCCACACGCCGCGCGAGCGCGAAGCGCGAGCGCCCGTAATTGTCCGCCGCCCCGCGCGCCTCGCCGAGCAGCGTCAGCCATTCCCCGCGCGCGGCGAGCTCGTCGAGCAGGCCATAGCCGTGGCTCACCACCTCGTCGCCGCCATGCCCGTCGAGCAGCACCTCGATCCCGCGGGCGCGCGCCGCGGCGACGACCTCGCGCATGCAGGCCAGGTTGGGCGAGAGGCTCGGGCCGCCGGTCGCGGCGAGTAGCCCGCCAAAGTCCTGAAGCGGGGCATAGCCATCAAGCTCGAGCACGGTCGGCGCGAAGCCGCCGGTCGCCAGTACCGCATCGAGATGGCGGCGCTCGTTGCTGCGTTGCGGCTCGCGGAACATCATCGAGAACACCGGCAGCGGGGGTGCGCCTAGCGCCTTGCGCTGGTCGCGCAGCAGGCAGGCGATGGTGGAGGAATCGAGTCCGCCGCTGAGCAGCACGCCGACGCGCTCGCCGCCTTCGGCGCGGGCCGCGACGGCGGCGTCCAGCAGCGCATGCAGGGTCTCGGGGGCGGGACGGGCAGGATCGTAGGGGGCCGGGGTTAGGCGGCTGTGGCGCGCGATGCGGCAGCGCCCGCCCTCGAACACCAGGCTGTGCCCGGCGGGCAGGCGCACCACGCCCGCGAACCAGGTGCTCTCGGCATCGAGCACGCGGCCGTAGAGAAAGTCGGCGATCGCCTCTGCCCGCGGGACGGCGGCGGGGTCGGCGAGCATCTGGGCCGACTGCGCGAAGGCAAGCGCGCCTTCGGCAGCGCGGTAGAAGAACGGGCGCACCCCGGCGACGTCGCGCGCGCACAGCAGGCGGCGCGCGCGGGCGTCCCACAGGGCAAAGGCGAAGGCGCCATCCAGCCGGGCGGGGCATTCCTCGCCCCAGCGGTGATAGGCCGCCGCGATCACCGCCACCGCCTCCGCGCGAGCCGACAACCCGAGCGAGGCGGCGAGCGCCGCACGGTTGTCGAGCCGGGCGTCGGCGACGACGGTCAGCGCGTCGTCGGTGAAGAGCGCAGGGCCGGCGAGGCGGACGCCCGGCGCGCTCCAACCGTCTGCCGCAGGTGACGGCCCGAGCGGGCGCAGGTCGGCAGCAACCATGCCGCTGATGGTGCCTCCGGTCATGCGGGCCGCCCCATCAGCGTGCACCGGCGAGCGCGGTGTAATCGGCCAGCCGCGTGCCCTCGGCACCGAGCACGATGCGGCCGTTGCAGCTCACCCAGGCGTGGGCGGCGAACTGCCCTTTGGCATCGCGCTTCACGCCGACATGGAGCTCGCAAGCATGGCCCGCGCGCGCCAGCAGATATTGCAGCGCCAGCGCCTGGGTGAGGCAAGAGGCGCCCGGCACAGCCCGCGCCAGGCGCGTGATCCGCCGGGCAAGCTGGCGGGCGTAGAAATGCCCGTCGGCGGTCTGCGCCGCCTCGGGCATCGCCGCCCGGATCGCGGCATAGCCCCGCAGACTGAGCGCCAGCCGCATCGCGGCGAGCGCCCCCAGGCACTTGGCATCGCGCCGCAGCGCGCCCATGTGGCGGCCGCTCAGGGCTGGCGGCATTGCACCAGCCCAGCATCGTCGAGCTGCGTGACCAGCCGCGCAAGATCCTCGGCGATCACCTCGCGCGGGGCATCGAAGCAGGCCGCGACCTGCTCGACGAGGCCCTCGAAGGATGCGGGCTCGGCGAGAGCGTCCCACACGAAGGCGCCGACCTCGTTGAGGCTGTAATAGACATAGGTCTTGAGGTTGAGCAGTGCCGCGCCCTCGGCGAGCGTGCAGCCGACCACCTCGGGGTCACCGGAGATCAGCAGGGCGGGATCGATCTGCGCCATGCGCGGGGCCTTTCGTGTCGGGTGTGGGGGAGGTGCGGGGTGCCCGGTGCGGCGGCAACCGCGGATGCGGGGGGCGGTCCCTGCTTCCGGCAGGGCCGGTAAACAGGACCACAGCACGGGCACCGCCCCCCACCGGCTGCCGGTCAGGACATGCCGTCTTCCGCCCCGCAGGTGAGATCACCGAAGGGCGTGCCGGCCGGGAAGGTCGCGTCGAGCGCGTCCGGGCAGCCCGAAGCCTGGGTGAGCTTTTCGAAAGTGCCCAATTCTTCCAGCGTCGGAGTCGAATAATTCCGTGCGTCCATCAATTTTCTCCTTGGGTAACATTGATCACCCCCCGCATCGGTGATGCAGAGGTGCGAGAAGGAATGCACACCCATCAAATGATACTCATCGGTTGGCCAATAAGCCTCCGAATAAAGCACGTTATTTAAATCGGTCCGCACACCCCTATCGTAAATCCAACGTGGATTTCGACCGTTTCAGCGTGGGGTTTCATGATGGCCGCTGCACTCACCCAAGATATAAACCAGCTTGCCGCGAAAGGTGCCAAGGCGGCAAGCGAGCGGGACGGGGATGCCACCCGGCTCGCCCGGCTGTGCCGGATCGCGCTGACGGGTAACCGGGGTGAGGGCGATCCGCTCGAGATGGATGATCGGAGCGCCGCGCGAATCGTTGCACTGGCGGTGCGTGCGCGGCTCACCGGCCCTTGCGCGCGCGCCATTGCCGCAGGCGGCCGGACGATGCCATCGGCGTTCGCCCGCCCGCTCGACGCTGCCCGCGCGCGGACGCTGGTGAGCAATGGCCGGGTGATGGCGCTGGCGCGGATCGCCTTTCCGGTGCTGGACCGGGCCGGCGTCCCGGCGATGGCTTTCAAGGGCCCGTTCCAGCACCGGCTGCTCCACGGCGATCCGTTCTTCTGCCGCGCGAGCGATCTCGACCTGCTGGTCGCGCGGGACCATTTCGACGCCGCGCTGGCGGCGCTTGCAGCGGAAGGTTTCTCCCGCCGCGAGGACACCTCGGCGTGGTGGACGACGGCGCTCGGCGAGGTGCATCTGGTGCACCCGGAAGGGGGCGTGATCGATCTCCACCATCGGCTCCAGCAGCCCGGCTGCCCGCCGCCGCGCGATCTCGCCGGCTTCCTCGCAGGGGCGCGGCGCGAGGCGCTCGGGGGTGTCCGAATCGCGGTTCCGACCCACGCGCAGGCAGTGCTGGTGAGCGCGCTCAATTTCACCAAGGAGCTCGCCCACCGTCGCCCTTCCGCGCGCTATGCCTATGATGTCGCCGCCGGGCTGATCGCGATGGGCGAGGCGCGGCGGCGGGCGTTCGCGGCGTTGGCGATGCGCCAGCGGCTGACCGGAACGGTGGCACTGGCGGCAGCACTGTGCGAGCGGATCTTCGAGGTTTCGCTGCCGCTCGCGCCGCCGCTCGCCCCTGCGCTGCTGCCCGACTGGGCCGCGCGCAACGCGCTGTTGGCGATGGTGTTCGACCCCGAGAGCCCCGCAACCCCCTGGCCACGCCGCCGCGCGGTGCTGTGGGCGATGTGCAGCGGCGCAGCCGGGCGCGTACGGCGGTGGTGCAGCACGGCCCGCAGGTGAGTGACCGAACCGAGTCGTCTCCCGGCCTCGACGAGCGCGGCGGGCCAGTCCGCTTGTTGAGCCGCCTCGACAAGGTCAGCAGGTTCCGTGCGCACAATGCAGGCCCCGGTCAGGATATCGTGGTGGCTGTGCAGCTCGTAATTCCAGTCGGGCTTGAAATGAGGATCGACCCGGCGGCCCCAGCGGTCGAGCCGGTCGTCGTCGGCATAGATGACGCGGCACACCGGGTCAGCTGCGGCGATCGCGGTGGCATAGGCGGCGCCCGCCTCGGAGGCCACGCGGTCGCCGGCGCGAATCGGAAGCAGCCATGGCTTTGTGACCAGGTCGATCTTGGCAACGCCTGCGCCGGGCGCTCCCTCGATGGTTGGAGGAACGATCAGGTAATCGATCCCGGTAGCGGCGAGGCTGTCTAGGGTTGACTGCAAGGCGGCAGGGTCGTCGTTCGCCTGCACCAGCGCAAGGATCGGACAACTGACCGTCTGATGTCTGGCGCGCCGGGACCGGGTCTCACGCATGGCCCACAATTCGTAAGCGCGAGGTGACTTGCTCAGCAACGGCGCAAACTGTCCGCGCGCACGCAGGCGCTTGCGCAGCACCCACCATTTGGCGGCCGTAAGGTAGCGGACCGGGAATAGGCGGAAGGCGTCGAAATGGACCCGGATCGTCAGCCAACATGCGACAAGTTGGCTGCCAAGGCTGTGAACATTACCCGAGGCCATCGCTGACCGCCTATAGACATGTGCTGAAGCGCCTCAAGTCAATTTGGTTGCAAAGGCTGCGCGGACCCCTTGCCGCCACCCTGCTTCGATGTGGATGCGGCACCACGAGGGGGGGCAAATGCCGGTGCGCTGCAGGATCTTGCGGCCACACGGCCGCTGAATGTGGCGAACCGGTTGAAGTCGGCGCTGAGGTCAGGCATTGGACGACGTGTCCCACGCACTGGAGTTCCCTTGATGCACGATACGGCAATGGAGATCGGCTGTCTGGTCATGGACCGGTATTCGGATCTCCCGAAGGCAAAGGTGCTGGAGCTGGGATCCTACGACGTGAACGGTTCGCTGCGCAGCCACGCGCCCGAGACCACCGAATATGTCGGCCTCGACCTGGAAGCCGGACCGGGCGTCGATTTCGTCGTGGAACCCGGAAAGCCTTGGCCGGTCGAGGATAATTACTTTGATCTCGTGCTCGCCTCCTCGGTCTTCGAACATGATCCGATGTTCTGGGTCACGTTCCTCGAAATGATCAAGAAGGTCAGGACTGGCGGATACATATACATCAGCGCCCCATCGAACGGGTCTGTCCACCGCTATCCGGAAGATCACTGGCGATTCTATCCCGATTCCGGCCTCGCCCTGATGCGCTGGGCTCAATCTCAAGGTTTCCCCGTCCAGCTGGTCGAGAGCTTCACGGCAGGGCGTAAAGGCGATCAGTGGAACGATTTTGTTGCAATCTTCCGCAAAGGAAGGGCAAAAAAGGGTCTGCCTAAATCATTTGTGTACCAGAATGTAAATTGCCTAAATGTGATCACATGGAACAGTGATGGGCTGATGCAAGAGTCGTCCAAGACTGAAGACATGATCATTATTGATGAATCTCGCGAAAAGCTTGGCGGCCTTGAGAATCAGCTTGATGTTTTAAAGGCAGAGAATCAGAAAAATTGGGATGAGCGCCAGCAATTCTATAACCAGGCACTTCTATATGAGGGCCGGTTAAATCAAGAGCAGGAAAGTCATCAGGTCACCCGTGACCAGCTTGTTGAGCTCAGCGCGAATCTGGAGCAACACAAATCGAGCCTGGCGGCAGCTGAAGTCCGTCTTGCTCAATTCCAGGAGCTCGTTGCAAGCCTCGGGGCGGCAAGAGACGAATTGAAGATACAGCTCGAGCAACAGCTATGCGCAGTTGAAGCAGCACTTTCTCGCGCGACTGAGGGCGACGTCAGGATCAGCGAACTTGAGGCCCTTTCCTCGACCCTGCAGGTCGAAAATGCCGAACTTTCTCGTGCACTGGCAAGCGCTGAAGATGTGCGCAATCGGCTTGCGGTCGCAGAAAGTACATTGCTTCAGCGTCAGGAAGAGATTGAGCAAACACGAGCCGAGTTGGTTGGCCTGCGAGCCGTATATAGCGCTCTTTCAGAGGAGCGAGATAGCCTCGCCGCCCGTCTCCGCGATGCAGACAGTTGGGTCTTTAAGCTCGCTTCCGAACGCAAGGAGCGAGAGATTGAAGCGCAGCGGGCGAACGCGAGGCTTGTTCGAGTTGAGCGGGAGGCGCGCGCAGAGATCTCTACACTTTCGCACAAGCTGCATCAACTCAGATTGGAGCGCGACCGCCTTGGCGAACAGGCTGAGGCCTATGCTGACGAAATTGGATCCTTGGCCGATCAACTCAGTTCGTCGCAGGCGGCTCTTGAGGAAGTCAATGCTAGGCTGGACCGCGCAACGGTCGAGCGCGAAGAGCTTTTGAAGGTTCAAAAGCAAGCGGTCGATCAGGAACGGTTGGAAAAGGAGTCTATCCAAAGCGCAGCGCGCGAAGCGCTTTCCCGGCTTGCCTCGGCTGAAAGGGAACGCGACGCATTTTCTGTGCAGCTTCAACGAGCCAACCAGCAGGTTGCGGAGCGTTCATCTGAGATTGCCACTCTTACACGGCTGCTGAGCAACGCATCTGCGCACGAGCGGCTGGCTCAGCAGGCGAGCGAACGTCTTGCATCGACAGAAAGAGAGCGCGACGCGCTTTCGAGGCAGCTTGAACAAGCGAAGCAGGAGGTTGCGGAACGCTCGACTGAGATTGCCACGCTTACGCGCCTGTTGAGCGAGGCATCAGTGCATGAGCTGATTGCTCGGGATGCGAGCGAAGCGCTTGCGTCCGCCCATCGCGACCGGGACGCGGCGCAAGCTGAGCTTGCTGACACTATGCGCCAGTCCTCGGAAAGGCTTTCCGAAGTTGTGGCACTGACACATGTGCTCAGTTTGACACAGAGTGAGATTGAGGTTCGACAAAAGAGAGTCGATTGCTTGCGCGACATAGCGCGTGCCATGCAGCATTCGCCGCGCTGGTGGTCGCTGCTGCCCAAGAAAAACCGACGCAAGCGCGAACTTCAGCGGCTGAGGCGTCAGGGGCTATTTGATGCGGAAAGTTACCTTTCGCGTTATCCTGACGTCGCCGAGGCGGGAATGGACCCTCTCGATCATTTCATTATTCACGGAATTGACGAAAATCGAACCATCTGACGCCGCCGTTGACGAATCTCAGTGTCTGACTCGAAAGTCCGCTCATCCTTCGTAATCCTTTGAAATTCGACGGGT
>OFDC01001221.1_pt1 | contig 14250 bp, 10 predicted proteins | sample 1520941 | NCBI WGS metagenome assembly OFDC01 (sample SAMEA94258168, study PRJEB24077) | hot springs metagenome | biome: Aquatic biome; feature: Water | place: India | collected 2012-12-06 | depth 5 m | reverse complement strand
TTGCCCGGTGGGTCTTGGGCTTTACGCCCCTCGTTGAACCCGCTGCGCACCTGCCGCACCGATCGCGCCGGACGCCTTCACGATGTGTTGGCGTCCGAAGGGAGAGGAGCGGGTTGGCCTTGTGCCCTCTCCTGACCTGTGGGCGGGGCATATAACCTATATGGTTCGTTTTGTCAAGGTCTATCAGCGTGACCCCCGTCGTCATCCCGGGCTTGACCCGGGATCCCGCTTCTTTGTTGCGAGACCGTGCAGGAAGAAAAGCGGGGCCCCGGGTCAAGCCCGGGGCGACGGTTGTGTTAGGGGTGTGTGGGGTGTGAGGCGGCGTGGGGCACTGCGGCTGGATTCAAATAGGCCGCTATTTTCGAAAACGAAAAGCAGCGAAAAATCCCGAAGACAAACCCGGTCATCGCCAAGCCAATTGGACGAGGCCGCCTTCGGGAGGATAACACCATGCGCACCAGCCGCCTTTGCCTGCTCGTTTCGGCCAGTATCATTGCAACGTTTGCGGCGCGATCTGCGGCTGCACAGGAACAGTCGGCCGCCGATACGGCCGCAAGCGATCCCAACGAAATCATCGTGACCGCACAGAAGCGCGCGCAGAGCGTGCAGGACGTGCCGATCGCGATTACGGCGGTGGCTGGATCATCGCTCGGCACCTTGCAGATGCGCAGCGGGACCGAACTGGCGCGCCAGACGCCGAACCTTTCGGTGAGCGTGCTGGGCAACGAGGATCAGCCAAAGTTTTCTGTGCGCGGCATCGCGCAATCGGCCTTCGATCTCAACGCCTCGTCGCCCACCGGCATCTTCTACGATGAAGTTTTCGTGCGGGCCTCGTTTCTCGGCGGTGCGCAGCTGTTCGACATGGACCGCGTCGAAGTGCTGCGCGGCCCACAAGGCACGCTGTTCGGCAAGGAAACGGTGGGCGGTGCCGTCAGCTATGTCACGCGGGCGCCGCAGTTCGACAACTCGGGCTTCATTTCGGGCGAGCTTGGCAACTACAGCTATGTCGGCCTGCAAGGCGCGGCGAACACGCAGCTGGTCGAGGACCGGCTGGCCCTGCGCGTTTCGTTCAATACCAGCGACAGCGACGGCTTCGTCAAGAACCTGCTGCCCGGCGGGCGGGACAAGTCGAACTTCAACAAGGTCGCGATCCGCACCGCGCTGAAGTACAAGGACGACGCCGGCTTCGATGCCACGCTGCGCTACAGCTACACGCGCAGCTCGCCCGAGGCGGTTGGTACCAATGTGACCGGCTATTTGCCCGGCAACACCAACGCTTTCGGTTTCGACCCCCGCCGCGATCCGGTGACCGGCAAGCTGCTGGATGCGCGCGAGGGGTATTATGACCGCGATGGCCGCATTCGCGTGCGTGGGGACGGCGTCAGCCTTACGCTGAACAAGGATCTCGGCAGTGTCACGCTGACCTCGATCTCGTCATACCTCAAGGGCTACTTCCTCAACGAGGTGGATGGCGATGGCAGCGCGGCAAACCTCCTGGCGCTCGATTTCGAGGCGCGGACCAAGGAGTACATGCAGGACCTGCGCCTGACGACGAAGTTCGATGGACCGTTCAATGTCATCGCCGGCCTGTTCTACTTCCGCGATACGCTGGACAACCTGTTCCACGTCTCGCAGTTCAACGGGGCGTTCGACGGGCGGCAAACCTATCGCCAGACGCGCACCTCCTATGCTGCCTACATGGACGGCACTTACGACTTCTCGCCTTCCTTCAGCCTGTACGGCGGGATCCGCGTGACGCATGACAAGGCAACGATGCGCAACTTCCGTTCGGTGGTGAACATCCCGGGCCTTGGCATTCCCAACACCAACGTCGACTACACCGAGACCCAGCCGAGCGGTCGCCTTGGCCTGCGTTACAAGCCGTCGTCCGATTTCATGGCCTTTGCGCAATATGCCAGAGGCTACCGCAGCGGCGGCTTCAACGGTGGCGCGCTGGTGTTTCCGGGCGACCTGAACACGGCCAAGCCCGAATTCCTCGATGCCTACGAAGTGGGGATCAAGAGCCGGCTGCTCGACCGCAAGGTCACGCTGAACCTTTCGGCCTTCCATTACCAGTTCAAGGACCAGCAGTTCATCAATTCGATCTCGGTGATCAACCAGGCGCTGGTCAACGCGGGCCGTTCGCGCATCAACGGCGTCGAGGCAGAGATCAATGCCAGCATAACGCCACAGTTCCGCCTTTCGGCAGGGATGGGTTATCTCGACGCCAAGTATACGCGGCTGGTACTGAACGGTGCCAACCTTGCGGGCAATCGCATGATCGAAGCGCCAAAGTTCTCGTTCAGCGGTGCGGCCGATTATACTGTCCCGCTTGACGGCTCGACCGAACTGACGCTCCATGGCGACATGGTGCACAAGAGTTCGCAGTTCTTCACCGCCTATAACGCCGATGTCTTCCCCTTCAGCCTTGGCCGCACGCCGGGATTCGAGGAATACAACGCGCGCATCGGCCTGTCGCTCAACGAGGGCAAGTACGAACTGGGCCTGTGGGGCAAGAACCTGAGCGATAACAAGACGCTGGTTGGCGTCGGCATCGAAACGAACACCAACTTGCGCTTTGGCACGGTGCCCTATCCGCGCCGCTATGGCATCGACTTCCAGGCAAAGTTCTGATCGTGGGCGTTCGCAGCACCAGACAGGCAAGGGCAGGAGCGCTCGTCGCTCTTGCCGCCATGCTCCTGGCCATCGCCGGACTGCTTCTGGCAAGCAGGGTGCAATCGGCCCATGGCGTCAGTGTCAGTGAAGTGCATTTCCGGGGGAGCAGTGGTGCGCAGATGCGCGCGCTGCTGTTCCGCCCCGCAGGCGCGACCGAGGCCAACAAGGCTCCGGCGATCCTGGCGGTGCATGGCTATCTCAACAGCGCGGAAATGCAGGGCAACTTTGCGACGGAATATGCGCGGCGCGGCTATGTCGTGCTGGCGCCCGACCAGCGCGGGCACGGAGCCAGCGATCCGGTGGCCTTTGCCGATGGCTTCGGCGGACCCGATGCGCTTGCCTACTTGCGCAGCCTGCCGTTCGTGGACCGCGACAACATCGGCCTTGAAGGCCACAGCATGGGCGGCTGGACGGTGCTGCGCGCTGCCGAGGCCCATCCTGATGGCTATCGTTCGCTGATACTGGAAGGTTCGAGCGTGGGCGCGCCGTTTGCGCCCGAAGGCACCACGGCATTCCCGCGCAACCTGCTGGTGGTCTATGGCACGCGCGACGAGTTCGGCGGGTTCATGTGGGGGCCTGAGGCACCGCTTGCCACCGGCTCTGTCCAGAAGCTGCGGGATCTGTTCGGCAGCCGCGATCCTGTCGAGCCCGGCCGGCTCTATGGCCGTGTGGAGGACGGGTCGGCGCGGATGTTGCTGACGCCGGACGTGACCCATGCCTGGCTGCACCAGTCGCGGACAGGTATCTCGCCGGCGATCGAGTGGTTCGGCCGCACGCTCAACGGCGGGCGCCCGCTTCCGGCCAGCGACCAGATCTGGCCATGGCGCGAGGCAGGGGACTTTCTGGCGCTGCTGGCCATCCCGGCGCTGATCGCGGGCGCGTTGGCTGCATTCGGCGGCCGGGCCTTTGCCATTGCGGCGCCGGCGGATGCGCTCACACCGCACGCGGCAGCGACACGGAGCCCTCTGGCGTTGGCGGCGGTTGCCATCGTGCCGGCGCTGCTGTTCATTCCGGCTTGCATGCTGACCGAGGTCGCGCTCGGGCAGAACGGGCTGTTCCGGCAGACCTTCACCAACCAGTTCGCAGGCTGGGCACTGCTCAGCACGATCCTTGCGGTCATTGCGTTGCGGCGGCAGGGTAGTGCCTTGCCACTGGCGCAGGTTCCCCGCGCTCTGCCCCTTGCGCTGCTGGCGCTCATCCCCGCCTATGTCCTGGTTCTGGCGGCGGACCGACTGTTGCACGTCAATCCTTCATGGTGGTTCATCACGGTCCGTCCGGTCACGCTCGAACGCACGCGCGACTTCCTGCTTTACGCACCGTTCTTCACCGTGAACTGCCTTGCCTCGCTGTGCCTGATCCAGGCAGTGTCACCACTGGAGAATGGCGGGCCGTGGGGAGCGACGATGCGGGCGGTGGCGGCAACGTCGGGAGGTTTCGTGCTGTTCCTGCTGGTGCAGTATGGCGTGCTGGCGGTGACGGGACATCTGCTGTTGCCGGGTGAAGGCCTGCGGGTAATCTCCGCGATCGGTTTTGCGGTGTTTCTTGCCTTCGTGGGCATCTTCGGGACAGTTTCCAGGCGTGCGCTCGGCTCGGTCATACCCGGGGCGGTCGTGTCGGGTCTGTTCGTGACCTGGGTGCTTGTTGCCACGCAACCGATTGGAGCCTGAGAATGACGACGATTGCCAGAATGCTGATTGCGGCCATGCTCGCGGGCGCGTCGCCGGTCAGTGCTGCCGAGCCGGGAGCCCCGACGCTGCGTTTCGTGTTCGAGGAGCGCGTGGATCTGGAACCGGCCGAGGCTGCAGGTGCCAACCCGCGCGGGGCAGGGAACCGCATCGGCATAACCGGAGGCACGATCAGCGGCCCCATGCTGCAGGGCACGGTCCTGCCCGGAGGCGCCGATTGGCAGTTGATCCGCAGCGATGGCTGTTCCGAAATCGTGGCGGACTACTTCATCCGTGCGGTGGACAAGTCGCTGATCCATGTGCGCAACGTCGGCCTTGCCTGCGGGGCGGGTGCGGAGCGGGGCGCCTATGCCAGGGCGACGCCGGTGTTCACGGCGCCTGTCGGCAAGCACGACTGGCTGAACAAGTCGGTGTTCACCTCGACGATCGAGCCTGTGATTGACGGTGAGGGCAGGCTGCGGCAGGTGGTCCTGCGCTTCTATGAAGTGCGATGACGCCGGCTCCAGAGCTTGCCAGGCGGGCGTCGGGACAGGCCAACGCTTTGCAGGGTTCCTGCACCCTGCGGGAAGATGGGCGGATACAGAACGTGCGCGATCTGGCTGCGGTACGCCAACTGAGGCTTGTCGAACATCTCGATGCGGTGGGGCACGGCAAGGTCGAAGATCTTGCCAGATCGCTGGGCGTGACGCCGCAAACCATTCGCGGAGACTTGCGCCAGTTGGACGAACAGGGCGTCGTGTCCCGGGTTCGGGGCGGCGCCATGTTGCGATCCCGGCTGGACAATCTGGGCTACCATTCGCGTCAGGCGCTTGCGGCGAATGCCAAGTCGCGCATCGGCGAGGCCGCTGCGGCGCTGATCCCCGACGGAGTGTCGTTGTTCATCAATATCGGCACGACCGTGGAGGCGGCCGCGTCGCGCCTTCGGCAGCGTCAGCGACTGATGGTGGTGACCAACAACCTCAACGTCGCCGAAATCCTGGCAGACGCCCGCGGGATCGAGGTGATCGTGGCGGGTGGCCGCCTGCGGGCGGAGGATCGCGCGGTCGTCGGTCCCCTTGCAGTGGATTTTCTGAGCGCGTTCAAGGTCGATTATGCCGTGATCGGTGCCAGCGCGCTGGACGCCGACGGGAGCCTGCTCGATTTCGACATCGACGAGATCAAGGTTTCGCAGTCGATCGTGGCGCATGCGCGGCATGTGATCCTGGTGGCCGATGCGTCCAAGGCCTCACGCCACGCCCCGGTGCGCTTTGCCAGCATGCGCGATGTCGACACTTTCGTGACGGACAGAGTCACCGATCCCGGCCTTGCCCGCAGCTGCGCAGAAGCCGGTGTACGGGTGATTGAAACCGACCCCAGCTGATCGAGCTGCCTTTCGAGATTCCGGTTGAGCCGCGCAGGCCAGACTGCCGCGGAGCGACCTTTTCTGCCTGCAACGCTTCAGACCGAGCCAACCATGACCAAAGCTGTGAGACCTGTGTCGACAAACGCGGAGCCGACCTACGACTTGGCTGTCATAGGCGCCGGCATCAATGGTGCCGGGATCGCGCGGGATGCTGCCGGACGAGGCGCCAGCGTCGTGGTGCTCGAAGCGGGAGACATCGCCCGCGGCACGTCCTCGGCTTCGACCAAGCTGATCCACGGCGGCCTGCGCTATCTCGAGCACCGCGAGTTCGCCCTTGTGCGCGAGTCCCTGGCCGAGCGTGAACGGCTATGGAAGTTTGCGCCCCATGTCGTCTGGCCCTTGCGCTTTGTCCTGCCCCACCGGCCGGGCCTGCGCCCCCGCTGGCTGCTGCGGCTGGGCCTGTTCATTTATGACCACATCGGCGGACGGCGCGCCCTGCCGCCGACGCGCACGATCGACCTGCGCACGCATCCGGCGGGGGCGCCGCTAAAGCCAGGGTTCGCGACAGGCTTTGCCTATTCCGACTGCTGGGTCGACGATGCGCGCATGGTCGTGCTCAACCTTCGCGATGCGGCCGACCGAGGGGCGACGGTGCTGACCCGGACGCAGGTTACGAGCCTGACGCGTGACGGCGATCTCTGGCGGATCGGGACGCATGGAGGCGGGCAGTTTACCGCGCGTGCGGTGGTCAATGCCGCCGGGCCGGCAGTGCTTGATGTTCTTGGCCTTGATGTTCGTGGCCTTGATTTCCTGGGCCTTTCGGCAGAGCGGGCCGGCCGGAAGATGCGGCTGGTGCGCGGATCGCACATCGTGGTGCAGCGATTGTTCGACCACGATCATGCCTATTTCTTCCAGCTGCCCGATGGCCGCATCTTCTTTGCCATCCCTTATGAGCAGGACTTCACGCTGGTCGGCACGACGGATGTCGATCACACGGGCCCACTCGATGACCTGAAGCCGGATGACGCCGAGATTGCCTACTTGTGCGAGGGGGCAAGCGCGTATTTCCGCAAGAGTATCACTCCGGCCGACGTGGTATGGAGCTTTGCCGGCGTCCGCCCGCTTGTCGACGACGGATCGGGCCGCCCCGAAGCCGCAACGCGCGGCTATCGGCTCGATCTTTCCGATGCGGCGATGGGACCGCCGCTGCTCAGCGTTTTCGGTGGCAAATTGACCACCTATCGCCATCTGGCGCAGTCAGCCACCGATCTGCTTGCCACGCGTCTGAACGGTTTGCGGGGGAAGGGCTGGACTGCGACCGCGCCACTGCCTGGAGGCGATTTCGCCATGACCGGCGCCGCGGCGCTGACCCGGGACCTGATGGCACAATATCCGTTCCTGCAGCGCGACTGGGCGCATCGCCTGATCACTTCGTATGGCACGCTGGCATGGCAGATACTGGGCATTGCGCAATCGCTGGCAGATTGCGGCGCTCACTTCGGTCACGGTTTGACGGCTTGCGAAGTGGATTACCTGATTGACCAGGAATGGGCGCGGGAGACCGACGACATCCTGTGGCGGCGCAGCAAGCTGGGCCTTCGCCTGTCGCCCGACGAGGTGGCGGCGCTTGACGGCTATCTCCAGACCAGAACCGGAGGGGCGCGATGAAATCTATCCTGGCGATCGATCAGGGCACCACATCGACCCGGTCCCTCGTGATCGACGTGCAGGGCCGGGTTGCGGCCCGCGCGCAAGTTGAACTGCCACAGTCCTATCCCCGGCCTGGCTGGGTGGAACATGATCCGGAGGCGATCTGGCGCGATGTCGTGGCGACGGCGCGCCAGGCACTGGCCGAGGCAGAAGCTGGCGGCCATGAAATTGCGGCGATCGGCATTGCCAACCAGAGGGAAACCTTCGTTATATGGGACCGGTCCACTGGCAAGGCCGTGCATCCGGCAATCGTCTGGCAGGACCGCCGCGGGGCGGAACTGTGCGACAGGCTTGCGAAGGAAGGCGCTGAACAACGGGTTTCGGAAATCAGCGGCCTCGTGCTCGACTCCTACTTTTCGGCCAGCAAGCTCGCCTGGTTGCTCGATGCGGTGCCGGGTCTCCGGCAAAGGGCGGAAGAGGGTTCGGTAGCGTTCGGGACGATCGACTGCTTCCTGTTGTGGAAGCTGACGGAAGGGCAGGTTCATGCCACCGATCCCACCAATGCCGCCCGCACGCTGCTGTTCGACATCGCGCGCATGGACTGGTCCGAAGACCTGTGCCGCCTGTTCGGCGTGCCCCGGGCCATGCTGCCGGAGGTGCGCGATAACGATGCGCTGTTCGGCGTGGCATCGGCAGCGGTTCTGGGCAGGGCGATCCCTGTACGAGGCATGGCGGGCGATCAGCAGGCTGCGCTGATCGGTCAGCATTGCCTGTCACCGGGCTGCATCAAGATCACCTACGGCACCGGCGCCTTTGGCCTGATGCATACCGGGGAGACGATCAGTCGATCACGACACCGCTTGCTCAGCACCGTGGCCTATCGCGCTGCGGCACGCACCTGCTACGCCCTTGAAGGTTCGATCTTCGTGGCAGGCGCGGGCGTGCAGTGGCTGCGCGACCGGCTTGGCATCATCGGCACGGCTCAGGAGACCGAAGCCCTGGCGCGCAGCCTTCCCGATAACGGCGGTGTCTACCTGGTGCCGGCCTTTTCGGGCCTTGGCACGCCGCACTGGGACTCGAACGCCCGCGCCTTGCTCTGCGGCATGACCCTGGGCACCAGTGCCGCGCATGTCGCGCGTGCGCTGCTCGAAGCGGTCGCCTACCAGAGCGACGAACTGGTTGGCACGATGCGCGCGGACAGCGGCATCGGCGCCGCTCTGCTCAGGGTCGACGGCGGGATGGCGCAGAACGATTGGCTTTGCCAGTTTCTGGCCGACATTCTGGCAACCCCGGTTTCGCGACCGGCGAATGTTGAAGCGACGGCCTTGGGCGCGGCTTTCCTTGCCGGTACATCCGCGGGCATCTGGCAGTCGTTGGCGCATACGCCCACGTCCGCGCATGGTGCCGATTTCGAGCCGGTGCTGGAGCCTTGCGAACGGGAACGTTTGCTCGGCGGGTGGCGGGATGCGGTATCCCGCGCGCGACAGGGGGCCTACCAGTAGTTCTCGAGCGCCTTCTGGCAGCGCGATTGCGCCGCCACCACGGGGGCCGCTTTTGCATCATCGAGATGCTTGAGGATCTGCGAGCTTGCCGCAAGCAATTCGCGTGCGGCCGCGTCGGGCAATTCGGCACTGCGGGTGCGGCGCATGAGAATGGAAGACGCCATCGAGCGCGCCAGAAAATGCATGACGGGGTTTGACGCCATATCGGCAATGTCGCGAATGAAGCCGTACCAGGCTTGGCCAAGATTGGTGCCGTCGGGTGCATTCTGCATCAGGCTGAAGGAATGCCTGATCCGGTCGAGCCCCTCGGCGGTACGTCGCTGCCGCGCGATCTCGATCATTCCGGTGTTGATCCGGTCGAGCACTTCGCGACAGTCGTCGGTGGAGACGCTGCTGGCCGAAAGATAGGCATTGGTAATGTGCAATCCCCGGCCGGGTCCTGTGTTCGAAGCATAGACGCCGCCCGCTCTGCCGCGGCGAACCTCGACCTTCTGGGCATCCGACAGGATTCGCGTCGCTTCGACAGCCACTTCCAGGCTGACCCCGTAATCGCTGGCGATGTCGGCCAGGGGGCCGAGCGCACCATTGCCGTCGTGCGAGAGCGCAAGTTCGTCCAGCAACCGGCCTGCCAGCCAATCTGCGAGGTTCTGCGGCCGGTGGCCCTGCCCATGTTGGAGGTGTGGCGTGTCCGGTGCGGTCAGGAGCAGCCGGATGAATTCCGCCAGTGGATCATGTCGATCATCGAGGCTTGGCAGCAGCCATTGTGCTGCCTCATCGAAGGCCTGCCGGCCCGCGCCTGATCCCAGATCAAGTTCGGCATGGATGCATGACACGGTGCCGGAGATATCCGGCGGCAGCGTCCACAGTCCGCCCAGGCCGTTGCCGCCACGGCGTGGCATCAATATGCCGCGCTGGCGCAGTATGCGGCTGGTCTGGCGCACGATCCTTCGCCCGACGCCAAACTGCGAAGCGATCATGGCTTCCGTGATCGGACGCGCGAGGGGGCCGGAATTGCATATCCGCTGCTCAACCCTGTCCGCGATCATCGACGATGTCGACGACAGATCGCCGTGCTCGTTGATCACGCGCCTGAACAGCTCGCGCGCCCGGGCGAGCTGCGGGTTGTCCAATGCCAATGCTGGAAGAGTTGCCACTTCCATGAACGTACAGCATCCCTCCTGGCCTCCGTCTTTGCGGAGGCTGCCAAGGCGTGCAGTTATTCATGAACCCGAGGCGCTTTTCCAGTCGCATCAAAGGGCAATCCCTTGCGGCGGCGTTTCGGCGTGTTCGGGCGTCACAGCAATGGACTGCATTCAATTGCAGGTTGGGGTGGGGCGGAGATGTTGCAGAAAGGAATGGCCGATGGCTGACAGGTCAGGCGGGACTTAGGATGTCAAACGGGCCGCGATGCAAAAAGGCGCTTGAGCGTCAGGTGGGTAACGGCAAAGCCCAGCAGTCCGCCGAAAGCGAGCTTGATGGCCAAGGCGGCCGTCCAGCTCAGGCTGGCGACCGGGCCCAGCAGGCACAGTGCAGCCAACAGCCCTGCGATCACCAGCCCGCCTAGCAGCATTTGCCCGGCTTGCCCGATAATCGCGGCGGTCGTCGGCAGGCTCTGCGCGCCGCCTTTGCGCAAGGCCTTGCGCAGCAGCAGTGCTGGCACAAGCGCGGCCATGACAGAGATGGCCGCAGCCTGCGCCAGGAAATCAAGCGCGAAGTTGTCGGGCGCGGCCATGCTCAATTCGCGGCTGCGGGTGCCGAAGACCAGCAGGAAGAATGCGGCGCTCAGCACGACATTGATCGCAGTGCTGACCCGTCTCTCGCGCTTGAGAATGGGAAGAAAGTCCATGGCCTGCACCTGTCGCGCGCTGCTCAAGCTTCGTCAATCACGGGGTTGGTGAGTTTGCCGACTTTGACACGCGCGGCAAGCGGACGGTTCGTGCGCGTCTGCTGGACCAATGCTGGTCGCGCAGACGCAACGAATTCGGGGAATTTCCCGCGAAAAGTCTGGCCCGTTGCCGGATTTGCTGAACAGTTGAAAGCAAGCCGCCTCATCGCGCGGCCGCATCCGGTCGAGGGCGCCTCGCGCTGACGCCGGAATAGCAACGAATTTTGTCTCTACTCCGGCGCGCCAGTCTTTTTGCGCCATCTTGTGCAATGGTTGCGCTCGCAGAGCGGCGTCACGCCCCGCCCTTGTCCGCGCCTTCATGCGAGCTCAACTTGATTTTCGGTTCATCGCTTTTGCAAATCGTTCCAATGGGTTGACCTGCCCAAAAGGGAAACCGTGCCTTGTTCGGGGCGTTCATCCGGCTGAACCAGCAACGGAACGATCACGATGGCACGAGATGACGGCGCCTCCCTTTTGACCACGGAGCTGGCGGCGGCGCAGAGCGTGCTGGCCCCAGGCGAGGGACGCTTGCTGGCGCACGCCGAGCACGGAGGCCTTTCGGTCGAAGTCAAGTTCACGCCCGAAGCGCTATGGGTAATGCTGCGGCGCGAAGGCAGTGGTGGCCTGGCACTGCGCTTTCCCGTGTTCGGCAGTGATGCAGTGGCGCGGGTTCTTCCAGCCCATGGCGCGATAGCGTCGGTAGAATGGCGCGGTCCTGCCGGGCATGCCACCTTGCGCGTGACAGCGGATTCCTTCGGTCTCGAACAGTTCCGCGCACAGTATTGCTACACGCCGGCGGTTCCGTTCCGCATCGGCAAATTGCCGCGCGACATCGTGCCGTTTGATGCGGCGGGCCTTCCTGACCCCGCAGGTGTCACGGTCGAGGCGCAGCAGCGCAAGCTCAACACTGCCCTGCTCTATTTCACGCTTGGCAATGCAGATTTCGGCAAGGTCCTGTATGTGCAGAATCTCACCGCGCTCAATCCCTACTTCAACGCGACCGGATCGAAGCCGGAAAATGCCGTGCAGGCCGATCTGCCCGAACTCGGGTATTCCACGCCGCTCAATACGGAAACGGGGCACGCCGACCTCCCTGCGGGCAAGCCGATCATGCTTTACGACACGGTCCTTGCCGTTCGCGCCTATCCGCAGGCGGAGGAGGGGGATTCTGCCTGGCAGTTTCTCGACATGATCGGTGGCATCTACCCTTTGCTGTCACCGCCCGAGGCCGATTTCCGGCACTGGCCACTGCGCGCCGAAGCCACCGTGCAGGACCTCATGCACGCCCCGGAAGCGCGGATCGAGCACTTCGGCCATGTCTACTTCCACCCCTACACCGCCAGCGAATACCCGGACGTGATGGTCCAGCTGGCGATTGCCTCGTCGCTGGACGACTGGGGGCGGTGGAAAGGCGTGAAGCACCCGCTGGTGCGCGAGATCATGGCCGGGATCGAGGGCTTCCACGACAAGGACCTCAAGACCCTGCGGCGCTACCTGCCCAACGTCGGCAAGGACAAGGACGCCAACGCGGTCGACAGCTGGTATCTCTATCACCCCATGCTCAACCTCGCCAACCTTGCCATCGCCGGCAACGAGCAGGCGCGCGAGCTTTTCCTCGCCACGATCGACTACGGCATCAAGGCTGCGCACCACTTCCAGTACAAGTGGCCGATCCTTTACGACGTGCGGGATTTCTCGGTGATCCAGGATGTTGCCCCGGCCGACCAGCGTGGCCAGACCGACGTGGGCGGCATCTATGCCTGGGTCATGCTGCAGGCCTTCGAGCTGACGCTCGACCGTCGCTTCGTCGACGAGGCCATCGCTGCGATCGAAGCGGCCAAGGGCATGCGCTTCGATCTGAACTACCAGGCCAATCTCACGGCGTGGGGTGCAGCGGCTTGCGTGCGGCTGTGGCGCATTACAGACCGAAAGGACTTCCTCAAGCAGAGCTACGTCTATCTCGCCAGCTTCTTCCACAATGCGCAGATCTGGAACAGCGACATCGGCATGGCGCGGCACTGGCGCAATTTCCTGGGCGTGACGTGCCTGCAGGACGCGCCCTACATGGCCGCCTACGAATGCTTCGACAGCTACTCCGCCTTCGAGCGCTATCTCGATTACGGCGGGCCGGACCTGATTCCATCTGTGCGTCTGTTGCTGTCGGAATATTGCCGCCACGCGCTCGACCGGGCGTGGTTCTACTATCCCGATGCCTTGCCGGAACAGGGCGTGGCCAAGGAAGACATCCGCAACGGCTATATCCTGCGCCGGCTGAACTTCCCGCTGGAGGACCTCTATCCCGACGGCCAGCCGGCCGGGCAGGTCGGCCAGGAGATCTACGGCAGTGGTGCGGCGCTGATCTACACCACGCGCAGCTTTCGCCGGATCGACGGCGTTCCCTTCCTGATCTGGTGCGACGTGTTCGTCCGCGCCGTTCACAAGATCGACGCGACGACCATCAGCATGCGCATCGATGGCCCGGCCGGGACCGAAGCGCGGCTGGCGCTGGTGATAGAGGATGGAACGCCGCTCAATAGCATCGAACCGCGCCTGACCACGTCCGATGGCCAGACCCTGCCGTTCGAACTGCAGGACGGTCGCCTTGAAGCGCGCTTGCCCGCCGATGCCTCGCTCCTCGTGGCATGGAACGAGAATGGGCGATGACGAAGGCTGCACGCAACGCCGGAGCAAGTGCCTTCCCGCCGATTTCGCAGCCCCGGGGAACTTGAGAGGCATGGCACAGACAAGGCAGCCTGCGGGGCCTCGCATGTTCAACAGGGGCTCTCATCTCGCCAGAGCAGGAGATCAGCGCGCGGAGATCTATCGCATCAAGGACGGTTGGGCCTGTCGCTATGACGTTCTTGCAGATGGACGGCGGCAGATCACCGACCTGTATCTGCCGGGAGACTATTGTGAGCCGCAATGGCTGATCACGAGAGAGGCCAGCGCGCCGATCATGGCCCTGACGCGCCTTGTGGCTGAACCGATCTCGATCGACCTGCTCTACCGGCAGGACCAGGAAGGGGTGAAGCAGGTTCTCTCGGGGATCGTTCGCAACCTGGAAAGACAGACCCAATGGCTTGTCCGCCTTGGGCGGAAGAATGCGACCGAACGCATGCTCGAGCTGCTGGCTGATCTCTACGTGCGACTTGGTTCGAGCGGCGTGCCGACGCTTATTTCTCTAAACCAGATCGAGATTGCCGACGTGGTTGGTCTGACGCCGGTCCACGTCAACCGGATCCTTCACCGCCTGGCCGATAAAGGCTTTGTCGTTCAGCAAGGTAGAAGCCTGTTCGTCACGCCGCTCATTGCAAGTGCGGCAGACGCTGAGTCCGCACAGCGCTCGACCAGGCCACCCGATCCAGTATCAATCCAGTAGCGGAAAAGAGCGACCCCTGGCCATTCTCAGGGCTGCATTTTCCGGACATCGCCCAAGTGCTTCTGGACGACCGGTGCGGTCACGTCCGTCAACGTGGTGTAATTTCGGCGGTGGCCCTGGGTCATCGTCAG
>OFDC01001219.1_pt1 | contig 14272 bp, 8 predicted proteins | sample 1520941 | NCBI WGS metagenome assembly OFDC01 (sample SAMEA94258168, study PRJEB24077) | hot springs metagenome | biome: Aquatic biome; feature: Water | place: India | collected 2012-12-06 | depth 5 m | reverse complement strand
GACCGCTATAGGCCATCGCAGACGCTCCCGTTAGGGCCGTCAAATCCCCTTGCCCGATCACGCGCGGCGAAGCGCAGCCGCCTATCAAACCTGCGCAAAGAACCAAAAGGACGATCGGTTCACGCATTGTCTGTCGCCCCATCATGCGGGCTGGACGGTACCACAGTCGCCAGCTCACCCCAGCAGCAGCCTCAACACGGACCAAGCCCAGGCGATTCCACCCCAAAGCGCTAGAGACGCAAGCACGCTGACAAGGGCCAGGCCGCGACGCGAGAGGCCGTGGCTTGGCTCGCCATCAGCCTCGTGGGACCTCGGGAATTCTCGCCGGACGATCTTGCTGCGCGTCGAGCCCATCTCCTGGCGCGCCATCGGCGCCAGTAAGAGCGGCCGGGCGCTTATCCTGCTCCGCGTCATGGCGTTCTCCCAAACCCCGAGCCATGGTTAAAGGACAGGAACAGTCGCCCGACCAGCGATCGCGACGCGCATTTTACAATACATTACATTGCTCTGCCGCCGCCCCCCTGAGCGCCGGACGTCGCGAGGCGCTGAGAACAGCATGCGCTCGCCCGCAAGTTTGTATCTTCTTTCCGCCAAAAAGATGGATATTGCTGCGCTTCGAGGGGATGGCGATGGTTGCCGAACGTGAGTGATCTCTTGAGCGACACGGACGCGCTCAAGGCCGTGTTGCTAAGTCTGTATGCGGAAAAGCGAGCCAACCTGGTGCGCTTCTTCGCTGCGCGCCTCAACTCGCGCGCAGAGGCCGAGGATCTCGTCCAGGACCTGTACCTTCGCATCAGCGGGATGGAGCTCGCAGGTCCGGTCGAAAGTCCGGCCGCCCTGCTTCATCGCATTGGCTCGAACCTCATGCTGGACCGGCTGCGCAGTCAGAAGCGCGCCGGCGCTCGCGACACCGACTGGCGCGACGCCAATATCACGGTCCTCGCGGGACAGGACGTCTCCGACCAGCCCCCTGCGGACGAGGTCGTCGACAGCCGTCAGCGGCTGCGCGAGCTGGTCGAAGCGGTCGCGGAGCTTCCGGAAAAAGCGAGGTGGGCGTTCACCTTGCACAAGCTGGAAGGGCTGGGGCACGCCGAAACCGCCCGTCGAATGAACATCAGCGTGAGCACGGTCGAAAAGCACATCAGTTCAGCCCTGACGACGCTGACGAGGCGACTTCGTTGATTTATGCACTGTCACATGGGGGACGGGCCTCTTTGGCGACGTCGAGCCTTTTGGGGATGATGGATCCTCGTCGGAGCCACACCGGATGAGCCGGTCAGCGCAACATCTGCAGGAGGCGGCCGACTGGCTGATCCGATTGCAGCGCCCGGAGGCAGGGGAGGCCGACTGGCTTGCGTTCGACAGCTGGCTCAGCGAGCCAGGCGCTCAGGCGGCGTATGACGCTGTGCAGGCTGTCGACGAGGAAATCTTCCAGCGAGGCGCGGCGGTGCGGGGGGCGCTGTCCGGGTCTAGGCGCGCCGCAGCCAAGCGGCCGTTTCGGATCGACTGGCGCTGGCTGGGCGGTCTGGGAGCGGTTGCGGCTGCGGCCGCCGTCGCGTTGGTTCTGGCGCCGTGGCGGGAGTTGCTGCCCCAGCCAGACACGCTCTACTCGACAGCCAAAGGCGAGAGTCGGACCATCCAGCTTGCCGACGGCAGCCGGATCGACCTCAACACGAACTCTCATCTTTCCGTACGTTTGGAACAGGACGCCCGTCGGGTGACGGTGCACGATGGCCAGGCGCTGTTCGAGGTGGCGCACGACCCCAACCGCCCCTTCCTAATCTCGGCCGGGGACGACACGGTGACGGTCATCGGCACGAAGTTCGATGTCCGGCGGCGCGACGGCCATTTGTCGGTCACGGTTCTGCGTGGCCTTGTGGAGGTCTCCACCGAAGGCGCGGACGAACCGGTGCAGGTGCGGCCCGGCCATATGCTCGAACATCTCGAGGGCGGAAAAAGCGTCAGCGTCCGCGCCGTTTCGGCCGAGGACCAGTTGGCTTGGCGCTCGGGGCGGCTGGTCTATCGCGACCAACCTCTCGGACGGATTGTCAGCGACCTCAACCAGTATTTCGACCGTCCCTTGCGCGTGGAAGGCGAAAGCGCGTCCCGTTTGAGATTTTCCGGCGTATTGATCGTCGATGACCAGGATGCCATGGTCCGTCGCCTCTCTAGCCTCCTGCCGGTTTCGGCGACGCCGACTGATGACTCGATTGTTCTGCGCGGAAGGCCGTCTCCGACAAACTAGCGCCCCGCGCCCGGTTTGATCCTGCGACGCGTCGGCTTCCTCTTCGCCGCCAGCGTTCTGGGTCTGGGCGTAAGCACATCCGCGACGGCCGCGGAGCCGCGCACGCGCCTCGACATCCGCAAGCCAACCGCCGCTGAAACCTTGATCGAGCTGGGCCTCAGCATGGGCGTCAGCGTCGGGGGCGTGGAAGCCTGCGCCGGGCCAGGCGCTCCCCTCGTCGGGAGTTTCGGGCTGCACGAGGCGTTGGACCGGGCGATCGCGGGTAGAGGCTGCGCCTATGCGTTCGTCGACGCCCGAACCGTAAGATTCTCGCCCCGCCCATCGACGGTGGTCCTGCGACCGCGATCACCAGACCCCGCGCGATTGAGCGAGTCGATCGCCTTGCTCGCCCCCCTGACCGTCAGCGCCGGCAAGCGCCCGCCGCGCCTGGGCAGTCTGCCCGGCGGCGTTTCCGTCATTGAAGCAACCCGGCTGCAGGATGCGGGCGCAACCGACACTAACGCGGTGGCCCGCCAGACCGCAGGCTTCATCACCACCAACCTCGGCGCGGCTCGAAACAAGATCCTGCTTCGAGGGCTTTCCGACGGGACGTTCACCGGACGAACCCAGTCGACCGTCGGCACCTATCTCGACGACGTCCCCGTCAACTACAACGCCCCCGACCCGGACCTGCGACTGATCGACGTGGACCGGGTCGAGATCCTACGAGGCCCTCAGGGAGCGCTCTACGGGGGCGGCTCGCTGAGCGGGATCTATCGGATCGTGACCCGCGCCCCTGAACTTGGCGTGTTTTCAGCATCAGCGGGCGCCACGACCGCGAGCACGGAATCCGGCTCGCCCAGCTATCGCCTCGAGGGTGTGGTCAATGTGCCGACCAGCAAGGCCTCCGCCGGCCGGCTGGTGATCTATAGCGACAGGGACGGGGGTTACCTCGACGACGTTAACCTGCGCCTGTCCAATGTCGACAAGACTGCGCGACGGGGCGCTCGGGTGGCCTGGCGACTGGATCAGGGCGACTGGCGCGTCAAGCTGGGAGCCGCACGGCAAAGCGTTTCCTCAAAGGACACTCAGTACGTGACGCTCGCGGCTGGCGGACCGCGCCGGGCCAATCAGGTCCGCGAAGCCCACCGCAACCGGCTGGGACAGGCTTCACTGAAGATCAGCGGCTCAGGTGACTGGGGCTATTTCGAGTCGGTGACCGGCTATGTCAGCCACAACTACGCCAGCCGCTACGACGCCACGCTCTCGCTGAGCCAATTCTCGGAAGGAGCCCTGGAGCTCGGGCTCTACGATGAGAGCGCACGGCTTCGCATGGCGGTTGAAGACCTGTTCTACACCGGCCCAGCGATCGGCCGACTCCGCTGGATGCTGGGCGCTTTCACGGCGACGACCATCGAGAAGAACGCATCGGAGTTGCGCGCGCGCGCCGGTGGCGTCTCCGTCGGGCTCTACGACGAAGACCGCAAGGATCGCTTGAACGAATACGCGCTCTACGGTGAAGCCACTTTGGATCTGGGCGACGGATGGAAGGCCGCGTTGGGCGGTCGCGCGTTCAAGACAACGGCTCAAACCCGTTCAGGCGTGCTCGTGCCTCCCCCCGGGCAATCGCGGGATCTGGATCAACGCGCCTCCTTCAGCGGCTTCTCGCCGAAACTCTCCCTGCAGCGAGATCTCGCCGGAGGCGGACTGATCTACGTCTTGACCTCGGAAGGATACAGGGCGGGCGGCTTCAACTCTGGCGGCTTGCTGAAACCGAGCGAGTCGCGCCGGATGTTCCGGCCGGACCATTTGCGAAACTACGAGGTCGGGCTGTCGCTGGATCCTTGGCGTGGTCGCGTCAACGTGAGCGCAGCGATCTTCGTCGTTGACTGGCGCGACATCCAGACGGACCAGTACTTCGGGTCCGGCCTTTCCTACACCGCCAACATCGGCGATGGACGCAATCGCGGCGTCGAGGTGGAAGCCGCCTGGCGGGTCACCCCGCGCCTTACGATCAACGGGAACGCGTTGTTCAACAAGCCGAAGCTCACCCGAATCGAACCGGGCTACGGAATCATCGACACTGCTCGGCTCCCCGGCGTACCGGACGTGTCGTTCGGCGGCCTCGCCATCTACCAGAGACCGCTGTCGCCATGGGCCTCGCTGATGCTGACCGCAGAGACGGGCTATGTCGGCAAGTCACAGCTAACCTTCGATCCCAGGTACTCACCCTCGATGGGCGGCTACTACACCGGTCGACTATCGGCTCAGATCCTGGCCAGGGGCTGGAGAGCCGCCCTATTCGTGAGCAATCCCTGGAACAGCTCCAGCGACACCTTCGCCTATGGCAATCCCTTCAGCTTTGGCCAAGTTCGCCAGGTCACACCTCAGCGCCCCCGCACCTGGAGCCTCAGTCTGACAGCCGACTTGTGACAGCGATCGCCATGGCCTTGATCAACGCCGGACTCCGGAGCCCGGACTTTAGTCCGCTCGGAGCGTCAGTCGCGCAAGCTGAAGCGGGCTTGCTCTAGGCCGGCTCGGCCCGGTCGCGAAGGCATTCCCCGATCGCCCGCGCGCACCCCGGGATGCCAAGGGCGCCGACGAACGACATGGCTACGGCGCAAACCAGCATGATCGGTTGGAAGATGCGCATCGGGTTGGTCTCCACGCGGCGTTCGTCTGGAGGCAGTGTGCCGCAGTTGTAAGACGGAACCTTGACGGTTGTTCCGCGCTCAAACGAAAAAAGTTCCGAATACGTCAGCGCTCTCAACTCAGCCCAAGATCGTAGGCCTGCCTTGCCGCATCAACCCGGGCGAGCTTGGCGTAGAGGGGGCCCCAATCGTCCGCCTCGGCGATAGGCGACCAGAGCGCCTCGACCTCGTCGATGATCAGCTCTTCGGGGTCGTCGCGTTCGAAGACCACGTGCGCCAGGCGCTCTGGTCGATCGGGCTCGAAAGCCGCCAACTTTCTCCGCAGGTCGACGAAGGCTTCACGCTCATAAAGCGCCCTCCGAGGCCCTCGAAGGGCCCGCGCCTCAGACGCCGCACCGCCGAACCAATCGAAGAAGAAGGGCTCCCAGCGCAGCGCCTCGCCACCGTCCGCCAGGCCCCGGAAGGCGGCGTTGACGAGGTCGACATCGGCTTCGGCGTCGCGGCGCTTCACCCCGAGGCGGTCCAACATCGCATCGCGCAACGCCGCGCGATAGAGATCAGAGAAGCTGTTCAGGGCGGTCAACAGCGCGGCCTGATCCGCGACGAGGCTGAGGCACCCCGCCAGTTGCTGGAGATTCCAGAAGACCGCCTCGGGCTGCCGCCCGAAGCTGTAGAGGCCAGAGTGATCGAAATAGGCCGCCACGAAGTTGGGATCATTTCGCGGCAGGAAGCGCCACGGGCCGTAGTCGAAGCTTTCGCCCGTGACCACCATGTTGTCGGTGTTGAGCACGCCGTGCACGAAGCCGGACGTCATCCAGCGTGAAAGCATGCGCGCGCTGGCTTCGACCACCGCCTGCATCAGAACGGCGGGACGATCGGCATGGTCGGCGAGGCCGGGAAAGTACGTCTCGACGACGTGATCGACGAGCTGGAGCATCAGGTCTCTGCGATCAAAGTATGCGAGACGCTGGAAAGTCCCAAACCGTACATGGCTGTGCGAAAGCCGCGTCAGCACCGCCGATCGCGTGGGGCTTGGTTCGTCGCCGCGGACCAGGGCCTCGCCAGTTTCCACGAGGGAGAAAGCCCGAGACGTTGGGGTCCCCAAGGCCTCGAGAAAGCTTGCGGCGAGGATTTCGCGAACCCCGCCCTTCAGGGTCAGGCGCCCATCGCCCGCACGCGACCAGGGAGTCTGGCCAGAGCCCTTGGTCGCCAGATCCAGAAGCCGGTCGGAGCCAGCCTCGCGCACCTGTGCGAACAGGAAGCCACGCCCGTCGCCAAGGTCCGGATTGTAAACGCGAAACTGATGCCCGTGATAGCGCATCGCCAAGGGAAACGGCTGGTTCTCCGGCAAGGGCTCAAAGCGGCTGAAACATCGAAGCCACTCGTCGTCGCTCAAGGTGTCCAGCCCAACGGTGGCCGCAGCCCGGTTATTCCGGAACCGCAGGAGCGTCTGGGGAAAGTTGGCCGGCTCCACCCGATCGGAGAACGCCTCACCCAAGGCCTGGAAACGCGGATCGGGACGGTAGGCGGACGAAGGGCTCATGCACGCCACATGAGTCCGACGCTCATGCGGCGCAAGTCCCTTTCGAATATCGATGACGGCGCTTCAACGCTGTCGCTTCCCAGCAACAGAGCGCCCAGGAACCCTTCATTACAAGGGATTTCACTTGCCGACGCTGGGGTTGGCGCCTAACCCTTGGCTATCCATTCGAACAGTCGTTCGACGGAACAACGAAAAACAAGCCGGAGGCGGGCAAGCGCTTTCGGCCAATGAACCGAGGTAGGAAATGCGCTTTTCCCAGGTGCTTTGCGGCACTGCGTCCGCTGTTGTCCTCGCCGGTCTTGGCGCCACGAGCGTCGCGCAGGCTCAAGAAGCCGATACCCAGACCGTCGACAGCATTATCGTTACCGCCCAGAAGCGGGAGCAGAACCTGCAGGACGTGCCGGTTGTGGTCACCGCCGTCGGCGCCAAGCTGCTGCAAGACACGGGCGTCAAGGACATCAAGGATCTGACAATCCTGACCCCCGGCCTGACCGTCACCTCCACCTCGTCGGAAGCCTCGACCACCGCGCGCGTGCGCGGCGTCGGCACCGTGGGTGATAACCCCGGCCTGGAAAGCTCGGTCGGCGTGGTGATCGACGGCGTCTATCGCCCCCGCAACGGCGTCGGCTTCGGCGACCTGGGCGAAATGGAGCGCATCGAAGTGCTGAAGGGGCCGCAAGGCACTCTGTTCGGCAAGAACACCTCGGCCGGCGTGATCAACGTCGTCACCAAGGAGCCCGAGTTCGGCTTCGGGGCCAACGCCGAAGTGACGATGGGCAACTACGACGCCAAGGGCGTGGCCGCTTCGGTCACCGGCCCCCTGATGGGCGACAAGCTGGCCGGTCGCCTGTACGTCGCCGCTCGCGAGCGTGATGGCTACAACGATGTGATCGTCGGTAACGGCCCGTCCAGTCGCAAGCAGGACGCGGACCAGAACTTCTACACCGTGCGCGGCCAGCTGCTCTTCGTTCCGGATGATCAGGCGACCTTCCGCGTCATCGCCGACTATAGCCGCCGCGACGAAAACTGCTGCGGCGCCGTGCAGATCCGCACCGGCCCGACCGCAGGCATCCTGGGCCTCGTCTCTGGCGGGACCGCGCTGGCTCCGACCGCCAATCCGTTCGATCGCGTCGCCTATTCGAACCGCGGCGCGCCGGCCAAGATCGAAGACAAGGGCGTCTCGCTGCAAGGCGACATCGACCTGCCGATCGGCACCCTGACCAGCATCTCGGCCATTCGCCAATGGCGCACCGACAATGGTCAGGACGGCGACTTCACGACCGCCGACATCACCTATCGCAACAAGGACGGCAGCAACTACTCGCAGTTCACAACCTACAGCCAAGAGCTGCGTCTGGCCGGCAAGTCGGACAAGTTCGACTGGATGTTTGGCGCGTTCCTGGCCGACGAGCGCCTTGAGAACCGGTCCAACTTCCTGTTCGGCAACCAGTACGAACAGTATCTGGGCCGCCTGCTGTCCCGCTCGGCCGCCAATCCGGCCGGCGTCGCCAACTTCATCGCTCTTCTACTGAACCGCGCGCCGAACACCTCGTTCACGCCGGGTCAGGGCCTTTATGACCGTTACAACCAGCGCGCCACGACCGTGGCCCTGTTCACCAACGACACCTGGCACGTGACCGACGCGTTCGAGATCACGGCGGGCCTGCGCTACACGGCCGAAAAGAAAGAGCTCTCCACCTTCCAGACCAACAGCGACGGCGGCGTCGGTTGCGGCACCGCCCTGTCGCCCGCCGGTCAAGCCCGCATCGCCGGCATCGTCGGCGCGGCCCTGACCCCGACCATCATCGGCAACCTCTGCCTGCCCTGGGCGAACCCGCTGTTCAACGGCCGCGGCACCAACCAGGAGCGCACCGACAAGGAATGGAGCGGCACCATCAAGGCGTCGTACCGTTTCTCGCCGGAGGTGTTCACCTACGCCTCGTTCGCGCGCGGCTACAAGGGTGGCGGCTTCAACCTGGATCGCACCCAGTCCTCGAACGGCCTGCCCTCGGGCGGCTCGGGCGTGACGCCGATCTATGACACCTCGTTCCCGGCCGAGTTCGTCGACAGCTACGAACTGGGCATGAAGAACACGCTCTTCAACCGGACCGTCCTGTTCAACGTCAGCCTCTTCCAGCAGAAGTTCACGGACTTCCAGCTGAACACCTTCCTGGGCACGTCGTTCGTCGTGCGCTCGATCCCCGAGGTGACCTCGAAGGGTGTCGACGCCGACTTTATGTGGTTCACGCCGGTGCGCGGCCTAGTCGTCCAGAGCGGCTTCACCTACGCCGACACCAAGTACGGCAAGCAGCCCATCCCGAACGACCCGGGCAACGCCCTGGCGCTTCTGCCGGGCAGCAACCTGTCGCTCGCGCCCAAGTACTCCGGCTCGGCTTCGGTGACCTACGAAACCCCGGTCGGCGACAACCTGAAGGCTCGCTTCAACATCGGCGCAAAGTACTCGTCGGAGTACAATACGGGCTCCGACCTGTTCCCGCCGAAGGTCCAGAAGGCCTATACGGTGGTCAACGGCCGCGTGGCTCTGGGTCGCGACGACGATCGTTGGACCGTCGAACTCTGGGGCCAGAACCTCCTGAACGAGAAGTACATGCAGGTGGCCTTCAACGGCCCGCTGCAAGGCTCCTCGGGCCTGAGCGCCACCCAGGCCACCTACAACGCGGCCCTGGACACCATCACGTACAACGCGTTCCTGGGCGCCCCGCGCACCTACGGCGTGACCCTGCGCTCGAAGTTCTAGTTCTGCCGGGAGGGGGACCGGCGGCGCCAGCCGCGCCGCCGGCTTTCGGAAGAAGGAAGGGCGATCCGCTTGGCGGGTCGCCCTTTTTCATTGCCCGGAGGGGTTTCAGATCGTCACGTCTCGCCGCAGCATGCCTCAGGGGATTCGCTTTCCAGCCCGGAGGCACGCCGATGAAGACCATTCGCTTCTTCGGATTCTGGATCTGTCTCGCGCTCGGGCTCGTCCTCGGCGCCGTGAGCCAGCGACCTCCTGCGCCTGTTTCTGTCAACGCGCCGGAGACCCTGTTCTCAGCGGATCGCGCCATGGCGGACGTTGCGGCCATCGCCCAGAGGCCTCACCCCACCGGGTCGGTGGAGATCGCCAAGGTCCGTGACCACCTGCTGTCTCGAATCAACGCGTTGCGCCTGGAGGTGTCGGTCCGCCCCGGCGAAGGATTCTCCCAGCATGGGCAGGAAGGGCGCGCCCTTAGCGCCGCAGCGGTCCAGAACCTGGTCGGCGTGCTGCCAGGGCAAGATCGGACGCTGCCGGCGATCCTGATCATGAGCCACTATGACTCGGTTCATAACTCGCCTGGTGCGGCGGACGACGCCTCGGGAACTGCAGCCGCCCTTGAGATCGCGCGCGCCCTGAAGGCCAGCGGCCCGCACCTGCGGGATGTGATCTTCCTGTTCACTGACGCGGAGGAGGCCGGTCTCCTGGGCGCGGACGCCTTCTTTTCCAGAGACCCCAGCCTTTCGCGCGTCGGCCTCGTGGTGAACATGGAGGCGCGCGGCGACGCCGGTCGCGCGGCGATGTTCCAGACTGGCCCCGAAAACGGCGCGCTGATCGGCGTGTTCGGCCGCGAGGCCAAAGGCGCGTCGGGCAACTCTATGGCCTCGACCGTCTACGAGAAAATGCCCAACGACACCGATTTCACCCACGCGGTGAATAAGGATCTGCCCGGGCTGAACCTGGCCTTCATCGACAATCAACTGGCCTATCACACGCCGCTGTCCCGGCCCGACCACCTGCAGCGCGGCAGCCTGCAGCACATGGGCGACCAGGTCCTGCCCACCGTTCGGGCCCTGGCGAACGCGGCTCAGCTGCCCGCCAGAACCGAGAATGCGATCTATTCGGACGTGCTGGGCCTGTTCATGATCCGCTACCCGCCGATGGTCGGCTGGGCGCTGCTGGCGCTCGCCGCCGCACTGGTCGGCTTTTCGGCCTGGCGCGCCTTGGTCGGGCGCGGCGCGACCGGCTGGGAGATCGCAAGGGGCGCGGCGGGACTGCTGCTCACCGCCGCCAGCGCCGGGCTTGTGCTGCATCTGCTGGGACGGCTGCTGATGATCGATGGCGTGCAGCGCTATTACGGGCTGCTGACGCGCTTTGACTTTCTGCTGTGGGGCGCAGGCCTGCTGGCCGCAGCGACAGGGCTGGGCGTGGCGACGGCCCAGGCGCGGGGCGCCCGGCGGATCATTCCGTGCGCGATCGCCCTGGCCCTGGGCGGCGCGTGCAGTCTGGTCGGCGGCTTCGATCCCGTGGGGCTGGGTCTTGGGCTGACGGCCTGTGTTCTGGGGGCGCTCGCCCTGGGTTTCCGGACCGAGGTGCTGGGCGCCTGGATCGGCGGCATGATCGTCGTGCTGCTGCTGGCGGTCGCCGCCCAGGTCCTGGCCCCCGGCGCGACGGTGATGCTGACCTGGCCGCTGCTGGTCGCCGCGATTGGCGCGGCACTGGTCATCGGCATAGGCGGTACGCGGGACAAGCGGGTCGCCATGGCCCTGACCGCCGTCGTCGGCCTTCTGGCGATCCTCTCAACCGCCCAGCTCGCCGCCTGGGGCGCCTGGACCTTCGCCGGCGTCGGCCTCATGGAGCCGGCCGTCCTGGCGCTGTTCGCCATGCTGGCGGCGCCGGCCCTGTCGCCGCTGGCCCACGATTTCGCCGCGACCCGCTGGGCCTGGCGCGCCGCCGGGGTCATGGCGCTGGTCGGCCTGGCGCTCACGGCCAACGCCGCACGCCTCGGCGGAGAGCCCTCTCGCCCGGCGATCACCCAGGCCCTGCACTTGGCCGACCTCTCCACCGGCAAGGCCTGGCGCGTGGCCGGCCTGACGAAGCTGGACGCCTGGACCCGCGCCACCCTGCCCGACGACGGCGGATCAGAGCCCCGCCAGCAGGCCCTGGCGCCCTTCTGGAAAAACCCCGTCTGGATGTCAGAGACCCGGGTCGTGCCCGTCGCCAGTCCGCAACTGACGGTCGACCGGGCCGAAGACCGCCTTCTCGTCCGCCTGATCCCCGCGCCCGGCGCCGAGATGGTGAGCCTGCGCGTTCGGCCCAGCGCCGCCCTGAGCCAGCCCCGACTGAACGGCCGCCCGATCACCCTGGCGACCAAGGCCGGCGAGTGGTCGAGCCTGACCTATCACGCGCCGGATCCAAACGGGATCACGCTGAGCTTCACGACCACCGGGTCCGGCCAGGTCGAGGTCGCGGCGCTGGAGCACCATGACGGCTGGCCCGCCCTGGCCAAGGCTCCGCCACCCAAGCCGGCTGACCTGATGGCGTTCGGCATGTCGGACAAGACCGCTGTGCTGGTGCGCGGCGGCCTGTCCTGGTGAGCCTCTAGACGCTGAAAACCCCCTCGACCGGTTCCTTGGCGTAGAGCGCTTCCACGCGATCGGCGCGGCGCTCCAGCACGCAGCGCTGGTTGACGTAGCCCTTGTCGGTGATCTCGCCGGCGTCGATCGACGGCGGCTCGGTCAGGATCGTGAAGCGGGCCACCCGCCGCGAGGAGCCCCCAGCCCCGGCGTTGAACGCCGCCAGCCGGTCCTTGAGGATCGCCACCAGCTTTTCCAGCGGCGTCCCGGGGCCCGGATCGGCCACCAGGGCCGCCAGCCCCGTCGGCGAGGGCCAGAGCATCGTCCCGATGAAGGGCTTGTCCTGGCCGGTGATCACCGCGTCGTGGATGTAGGGGCTGCAGGCGGCCACCAGGTCGGGGCGCAGCACCCCGACGCTGACCCAGGTGCCGCTGTCGAGCTTAAAGTCCTCGGTCACCCGGCCGTCAAAGACGAGGCCCTTGGCCGGATCGTCCGGGTCCACGAACCGCGCCGCATCGCCCAGCTTGTAGAAGCCTTCCTCGTCGAAGGCCGCCGCCGTGCGTTCGGGGTCCTTGTGATAGCCGGCCGCCACCGTCGGGCCCTTTACGCGGACCTCGTACTTGGAGCCGCTGGGCGCCAGTTTCAGCTGGATGCCCGGCAGCGGCAGGCCGACCAGCCCGACCCGCTCGGTGATCCAGTGGGTGACGGTGATGCCTTGGGTCTCGGTCGCGCCGTACATGGTGGTCAGCGGGATGCGATGCCCGGTCTCGGCCACCGCCAACGCCTGGATGCGCTCATAGACGTCGTTGCTCAGCGTCGCGCCGCCATAGCCCATGTAGCGCAGGTTCTTGAAGAACGAGCGCCGTAGCACGGGGTCATTCTCCATCGCCTCGGCCAGCATCGAGAACGCGATCGGGGCCGAGCCGAACACGATCGGCGAGACCTCGTAGAGGTTCTTGATCGTCGTCTCGAACATGCCCGGCAGCGGCTTGCCCTCGTCGATGTGCAGCGTGCCGCCGCCCCAGATCACGGCGTTGAAGCCGATGTTGCCTGCCGAGATGTGGCTCCAGGGCATCCATTCCAGGCTCTGGGGGACGTCTTCGGTCGGGGTGTCGGTGCGCAAGCCCTCCTGGCCGGCGATCACGCCGGCCATCATGCCGTGGGTCTGGGGCACGGCCTTGGGCAGGCCCGTGGAGCCCGAGGTGAACAGATACTTGGCCACCGTCTCGGGACCGACGGTCTCGCGGGCCGTGGCCACCGCCGCCGTCGGGACAGTCCCGGCGACCTCGGAAAAGGCGATCGCCCCCTCGCCTGCGCCGTCGGCGGTGATCACCGCAAGCCTGGAATCCAGCGCCTTCAGCGTCGCCAGCGCCCCGGCGAACATCGCGCCGCTCTGGGCGAAGACGACGCGGGGCGCGACCTTTTCGAAGCAGTGCTTGAGCTTGGCGTGGTCGGTCGAGATCAGGCTGTAGGCCGGACTGATCGGCGCGGCCGGCACGCCGGCGGTGTAGGCGCCGAGCGTCATCAGGGCGTGCTCGATCGAATTGCCCGACAGGATCATGACGCTGTCATGGGGACCAAGCTTCTGGTCGATCAGCCACTGGGCGATCCCTTCGACCGCCCGCAGCGCCTCGCCATAGGTGACGCCGCGCCAGGGGCCGTGGCCCGGCTCGCGCTGTTTCAGGTAGGGCCGCTCGGGATGCTCGGCGGCCTTGGCGGCGATCAGGTGGGCGATCGAGCGCGGGCCCTCGCCGGGCGCATGGTTGGAGGTGATGACGATCGAGCCGTCCGGTCGGCGGTCGACCGAGACCTCGGGGCCTTTCATGGCCAGCGGCTTGAACGGAGCGCTGGAGACGTCGCGCGGAGGCGACGCGCCATCGGGCGGCGTCATGGTCTCACTCCCTAGGTTATCATTGTTCTGTTGGGAGTGACGTTAACCGAACCCCGCCGCGCGGCAAGGTTGATGTTGCAATACCGCCCTTCAGGCGCGCGGTCGTCGCCGCGCCGCGCGGGCGGCGGTCTCAGCCGCGGTGACCTGGGCGGCGAAGCTCGCGAGGTCGACCCCGAAGCGTTCACCGCAGTCGCAGTCGATGACGGGCAGCATCCGCACCGCCGCGATGCGGGCCGGCGCCTGACCGCCGCAGTGCGGGCAGGTGAAGCCCAGTTCAACGCCACCCACGTCCAGACCAGCCATGTCGGTCGCTCGCGCTTTCGGTCCCGACTCAGAGGAGACCACGAGGACGATGACAGTCGCCACCCCGGCTGCGCCATGCGGCGCTTTGTCCGAGGGGGCGCCTGGCCGATCACGCGATCCCCAGGCCCCGCCAGCAGGGCAGCACGGTGTCGGCGAAGGCGACGGCCTGGCCGTGCAGCGCCGCGATCGCCGCCTCGCCGCCCAGCGGCGCGCCATCGACGACCAAGGCCTGGCCCTGCTGAGCCAGGCGGTCGGCGGCGAAGCTGGCCCAGTCGCGCGGCCCGCCGCCGTCCTGCATCGCCAGCCAGAACATCTGGTGGAAGCGCGAGGCCCCG
>OFDC01001218.1_pt1 | contig 14280 bp, 16 predicted proteins | sample 1520941 | NCBI WGS metagenome assembly OFDC01 (sample SAMEA94258168, study PRJEB24077) | hot springs metagenome | biome: Aquatic biome; feature: Water | place: India | collected 2012-12-06 | depth 5 m | reverse complement strand
GCTGCGATTGCAGCGGGCTTTTTTCATGGTGTATATGGGGTGGCTGACGGGACTCGAACCCGCGACAACAGGAATCACAATCCTGGACTCTACCAACTGAGCTACAGCCACCGTGAAGAACCTGAGATTATAGGACATGTGTCGGCTGAAGCCCGCACCCGTCGATTGCGCCAGCCTCGCCAGAAGGCATGAATGCCCACAAAAAAAGGGGCCGCAGCCCCTTTTTTGATCGAACGCCCGTTGCCCGGCGTCGGCAAATACGTCAATCGCTGCTGCCGCCCAAGCCCAGCAGCGCCAGCATGCCCTGAAACACGTTGAAGATGTCCAGGTACAGCGCCAGCGTGGCGGTGACGTAGTTGGTCTCGCCGCCATCGATGATGCGCTTGATGTCATAAAGAATGAAAGCCGAGAAGATCAGCACGGCCATGGCCGAGATCGCCCCTGCCGTGGTGCAGGCGATCGCCGCCACCGGCCGTGTCGTCCTCGACAGCGACAGTGCCCGCCATGAAGGCGGCGATCTCCTTCAGGCCGGCCTGGACGTCGCCCCCCTGCCCACCCTCGGGGAGGTGCTGGCCCGTCCCCCGTCCGACACGACCGCGGGCGCGGTGCTCTTCAAGAGCTGCGGCTCGGCGCTGTGGGACCTGGCGGCTGCGCAGTGCATGGCCGGGCGCTGAGAGCACGGGTTGTGCCCGTGGCCGGGCTCTGGGTTCCCACGTATTGGGGATGGCTGCGCGCTCCCACCCCCCCTAGAGTCGGTTGCACTGTTCATGCGACGGCGCCGCTGACCTCGGCGCCCCTCACCGGTCCCAACGACGTCCTTTCCGAGGACTTCCGAGCCCACCTCGCCACCGAGGTGGGTTTTTTTTGTCCGAGCGTGGGGGCAGCTCTGGCCGGGGGGGCTCATCCGACGGCGAACCCGCCGCGGAAGGCCTCGCGCAGAAACGCGACGAAGGCCTGCACCGATCGCGGCACCTGGGGGCTGTAGGGACGCACCGCGAAGAGCTGGTCACCGAAGGCGCCCACCGGCTGCCACTGCGGCAGCACGCGCACCAGCGTGCCGCGCTGCAGGGCGGCCTGCGCGCTGAAATCCGGCAGCAGGGCGATGCCCAGGTCGCCCAGGGCCGCCTCTCGCAAGGCCTCGCTGTTGTTGGCGGCGAAGGGGCCCTGGACCGGCACCGTGAGCTTGTCCCCGACGCGCGCGCCGCGGCGCAGGAAGCTCCAGGCCGGGGTGTCCTGCGGTCGCAGGTAGTGAAGGCAGTCGTGGGCCGACAGGTCCTGCGGGTGGCCGGGGGTGCTGCGCTGCGCCAGGTACGCCGGGCTGGCCACGAGCACGGACTCGGTGCGGCAGAGCGTCCACGCGACGTGCGTGTCCGGCACGCTGGCGCTGTGTCGCAGCGCGAGGTCGAAGCCCTCCTGCGCCAGCGGGATGAGGCGGTCGGACATCTCCAGCTCGACGCGCACTGCCGGATGCGCACGCAGGAACTGCGGCAGGCGTGGCACCAGCTGCTGCCGCGCCAGCGCCACGGGCGCCGTCAAGCGCAGCCGGCCGCGAGGTTCCCCGGCCAGGTCGCGCACGCCCTCGAAGCTGCGGGCGATCTGCGCGAAGGCCGGCTGGGTGCTGTCGACCAGCTGCTGCCCGGCCTCGGTCAGGCGCACGCTGCGAGTGGTGCGGCTGACCAGGGGCACGCCGGCCGCCCGCTCCAGCTCCGCCACCCGCTGGCTCATCGCCGCCTTGCTGATGCCCAGGCGCTGGGCCGCCGCGGTGTAGCTGCCCTGCTCGCCCAGCACGGTCAGCGCATGCACGTGGGCCCACAGGCCCTCGATCTTTCGACTTTCCATCGGCGGATTGTTCATCGTTCAGAACAATGATTCCAGCCGCGTGGGATTGGCGCCGGCCCTTGCGCTTCCTAGACTCGCTGCATCGCATCGCACGTCGGGAAGCCCCAGCCATGAACGCTCCGCAAGCCTTCACCCAGTCGGCCGAACTCGGCCACCACATCGGCGGCCGTGCCGTGGCGGCCACGGGCGGCCGTCGCCAGCCGGTCTACAACCCCGCCACCGGCGAGGTCGCGCGCCAGGTGGCGCTGGCCAGCGTGGAGGACGTGCAGGCCGCGGTCGCCGCGGCGCAGGCGGCCTTCCCGGCCTGGGCGGACACCCCGCCGATCCGCCGCGCGCGGGTGATGTTCAAGTTCCTGGAGCTGATGAACCAGCACAAGGACACCCTGGCGGCCATGATCACCGCCGAGCACGGCAAGGTGTTCACGGACGCGCAGGGCGAGGTCAGCCGGGCCATCGACGTGGTCGAGTTCGCCTGCGGCATCCCCCAGCTGCTCAAGGGCGACCACACCGAGCAGATCTCCACCGGCATCGACAACTGGACGGTGCGCCAGGCCCTGGGGGTGGTCGCCGGCATCACGCCGTTCAACTTCCCGTGCATGGTGCCGTGCTGGATGTTCCCGGTGGCGATCGCCGCGGGCAACACCTTCGTGCTCAAGCCCAGCGAGCGCGACCCCAGCCCCTCGCTGTTCATGGCCGAGCTGCTGAAGCAGGCCGGCCTGCCGGACGGCGTGTTCAACGTCGTGCAGGGCGACAAGGTGGCGGTGGACACGCTGCTCACGCACCCCGACGTCAAGGCGGTGAGCTTCGTCGGCTCCACCCCGATCGCCCAGTACATCTACGAGACCGGCGCGAAGCACGGCAAGCGGGTGCAGGCCCTGGGTGGCGCGAAGAACCACATGGTGGTGATGCCCGACGCCGACCTGGAGCAGTCGGTGGACGCGCTGATCGGCGCCGCCTACGGCTCGGCCGGCGAGCGCTGCATGGCCATCAGCGTGGCGGTGCTGGTGGGCGAGGTGGCCGATCGCATCGTGCCGCTGCTGGCGGAGCGGGCGAAGGCGCTGAAGATCAAGAACGGCATGGAGCTCGACGCCGAGATGGGCCCCATCGTCACCCGCGAGGCGCTGCAGCGCATCGAGGGCTACATCGCCACCGGCGTGGAGGAAGGCGCGCACCTGGTGGTCGACGGCCGCGGCTTGACCGTGCCGGGCCACGAGGGCGGCTTCTTCACCGGCGGCACGCTGTTCGACCACGTCAGCCCGCAGATGCGCATCTACCGCGAGGAGATCTTCGGCCCGGTGCTGGTGTGCGTGCGCGTGCCGGACTTCGCCGCCGCGGTGGAGCTGGTCAACGCCCACGAGTACGGCAACGGCGTGGCCTGTTTCACCCGTGACGGCAACGTGGCGCGCGAGTTCGCGCGGCGCATCCAGGTGGGCATGGTCGGCATCAACGTGCCGATCCCGGTGCCGATGGCCTGGCACGGCTTCGGCGGCTGGAAGAAGAGCCTCTTCGGCGACATGCACGCCTATGGCGAGGAGGGCGTTCGCTTCTACACCAAGCAGAAGTCGATCATGCAGCGCTGGCCGGAGAGCACGCCCAAGGGGGCGGAGTTCGTGATGCCTACGGCGAGGTGAATGGGGCCCCCGGCCGGCCGGGTACGGCCGGTCCGCCCCCCCGAGGGGGGCGACCCCAAGAGCTTGGGGCGGCCCGGCGCTCTTGGGGACCCCGTCGTGCCGCTGGTCCTCACCCAGTGCTGATGGCAGGTGCCTTCGGTGGAGGCCCCCGGCCGTGCCCCTTCTCCTCCTGAGTCCTGAGGGACCGCGAGGATTGAACGACAAGGGCCCGCTGTGCGGGCCCTTGGACTTGGTGTGCGCGGAAACGTCAGCGGGTGGGCGCCTGCGCGACGACGATCGTGCCGGCGTCGGTGCGCGGCGTCGCTTGGGCCTGGGTCACCGGGGTCTCGGTGACGGCATCCACGTCGTGCGTGGGGGCCCCGGCCATCAGGCCGGTCGCGCCGACGAGTCCGAGGGCGAGGGCGAGGGCGGCGGGGGTGTGGCGTGTCATGGTGTGTGTGCTCCGATGTCTTGGTTCACAGCGTACGGACTGGCGCTTGGCGCGTCTGTCGGGTCCGCGTGGACATCGAAGTGGGGGGCCGCTGACGCGTGTCAGCGCTTGCTGACAGGGCCACCGGGCTGGGGGTCGGCCAGGGCCTGTCGGGGCGTCTCGGCGGGGGGCGGCTCGCGGTCCACCCAGGCCTGCAGCAGGGTGTAGGCCACCGCCAGCACCACCGGGCCGACGAAGATGCCGACGATGCCGAAGGCCAGCAGACCGCCGATCACCCCCGCGAACACCAGCAGCAGCGGCATCTCTGCGCCCCCGCGCAGGATCAGCCAGGGCCGCAGCACGTTGTCCATGGTGCTGACCACGAGCGCCCACACCGCCAGGAACATCCCCCAGCCGAATCCCTGGGTCGCGAACACCCACACCACCGCGCTGACCAGCACCGGCGACGGCCCGATCTGCGCGACGCACAGCACGAACATCAGCGCCGTGAGCAGCCCCGCGAAGGGGATGCCGACGATCGACAGCCCCAGGCCGCCGAGCAGGGACTGCACCAGCGCGGTCACGCCCACCCCCAGCGCGACGCCACGGATCGCCTTGGTGGCCAGCACCAGGGTCTGCACGCCCTGTTCACCGGCCAGCCGGCGGGCGAAGCGGGTCAGCCCGTCGACCGCCACCTCGCCCTTGGCGTACATCACCGCCGCGAGCACGATGGTCAGCAGGAACTCCAGCGCCAGGAAGCCGACGTTGCCGGCGCGCGAGAGCAGCCAGCGCGTGGCCTCGCCGGTGTAGGGCTGCAGGCGGGCGATCAACCCCTCCCAGCCCGCACCCACCCATTGCTGCCACAGCGCGGCGAGGCGCACCCCCACGTACGGCAGCGAGGTCAGCCAGTCCGGCAGGGCCGGCAGCCGGCTGTTCGTCAGCGAGCGCACCTGTTCGACGATGGCGTCGGCGTGCGAGGCCAGGGTGCCGATGGCCAGCGTGACCGGCAGCGCGATGGCCAGCAGCAGCACCAGCGTCATCACCAGCACGGCCAGCGACCGGTGGCCGCCCAGGCGCCGTTGAAGGGACAGCATCAGCGGCCAGGTCGTCACCGCGAACATCGCGGCCCACACGGCGGGCACGAAGAAAGGCCGCAGGATCCTCACGCAGGCGAAGATCAGCCCGAGGATGAACAGGGTGGCCAGCAGCGTGCGCGTGAGGTCGCGGGGGATGGGGGGCATCGGCGGTCCGGGGACGCAGGGTCGCAATCGACGGGCCTCCACGATAGGCCATGCAGCGCCCGGCGGGCGGCCACCGGTCGCCTCAGACGAAGTTCGCGAACTCGGCGGTGTCGTCTTCGCCCAACGTCGGCACGTCGACCGGCGGGCCACCACGGGAGGCAGCGTGCGACGGCGGGTCGACAGGGGCTGGGGCGTCGGACGGCGGCGGCGGCGCGGGCAGGGTGGGCACCCGGGCCGGCGCGGGCGACGGCCCCGCCACCGGCAGCACCCACTGCGCCGCCGGGGTGGTGTTCGACGGCTTCTTCAGGGGGACCCGCCCGGCCGCCGGCGGCAGCGAGGGCAGGCGTCGTTCGCTCCAGCCGTCCCAGCGGCCGGTGCTGCAGGGGTCGACGCCCGGCAGGCCGGGCAGCGGCAGTTCCTCCACCACCCGGCCGGCGTTGTCGGCAATGACCACGCGGCTGCCCGCGGTGTTGCCGGCCACCGCCCGCCCGAACTGGCGCACCCGGTGGAGGTCGCTGTGCCAGATGCGGCCCTCCTCGCGAAGGCGGCCACGGTCGTCGCGCATGAATTCCACCACCCGGTACAGGGGCCGCTTGTCGATCGAGGGCCCGAGCGAAATCCCGCGGCGCGGCGCGGGCGGGGATTCGTCGTCGGCCATCGGGTCCATGCGGGATGAGGGGGAGCGAGCGCGGGCAGGGGGTGGGCAGGGGCGCCAGCGGGTTATCGGCAGGCGCGCCGCGAGCCTTAATGGGCGAGGGTGTGTGGATCGCCGTGCGTGGGAATGGGGTTTGCACGCCTGCACCACGTTGCCTTCACGACCGACGCCGACCCGCCTGTGCCCCCATCGAACCCTTCCCCGCCCGCGCCCGCGCCCGGCCCGCTTTCGCGGCCCGGCCACCTCGTCATCATCGGCGGCGGGGAGGACCGCACCAAGGACATGCGGGTGCTGCGCCGCTTCGTGCAGCTGACGCATTCGCCCGCTCCGCGGGTGGTGGTGCTCACCGCCGCCAGCCGCGAGCAGGCGCTGGTGGCCGAGGTCTACCAACATGCGTTCGGCCTGCTGGGCGCCCAGCCGGTGGTGGTGGCCATGCACACGCGCAAGGACGCTGCGGACCCCGAGGTCATCGACCACATCCTGCAGGCCGACGGCGTCTTCATGAGCGGAGGGGACCAGCGCAAGCTGTTGGCCATCATCGGCGGCACCCGGACCGCTGCCGCCATGCATCGCATCTACCGCGAGCGCGGGGCGTGCATCGGCGGCACGAGCGCCGGCGCTTCGGCCATGAGCGAGCACATGCTGGCCGAGGGCTGGGTGGATCCGCATCCCCAGAAGGGCGCGGTCGACCTGGCCGCGGGACTGGGCTTCCTGCCGCGTGCCATCGTCGACCAGCACTTCTCCGAGCGACAGCGACTGGGGCGTCTGCTCACCGTGGTGGCCCAGAACCCCTACCTGCTGGGCGTGGGCATCGACGAGGACACCGCGCTCATCATCGAGCACGGCCAGGGTCTGGAGGTGGTGGGCCAGGGCGCGGTCACACTCGTGGACGGCCGCGAGATGCAGTCGGACTTCCTCGACGTGCACGAGCGCGACCTGATCGAGATGCACCATGTGCGCCTGCACCTGCTGCCCGATGGCGCACGCCACGGCATGCAGGAAGGCGCGGCCCCCGACTCCAGCCCCATGCCGCTGTCGCTGCGCGAGGCGGTCGCCATCCTGTGCAGCGGCGAGTACCCGGCGTGACTTTCATCACGGCGCGACCGAGGTCCTAAGGGCCATTCGGGAGGGGCGCTGCGTGGTGCCGGCGATGGCAGCCGGCGGGCATTGCACGACAGTGCCTGCCCATGCCTTCGCGTCCGTCCGTCCTGCGCAAGCCCTGCGGCTTCACGCTCATCGAGCTGATGATCGTCGTGGCCATCGCGGCGCTGCTGGCGTCGATCGCGCTGCCGTCGTTCATGCAGCAGGTCCGCAAGGGCCGCCGCAGCGACGCGCACGAGGCCGCGGCGGCGGTGATGCAAGCGCAGGAGCGTTGGCGCGGCAACAACCCTGCGTATGCGGACAAGCTGGATCTCCTGGCCGTGCCTGCGACCAGCAAGGGCGGCTACTACACCCTGGCCTTGAGTGACCCGAGCGCCAGCGGCTACACGCTCAAGCTCACCGCGGTGAGCAGCAAGAGCCAGGCGGGCGACACCGGTTGCGCCACGCTGACCGTCGTCGTGTCCGGCGGGCAGCCGGGGTATGCGCAGCCGCAGTGCTGGAGTCGGTGACATGGGGGCCTCCGCCGTCCTTCGCCCGCGAGGCCTCACCCTGGTCGAGCTCATGATCGCCATCGTCGTGGCGGCCATCCTGGCCACGCTGGCGGTGCCCAGCTTCGTCGAGCTGATGCAGCGCCAGCGCCTGCAGTCCGCTGCCAGCGGGTTGATGGCCGACCTGCAGTACGCCCGCACCGAGGCGCAACGGCGGCGCTCTGCGGTCACCCTGGTGCATGTCGCAGGGCAGTCGGACTACGTCCTCACCGACGGCCCGGCGATACTGAAGAAAGTCCCCCTGCCGCCGGGCGTCTCGATGGAGTCGACCTCCATCGCCTTCGAGCCCCTGCGCGGCCTGGCCGCAACGGGCGGCATCACCCTCAGCAGCACCGGAGCGCCGAGCCTCAAGGTCCAGCTGGCCGAGACCGGCCGTACTCACGCCTGCTCTCCGGACGGTCGCTTCGGCGGAATGGAGGTGTGCGAGCCATGAGGCCGATCCACTCACAGCCGGCGCCCCAACGTGGGCTGTCCCTGGTCGAGCTGATGATCGGCCTTGCCTTGGGCCTGTTCATCGTCGCCGGGGCGCTGGGCATCCACTTCCAGCACCTGACCACCACCGCGGAGTTGCGTCTGCAGGCGCAGCTCAACCACGAGATGCGTGCGGCGATGGACCTGGTGACGCGCGACTTGCGCCGCGCTGGTCACTGGCCCGCCGCCGTTTCCGGCACCCTCGCAGGGGGGGACGGCTCTCCGCCGCCACGCAATCCGTTCAGCACCCTCTCGGTCATGAAGGATCCCAGGCTCGACGTCGCCTATCAGTACCAGCCGCCCGACGATGTCCGCACGGCATTCCGGTTCCAGATCGGTGCCAACGGGTCCTTGCAAATGAAGATCGGCGACGGCGTGCCACAGCCGCTGACCGACACCACGCTGATGGAGGTCACCGGTTTCGACGTCAACCTCGTGTCGACGCCGGTGGCTCTGCCCGATGCCTGTCCGTCGGGCTGTACCGGCGGCAACTGCCCCAGGATGATCGTGAACGTCCTCGACATCACGCTGTCCGGTCGCGTCAAGCGCAAGCCGGAAATCACGCGCACGTTGCGTTCGCAGGTGCGTCCCCGCAACGAGGTGCTGGAGGGGGTATGCGCCTGAGCCCTTCGCACGGCCAACGAGGCGGCGCCTCGCTCGTCGTCGTGCTGCTGCTGTTGCTGTCAGGCGGCCTGTTGTCGCTCTACCTCAACCGGCACCTGATCACCGAGCACCGATCGGCGGTGAACCAGTTCCGCAGCACGGCCGCCCTGGAAACGGCGGAGGCGGGACTGGAGTGGGCACTGGGGCTGTTGAACGAGGACGCGAACCTCGACGGCGCCTGCAAGCCGACCAGCGCGCCGGGAAGCACCGCGTTCCGCAGCCGCTATGTGATGCCGGGGCTCCAGCTGTCGACACCGTCCGGCGCGATCGAGCCGGCCGCCATCCGCGTCGGCTGTCGACTGTCCGGCACCACGTTGCGCTGCAGCTGCCCGGCCACCGACGCAACCTTCTCGCTGGGCAGCGACGCACAGCCGAGCTTCACCGTGAGCTTCGCCAGCGAGCCGAGCGACGTCGATGCGGTGCGGGTGACCGCACGGGGGTGCGTGGCGGACGCCCGCCCCTGCACGGAGGCGGACATGAAGGAGACCGATGCCCATGCGGTGGCCTCGGCGGTGCTCAAGCTCAAGCGCATCCCGTCGCCTGGCAGCTCGCTGACCTGTGGGGGCTCCTGCACCCTCGGGGGGTCTTACAACGTGGTGAATCTCCATGTGCCCACCAACGGCGTGCTCATCAATGCCGGCACCGACATCAACATCGGTGCCGGCAACAACCAGCTCAGGACGGTGCAGGGGACGCCGCTCGGTGCCGCCTTGCTGCCCAACGATGCGACATTGCGCGACTTGTCCAGTGCGGACCCGACCTGCGAGAAATCGTCGATGTTCAGGACGTACTTCGGCATGAGCCTGGAGGAGTACCGCCGATCCACGCTGACCACCACGATCACCTGCGGCAGCGCAAGCGACTGCGAGTCCCGGCTCTTCGAGGCTTACGACAAAGGGGCCCGCAACTTCTACTTCGCCAGTGATGTGAAGCTGGCAGGCACCCGGACCCTCGGCAGTCGCGCTCAGCCGGTGCGCCTGGTCACGCCCAACGCGCTCAGCATCTCCGGCAACTGGACCATCTTCGGCCTGGTGTTCTCCAACAGTGCGGACGTGAACGACAACGGTACCGGCAACGCGACCATCATGGGCGCGCAGATCACCTGCGCGAACTACAAGAACAACGGCAACGGCACGACCTCGTTCGACGCCGAGACGCTGTCCAACCTGGGCAGTCTCACGTCGTCGTTCTTTCGGGTTCCCGGCAGCTGGCGGGACTTTTGAACCGGGGGTGCCATGAGCAAGGGTGATGCAACTCATCGCAGTCAGCGTGGAGTGTCCCTGGTCGAGGCCCTGGTGGCACTCTTGGTCACCTCGTTCGGGCTGCTGGCGCTGACAGGCATCCAGTTCACCCTTGCGCGGCAGGCGGACGACGCGCGCCAGCGGGGTGAGGCCACGCGGCTCGCCCAGCAACCGCTGGAGGCCCTTCGCAGCTTCGCCACGCTGGATGCCTACGAAGCGCAGGTGGGTTACGGCCCCGTGAGCGTTCTCCAGGAAAGCAACGTCGCCTATGTTCGCTCGCTGTCCCTCGAGGGTGCGGCCGATGCTCCGTTCCGCGTGGCCCGGACGTCCGTGGAGTGGCGTGACCGTGCTGCGGCAGCGACCGAGCCTGCACAGAGGATCGACATCAGCACGGTCATCGCGCGCGTGAACCCGGCCCAGGCCGGTCTCATTGCCTTTCCGCCGTCCGGCAGCAGCACGATCAAGCGGCCGTACAACCGCAGCTTCAACATCCCGTTTCCATCGAAGGACCTGGGCAACGGCCAGAGCCGGCACGACCTGGGCAATGGCACCTCGGTGGTCTTCAGCAACGCCAGCGGCAGCGTGCTGCGGTTCTGCACGTTCGTGATCGAAAGCGCCAGCCGACTGTCCGAGTGCAACGAGATCGATGCCACGCTGCTCAGCGGCTTCATCACGAAGACGTTCAAAGGCGCGTTCCCCTCGACGCTCCAGGTCGGCGTGGACGACCTCAGTGACACCGGCGGCGCGGTGCGCTGCTTCTTCCAGGACGCGATCGACAACAAGGGCAGCGTCATCCCGGACGTCAAGTCCTACCTCTGCCTCGTGCCCTTGCAGTCTGCCAACAAGGGGTGGAGCGGCTCGCTCTGGCTGTCCGGCCTGTCGTCGGGGCCCAGCCTGCGCGTCTGCCGCTTCCAATTCCCGGCGGCGCAGGGCGGGACCGACAACGAGCGCAACGTGCAGCCCTACAAGGACGTGACCGTCACGCTCGACCTGCAGAACTACGTGCTCAGCGACCAGGGCACGTGCCCGGTGGTGGAGGACCTGCAGACGACCTTGCACCAGACCTGCCCGGTACCCGTCACCAACGCCGTCGGCAAGTGCCCATGACCCGAGGCGCGATGCGCGGCGCGAGAGCGCCGGTTGTGCAGGGACCTATCGCTCTCGCCGCACGATCGCATGCGCCATCGGCTCCCGCATCGAGATCGCCGCGTCCTGCGCACCCACGCCGATCAGCGCCGACTGCAATCCCTGCGGCGTGAGGTCGCGTCCCCGGTCCAGTGCCTGCTGCAACGGCACCCCCTCGGCCACCCACTGCGCCACCTTCAGTGCCGTCTGGTGCCGCACGTTGTGCTCACCGATGCCACTGCAGGCCACCGCCGCGTGGTCGTCGGCGAAGAAACCGCAGCCCACGACGCCGATGTCCGCTACACGGCCCAGCAGCGCCGGCATGGACCCGCCCGTCGACACCGCCACCGCGCAGTGCCCGTCGGCGAACACCACCGCCCCCACCGTGCCGTGGCCGAACTCGTCCATCACCCGCTGCCACGGGACGTCGTAGTTCCAGAAGCGCTTGACGAGGGCCCGCCCGGCATCGCCCTCGGTGTCATCCGCCGGGCCCTGGGCGTCGCCCGCCGCTTCGAGCTTCTTCACGTACTCGCGGAAGTCCTCGCGCACCTTCCGCGTGGGCTGCACCGTCTCGCGCAACCCGAGCCGCTCCGCGAAGCGGGTGGCGCCCTCGCCCACCAGCATCACGTGCGGCGTCTCGGCGACCTGGCGCGCGACCTTCACCGCGTGCACCACGTGCTGCAGCCCCGCTGTCACGCCCAGGCGGCCTCGGTTGTCCATCACGGCCGCGTCCATCTGGATGCTGCGGCCGTCCATCGCCAGCGGGCTGCCCCGCCCGGCGCCGAAGCGGCCGTCGGCTTCCAGGGACACGACCGCGGCCACCGCCGCCTCCAGTGCGTCTTCGCCCCGTTCGAGCGCGTCGATCGCCCGTTGTGCGGCGGCCTCGGCGCCGTCGTTCTCTTCCGGCTTGCTGTCGGTGCCGCCGTGCGTCACCACCATCCATCGCGCCATGTGCGCTCCATCAACCAGGGGGAGCGGTCCCAGCGGCAACCGTCGTTCCGCCCGGGGTGGCCCCGGCCGCCTGGCGCAGGTCCTGCACCCAGGCCTCGAAGGCCGCCGCCTGCTCGTGGGGCGGGCGGCGCAGCAGCGCCGCAGGGTGCCAGGTGACCAGCACCGGACGGCCGTCGGGGCGCTGCAGCCATCGACCCCTCAAGCGCTCCACCGACACCGGCTCGCCCAGCAGCGCCTGCGCGGCGGTGGCCCCCAGGGCGACCAGACGTTCCGGGCGCACCTGCTCGATCTCGTGCTGCAGCCAGCCTGCACAGGCCACGATCTCGCGCTGACCGGGCGTCTTGTGCAGGCGCCGCTTGCCGCGCAGCTCGTATCGGAAGTGCTTGACCGCGTTGGTGAGGTAGGTGGACGCACGGTCCAGGCCGGCCGCGGCCAGGGCGCGGTCCAGAAGCTGGCCGGAGGGGCCGACGAAGGGGCGGCCTTGGAGGTCTTCCTGGTCGCCCGGCTGCTCGCCCACCAGCATCAACGTGGCCCGGTCGGGGCCCTCGCCCCACACCGTCTGCGTCGCCTGGGCGGCGTGGGGGCAAAGCCGGCAGGCGGCGGCTGCCTGCCGTGCATCGGCCGCCGGCGACGGGACCAGCGCCGGCAGCCGGCCGCGTCGCCTCGGCGGGGTCGCCGGCTGCGCGACCATGGCGTCCACTCGCTGGGCGGCCTGCGCCACCAGGGGCGCGATCAGGCGAGCCTCCGGCAGGTTGTGCCAGTACTTGCGCGGCATCTCGGCGGCCATGTGGTCCAGCTTCAGCCGGGCCGGGTTGAAGATGTTGGCGTAGTAGGTGAGCCACAGCGCCTGGGTGTCGTCCTCGCGCGGGATGTCCTCGCGCCGTGCGCCCTCGCCGTGGTGCACGCGCTCGCCGTCCCAGGCGATGCTCGCGGCCGGCGTGAAGATGGCCCAGCGCATGGCGGCGAAGCGGCGCTGGAAGAAGCCCGCCTGCGAGGCGACGATGTGGTGCTCGGGCTCGAACCAGGCGACGAACTGCGGCCCCTGGGGTGTGGAGCGCTCGTGGAAGCGCACGAAGGCACGCATCTTGTGCTGGTCGCGGTGCACCGCCTTGGCCAGCGCCCGGGCGGCGACCCAGTCGGGGTCGAGACTGTCCTCGCGCAAGCCCGGTTCCCGCTGCAGGCGCCACAGAAGGCGGTACAGCAGCGCGAAGCGACCCGGCGCGCGATGCAGCAGGGCGCGCTCGGCGACCTCCAGGAAAGCCGGCGGCACGCGCGCGGACGACGACGTCGCCGGGGCCGGCAGGACGGGGGCGGGCTCATCGAACAGTCCCCCGGCGTCGCCCGGGCCGACCGACCAGCTCACCTGCTCGGGTGCGACCCCGCCGCCCAGCAATGCGCGCGCCTCGCGACGCCAGCCCTCGATGTCGGTGTCCGACGCCAGCGCGACCCGGTGCATCGCCCTGCCGACCTCAGAAGAGCACGCCCTGCGTGGCGGCGGGACGCAGACGCGCGGCCACGGACGGCGCATCGACCCCCCGACGGGGCACGTGGTCGGCGGCGGTGACGAAGGGCAGCACCTTGTCCAGCGGCACGCGCAGGCGCTGCAGGTCGTCGCTGCGCAGGCGTCGCACGCGGCGGCTCTGCAGCAGCCGGTCGACCGCCTTCACCCCCAGGCCGGGCACGCGCAGCAGCAGCTCGCGCGGCGCGCGGTTGAGGTCGACCGGGAAGCGCTCGGGGTGGGCCAGGGCCCAGGCCAGCTTGGGGTCCACGTCCAGCGCCAGCAGGCCATCGCCGCCAGCGGTGATCTCGTCGGCGGCGAAGCCGTAGAAGCGCATCAGCCAGTCGGCCTGGTACAGCCGGTGCTCGCGCACCGTGGGCGGCGCGGCCAGCGGCAGGGCGCGCGCGGCGTCGGGGATGGGGCTGAAGGCCGAGTAGTACACCCGCCGCAGCCGGTGCGTGCCGTACAGCCGCGCGCTGGTGGCGAGGATGGTGCGGTCGTCCGTCGCATCGGCCCCCACGATCATCTGCGTGCTTTGCCCGCCCGGCGCAAACAGCGGCGCGCTGGCCCGGCGCGTGGTGCGCGATTGCGGCATCGACACGATGGCCTGCGCGGCTTGCTCCTTGCGCGCTGCGCGCGATTCGCCAATGTGCACCGCCATGCGGGCCATGGACCGGTCGATGGCGGCGCTGTTTTTCTCCGGCGCCAGGGCCGTGAGGCTCTCGGCCGTGGGCAGCTCGATGTTGATGGACAGGCGATCGGCATAGCGGCCCGCGCGCTCCATCAGCTCGGGCGTGAGGTGGTCGGTGTCGGGAGGGTCGGTGGTCATGGGAGCGCTCCGATCGGCGAGGCCGCGAAGGCCTCTGGGGTGCAGAAGGACAGGGCGGCCGGCTTGGTCGGCAGGTCG
>OFDC01001217.1_pt1 | contig 14284 bp, 10 predicted proteins | sample 1520941 | NCBI WGS metagenome assembly OFDC01 (sample SAMEA94258168, study PRJEB24077) | hot springs metagenome | biome: Aquatic biome; feature: Water | place: India | collected 2012-12-06 | depth 5 m | reverse complement strand
TTACCAAGGAAGTGCTCTACCACTGAGCTACAAAGGCTTTTCAGTGAGCAGCTACGAGCGAAACAGCAATCAATCGGACCTGAAGATTAACAACTGTCATATTGTTAACTGTTTACTTACTAAGAGCGGGAGACGGGGCTCGAACCCGCCACCTATAGCTTGGAAGGCTATCGCTCTACCAAATGAGCTACTCCCGCTTGGAATCATTAAAGTAAAGAGTGGGGGCGGATGGATTCGAACCACCGTAAGCATACGCTAGCAGATTTACAGTCTGCCCCATTTGGCCACTCTGGTACACCCCCTTGTTAAATTTCTTCCCTTTTCTTAACGAGTCTTTTGTTGTGAACTCGTTGAATCGGAGTGCAAAATTATATTGTTTTTTTGTTTTGTCAAATAGTTGAGCAACTTTTTTTTATTTTTTTTTTATTTTTATTTCCCCTCTAACTAAGCTATCTAATACAAAACTTTATAAATCCACTGATAGACAATTATTTATGTAAAATACATCTAGCATAATTATCCATAAATCATTCTGAATTTATAACTATTTTTAATATGGAATATTTATTCAGTAGCCTTACAAGAAGGGAATATTTTCTAAAAGCTTAAGTTGACATTTGAAAAATAAAAAGGCTATCCCAAAAAGATAGCCTTAATACTTCGAAACTAATGCATTCTATAATCTTAAGCCAATACTCCATGCCTGTAAACCTTTGGCATTTATTTGCTCAACCTTGAAAGTTTCGCTTAAATCATAGCGAACAAAGAAAGTTAAGCCTTTTTTCTTTCCTAATTCGGCAGTTAAGCCATATCTAAAGTCTTCTAAACCATAACTACCTTTTAACTTTTCTTTCTTGCCCCCATCATCATATTTAATTTTTCGATAACCACCAATACGGTAACCTACATAACCTCCCAAACCAATTCTAAATTTGGCTTCTTCAAAACCGAAATTAAGCAATATCGGAACATTCAGCATTGGCACTACCAATTTACTCTTAGAAAGGTTTTGTCCGAAATCTTTAAAAACCACTTGTTTTCCAAGCATTTCAGTTACCGTATTCCCCTCAAACATAAAATTATTCCAAGCTACTTCTGGTCCATAGGTAATGGCCACATCTACTTGCTTACCATTGATAAGGGTAGCATTTCTTTGTAGAGAAAGAGCCACGTATCTTGAACCCCAAGTATCAAGCGATGAACCGGTGGTAGAGCCTTTAGCCCAATTATTTAGACCTATATATAAACCAAAATCACTGCGTGAGAAGAATTTACCTGAACCTTTACTCTTTTTTTCTTTTTTATCATCATCCTCATTGCTCTCAGATTTATAGGTGCGGTTTTCTCTACTCCAATGGTCTTCGTTATCATTCCGAGAAGTATCTTGTCGAGCTACCGATAGCTCTTTTGGAGCACGCAAAACAATTTTAATATCACGTCCATCGCGAGCTACTACTAAGATGGTATCCTGTTTCTCGCCGTTACTTCCTGCTAAAACAATAGCTTTTTTACGCTCCAAAGAATCCACCCCCACGCTTTTCAATACATTTTCAAGGTCGAGTACTTTGGGTAAATCAAAATCTCTTTTGCTTGACGTATAAACCGTTACACGCTTTTTTACACCTTTATCGGTAAATTCAACAATGGTGGTATCTGATTTAAAGTTAGCTTTCACTGATAATACACTCATTATCAGGAGCAGGGTAAAGTGTAGTTTTTTCATCGTTGTATTCCTATAATCAATAAGTTAGTTCATTATTTATTTATTAGCAAAATCAGTTAGTTTCAAGGAATTAATCGTCAAGCCTAATCACTTATTTGCCTTTCTATCCTTTAATTAATCTCTTTTTTGTAAACGTCCGACACGACGCTGAAAGAAATCTCGCACATCGGTAATATCTTCTTTAATTACACTGTTATCTACACGTGCCATGACATCTTTCACTCCTAACTTTTGCAAATCAACTTTTTCGCCATATTTGAAATGTTTGTATTCTCCATACAATTTAGCAATAAACGACTTTTCTTTCTCGTCTTTTTCTTGATTCAGTCGCTCAACTTCTTCTGCAGAAGTAGCAGAATCTTCATTGATGGCTGGTATTACTTCATTGGCAGCCATTGTAGGTTCAAGTATAACGACCACCGACTCTCCAACATCTGTTTTAAATACACCTTGATTTTTGGGGTCTTCGGTTGGCTGAGCAGCGGCAATTGCCGTATGAGTTTCATCAAATATTGGCTGCGTGGTGGTTAAACTCATTAATTCCTCGGGTGAATCATCGATTTTCGGATTTGCAGCTGTCGTTGCTACCAAGCCGGATTTTTCTTCGGCCAAAACTCGTTCTATTAGCTTTCTTGAAGTTTTATGACTATTATTTGTCTGTACCTTAGCTCCATCTGCTTTAGATAGTGTTGGAGTCATAGTTTGCGGTTCAACTGTTTTAGGCAATTCCACAGTAGTAGTTGATTGAACACTTGCTAAAGTTTGTACATCTGGAGAGCCTATCTGGCTCAAAAATCCAATCGAAAGAGCAATCGCCACTCCTGCAGCCGCAGCATAGTAAGTCCAGTTACGATTAACCCAGAAAAATCCACCTTTTGGTTTTTGTTGTTTTTCCTGCAAACGTGCCTGAAACTTCTCGAAAGCTTTCTGAGAAGGCTCTTGTCGATATTCCGCCAATTTTTTGGCAAAAAGTTCGTCAACTGGATGTTTTTTCATTTTTATTATCGAATTCATTTCCCGAATTGATTATTTGTTATTGGGAAATCTATTATTGAACATTTTATACTTTAATACTTTCTGATTTTGTAATTATCCGAAAGCTTTATTTTCGAGCTTCATGACTTTCGCCTGCAACATTGCTCTTGCTCGGCTTAATTGTGATTTTGAGGTACCTTCAGATATGCCAAGCATCTCGCCTATTTCGATGTGGTTGTACCCTTCAATGGCATATAGATTGAAAACTGTTCGATAACCTACGGGCAACTCTTCAATTATTCTTAATAAATCGGCTGCTTCGAGGTCAGTGCTAAACGAAGATTCGTTGGGTTCTTCGATGGCATATTCTAGATCTACCACCAGCATTTTTTTGCTTCGAACATACATTAATGCTTCGTTGACCATAATTTTACGCACCCAGCCTTCAAAACTCCCTTGGAATGTAAACTGGTCGATTTTATCAAAAACCCGCATAAAACCATCTATCATCACATCTTCGGCCTCCATCTTATCTCCTACGTAGCGAGTACACACCGCCAACATCTTCGACGCAAACTTTTCGTAGAGTTTGGTCTGTGCTTTGGGGTCTTGTCGCTGTACGGCCTTTGCGAGGTCGTATTCGTTGGAAAAAAGTGATAAAAGTTTAGCCATAAAATCTTGTGTTCAACACCAAGATGCAAAAAAATACAAATAGGGTTGCATGAAAATTAAGAATTAAGAATTGAGAATTAAGGGTTAGATTATAAATCTCTAATTATCAAACACTTACAAGCACACAATTCTTTGAGAATTTTATTTTCAAAGAAAATTTATATTTTTTTCTACAAAATCTTTGGGAGTTTGGCATGAGTCTTGTACTTTTGCAATCCGATTCCTCGGCTTCGCTCGGAAATCAAAATTGTTTAAATGGTAAGTGAGCGTTGTCAAACTCAAAATATGGTCCTGTGGCCGAGAGGCTAGGCAGAGCTCTGCAAAAGCTTCTACAGCGGTTCGAATCCGCTCGGGACCTCTGAAAAGTACAAAAAGCACCTCAAAAGGGTGCTTTTTTTGTTGTTTACAATTTTTGGTGAACCTCAAAAAAGCAAAACACTCAACAAACCCAAAGTTCCAAATACTGTTAAAAGCAAAGCTAAAAAAGTATAAATCCAGAATCTTCTCCAAAGCCTTAAAATGAGTGAAACACTTCATTTTAAGGCTTCTTTGTTTTTATACCATTCACCGCTAAATAAATCCAGTATGTTTCTCTCACAATTAGTGCTTAGAATTGTACTTTTACAGAAAAAACACTAACTGTGTTGTTGAAATACCTTATTAATTTTTCTGAATCCTAATGGCAATTAAAAAATCTGAATTATATAGCTCTTTATGGGCTGGTTGTGATGAACTTCGTGGTAGTATGGATGCAAGCCAATACAAAGATTATGTATTGGTTTTGTTGTTTATGAAATATGTGTCTGACAAAGGAGGTGCTTTGATTGATATTCCCAAAGGTGGAAGTTTCAAGGACATGGTAAAACTGAAAGGTCAGGACGATATTGGTGATAAAATCAACAAAATTATTGGCGAACTTGCCAAAGCAAATGACCTAACGGGTATCATTACCGTAGCAGACTTCAATGATGATGAAAAACTCGGTAAAGGCAAAGAGAAAGTTGATACACTAAGTAATCTAATAGCTATTTTTGAAAATCCTGCTCTTGATTTTAGTGGGAATCGTGCTGAAGGCGATGATATTCTGGGCGATGCGTATGAGTATCTGATGCGACATTTTGCCACTGAAAGCGGCAAGAGTAAAGGACAATTCTATACGCCAGCCGAAGTATCTCGTATCATGGCGAGGGTTATAGACATTGACAAATCTAAAAGTCAATCCGAAACAGTTTATGACCCTACTTGTGGTTCTGGCTCTTTGCTTCTGAAAGTTGCCGTAGAAGCTCCAAACGGTATAACTATTTACGGGCAAGAAAACGATAACGCTACTCGTGCATTGGCTGTGATGAATATGTGGCTACATGGTAATCCAGCGGCTGAGATTGTACAAGGAAATACCCTTTCTGCTCCCTATTTTACTGATGAAACCACGGGCGAACTCAAACAATTTGATTTTGTAGTAGCCAACCCGCCATTTAGCTTGAAATCATGGACGAATGGACTTGTACCTGACAAAGATGTTTACAAGCGTTTTGAAGGATACGATAATTTACCACCACAAAAAATGGTGATTACGCTTTCTTTTTGCACGTTATCAAATCTCTCAAGTCAAAGGGCAAGGCGTGTATTGTTTTGCCTTTAGGTGTTTTGTTTAGAGGTAATGCCGAAGCCGATATTCGTAAGAAAATCATACAAAAAGGCTATGTAAAGGGCATTATCGGCTTGCCTCCTAACTTATTCTATGGTACGGGTATTGCTGCTTGTTTGATTGTGTTGGACAAAGAAAATGCCCAAAACCGTGAAGACATTTTCATGATTGATGCCAGCAAAGAGTTTATCAAAGATGGCAATAAAAACCGACTTCGTGAGCAGGATATTCATAAAATTGTAGATACTTTCAATAACCGAATTGAAGCCCCGAAGTATGCAAGAATAATACCTATTTCTGAAATATCAGACCCTAAAAACGACTATAACCTCAATATTCCTCGCTACATTGATAGCCAAGAAGCAGAAGATTTACAAGACATTGAGGCTCACTTAATGGGTGGTATTCCGACTCGTGATATTGACGACTTAGCCAAATATTGGGCTGTGTATCCAACCCTTAAAAATGCTCTTTTCAAACCTAATGCTCGGGCTAATTATGTTGATTTGTGTGTGGCAAAAGAAGATATAAAAAACACGATTTTCCAACACCCTGAGTTTACGGCTTTTGGGCGGGAAATGAACGCCATTTTTGAGCAATGGAAAAACCAAAGTGCCAACTACCTAAAGGCTTTAGATAAAGGTCTGCATCCTAAGCAAGAAATCAGTTTCATCTCAGAAAACCTACTGAAGCAATATGCAGATAAACAGTTGACAGATAAATATACGATGTATCAGCACTTGATGGATTATTGGTTTGAAACCATGCAAGATGATATGTATGAGTTGGCTGCCGATGGGTGGAGTGCAGGAAATGAAGTAAAACGTTTAATAAAATCGACCAAGAAAGGTGATAAGGTTACCGAAAAACCCGTGGCAGGCATTGAAGGCTTAGAAGGCCGTTTGATACCACCCTCTTTGATGATTCAGGAATATCTTGCCAAAGAAAAGAAAGCTCTTGATGATTTAGAAACGCTCTTAGAAACACTTGTGGCAAACATGGATGAACTCCGTGAAGAACAAGGCGGAGATGAAGGCTTATTGGTAAATGCGATTGATGAAAAAGGTAAAATTTCGCAAAAAAGCCTAAAATCTGCCTTTAAAGAGATTGGTATTCCGAATGCAGATACACAAGAAGAGTATGATATGCTGCAAAAATACCAAAAACTCATGGAGCAAGAGGCTGCTACCAAAACTAAAATAAAAGTAGCCAAAGACGACTTAGAGAAAAAAGTGATTGCTCAGTACCCAAAATTGAGCATTGACGAGATAAAAACCGTAGTGGTTGACAAAAAATGGATGTTTGCCATGGAAACTCGCATACGTACCGAAATGGATAATATCAGCCACCGACTAACGCAACGAATCAAGGAGCTTGCCGAACGCTACGAAACGCCTTTACCTATTTTATCTAATGATGTAAGTGTATTAGAAAAACGTGTAAATGCTCACCTCGAAAAAATGGGTTTTGCTTGGAAATAAAACGGTAGGCTTATAAAAAACGAAACCCGATAGCTTGAATTGCTTCAGGGGCTAACGGGAATAAGATGCACAAATGTAAACTAAAATTTGATTATGTCAAAGAGTTTTGACATAATTTTACGATAAAACAATGAAATACAACGATTTTGCCAACATAATGACACCCGCCAGAATGAATCGCTATTTGGTGGCTTGTGGCAATAATTCAAGGAAAGCAATGACACTATACCGAAAAAACCTTCAACTTTCACAAGAAATGTTTACGGTTATTAGTTGCTTTGAAATTGCATTAAGAAATGCGATTGACAAGCAATGTACGCTATCCTTAGGAAATGATTGGCTAAGAATAGGTGCTGATAATGGTGGGATTTTTGACAATCGAAATTGTTATCAGACCAAGCAAAACATTAACGATGCTATCAGAAAATTGCACGTATATAGCCATCATAAATTAGTAGCCGAATTAGGCTTTGGATTTTGGCGTTTTATGTTTGCCCAACACCAATTCAACGCAACAAGTAGAATATTATTAAGAGTTTTTCCTTCAAAACCAACTTCTACGCCTACATTACAGTATAACCACACTTATATTTTTAACCAGTTGGCAAAACTTAACGACATTCGTAACCGAATTGCTCACCATGAGCCTATTTGCTTTGTAGCGGGACAACCCATAAAAGACACAACCTACACACGCCAACATTATAACCTTGCCTTACAGTTGTTCCAATAGATGCAAATTGATGAAGCAGCTTTATTGTACGGACTCGACCATGTAAATACTATTTGTAACGAAATTGATGCTCTTTAAAACCATGACCACCACCCCACAAAAATATAAACAAACAGAATTAGGTAGCATCCCAGAAGATTGGGAAGTGAAAAAGTTAGGAGATATATGTAGTAGAATTGGAGACGGAATACATTCAACACCTCAATATAATGATGCTGGAGATTATTTCTTTGTCAATGGTAATAATTTAAAAGATGGGCAAATTATCATATCTGATGATACAAAAAAAGTATCAAAAGATGAGTTTTCAATACACAAAAGAGAGTTAAATGATACAACCATTTTGCTTTCTATTAATGGAACTATTGGAAACATTGCTTTTTACAAAGGTGAGAATATAATTCTCGGTAAAAGTGCTGCATATCTAAACCTAAACAACAAAATTGACAAATTTTTATTATTTCAAGTAATTCAAACAAAATTTGTAAAAAAATATTTTGAGAATGAATTGACAGGTTCAACTATTAAAAACTTAGGTTTGAGGGCAATAAGAGATACTCCAATACCCCTCCCACCAACAAAAGCCGAACAAACCGCCATTGCCAACGCCTTAAACGATGCCGATGCCCTCATTACTCAATTAGAAAAACTAATAGCAAAAAAACGCCAAATCAAGCAAGGAGCAATGCAAGAACTACTCAAACCTAAAGAGGGTTGGGTGGAGAAGAGTATTTTTGAATTAGCCGAAAACAAGAAAGAATTCTTCGATGATGGCGATTGGATTGAATCAGAACATATTACAAATAGTGGTGTAAGACTAATTCAAACAGGTAATATTGGTATTGGCAAGTTTATTGAAAAAGAGGTTAAAAAGTATATATATGAAGATTCTTTTGAAAAATTAAAGTGCAAATCTTTGTTTGAGGGAGATTTATTAATTTGTCGGTTAGCAGAACCAGCAGGTAGGGCTTGTATTCTCCCTAATATTGGCGAGCAAAAAGTCGTAACATCCGTAGATGTCACTATATTTAGACCGAGGAAAGAATCAATAGACAGAATATTTCTATTAAATATATTCTCTACTCCAGAGTGGTTTCAACAGGTAACGGAAAAAGTGGGTGGAACTACACATAAAAGAATATCAAGAGGCTCTTTAGGGAAAATCAAAATTAAAGTGCCTTCATTTCAACAACAAACGCAAATCGCCGAAACGCTTTCAGATATGGATGCTGAGATAGCAGGTTTAGAACAAAAATTAGATAAATACCGCAAGCTAAAAGCAGGCATGATGCAAAATTTATTAACGGGTAAAATTAGATTGGTATAGAAAATTATAGGATTCAGTTATTACAAAATTTAAGAACAAGGGTTGCGGTAGTTTAGAATTTCAAGAAAATCTAAATTAAAAAAATCGTTAGTTTAGCTTTTGGTCTTAAAACTAAACTAAGGCAAACAATATTTTATCAATAGTTAAATCCATAAAACAATGAGCGACATCGGCAAACCTGAACGTATAACACAGAACCGTGTAGTTAAACTCTTTCAGAATGAGTTAGGCTATCGCTATCTTGGAGATTGGCATGACCGCAAGCATAACAGCAACATTGAGCCTGAAATCTTGACCAATTGGTTAGCCAAGCAAGGATATAACCAAAACCTAATAAGTAAGGCAATTTACGAATTTAGTAAAGTAGCCAACGACCAAAGCAAATCGCTCTACGAAACCAACAAAGCGGTATATTCGATGCTGCGTTATGGTGTAAATGTTCAACCTGAAATCGGACAAAACAAAGAAACCGTTTGGCTCATTGACTGGAAAAACCCACTCAATAATGATTTTGCCATTGCCGAAGAAGTAACAGTAGATAGTAAATACCACACCAAACGCCCAGATATTGTGCTGTATATCAACGGTATAGCTTTGGGAGTGTTAGAACTCAAGCGTAGTACGGTTAGTATTTCAGAGGGTATCCGTCAGAATCTCGACAATCAGCAACATATTTTTATCAAGCCATTTTTTGCCACAATACAGTATGTAATGGCAGGCAACAATATTGAGGGTATTGCCCACGGAGCTATCGAAGCCAAAGAGAAATATTTTTTGAAATGGAAAGAAATTGACGAAGAAAATAACCCAAGCGATACTTATTTGCTGGAACAAACAAAACCGATTAGAGAGAAAGCAGCAAAATATGATTATCCACTCGATAAAAACATCATCGAATTACTAAACAAAGAGCGTTTCATTGAGCAGCTCCGTGATTTCATAGTTTATGACCGAGGTATCAAAAAACTGAGCCGTCCCAATCAGTATTTTGGAGTAAAAGCTGCCCAAGATTTTATAAAACGCAAAGAAGGCGGTATCATTTGGCATACACAAGGCAGCGGCAAAAGCCTAACAATGGTTTGGCTTACGAAATGGATAAGGGGAAATGTAGAAAATGCTCGTGTACTAATCATAACCGACCGTGAAGAGCTGGACGAACAAATTGAGAAAGTTTATAACGGAGTTTCTGAAAAAATATACAGAACCCAAAGTGGTAAAGATTTGCTTTATCAGCTAAACGAAACAAAACCGTGGTTGATTTGCTCGTTGGTGCATAAATTCGGAGGGAAAGAAGAAGGCGATGTAGATGAATATGTAAACGATTTAAAGAATAATATCCCGACCGACTTTAAGGCCAAAGGCAATATTTTTGTTTTTGTAGATGAGTGCCACCGCACCCAGTCGGGCAAGCTGCACCAAGCCATGAAAAGCTTTTTGCCAAATGCTGTTTTTATTGGTTTTACGGGTACGCCATTACTCAAAGACGACCGCCAAACCAGTCTTGACATTTTTGGTAGATACATCCATACCTATAAATTTAATGAAGCAGTAGCCGATAAAGTAGTTTTAGACCTTCGATACGAAGCCCGAGACATTGAACAAAAGATAACATCATTTAACCGAATAGATGAATGGTTTGACCTAAAAACCCGTGGACTAACTGATTTTGCTAAAGCCGAACTCAAACAAAAGTGGGGAACACTAAAAAAAGTATTTAGCTCAAAATCACGCTTAGAAAAAATTGTGATTGATATAATGCTCGATATGGAGCGAAAAGAGCGTCTTCAGAATGGTAGGGGCAATGCAATTTTGGTTTCGGATAGTATTTATAACGCTTGCCGATATTATGAGCTTTTTCAGCAAGCTGGGTTACGTAATTGTGCCATTGTTACATCGTTTGTGCCAAATTACAACGATATAAAAAATGAGCAAACAGGCGAAGGCTACACCGAAAAGCTAAAACGGTATGAGATTTACAAAAAAATGCTGGCTGAGTATTTTAATGAAGATGCCGAAACAGCATTAAAAAAGGTAGAGCAGTTTGAAACAGAAGTAAAAGAAAAGTTTGTAGAAGAACCAGCCCAGATGAAGTTATTGATAGTGGTAAATAAGCTACTCACTGGCTTCGATGCACCATCGGCTACTTACTTATACATTGATAAAAAGCTAAAAGACCACGGTTTGTTTCAGGCAGTTTGTCGTGTGAACCGCTTAGATGGAGACGACAAAGATTATGGCTACATCATTGACTATATGGACTTGTTCGATAGCCTAAAAAATGCTTATAATGATTTTACATCTGGTGCATTTGATGCTTACCGAAAAGAGGATATTGAAGGACTTTTGCAGAACCGCTTAACCAAAGGAAAAGAACGCTTAGATGAAGCCTTAGAAGCTATCAAAGCCCTTTGTGAAGCAGTTGAACCTCCAAAAGATTCACTAGCTCACATTTATTATTTTTGTGGTGGTACAGAGAAGAAAACAGATGCACTAAAAGATACAGAGCCACGCAGAGTGACTTTATATAAGTTCACTATTGCACTTATCAGAGCGTATGCAAGCATAGCTGATGAACTGAAAGAAGCTGGCTACACAGAAAGAGAAATAGAGCAAATCAAGAACGACATTAAGCACTTTGAAAGCCTCAGAAAAGAAATTCAACTTGCCAGTGGCGACTACATTGACCTCAAGCAATATGAGCCAGCCATGCGTCATTTATTAGATAGTTATATTGGAGCAGAAGAAAGTAGAATGCTTGCTAATTTTGATGATTTGAGTTTGGTAGAGCTATTAGTGGAAAAAGGCAAAGATGCCTTAGAAAGTTTACCGCCAAGTATCAAAGGGAATAAAGAAGCAATGGCCGAAACCATTGAGAATAATCTTCGTAAGGTTATCATTGAAGAAAGCCCAACAAACCCGATGTATTATGAAAAAATGAGTGTACTTCTCGATGAGTTAATTAAGCTCCGAAAAGAACAAACCTTAGAATACGAGGCATACCTAAATGATATTATTTCTCTATCGGGCAAAGTCAAAAAGCCAAATAAAACGTCGTCATATCCAACTTCATTAGATACAAATACCAAAAGAGCTTTGTACGATAACATAGGTAAAAATGAAGATTTAGCAAACGACTTAGATAATAAAATCCTGACGACCAAAAAAGATGGATGGCGGGATAATCGAATAAAACTAAAAGAGGTAAAGTTTGCTATTGAAGGTGTTCTAAAACAATATGGCATTGTTGATGAAAGCGAAATACAACGTATATTTGACTTAGTTAAAAACCAAAGAGACTATTAATGGAGCAGATAATCATCAGTAATATTGCGATTGATGTTGTACGGAAAGATATAAAGAACATCCATCTGGCTGTTTACCCACCCACTGGTCGGGTACGCATTGCTGCACCTTTTAGAGTGAATGAAGATACTATTCGTTTGTTTGCCGTAACCAAATTAGGTTGGATAAAAAGACACCAACGTAAATTTGAAGCTCAAGAAAGACAAACCCCACGAGAATATAAAAATCGAGAAAGCCATTATTTTCAAGGCAGAAGATACTTATTAAACATCATTGAAGCTGATTCTACTCCAAAGGTTGTCCTGAGAAGCAAAACATATATCGACTTATATGTAAGACCCGAAAGCTCGACCGAAAAGTGTCACGAAATACTTAATGAATGGTACAGGCAGCAGCTAAAGCAACTAATCCCTGAGCTGATTCAGAAGTGGGAGAAGATTATGCAAGTGCAAGTAAACGAATGGCAAGTAAAGCAAATGAAAACCAAATGGGGTACTTGCAACATAGAAAAAAAACGTATCTGGCTAAATCTTGAGTTAGCCAAAAAGCCAATTCATTGCTTAGAATATATCATCGTGCATGAAATGGTGCATCTGCTCGAACGCCACCATAACGACAGATTTTTACACTATATAAACACTTATCTTCCCAACTGGAAGCAGCTAAAAATGGAACTTAATACACTGCCCGTTAGTCATGCTGATTGGGGGTTTTAAGTAGCCATTTTACAAATAAATTCAATCGTTTTTGAGAAAACCAACCTAATAATGGAAGACAACAAACTTATAAACTCTCTTAGTGAGGTTGTGAAGGACCATCAACAATTGGTAAAGCGTGCTTTAGGTATTTATAGTGTAAAAGTATCTGTGCTTATTAATTCTCAAACGAAAAACAATGAGGAAATACAACATCTACTTGATGGTTTACTTGATTTCTGTTTTAATGATGATTTCTTGTTATTATTCAAAAAAGTTTGTCGCTACTACTACCCTATCAATCTGCAAGTAACTGTAAATTATGTTTACAGTTACCGAGATTTATGGGATGAAAATTATCAATCAAAGGATGAAGATAATGATAAAAGTAATTTAAGAGACTCTTCTAAAAGTGAATACAAGTAAAATTGACTGCTAATACAATAAGTAGAATGAAAAAATACAAAGTTAGTTACATATACATATCTGAATTTTGTATTTCAGAAACTCGTTATAATTTAGACATACACAGACTTATCACCTATTTTATTTGTAACAAAAACCATTTTGCCACGTGGTTTTCCGACACCTCTGTCAAAATATTTCCAATCTGAATTAGGCGAAATACTCACACTTGACAAATTAAAGAACGCCTTTCGTCTGCATCGGTGATGCTGGACTTTGAGAGCATGAACATTTGTAACCGCAGTAGAACTGTGCAAACATTACAATCATAAACGACCATTCAAAGGTATTTATGGCTGGCTTCGTTATAAACCAATAGTTCGAAGAGTCCAACATGTAAATGGAGGCTAACAAAGATAGTATTCTTTATAAATGTGACAATCTGCAATTCTAAAGTCATAATAATAATTTCCTGAAAAATACAATCACAACATTATGACCATAAAATTACTAATTCCACTACCGTTCCAGACTTTATATTCAGAGCTGTCTGCTTTACTCTACATGATATTTTCAGTTCTGAGATGATGCTTCAAAAATCAATTCTTGAAGATAATGTTTGCCAATCAAACACATCCATCATTTTTCGCTGTGTAGCAACTTAGTATATCTTCAATTCACAAATGATACATCGTAGAATGTTTGCTTTTAATCTTTTTCTTTAGGGCTATCTTACAACCAATCCGTGTGATTCAATGAAAAAACACTAACCATGACTATCAATCAAGCTTTTATATCTATTGCAAAAAAAATTGAAAAAAAATCACTTTTAGTTCAATTACTACTCTCAACTTGTTTTGGGGTTGTTTTTGCACAGAATTACCCCGTTACTTGTACACCCATTGTCAAGCCGAGTTATTCGTTGAAATGGTCAGAGTTGAGTACCAGTACCGATATGTTCAAGGTGCATTTATTGCTCAAAGACCTCACTAAACATTCGGTGGATGTGTATCTAAAAATCCGTTTATCGGGTGTTGGGGTCGATATTCGTACCGTAGATGGTTTTATTCCAAATCAGACCTTCAAACTTATTCCGGGGCAGCCAGTCCTACTAACTGCAAGTGAGTTAGCCGAATATTTCAATATCTCCAACTTGGTCGTCGATGGCGTGGATATTAGTGCCTTGTATAATGGTGGAAGAATCCCTGAAGGCCTCTATACATGGACGGTTGAAGCCTACGAAATTGACAGAAATCGACAAGTATCGAATACGGGTATGGCCTTGATGAATGTATTCAAAAACTATCCGCCTATCATCAATA
>OFDC01001216.1_pt1 | contig 14300 bp, 10 predicted proteins | sample 1520941 | NCBI WGS metagenome assembly OFDC01 (sample SAMEA94258168, study PRJEB24077) | hot springs metagenome | biome: Aquatic biome; feature: Water | place: India | collected 2012-12-06 | depth 5 m | reverse complement strand
GGGCCGGCGTGACGCTCGGCATGGGCCAGACGCTCGCCCAGGTGAACGGCCTCGGCACCGTCTGGCTCAACGCCGCGGTGCCCGAGGCGCGGGCGGGCGAAGTCCGCATCGGCCAGGGCGCCAGCGCAACCCTGACCGGCTTTCCGGGCGAGAGCTTCGCCGGCCGGGTGATCGCGATCCTGCCGACGACGCAGGCCGACAGCCGGACGCTCACCGTCCGGATCGAGCTGCCCAACCGTGGCGGCCGGTTGCGGCCCGGCATGTTCGCGAGCGTGGCGCTCGGGGGCAATGCCCGATCCGCCCTGCTGGTGCCGAGCGAAGCGGTGATCCGCACCGGCAAGCGAACGCTCGTCATGCTCGCGGCTGGCGACGGGCGCTACCATCCCGCCGAGGTCCGGATCGGCCGCGATGCGGGCGACCAGACCGAAGTGCTCGCGGGCCTCGCCCCCGGCCAGAAGGTCGTTGCCTCCGGCCAGTTCCTGATCGATTCGGAAGCGAGCCTTTCGGGAATCGAGGCGCGGCCCATCGGCGGCGGTGCGCCGGCGAATGCCACCAAGCCCGCATCCAGGCCCGCGCTCTACGAAACCGTCGGAAGGATCGAGCGGATTGCTCCCGGTTCGGTGACGCTCAGCCACGAGCCGGTCCCCGCGCTCGGCTGGCCGGCGATGACGATGACCTTCGCGCTGCCCGATCCCGGCATCGTACGCGGCTTCAAGACCGGGGACCGCGTGCGCTTCGGCTTCGACCAGCCACCGGTGGGGCCGACCGTGCGGCGCATGACCAAGGTGGCGGGCCAGTGATCGCCCATCTCATCCGCTGGTCGGTGAGGAACCGCTTCTTCGTCGTGCTCGGCATGCTCGCGCTGGTCGGCGCGGGTCTGTGGGCGGTGCGCTCGACCCCGATCGACGCGCTGCCCGATCTTTCCGACGTGCAGGTCGTGATCCGCACTTCCTATCCGGGTCAGGCGCCGCAGATCGTCGAGAACCAGATCACCTATCCGCTCACCACCACCATGCTGTCGGTGCCCGGCGCCAAGACGGTGCGCGGCTATTCCTTCTTCGGCGATAGCTTCGTCTATGTGATCTTCGAGGACGGCACCGATCTCTACTGGGCGCGCAGCCGCGTGCTCGAATATCTCAACCAGGTCCAGGGTCGGTTGCCGGCCAGCGCCCGCAGCGCGCTCGGGCCGGACGCGACCGGCGTTGGCTGGGTCTATGAATATGCGCTGGTCGACCGCACCGGCCGGCACGATCTCTCGCAGCTTCGCGGGTTGCAGGACTGGTTCCTGCGCTACGAGCTGAAGACCGTGACCGGCGTCGCCGAAGTCGCCAGCATCGGCGGCATGGTCAAGCAGTACCAGGTGCTGCTCGATCCGGTGAAGCTCGCGGCCTACGGCGTAACCCACGCCCAGGCAGTGCAGGCGATCAGCCAAGCCAATCAGGAAGCCGGCGGCTCGGTGCTGGAAATGGCCGAGGCCGAATATATGGTCCGCGCCTCGGGCTATCTGAAAACGCTCGACGATTTTCGGGCAATCCCGCTCAAGACTGCGGCGGGCGGCGTGCCCGTCCGGCTCGGCGATGTCGCCACGATCCAGATCGGCCCCGAGATGCGGCGCGGCATCGCCGAACTGAACGGCGAAGGCGAGGTCGCCGGCGGCGTCGTTATTCTTCGGTCAGGCAAGAACGCCCGTGAGACCATCGCGGCGGTCAAGGACAAGCTCGCCGATCTCAGGAAAAGCCTGCCGCCGGGCGTCGAGGTGGTCACGGTCTATGACCGCTCGCAGCTGATCGATCGCGCGGTCGAGAACCTCACCCGCAAGCTGGTCGAGGAGTTCATCGTCGTCGCATTGGTCTGCGCCCTGTTCCTCTGGCACGTCCGCTCGGCGCTGGTCGCGATCCTGACCTTGCCGCTCGGTGTGCTGGCCGCGTTCGTCGTAATGCGGTTCCAGGGGGTGAACGCCAACATCATGTCGCTGGGCGGCATCGCCATCGCCATCGGCGCGATGGTGGATGCGGCGGTCGTCATGATCGAGAACGCCCACAAGAGGATCGAACGCTGGGAGCAGGATCACCCGGACAGACATCTCGATGGCGAGATGCGCTGGATCGTCGTCACCGAGGCGGCGGCCGAGGTCGGGCCGGCGCTGTTCTTCAGCCTGCTGATCATCACGCTGTCGTTCATTCCGGTCTTCACCCTGGAGGCGCAGGAAGGCCGGCTGTTCGCGCCGCTCGCCTTCACCAAGACCTATGCGATGGGCGCGGCCGCGATCCTGTCGGTGACCCTGGTGCCGATCCTGATGGGCTGGCTGATCCGGGGCCGCATTCCGGCCGAGCAGGCCAATCCGGTCAATCGCTGGCTCACCAATATCTACCGGCCCGCGATCGACTGGACGATGAAGCGGCCCAAGGCAGTGCTGCTGATCGCGGCTCTGGTGTTCGCCACCACGGCCTGGCCGCTCAGCCGGCTCGGCGGCGAGTTCATGGGGGCGTTTGCAGGAGGGGGCGGAATCCTACGCTAAGGATTTGGGCCAGCGATATTCCCCGGTTAGATTGATGTGTTCCCATCCCAACGGCGAGACGTGGGCGAGTAGATCAGGCGCGATATGGGTACCGCTGGCGGCCCGGGTATTGACGACCTCGCCGAGCTTCATGGTGTTCCAGAATATGATGATGGCGGCGAGCAGGTTCATTCCGGCGATGCGATAGTGCTGGCCTTCGCCGGATCGATCCCGGATTTCACCTCGGCGGTGGAAGCTGATGGCGCGCTTTAGGGCGTGGTGGGCCTCACCCTTGTTGAGGCCGATCTGAGCCTGGCGCTGGAGGCCGGCATCAAGAATCCAGTCGATCATGAACAGGGTTCGCTCGATGCGGCCCACCTCTCGCAATGCGAGGGCCAGCTCATTCTGGCGCGGGTAAGAGGCGAGCTTGCGAAGAATCTGGCTGGGGGCGACGATCCCCGCTGCGATCGTCGCCATGATGCGCAGGATGTCGGGCCAGTTGCGCTCGATGAGCGGTTCATTGATCTTACCTCCGACCAGCGCTCGCACATTGGCCGGCGTCGCGTTGGGCGTGAAGGCATAGAGTCTTTTCTGAGGGAGATCGCGGATACGGGGGGCGAACCTGTAGCCGAGCAAGGCGCAGGCGGCGAACACATGATCGGTGAAGCCGCCCGTGTCGGCAAAATGCTGGCGAACGCGGCGGCCCGCGTCATTCATGAGCAGCCCGTCCAGGATATAGGGAGCCTCGCTGACCGTTGCCGGGATCACCTGGGTTGCGAACGGCGCATATTGATCGGACACATGGCTGTATCCCTTGAGGCCCGGGACGTTGCCATATTTCGCGTTGATCAGATTCATCGCCTCGCCCTGCTCGGTAGCAAGGAAGAACTGCCCGTCGCTGGATGCCGATTGCCCTTGTCCCCAGAAGGCGGCCATGGGCAGGGCGGCGTGGGCCTCCACGATCATGGCGAGCGCCCGATCATAGGCGCTGCCTTCGACATGCCAGCGCGCGATCCGCAGCAATTCCCAGAAGCTGTGCGTGTTGGTCGCCGCCGCCATCTTGCGCAAACCGAGATTGACGCCTTCCGCCAGCAACACGTTCATCAGGCCGATCCGGTCGCTGCAGGGCGCGCCGGTGCGCAGATGCGTGAACGCCTCGGAAAATCCGGTTCGCTCATCGACTTCCAGCAACAGATCGGTGATCCTCGCGGGCGGGAGCTGTTGATAGAGATCGAGCACGAGATCCTCGGCCCCTTCGGGCGTGTCGGCCCTCAGCTTGTCGATGTGCAGCTTGCCGTTCTCGATGATGCCGCCTGGGATCGTGCCGGTTCGCGCCGCGCGGCCAAACTCCTTCAGCCGTGTATCCAGTCGAGCCCTGCGCTCGGCCAGCCATTCGCCGGGTCGCAGCGGCACGGCGAGCCGCGCGGTCTGCTCTATCGCCTGTGGCGGGACCAGAAGCTGCTTGAGGTCGCCATAGCGGCGCGATCCCGCCAACCATATGTCACCGGACCGGAAGGCGTCGCGGATGTGGAACAGCACCGCGATTTCCCAAAGCCGGTGGTCGCCGCTGGGCTCAGCGCGAAGATGACGATGCCATTTCGAGTTGGGACGTAGAAAATCCACCGGCGGATCGACCTTGATCCCGTTACGCAGCATCGCAACGGCCGCCAGAAGAGGCGTGGCGATCGGCGCCGCCTGCATGTCGAGCAGGCGCAGCATCCTGGGCGCGTAGAGGCGGAAACGGTGATAGCCGTCCAGCACACGGCTGAGCGGGTCGGCCGCGAGCACGTTGGTCAGCGCGGAGGCCGTGGCGACAAGGGTTCTGAACCGTTCCCAGCCAGGCCCGGTGGCGATTATCCCGTCCAGGGCCGTGCCATCGTCCTGCGCTCCAAGCAAAGCACCACCGATTTCGGCAAAGGACTTCAGCGTGTCCCGAACGGCCGCCTTTTCGTCGGCGATCCTGGTGTTGCAAAGGCGTTCGGAGGCCCGATAGAGACGGCCTACGATGCGATCGTGGGTCTCCACGATGACATCGGCCAGCGATGACCGCCATTCCAGGGTGCAGACAGCGAGGATCGCAAGCCGCCTGTCTTCGGGCAGATCACGCATGCCGTCGGCGTAATAGCGCTCGCCCTGCCGGCGAAGCCGGGTCACACGATGCGCCGGCACGCCGTCCAGCAAATCCGCCGGAAGATCGAACCTTTGAAGATATTCCAGTCGATCCATCAGCCGGTTAGCGGCTGCTGAATTTGCGCCAACCTCGAACTGTCGCAGCCATACGAAGCGCGTGACGCGACCATCCACCGTATCCTCCAACAGGTGAGCCAAATTCTCGCTCAGGGTTGGCGTGATGCGATGGGCGATAAGATCCTCGATCCGGCGCTCGGCCTCAACCAGCGCATCGGCGCAAAGGCGCTCGATCGTCGAGGAGCCGGGAAGGATCGTGCGGGTGCGGCGACACTCCGCAACGAAGCGACGGGCAAGATCCTCATTCGATGTCGCCGCCTCGGCTTCCCGAGCGATCCATTCGCGCAAATCCCGTGCGCCCCGCCCCGAAAAGGAGCGATAGCCGTAGATTCGGCGAAGGTCCGCCAGATGCTCGTGCCGGGTCTCCTCGCGCGCGGCATAGAGGAGTAGATCGTCGCTGGTCAGGCCGAGCTGGGCCGCGATGAAATCCGATACCTGCGCCGGGATCAACTCGCCAGGAGCGAGCACCCGGCCCGGGTAGCGCAGGACGCACAGTTGCAGCGCGAAGCCAAAACGATTGTGGGCGCGCCGGCGCTGGCGGATATGCCCGAGATCCTCATCGCTGAGGGTATAGTGCCGCAGCAGCTCACCTTGATCGACCGGCAAGTGAAGCAGCGCCTCGCGCTGTCGATCGGTCAGGGTCACGCGACGCGGCATACATGCTCCTTATTCTTTCCGAGCTACGGTTTGAGATAGCTTGATTGAGATGCTGGTTAAGATACACAATAGCCCAATCTTATGTGCTCATGTTCGTCACCGCCTCAAACCTTCGTTTGTGATCCATGCTGATCGGCTACGCCCGCGTGTCCAAAGCCGACGGCTCGCAGTCGCTCGACCTGCAGCACGATGCCCTTCGCGCTGCCGGTGTCGAGCCAGGCAATATCTATGATGATCGTGCATCCGGTAGCCGTGATGATCGCCCCGGTCTTGCCGCCTGCCTGAAATCGTTGCGCGACGGCGATGTCCTCATCGTTTGGAAGCTCGACCGGCTCGGCCGAACGCTCACCCACCTGGTCAGCACGGTGCAGAATCTGTCGGATCGCGGTATCGGTCTGCGGGTGCTCACCGGCAAGGGCGCGCAGATCGACACCACGACGCCATCGGGCCGGATGGTGTTCGGCATTTTTGCCACACTGGCGGAGTTTGAGCGGGATATGATCCGCGAGCGCACCATGGCTGGCCTGGCCGCTGCCCGCGCGCGGGGACGCAAGGGTGGCCGCAAGTTCGCCCTCTCCAAGGCCCAGGTGCGGCTCGCTCAGGCTGCTATGGCCCAACGCGACACGTCCGTTTCCGACCTCTGCAAGGAACTCGGGATCGAGCGCGTCACTCTCTACCGCTATGTCGGTCCCAACGGGGAACTCCGGGATTACGGTCAGCGCGTGCTTGCTGCCAAAACGCGATGATGATGACGGGAGCCCCGATCAAACTTACCCAAGCGGACGCCGCAGACGTTGCAGACCTGTACAACCGTTGCAGCGACTATTTCCTGTTGCAGGACGGGGCCGCGCCCACGCTGGACGATGCTCGCGAGCTTTTCTCCGATGTGCCGCCCGAAAAGAGCGCCCACAATCAAGCTGTCCTGGGATGGAAGGGGCCTGGCGGCCTATATGCAATCGCGGCCATCCTCCGCGATTATCCGCGTGATGGCACATGGTATCTCGGCTTCATGATCGTAGATGCCGCACAGCGTGGTCGTCGCGTCGGACGCTCAATTTACTCGACGGTCGAAAGCTGGGCCGCTGCGAGAGGTGCCACAGAGATTCGGTTGGCCGTGCTGGAAGCGAATGAAGCGGCAGAGCGATTTTGGCGTTCTCTCGGCTTCATTGAGTATCGGCGCGTTGGGCCAGACACCTTCAAAATGCGTAGCCATCGCCGGATAGAACTGAGCCGTCGCCTTTCTGGCGCGACCGTAGAAGGCAGCAACAAGTAAGATCTCGCGCCGGCTATCTGGGCGAGCTTGGCGTAGGATTCCGCCCCCTCCCGCAAACGCCCCCTTCCACGATCATCTCAACGCCCGCTTCGGCAAGGCCGAGGCGCCGATCATCCCGCCTGGACCCGACGGCAAGCCCTGGCGGATCACCACCCGCCAGTTCCGCCGCACCATCGCCTGGCACATCGCCAACCGCCCGTTCGGCACGATCGCCGGCATGATCCAGTACAAGCATGCCTCGGTCGCCGCGTTCGAAGGCTATGCCGGCACCAGCGCGTCGGGGTTCCGCGCCGAGGTCGAGGCGCAGCGCCGGCTCGGCCAGCTCGACGACCTGATGGACCATTTCGACGGGCGCCGGGGCGGCGCCACGCTGTCCGGCCCTGCCGGGCCGCGCATCACGCGGACCCTGGACGATACGGCCGCGCAGCTCGCGCCGTTGCCGGCGATGATCGCGGACCGGGCGCGGCTGCGCATCATGCTCGCCAGCCTCGCGCGCACCCTCCATGTCGGGCCGCTCGCCGACTGCTTCTTCGATCCCGCCACCGCGCTCTGCCTCAAGCGCGTGACGAGCCCCGATCCCAAGCAGCCGCTGACCACGCTGTGCGAACCGACCCGCTGCCCCAACGCCTGCATCGCCGAGCGCCACAGGCCGGCATGGGAGAAGGCTGCCTCCGACGCGAGGGCGCACTTATGCGAGCGCCGGCTTTCCGATCTCCAGCGGAGCGCGCTGGAGGCCGAGCTCGGCCGTTTGACCGCGGTGATCGCGGCCATCGATCCTACCGCGCCTTAGACCATCCCCGGCTTTTGGCGGGAGGCCTGCGCCGGTCGGCGGTCCCGCGCAACGGCTCTCGCCGTCCTCCGCTTCGCTGCGGCCCTTCGGGTGCGCGAGCCCGCCTGATGCCCGGCGCGGACGGGCCTCCGCCGCCGGGGATGGTCCCCGGCGCGAAGCGGAGGATCCGATCATGTCATCACCTCAACGCCAAGACGTCTACGCCCGCGTCACCGATGCGATCGTCGCCGCGATCGAAGCCGGCGCCGGCTCCTGGCGCATGCCCTGGCACCACACCGGTGCCGACGTCACCCGCCCGACCAACGTCGCCAGCGGCAAGCCCTACCGGGGCATCAACACCGTCTCGCTCTGGGCGGCCGCCTATGGCAGCGGCTATGCGAGCGGGGTTTGGGGCACCTACAAGCAGTGGCAGGCGCTCGGAGCGCAGGTCCGCAAGGGCGAGCAGGCCAGCCTCGGCGTCCTCTGGAAGGAGGTCCGCCGCCGCGACGAGGACGATCGCGACGACGATCATCCCCGGCTCTTCGCGCGCGCCTTCAGCCTGTTCAACGCCGACCAGGTCGACGGCTATGCTCCGGAACCCGGTCCGGTTCTGCCCGAGAGGGAGCGGCTCGCCGGCGCCGAGGCGTTCATCGCCGCGCTCGGCATCGACACGGTCTACGGCGCGAGCAGCGCCTACTACCATATCGGCGAGGATCGGATTCACATGCCGGACTTCGCCGCCTTCCACGATGCGCACGGCTTCTACGCCACCCACGTCCACGAGGTATGTAACATCGCAAGTGTCCTCATTTCGAGGACAGTCGATGGCCTTTGCGCGCTGCTGTTTCCCAACCATCGTACGGCCTGCTGTGCGATTTCAGGACGGGAGTCCTGATCATGCGTAGCAAAGAACGCACCGATATATACACGCGCGTCACCAACGAGATCGTTGCCGCCATCGAGGCAGGGGCGGGCTCGTGGACAATGCCGTGGCATCACGATGGATCAGCGACCTCGCGCCCCATCAACGCCGCCACCGGCAAGGCTTACCGGGGATCCAACATTCTCAGCTTGTGGATCGCGGCGCAGGCTGCAGGCTACAGTGCCGGACGCTGGGCCAGCTATCGTCAGTGGCAAGCGCTGGGAGCCCAGGTTCGCAAGGGCGAGCAGGCCACCACGATTGTCTTCTGGAAGGTCAACGATCGCGGCGAGGATGCCGATGACCGGGATTCCGAGCAGGAGGGGCGTGGCCGCGCTCGCATGTTTGCGCGGGGGTACAGCGTTTTCAACGAGGCGCAGGTCGAGGGTTATGCTCCACCAACCATCGATCTCCTGTCCGACGATGCGCGGATGCGGAACGCCGATATCTTTTGGGGCAACCTTGGCATTGAGTGCCGGCATGGCGGCAACGAGGCGTACTATATTCCTTCGGAAGATCGCGTGCAAATGCCACCCTTCGCACAGTTCAGGGAGCCTGCCGCTTATTATGGTACGCTTTTCCATGAAGGTCTGCATGCCACAGGAGCGGCGTCCCGCTGCGACCGTGATTTGTCCGGCAGGTTCGGATCGGACAGATATGCAGCGGAGGAGGCCATCGCAGATCTGGGAGCCGCCTTGGTCATGGCAGATCTCGGTATCGCGCACCATCCACGACCGGACCATGCGGCGTACATCGCGTCCTGGCTACGCGTGCTCAAGGCCGACGCTCGCGCGATTTTCACGCTGGCGAGCAAAGCGCAGGCGGCAGCTGACTGGATGCATACGCAGCAGCCCGAACAACTCAGCGTGGCTGCATGATGGCACCTGCGGTGGATGCCTCAGGCATTCGCCGCAGGAGCGCCGTGAGCCGATCCTCTGCGCTTCTGGCGCGGTGCAACAGCGTCAGGTTCTCGCTGGCGAGTTCGCGCCGCTCCTCGGCGTGACGCCGGGCATCGGCCCTGAGGTGCGTCAGCTCGGTCTCGAGCGTGGCGATGCGCGCTGCCAGGTCGCGTGCGGGCGTGCCTGGTCCTGCCGCAGCTTCGATCTCGTCGAGGATGTCCCGATGGCTCGTATAGAGCGGATTGCGACTGCGTCCCGCTTCGCGCGCGACCGAAGTCGGCGTGATCTTCACCACGCGTCCCGCATGGTCGGCGTGGCGCCCTTCGCCGCGCACCAGCCTCGCCAGCGCCGCCCGGTAGCTCCTTGCCGCGGATTGCCAGCGCTGCCCCTGATCATCCTTGCCCATCGTCATCTCCGATTTGCGTGAGCACCCGCTCGCATTGTCCGATCGCCTCATTGAGCACGGCCGCCGTCATCGGATTGGCCTCCGGCAACAGCGCAGCATTGCGTCTCCGGCGATCCCGCCAGTAGGCTCCGTGCTTCGCTTCGATCACCATGTTGGCGCATGAGAGGCAGACCGCCGGCGCTCGTCCGGCCTCATTCGGTTGCAGTTCGCCGCCGCAGCGGGAGGTCTCCTGCTGGAACACGCACCAGCCATAGTCGCAGGCATGGATGCGAAGATCCGTCTCCTTGAGGATGAACGCAACATAGTCTCGGCGTACCTGTTCGCCCGCGCGGCCGCGGAACCGGGCGTTTCCGGCGACGATACGTTCGCCCATCTTGCCGCCGAGCCGTTTCGCGGCGAGCAGGCGGTCGAGGGCGGCTGCGGTTTCGGCGCGGGCTTCGTGGTCGATGAGGCCATGCAGGTCGAAGTCGTTGCCGACGTAGCCCCGCGCGGTCATGGCAACGGAAGCATGCTTGAAGTGCTCGGCCAGGCCCAGAAGCTGGGTACGGTCGCGCCTGGCAATAAACCGGGCAAAGGTCTTGCGGAACTGGTGCGTGCTGAACCTCCAGGGTTTCCCATCAAGATCGGGGATGCCGACATGCCGCGCAAAGTCATTGATGCGCCAGGCGATATGCATGTGCGTCACCGGCACGATTTGGCCATACTGCGTGTTCTTCACCAGGAACAGATCGTCGCGGCCCGAGGCTTCGCGCAGCGGCGCGCTCAGCTGTTCGAGCAGCTCCACCGCGCGCACGACCGGTGCCGGGGCAACCCAGCGCTCCCTACGGCCATCGAGATCGTCGACAGTCTTGAACAGCCGGGACACGACATATGCCTGATTAACGCCGGTTCCGCCGATCGGGTGATGCTCGATTGCCCCTGTTTTCATTGACAGGATTTCGCTGGACCGCATCCCGACGAAGCCCGCGATCAAGATATAGCACGCCTCGACGAGGTGGACGGCGGCGTGCCGAACTGCATAGGCGCCATCGAGCCGCTCGCCCGATGGTCCGGCCAGCGATGCGAGCCTCAGCGCCGCTCTAACATGATCAGATGCCTGGCGCTTGCCGCGCCGCAGACCCTGCGCTCGCGCTTCGCGGCGGATCGCTTCGGCTGCGACGATCGTATCGCCATGCTCCTCGACCCACCGCAGGGCTTCGCTCAGGATTGCAACGGCCACGTCTTCGGGGATGAACGGTATGACGCCCTTGGTCGCCCTGGTGTGGCCGGCGGCCTCATAGGTCGTTTCCAGCGGCAGCGGATCGACCAGTGGCGCATCGTTCAGCTTTTCTCGCTGACGATAAAGGTCTTTGATCACGAGCAGATAGTTCGTGATTGTGGCAGTTGAGATATTGCCTTTGCCTCCGCCGGCGCGTGCAGGACGACAGCGCAACCATTTGCAGAGTTGTTCGACCGAAGCTGGATCGATCCCGACAAAGCGCGAGTGTCCTTCGCATGCCATCCATTCCAGCAGCGCGCGCAGCAACATTGCTTTGTGATGGATCGACGCCGGAGACGAGCGTTTGCGCCCTGATGGAGGATGATAGTGCATCGACCAGAGGAAGTGCTTGGCGGCGCGGACAAGCTGAACATGATCACTGTTCCCGATGCGCGTGTGCTCCGGCATGGCGAACGACCAACTGAACCGCTTCTGATCCGCGCGGCGACCCGCAGTGCGGATATCGAGCCGCCATTCATCGTCGCCGAACCGGCTCCACGGGGAAAGCCGCGCATCCTCCCAGGATGGCGACGACTGCGTGAGTGGGTGGGGGTGCTGGTTCATTCGACTGGCGGCAGCTGTGGCAGTAACATCTTTGCAACTGCTTCGAGCATCGCCTCGCAGAACCGGGGCAGGATATCGCGCTCGAGGATTTCCAGCTTGGGTGCATAAAGCAGCCGCCAGCGTTCGGGAGCCATGGCGGCACGCCCATCTGTAAGTGCGGCCCGCGTCGCCAGCAGGCGAACCAGCACGTCCTCGTTGAGCGGGATCACGGCATTGGGGCAGGTGAAGCATCCGAGCCAGGCCGTACACAGCTCGCCCTTGCGCTGTCCCTCGGCAACGCCGGCAAGGGGATCGCTACAGATAAATCCGGCTGCGGTCGCGTGGCGCAGATCGGGAAGCACCTCCATCCCGGGCGGGGATTCGGCATCGCCCCGGACCATTTCCACAAACCGGGCTTGCAACCTGCCGATTGCCAGCGCTTGCGCCTTTCGGACGCGGGGCCGGTCCACATAGCGCTGTGTCGTGTCTGGAGTAGCATGGTTGGCCAGCACCTGCGTCTTCAGGATGTCATGCCCGAGCCGCTCGTGCGCTAGTGTGAGCCCCGATGCGCGCAGCGCCGCCAGCGTCAGTTTGAGCGGCTTGCCATCGTCGCCCAGCAGGCCATGGCGCTCCACAAACCGCCGGGTAAGTTTCGTGGCCAGATAGCCGGGGATCACACCGACTCTGCGAGACCCGTGTATTCTCCCGGTGAGGAAGAGATAATTCTGGTCGCGGCGTGGCGTATGCGGCACCAGCCTTTCGGTCATAGCCAGAACCTGATCGATCAGCACGGGCACCGAGGAGCCTTTGTCGCGCAGGAAGCTGCGGCGCTGTTCGCGTCCGGCGCGCCCCTTGCGCCAACTGACGAGAACCCGGCCTTCGAGCAGCAGATGCTCGCTCAGGCAGTCGCGCCGCATCAGCCTGAGGGCCTCGGCATTTGCAAAGGTTTGCGCGCCGATGGCGATCATATAGGCAACGATCGTATCCGGCAGCGCAAACAGCCGCCCCGCGATTTCGCCCATGCCACCGTGGCGGATCATGGCGAAGTGGAGATGCCAGAGGCCCGCGCCCTTTCTCAACATGTCGCCGACTTTGGGTGGCACGCCGCCGAACCGACCGTCGATCACCGCGAGCATGACCCCGATATCGTCGAGATCGAGCTTGGCGAGGTCGGGTTCGGAGACAATGGCCTTGCGATCGACCCGAGCCAGCGCAGCGCGGCCTTCCTCGAACAGTGCCCAGGCTGTTTCGATGTCCCGATGGGCCGCCGTGAGCACGCGTTCCATTTCATCGCGGCTCAGTGCCTCACGCTGGCGCGCTTCCGCATTCTTGCGGGGGAACGGATTGAACGGGATTTCGAGTTCGGGGTGAACCAGGTCGGGCCGGTTGCGCTTGAGCCAGGCCATGTGCTGCTTGATGATCGACCAGACAGTATACCGTGACCCCTTGCTCCAGGGCCTCGTGCCGAGCCAAACGATAAACGCATTGAGAATGCCGCTATCGACGTCGCGCGTGGCTAAGATGGCGGAATCGTATTCGGCAAGGAACGCAAACCAGAACTTCAAAGTACGGAACGCTGAGCCTCTGTTGGCCGGTTGTTTGGCAGCATAGTGATGCCGGAACGCGAGCGCCCACTCGGCAGCCATGGTCGGCCGATCGAAGATCGAGAAGTCGAACGCGCATTCGAGCTGGCCGTCGGCAGCTACGACATTGACCAGCAATGCGCCCGGATTGCCGATCAGCGGCTTCGGCGATGGCTCGACCCGGTAGTCCTTTTGCCCACGCGGCATTACAGCAGCGCCGCATAGAGATCGTCGACCGAAGCCTCGATTGCCGAGAGGTCGGTTTCGACAACGCGCAGGTATACCGCGGTGGTTGCCAGATCGGCGTGGCCGAGCAACACTTGCAACGCGAGCAAGGGATTGAGTTCGGGATTGGCCCGGGCTTCGCGTTGCAGGAACCGCAGCATGGCGGCGGCGAAGGTATGTCGCAGCGCATGGAACGTCGCCGTCACACCCGCTGCCTCGGCGGCAGCCGTGAACATCGCGCCAACCCTGCGCGGTTTCATGGGCTGCCCCCGACAAGTCAGGAACAGAGCCTCGGGATCGCGATCTGCCCGTTTTGTCGCCGCACGACGGACGAGGACCGCCCGCTCTTCCCGCACATAGGCACGGGTTCGATCAACCAAAGGGACCGGAGGATATATTATTCGCGACCGTCCACCCTTGGTTTCGTCGATCTGCACCGGCACCATCGGTTCACTGCCGGCCCCTTTCAGATGACGCACGGTCAGGCCCGCCACTTCCATCCGACGGATTCCCGTAGTCACTGCCCATTCAACGATCAGCCTGTCGCGTGCCGACATTGCGGCCATGATGCGCCGAATCGCTTCCGGCGCGAGCGGGCGCGGCAACATCGGCATATGCCGCACGGTAAGCTCGTTGGCCAGGATTCGACCGCCGGTGGCATCGACATGGGCCAGGAACGCCTGCGGGCGACTGCGCGATAACGCGATTTCCTGGCTTACGAACGGGACCTGCTTCATCAGTCCGGTCGCCACGCTCCAGCGGTAGAAACGCCCTATGGTCCTGAGCCGCCCGTTGATTGTACTGCGTGCCAGCGGTCTGCCGCTGTCGCCACCGGGCCGGAGCATCTGATCGCGATAGGCGGCCAGTTCGCCAGGACCGACCTCGTCCCAGGCCCAGCCATTGGCCTCTAGCGTCTGCCACCAGTCGTAGAGAGCTTCAGCGTAGGTTCGCCAGGTCTGCGGGCTGCGGGTCCTGCCGCGCACCAAAGCAACGTGCATCAGCCATGCGCAGGCCGGTTCGACGA
>OFDC01001215.1_pt1 | contig 14313 bp, 15 predicted proteins | sample 1520941 | NCBI WGS metagenome assembly OFDC01 (sample SAMEA94258168, study PRJEB24077) | hot springs metagenome | biome: Aquatic biome; feature: Water | place: India | collected 2012-12-06 | depth 5 m | reverse complement strand
TGGGCAACCTCGTGGAATACGGGCCGACCGACCAGATCTTCACCAACCCGAAGGATCCCAGGACCGAATCCTACATCACCGGCCGCATCGGGTAAGGAGCGACACAGATGAACACCGCACATATCCTGACGGCCTTCGACCGTGACCTAGAGGCGGCACAGGCGCTGGTCATGCGGATGGGGGGGCTGGTCGAATCCGCCCTTCTGGACGCGGCCGAGGCGTTGGACACGCGGGACGACGACCTTGCCGCGCGGGTACGGGCGGGGGATGCGGCGATCGACGGGCTGGAAGACCAGATCAACTCGCGCTGCGCGCTGCTTCTGGCGCTGCGCGGACCGACGGCGAGCGACCTGCGGACGGTGCTGACGGTGATGAAGATCGCCGCCGCGCTGGAACGCGCGGGGGACTATGCCAAGAACATGGCCAAGCGGACGGCGGTCCTGTCGCAGATGACGCCGGTGGCCGGGGCCTCGGGGTCGATCCGCAGGCTGGCCAAGGCCGTGGTGCAGATGCTGACCGACGCGCTGGACGCCTATATCCGCCGCGACCTGAAACTGGCCGAGGATGTGCGCACCCGCGACCGCGACATCGACCAGATGTACAATTCGATCTTCCGTGAGCTTCTGACCCACATGATGGAGGACCCGCGCAACATCGGGCCCTGCATGCATCTGCATTTCATCGCCAAGAACATCGAACGGGTCGGCGATCATGCGACCTCGGTGGCCGAACAGGTGATCTACCTGGTGACCGGCAGCCTGCCCGAGGACGAGCGGCCGAAGGTCGACAGCACGGGAACGGGGGCCTGAGATGGCGCGGAACGGACAGCCAAGGGTGCTACTGGTCGAGGATGAACCGGCACAGCGGACGGTGCTGGCCTACAACCTGGAAGCCGAGGGCTTTGCGGTGACGCAGGCCGACAACGGCGAGGATGCGATGGTGCTGGTCGACGAAGAGGACCCGGACATCATCATCCTGGACTGGATGATGCCGAAGGTCAGCGGGATCGAGGTCTGTCGGCGGCTGAAGATGCGGCCCGAGACGCGGGGCATCCCGATCATCATGCTCTCGGCCCGGGCCGAGGAGGTGGACCGGATCCGGGGGCTGGAAACCGGGGCCGACGACTATGTGGTGAAGCCCTATTCGGTGCTGGAGCTGATGGCGCGGGCGCGGGCGCAACTGCGGCGGGTCCGGCCCTCGACCGCCGGGGTCGTGCTGGAGCACGAGGATATCCGGCTGGATCCGGAAAGCCACCGGGTCTACCGGGGCGAAAAGGTGCTGAAGCTGGGGCCGACCGAGTTCAAGCTTTTGGTCACGCTGATGGAGCGCCCCGGTCGGGTGTTTTCCCGCGAGCAGCTGCTGGACCTGGTCTGGGGACGGGACATCTATGTCGACACCCGGACGGTGGACGTGCATGTGGGCCGACTGCGGAAGAGCCTGATGCTGCACGGCGGGGCCGACCCGGTGCGGACGGTGCGCGGCGCGGGGTATGCTTTGGGGTAAGTGTCCACGGTGGACATTTCCGGAAAACCGATGTGGACCAGGCGTTTACGCGTGGGCGTTAGGGGTCTGTTAAGCATACGGCGGGGCTTCGAGTTTTCGCAGAAAACTCGTGACTTTACGAATTTTCTGCGAAAATTCGCGGGTTAGACGGTTGGCAGCAGCCGGTCCAGCGTTGACAGGACCTGATCGACGTTTGCGGCGCTGAACGGCAAGGGCGGTCGGATCTTCAGGCTGTCGCCCCGTGGCCCGGTGGAACTGATCAGGATGCGGTGCTCGCGCAGTGCGTTGACGAGGCGCGCGGTTCGGGCCGGGTCGGGTTGGCCGTCGGTCAGGATCGTCTGGCCGATGAACAGGCCTGCCGCGCGGGTTTCTCCAAGCGTTTCATGGCGTTGAGCGAGGGTCTTCAGGCCTTGCGTGAAGGCATGGCCCACGGTGTCCGCGTTCTGTTGCAGGGCTTCGTCGCGGATCACGTCGAGGACGGCGAGGCCTACGGCGGCGGCCACGGCGTTGCCGCCGAAGGTGTTGAAGTAGCGGGCCTGCTGGCCGAATTCGGCGATGGTGTCCGGCTTCAGGACCAGGCCCGCGAGCGGGTAGCCGTTGCCCATGGGTTTGCCGAGACTGACCATGTCCGGGATCACCCCGTGGCGCTGGAAGCCCCAGACGTGACTGCCGGTGCGACCGAAGCCGGGCTGGACTTCGTCGGCGAGGAAGAGGCCTCCCTTTGCGCGGATGGCGGCGGCTGCTGGAGCGAGGAAACCTGCGGGATCGGGGTAGACGCCGTCCGAGGAGAAGATCGTGTCGGTGATCAGGAGGGCGGGTTTGATGCCTTGCGCCTGCATCCGGTCGCAGGCGGCGGTGACGGCGGCGGCGAAGCCTTCGGCGATGCCGCCCGGGTAGTTTGGGGCTGACGGCGCAGGGATCGGGAAGACCGTGGGGCCGGGGGCCACGGCGGGGCCGATGGACATCGACATCTCTGCCGTGGCGAGGGTGACGCCATGGTAGGCGTTGTCGGTGACGATGACGCCGGTGCCGCCGGTGGCCGCGCGGGCGATGCGCAGCGCGAGGTCGTTCGCCTCGGATCCCGTGCAGGTGAACATCACGTGAGAGAGGTCGGGCGGGAAGAGGGCGAGAAGGCGCTCGGCATAAGTGAGGATGCCGTCGTGCAGGTAGCGGGTGTGGGTGGCGAGGGTGGCGGCCTGTCGGGAGAGGGCCTCGACGACGCGGGGGTGGCAATGGCCGACGGAGGCGACGTTGTTGTAGCAGTCGAGATACGCGGTGCCGTCGGGGGCGTAGAGGAGGACGCCTTCGCCGCGCACCAGGTGGACCGGGGTTTCGTAGAAGAGGCGGTAGGCGGGGCCGAGGGCCTTGGCGCGGCGGTGGGCCAGCGCCTCGTCTGCGGGCGAGAGGTGCCCGGCGCCGGGGGTGTAGGCGTTCAGCATGGTGGTCTGGCGGGTCATGTGGGGGTTCCGCAGGCGATGAGGAGGTGCGTGGCGAGGGTCATGGGATCGGTCAGCGCGTCGAGGCCGGCGCGGGAGGTCGGGGCGTTGCGCAGGATGTAGGGGGCGTTTTCCGGGTAACGGGCGGCACGCCAGGCGGAGATGGTGAGGGTGGTCACGAGGCGGGCGGTGATGAGATCGGGGAGGAGGTGGAGTTCTTGCGCCGTCAGGGGGTTCGTCTGGTGGTAGGCCGTGGTGAGCGGGGTCAGGAGGGTCGTCGGGTCCGTGGGGTCGATCAGGTAGGAGGCGGCGACGGCGAGGTCGCAGATGCGGTGGCTGAGGGTCATGTCGCCGAAGTCGAGGATGCCGGTGAGGTGGCTGGGCTCGGCGGGGTCGGCGAGGAGGTTATGCGGGTTGAAGTCGCCGTGGATGACCTGTCGGGGGAGTTGGGCGAGGGCGGGGGCGATGTGGGTGGTGAAGCGGGCGAGGAAGGTGGTGATCCTCGGTTGCAGGTCGTCCGGCAGAGCATCGGTCAGGGGGCCGAGGTCGGGGGTGTTGCGGATGTCCCAGAGGAGGTGGTGGTCGGATGCCGGGTGGTGGAAGTGGGCGAGGGTGGCGTCGAGTTCGCCCAGGGCGCGGCCGATGGAGGCGGAGAGGGCGGGAGTGCGGGGGAGATGGGCGAGCGGGGTGCCGGGGAGCCAGGTGAGGAGCCTTAGCGCGCCGTCCTTGGTGGGGAGGATGGGGTCGCCGTCGCGGGCGGGGATGACGCGGGGGGTGGGGAGGTTGGGGGCCTCACGCGCGGTGTGGAGGAGGGCCTGGGTCTGGAAGTCGGTCAGCGCGGCTGGCTCGGCCGGGTTGGCGAGTTTCAGGGTGTAGCTGGCGGTGCCGGTGTCGAGGCGGTGGTTCTGGTCCCGCTCGGAGGTCAGCGGGTGAAGGGGGCCGGTCAGGCCCCAGTGGCAGGCGACCAGCGCGGCGAGGACCTGTGGCGGCACTTCCGGCGGGGGGAGGGAGAGGAGGCTTCCGGCGGGGTCAGTCATTTGATCAGCAGGATAGAGATTGTCGTGCAGGGGGCCAGCGGAATATGCGTTGACATGGTTGAGTGATTTAGTAAGGATATGCCGGCAAGCCTAGCCAGCCCTGTCGGGGCGCGCCCGGTGTCAGTCAACTTGGCGGAGAAGATGCATGTCCCGACACGATGCGGCCCAAGCGGCCGGTTTCCTGGATCTGATGAGCGAGGCACTGGCGGGGCTGTTCCCCGGCCCGGTTCTGGAAGCGCTGATCGCGCGGCTGGAGGTGCGGCGATGAACGCGCATGTGGAGACCTGGCTGACCACGGATGCGACGCCGGTGCATGACGCTCGGGTGCTGACCGAGGGCGGGTCGCTGGCACGGATCGTGCTGGACGGGCAGGTGTACAGCTTGCGGATCACGCGGGCGGGGAAGCTGATCCTGACGAAATAGGGCGCGGCGGTCGGGTCGGGGACAAAATCCTTCGAAGGATTTTGCAAATCTTTTGGAAAAGATTTGGCGCCCTCAGCCGCCCGTGCTCAGCCGCCCGTGTGGCTCATGTGACGGGTCATTTGCCCGGCGACCTTCTGGCGGCTGTAGTCGAAGTCGTGGCCCTTGGGCTTGCGGGCGATGGCGGCGCGGATGGCTTGTTCGAGCTGCGCGTCGTCCGGGCTGGCGCGCAACGGGGCGCGGAGGTCGGCCATGTCTTCCTGGCCGAGGCACATGTAGAGCTCTCCGGTGCAGGTGAGCCGCACGCGGTTGCAGCTTTCGCAGAAATTGTGGGTGAGCGGGGTGATGAAGCCGACCTTCTGGCCGGTTTCTTCCACGCGCACGTAACGGGCCGGGCCGCCGGTGCGTTCGGTCAGGTCGGTGAGGGTGAAGCGGTCAGCGAGGCGCACGCGGAGGTCCTTCAGCGGCCAGTACTGGTCGAGGCGGAGGGGGGACATGTCCTCGCCCATCGGCATGACCTCGATGAGGGTGAGGTCGTGGCCTTCGGCGGCGCACCAGGCGAGGAGGGGGAAGAGTTCGTCCTCGTTGAAGCCTTTGAGGGCGACGGCGTTGATCTTGATCCTCAGTCCGGCGGCCTTGGCGGCGGCGATGCCGTCGAGGACCTGGGGCAGGCGGCCCCAGCGGGTGATGTCCTGGAACTTCTTCGGGTCGAGCGTGTCGAGGGAGACGTTGATCCGGCGGATGCCGAGGTCGGCGAGGGCTTGGGCGAATTTTGACAGCTGGCTGCCGTTGGTGGTGAGCGTCAGTTCCTTGAGGGCGCCGGTAGCGAGGTGGCGCGACATCGCTTCGAAGAAGGTGAGGATGCCCTTGCGGACCAGGGGCTCGCCGCCGGTGATGCGGAGTTTCTGCACGCCGAGGCGGACGAAGGTGGAGCAGAGGCGGTCAAGCTCCTCAAGGCTGAGGAGGTCGGCCTTGGGCAGGAAGGTCATGTGTTCCGACATGCAATAGGTGCAGCGGAAGTCGCAGCGGTCGGTGACCGAGACGCGCAGGTAGCTGATGGCGCGGGCGAAAGGGTCGATCAGGGGCTGCATGGGGCAAAGGTAGGCCTGCGCGGCGGGGCGCACAAGTGCGAGAGCGACGATTGCGGGGGCAAGGGCGGCGGGATAGGCTGGCGTCATGCGACAGTTTGTGCTTCTTCCCGCTCTCGCCCTGGCCCTGACGGGCTGCGCCTTGTTCCAGAAGACGGCGGAGGGGCCGGTGTCGATTACCGGCCCGGCCGAGCCTGGACCTGCGACCGAGTTCGCCCCTGCGGTATCGACAAGCGTGCTGGGGACGACGCGGGCCGCAAGCGCGGAGGCGCTGGACAAGACCACCGCCGCGGAGAGGGCGGCAGCCCTGGCGGCACCGGCCGCAGGGGCGGAGCGCGAGCTGGGCCGTGTCGTCGTCGCGCTGGGTCCACCGGCAGAGCAGGGGATCTGGCTGTCCTCGGCCCTTGTGAAGGAGAAGGCGCAGGGGCGGATCGTGACGGCGGCGGGCAAGTCGCTGGCGGTGGAACTGCGGCCGGGGACGGGCGGAGCGCTGTTGTCGCTGGCGGCGTTCCAGGCCTTGGGGCTTGGCCTGACGGAGCTGCCGGAGCTGACGGTCTACGGGCCCTAGACGTTCTCGCGGGCGGTTCACGCGGTTATTGAACTGAGCGCTTGCGCGCGAGGCTTTTGTCTCGTCGTCGGCCTGCGCCTCCTCCTCGGTTGATGGGGGTTTTACCCCCATACCCCCAGAGTATTTGGCCATGGGCAAGACGATTGCATCTCAGGCTGGCTGGGGCGCAAGCGCTTGTTCGACCGTGCCGGTGACCTGCCAGTCCGGATCGATGAGGAGAAGGTCGGCCGTGTCGCGCTGTTCGGGCGTTGCAAGGTCGGGGCGGTTCAGGAGGCGGGCGGGGGCGGCGGTGGCCATGTCGAGGGCGGCATCGGGGGCCGTGCCGACCACGGTGATGAGGCGGCGGAGGCCTTCGGCCATGGTTACATGCGCGCCCGCAAGCGAGCCTTCGGCGTTCACCAGGCGACCATCCTTCAGCCAGATGTCCTGGCCGTAGAGGCGGAAGTGGTCGGAGCCGCCGACGGTGCACATCGCGTCGGAGACGAGGAACATCCGGCCGGGCTGGGGCCGTGCGCGGATGGCGAGTCCGACCATTTCATCCGCCACATGGATGCCGTCGCAGATGATGCCCGCGTAAGCGCTGGAATTGATGCAGGCGCCGGTCACGCCGGGCGTGCGGTTCAGCATCGGCGACATGGCGTTGAAGAGATGGGTGAACGAGGTGGCGCCGGCGTCGAGGAGAGCGCGGGTTTCCTCGGCCGTGGCGTCGGAGTGGCCGATGGAGACGACGGCTCCGGTCGCGGTGATCTGGCGAACCTGGGCCGGGGTCACGCTTTCGGGGGCGACGGTGATCTTGACGAAGATCCCGGCGGCGCGGAGCCGCTGGATGTGGGTCAGCGTGGTTGCGTCGAAGGGGCGGATGTATGCGGCCGCGTGGGTGCCGCGACGGGGGATCGAGAGGTGCGGGCCTTCGATGTGGAGGCCGAGGAGGCTGCGGTCGGGGTCAGGCTCGGCGAAGGCGGCGAGGGTGGCCTCGACGGCGCGGGCAAGGACCTCGGGCGCGTCGGTGATGACGGTGGGCAGGATGCCCACGGTGCCGAAGCGGCGATGGGCGGCGGCCATTCGGTGTAGGGCTGCGGGCGACTGGTCATTGTTCAGAAGCGCATCGCCACCGCCATTGACCTGCAGGTCGAGGAAGCCGGGGGTGAGAATGCCTTTCAGGCGGCGGGTGGGGGCGTCCTTCGGGGGCTTTCCGATCTGACAGCTGCGGCTGCCCGCGACGGCGAGGGCCGCGCCGGGCCGCAAGCGGGCGCCGTCGTAGATCGCGTCGGGGATCAGCCAGAGATCGGGTTCAGCGGTCATGACCTTGGTCCCGTGAAGAAATAGGGGCGAAGCGCGGTTTGCACCCGGGCCAAGGCCAGCGCGCGGGGCAGGGGATAGTGGCTGGCGCGCGCGCTGGCAATCTCGCCTTCGCGGAAATGCGCAAGGAGGAGCGGGTCGGGGAGGCGTTTGTCGGCAAGGTCGGAGAGAAGGCGCTGGACGGCTGCCCGCGCCTTTGGCTCGGGCCAGTAATAGCGGATGCGGTCGGCGAGGCCGAAGTGGCGCTGGAGACGCTGGTCGGGGCCGTGGATATGGGCCTGCCAGTAGGCGGGGTTTGCCAGCATCACCTCCTCCATCACGTCGAGGAGGGAGGGGCTGGTGGACCAGCCGTTCTGGGCGCGGATGGTGTCGAGGGCGTAAAGCGCCTCGCGCCAGGCGAAGGTCAGGGCGGGGCCGACTTTCTGGAAGGCGAAGCCGAGTTGGGCGAGGCGGGGGTAGGCTTCGGGGTTCTGGTAGTCGGTGGAATGGGCTTCCAGGCAGATCGCGGGCCAGTCGGCGAGGGCGTCAAGGAGGTGGGGGTCGCGGGTGAGGGGGAGGTGGTGGACCTCCATCGGCGAGAACTCGACGCCCGGTTGGACGACAAGGCCGCCGATCAGGTCGAGGGGGATCCTGGCGGCCGTGAAGGCGTCGCGGTGGGCGTCGAGGGTTGCCCTGGCGGAGCCGGGAGTCGTCGGTGGGATGTCGCCGTGGTCGTCGGTCCGCGCGCCGCCGGGGGGCGGGACTTCGGTGCCGATGACGAAGAGGAGGTCTTTCGGCTTGGGCGCGTGTTTGAGGGCGGTGGCGGCGAGGGCGGCGGAGCGGGTGGCGGTGATGGCGTCGGGGAGTTGGGCAGGTTCGCCCGCACAGCCTTCGGAGCAGTCGAGATGGATCTTGGTGAAACCCGCTGCGGCGTAGTCGGCGACCATGCGGTGGGCCTTCTGCATGGCGTCTTCGGCGGGGAATTTGCGCCAGGCCTGGGGGCCGAGATGGTCGCCACCGAACAGGATGCGTTCATGTGATACATGAGCTTTGTCGGCTATGTCCTTAACGAAAATGATGAAGTCGGCGGGTTTGAAGCCGGTGTAGCCGCCGTCCTGGTTGACCTGGTTCGAGGTGGCCTCGACCACGATGGGCTGGTTGAGGGTTTCGGCCAGAGTGAGGGAGGCTTCAAGGGTATCGGGGTGGGCGGTGCAGACGGAGGGGAGCGCGATGCGATCCCCGGCGCGGTTGCGGGCGATGATCTGGCGGAGGTCAGGCATTTCGCGCCCCCGGGTTGGCCTCGTTCAGGGCGTGGAGGGCGGCGCCCCTTGCCCCGCTGGCATCGCCGCCTTCCGCCAGACGGATCGCGGGGACCGGGAACCCCCCCAGAGCGGCTTTGGTGAGGTGGCGCGTCAGGTCGCCGGTCAGGCCTGGGGCGCGGGAGAGACCGCCGCCGATCACGATCACCTCGGGGTCGATGGTGAGGCAGAGGGTGACGAGGAAGTCCGTGGCGAGGTCGAGCCAGATTGCCCAGGCCTTGGCGAAGTCGGGGGTGGTAGCGCGGTCGGCGACGATGGTTTCCGGGGAGTGGGCCTGTCCGGTGAAATGAGCGGCGATGCGGGTGAGGCCGGGGGCGGAGAGGTAGGTCTCGACGCAAGCGAGGCGGCCGCAACCGCAGGTGAGGATAGGCAGGTTGTGGGCGACCATGGGGGGCGCGGCGAGGGGGAAGTGGCCGAATTCGCCGCCAGTTTGTGCGGGCGAGGGGAGGAGTTTGCCGCCCGTCACGACGCCTCCGGCGACACCGGTGCCGAGGATGAGGCCGACGGCGGGGTTGGCTCCCTTTGCCGCGCCGAGCATGGCCTCGGAGAGCGTGAGGGCGCGGCAGTCGTTGATCCACGCGATGGGGCGGCCTGCGGCGGTGGCGATGTCGCTGGGGAAAGGTTTGCCGGTGGCGGAGAGGTTGGAGGTGAGGGCGCGGCCGGTGGCGGGGTGGATCAGGCCTGCGGCGGAGATGCCGATGGGCAGGCCGGGGGCGTGGGCGTCGCACCAGTGGATGGCATCGGCCATGGCGGTGACGAGGGCGGGGTAGTCCCTGGGGGTGGGCCAGCGGTGGCGGGTTTGGAGCGCCCAGTCGTCACCGAAGACCTGCGCCTCGATCTTGGTGCCGCCGAGGTCGATGCCAGACGCGATCGGGGCGGCGATCATGGGGTCACCGGGTGGAGTTTCACGCCCGAGACGACGCGGGTGAGGGTGCCCCGGCCGGCGAAGGGGTCGTCGACGTTGAGGCCGAGCGCGTCGGACCATTGGACGGCGAGGAGCTGGGCGAGGGCGACGTAGAGGGGGGCGGACCAGAGGTCGGTGAAGGGTTGGGGGATGGCGGGGGCGGTGATGCGGCTGTGCGGGTATTGGCTGCGAAGCTCGGCCAGGAGGTCGTCGTCATAGGCGCGGGTGTGGGGGTCGGCGGAGCGGAAGAGCCAGAGGTCGGTTTCGCCCAGGGTGAAGCTTTTCGGGCCGTGGCGGAAGCCGAGGGTGCTATCCCAGAGGGCGGGGATCTGGCCTGCGGCAAGCTCCATGACCTTGAGCGCGGCCTCGCGGGCGGCGAAGGCGAGGGGGCCGGAGCCGAGGAAGACGGCTCGGTCGGGGCGGCGGGCGGTGCGGGCGGCCTCGGTGAAGGTGGGGAGGAGGGTTTGCAAGGTGTCGGCGAGAGTGGCCAGGCGCTGGGCGGTTTCGTCAGCCGGGAGAGTGCTGTCGAACAGGGCGGCGGCGGTGAGGAGCATGGTGGAGAAGCTGGAGGTCATCGCAAAGCCCTGGTCGTGGGTGGCTTCGGGCAGGGTGATGACGCGGGCCTTGCGGTCCTGGCCGAGGGCGGACTGGGCGTTGCAGGTGATGTGGAGGCGAGGCCAGTGCGGGGCGAGGACGTCCAGGACGTCGAGGAGGCCGATGGATTCGGTGGAGTTGCCAGAGCGGCCGAAGCTGAGGATGAGTTTGGGGGAACCGCGCAGGTAGGTGTGGGGGCGGGCGACGATGTCGGTGGTGGGGGTGGCGCGGAGGCGGGGGCCGGGTTGGCCTTCGAGGCCTGCGGCGAGGATGTCGCCGATGTAGGCGGAAGTCCCTGCGCCGCAGAACCAGACTTCGTCTGCGCCGGTCTGGGCGATCCATTGGCGGAGGTGGGCTACAGGGAGTTGCGCGCCCCAGGCAGCCCAGATCGCGGGCTGGGCGAGGATTTCGCGGTAGGTGGCGTGGGCAGTGAGGTCGGTCATTTGGGTGCTTCTTGGATTGGCGGCGTGCCCCCCACCCCCGGCCCCTCCCCAATCCTTACGAAAAGGCTGGGGGGAGGGGAGGCGCTTGGGGCGGGCGTTGGTCCTGGCGCGGAAATGTCACGCTTGCGGTTTGCGGCGGGAAGGAAGTTGAGCGCCTGCGGCGCGCGCCTTTTGTCTCGCCTCTGGCCTGCGGCCAACCGGCTCGGGCGGTTGCCTTTGGCGGGGATATTTGGCGAAGGGAAAGGCTGGGTTCGGGTCATCTGGTCTGGGTGACCTTGGCGAGCGTTGTGGGGCGGTCGGGGTCGTGGCCGAGGGCGAGGGCGGTTTGCAGGGCCAGCGGATAGGTAAGGATCAGGAGGGCAGCGGCGGCGGCGGCGGGGGTGAGGTCGCGCGCACCCACGTCGGAGGGGCGGAGGCGGAAGGTGGTGCCTCCCGCAGCCGTGAAGCGGGCCTCGGCGGTGTCGAGGCTGGGTTGGACGTCAGGCTGTTCGGTGTCGAGGATGAGGATCAGGAGGGGGTTTGTCACCAGTTGCAGGGGGCCGTGCAGGACTTCGGACGACGAATAGGCCTCGGCGTGCAGCGCGCAGCATTCCTTGAGTTTCAGGGCCAGTTCCTGAGCCGCGCCGAAGCCGGTGTCGCGGCCAATGACGTAGACATGGGAGGCGCGGAGGAGGGCGGCGAGGAGGGATTTCTGCTGCGGGAGGGCTTTGCCTTGGAGGGCGGCGATGGTTGCGGCAGAGGCCCTGGCGCGGGGGGCGTAAGCGGGAGCGAGGGTGGAGAGGAGGGCCAAGCCAGCGGCGATGGCTCCGACGACGGATTTGGTGGCGGGGACGGCCTGTTCGGGGCCTGCACTGATTTTCAGGGTGGCGTGGGCTTTGGCCTCCACCGGGCTGCCGGGGGCGTTGGTCAGGGCGAGGACGGTGGCCCCGGCTTCTTTAGCGCCTTCGGTGGAGCGGACGAGGTCGGGAGAGGCGCCGGACTGGCTGACGACGAGGACGGCGCTGTCGGTCAGGCGGACGCCCTGGCCGAGGGAGAAGATCGAGGGAGGGAGGGAGGTGACGGGGAGGCGGGTTTCCCGCATGAGTTCGTAGGAAAGGATGTTGGCGGCGGCGTCGGAGGAGCCGCGGGCGACGGTGTAGATCGCGCGGAGGTTCTGGAGGCTCGGCAGGGTGACGGGTTGCGCGACGGCGGTGGCGAAGACCTGGGGGGCCTCCGCGATTTCGCGGGCCATGTGCTGGCCTGCGTTTGCGGGGAGGTCGGTCATTTCATGGCGTCCGTGGTAGCCCCCCACCCCCGGCCCCTCCCCACGGTGGGGGAGGGGAGGCCCCTGGGGTGGCGAGTGCGATTGTCCTGACGCGGCACGCGGGCTGAGGGTGCGGAGCCTCCGGCGGGGATATTTGGGGACAGATGAAAGGGTGCGTAAGTCATTGGCGGAGGACGTGTTTGTCGAGCGCGGCCCAGGTCTCGGTGAGGTCGACGACCTGGCCGGTGGTGCGGGCCTGGTCGAGGGCGATGGCGGCGATGCCGGCCTCCATCGCGTCGAGGATGGAGACGGGGAGGCTGCCCGTCTGCCCACGCAGGTAGGCGGTGATGTCGCGGCACATGAGCTGGTCGGCGCCGTAGTGGGCGCCTTTCATTGCGGTGCCCTGGGTGTAGTCGCGGTCGGCCAGGCGGCGGCCGTCGCGGGCGGTGACTTTCAGGAAGCCGCGCACGAAGTCGCCCTCGGCCATGCCGTGGGTGCCGATGACGCAGAAGCGGCGGTGCTCGTCAGGGACGTTGAGGTTGGTGTGGAAGGCGAGGCTGGCCCCCGTCTCGTACTGCAGGATCGCGGTCTGGTAGTCGATGATGTCGCCGTCGGAGTTGAACGGGTCATCGGTGGATTCCCAGACGGATTTCTTGACGTGGAAGATCTCGGCCTCGGCATTTGACTTGGGCGCATTGGCGGGGACGAAGCTTTTGCGGCCGCCGAAGCTGGCGACCCTTTGGGGGCGCGAGCCGGTGACCATGTTGTAGATGTCGAGGTCGTGGCAGCATTTTTCCAGCATGAAGCCGCCGGCAAGGCCGGTCTTCCGCCGCCAGTCGCGCATGAAGAAGGCGCCGTGGTAGGGGCCGATGTGTTCGTTGGCCTCAAGTGAGGTGATGTCGCCGAGCCAGCCTTGCGCCATGGCGGCGCGGAGGTCGACCATGTGCTGCGAATAGCGCAGGACGAGGCCGACCATGGCGCGGCTGACGCCACCGTGTTTCGCCAGCAGGCGGGCGAGTTCGAGGGTTTCCTCGATCGAGACGACGACGGGCTTTTCGGTGAAGACCTGGACTCCGGCCTCCAGGCCTGCGCGGATCTGGTCGAGGTGGAAGACGTTCGGGGAGAAGACGCAGTAGAGGTCGGGCCTAGCGTCCGACAGCATCGCCTCGACCGACGGATAGCGCGGGGTGTCCTCGCCGATCATCTCCAAGTGCGTGGGCTGGGGGTCGTAGTAGCCCACCACTTCGGCTTCGGGCATTTCCTCGCGAAGCGTGGTCAAGACGTGACCGGCCCGCAGGCCGATGCCTGAGGTGACGATGCGCATCGGTAGTCTCCTTCGGTCTTAGGCGGCGAGCGCGGGGGCCTGCCGCCGCCGCATCACGCGGCCTTGGGTGTCGAAAACATGGGCGTCGGCGGGGGCGAAGGTCAGGCCGACCTCTTCGCCCTCGTGGACGGTGGTGTCGCCGGGCAGCGCGGCGCAGAGCTTCAACCCGTCGGCCATCTGGCCATAGGCGATGGCGGTGCCGCCGAGGCGTTCGAGGACGCGCAGACGCATGGCAAGGCCTTGGCCGAGCTTGAGGTTTTCCGGGCGGACGCCGACGTCGACGGTGTCGCCCGGCTTGGCGGTGGCTTCGACCGGCAGGGTCATCCGGGTGCCGCCGTGGAATTCGACCGTCAGGCCATCCGCGCCCGCGCCGGTGACGGTGGCGGGGAGGAGGTTCATGTTGGGCTGGCCGATGAAGGTGGCGACGAAGCGGGTGGCGGGGTGGTGGTAAAGCTCCATCGGCGTGCCGAATTGTTCGATGCGGCCCTTGTTCAGGACGACGATGCGGTGGGCCATGGTCATCGCCTCGACCTGGTCGTGGGTGACGTAGACCATGGTGGCGTCGAGGTCGCGTTGGAGGGCGGAAAGTTCGACGCGCATCTCGCCGCGCAGCGCGGCGTCGAGGTTGGAGAGGGGTTCGTCGAAGAGGAAGACCTTGGGGTTGCGGACGATACTGCGCCCGATGGCGACGCGCTGGCGTTGGCCTCCCGACAGTTGGCCGGGCTTGAGGTCCAACTTCTCGGTCAGTTGCAGGATTTCGGCGGCGCGGCCGACCTTCTGCTTGACCTCGGCCTCGGGGAGGCGGGCGACGCGGAGGGGGAAGGCGATGTTCTCGAAGACGGAAAGGTGGGGGTAAAGCGCGTAGCTTTGGAAGACCATCGAGATGCCACGGTCGACCGGGGCGGCGGCGGAAACATCGGTGCCGTCGATCCGGATGTGGCCGGAGGTTGCGGCCTCGAGCCCCGCGATGATGCGGAGGAGGGTGGACTTGCCGCAGCCGGAGGGGCCGACGAAGACCACGAACTCCTTGTCGCGGATGGCAAGGTCGATGCCATGCAGCACCTGGGCGGTGCCGAAGTTCTTCGTGATGCCTTGAAGGTCAAGCGTGGCCATGTGGGGCAGTCCTTTGCAGAGAGGTGGGGGCGCGGGTGGCCGC
>OFDC01001214.1_pt1 | contig 14317 bp, 13 predicted proteins | sample 1520941 | NCBI WGS metagenome assembly OFDC01 (sample SAMEA94258168, study PRJEB24077) | hot springs metagenome | biome: Aquatic biome; feature: Water | place: India | collected 2012-12-06 | depth 5 m | reverse complement strand
GCAGGCAGCGGCTCGTCGATCGCGAACAGCCGCGCCACCACCCGCTCGACATTCGCATCGACCACCACCGCGCGCCGCCCGAACGCAATCGCGGCCACGGCAGCCGCTGTGTATTCCCCCAAACCCGGCAATTCGCGCAAGCCCGCTTCGGTATCGGGAAAACGCCCGCCCCTTGCCGCCACGGCCCGCGCACAGGCCAGGAGATTGCGCGCGCGGGCATAGTAGCCCAGCCCCGCCCACGCCGCCATCACGTCGCCGTCATCTTCTGCCGCAAGATCGGCCACCGTCGGCCAGAGTTGGGTGAACTTCGAAAAGTACGGCCCCACCGCCGCCACCGTCGTCTGCTGCAGCATGACCTCGGACAGCCACACCTTGTAGGGGTCCTGCCGCTCCTCACCCGGCAAACGTCGCCATGGCAGGCGGCGCGCGTTGGCATCGTACCACGCAAGCAGCAACGGGGCGATTGCCTCCGGATCGAATGACTTTGCGGCTTCCTCTCTGGCTTGCATCGCACACCTATGGCATGGCGCGAAGCGATATGGAAAGCACCCCTTCGGACGCGCCGAAACGCAAGAGCACCCGGTCGACGAAGACCGAGGCGGGCAAGCTCTATGAGCGTCCGCGCGGCGGCGAAGCGCGCCAGATCGCCGATCTCATGCCCGCCATCGGCCGCACCGCCTTCCGCCGCTTCGGCTTCGTGCAATCGAGCGTGGTCACCCGCTGGCCCGAGATCGTGGGCGAGCGTCACGCCCGCCACTGCATGCCCGAATCGATCCGCTTTCCCCCGGGCGAGAAGTCCGAAGGCATCCTGCAACTGGTCGTCAGCCCGGCGCACGCTCCGCTGATCCAGCACGTCACGCCCGAGATCATTGACCGCGTGAACCGCTTTTTTGGCTACAATGCCGTGGCAAAGGTGAAGATACGGCAAGGCGCCGTTCAGGCGCCAAAGCCCAAGGAAGCGCCGCGCGCAGCGCCTCCCTCGCTGAAGCCGATACCGATGGAACTGGGGGATTCGCTGCGCGATATCGGCGATCCCGAACTGCGTACGGTGCTGGAGTCGCTGGCGCGCAGTCTGGATAGTGCAACCGGGGGGAAGAAGATCGGATGATCAAGAAGTTCATCGCAACGGCACTCGCCGCCACCGCACTCGTCGCAACGGGGGCATCGGGCCAGGCAGCCAGGAAGCCTGCACCGCGGCCCGCAGGCGGCCTCAACTGGGCCGTCACCGGCTCCGTCACGCCCGAGGGCCATCACGTCCTCGGCAACCCAGCCGCCAAGCTGCGCCTGATCGAGTTCGTCAGCTACACCTGCCCGCACTGCTCGCATTTCGAGACCGAGTCCGAAGGCCAGCTCAAGATCGGCATGATCGCTCCGGGCAAGGGCGCAGTCGAAGTGCGCAATTTCGTGCGCGATCCAGTGGACATGACCGTGGCGCTGATCACCAATTGCGTGCCCGCCAACCGCTTCTTCCAGCTGCACACCGCGTTCATGCGCCTGCAACCGCAGTGGATCGGCCCGCTTGCCAACTCGACTGAGGCCCAGCGCCAGCGCTGGACCACCGGCACTTTCGCCAGCCGCACCCGCGCCATCGCCAGCGACTTCAAGTTCTATGACTTCATGGCGGCCCGTGGCATGGACCGGCAGGCCATGGACCGCTGCCTGTCGAACGAGGCACTGGCCAACAAGCTTGCCCAGCGCACCAACGATGCTGCCGAGAAGCTCGGCGTCACCGGCACGCCCAGCTTCATGATCGACGGCATCCTGCTTGCCGGCACGCACGACTGGGACTCACTTCGCCCTCAGATCCTCGCGCGGCTGAACTGATCCACAATCCCGGAACCACGCCCCTTCAAACCCCGGCAACAATCCGCTAGCGTCCTTCCAAACCGCCAGAAAACGGGAATATCCACACGATGAAACTCGCCCGCGCGCTTCTGCTTGCCACCCTTCCCCTGACGCTCGGCCTTGCCGCCTGTGACAAGAAGGACGCCGCTGCCGGGGGCGAAGTTGCCAGCGCAGAGCCGATTGCCAAGGTGCCGGCTCCTGCAGGCCAGTCGTGGACCGAAACCTTCTCCGTCACGCCTGAGGGTGGTTACCTGATGGGCAATCCCGACGCGCCGATCAAGCTCGTCGAATTCGGCGCGCTGTCGTGCTCGCACTGCGCGGAGTTCTCGGAAAAGGGCTTCCCCAAGCTGCGTGACGACTACATCGCGTCGGGCCGCGTCTCCTATGAACTGCGCCTGTTCCTGCTGAACGCGCTCGACATGCCGGCCGTGCTGCTGGCAACCTGCGGCGCGCCCGAAGCGGTCATTCCGCTTTCCGAACAGTTCTGGGCCTGGCAGCCGAACATGTTCACCAACCTGCAGAAGGACGAAGCCGCCTTCCAGCAGATCCAGAACCTTCCCGCCGACAAGCGCTTTGCCGGCATTGCCCAACTCGGCGGCATGAGCGAATTCTTCGCCTCGCGCGGCATTGCCGCTGCGCAGGGCTCTTCTTGCCTGGCTGACAGCGCCAAGGCCACCAAGCTTGCCACCACCAATGAACAGTGGAGCAAGGAGTTCGACATCACCGGCACGCCGACCTTCTTCCTCAACGGCAGCAAGACCGGCGTTGCCAGCTGGCAGGAACTCGAACCCCTGCTGCAGAAGGCTGGCGCCCGCTAAGGGGCCAGGACGGGTCGGGGGGCCTGATCGGTGCAATTCAAGCGCTTGAAACTCTCCGGTTTCAAGAGCTTCGTCGAACCTGCCGAACTGCGCATCGAACCCGGCCTAACTGGCGTTGTCGGCCCCAACGGCTGCGGCAAATCGAACCTTCTCGAAGCCATCCGCTGGGTGATGGGCGAAAGCTCGCCCAAGTCCATGCGCGGCGGCGGCATGGAAGACGTGATCTTTGCCGGGACAGCCACGCGCCCGGCCCGCGCCTTTGCCGAAGTCCTGCTTACCGCCGAGACCGATCCTGATGGCCCGTTCGGCGCAGAACTCGAAGTCATCCGCCGGATCGAGCGCGGCGCCGGCAGTGCCTATCGCGTCAACGGCAAAGACGTCCGCGCCAAGGACGTCGCGCTTGTCTTTGCTGACGCCGCCACAGGAGCCCACAGCCCGGCGCTGGTCAGCCAGGGCCGCATCGCTGCGGTGATCGCGGCCAAACCCGCCGAACGTCGCATGATGCTTGAAGAAGCGGCGGGCATCGCCGGGCTTCACGTCCGTCGCCGCGATGCAGAGCAGAAATTGCGCGCGACCGAGGCTAATCTGGCGCGGCTTGAAGACATGCTGGCGGGCCTCGAAAGCCAGATCGGTACGCTCCGACGGCAGGCCCGCGCGGCCGAGCGTTATCGCGCCGTCAGCGAGAAGATCCGCCTTGCCGAGGCCCGGCTCGTCTTCGCCCGCTGGCGCGATGCCGCCGCTGCCGCCGATGCCGCGCGCAAGCAAGCCATCGCTGCCGAGGACGCGGTGAAGCAGGCTACCGATCTCGCGCAAGCTGCGCAGAAAGCCCAGCACAAGGCCGCCGCCGCCTTGGCCGAGGCGCGCGACGAACTGTTCGACCGGCGACAGGACGCCGCGGCCCACGGCCAGCGCATGGCTTCGCTCACCGCCCAGCTCGAAGCCGCCGAGCAGCGGGTCAAGGACATCGAACGCCAGCTGACCCGCATCGAGGAGGACCGCGCCAGCGCCGATCGGCTGACCGAGGATGCCGCCACCGCGATGGCGAAGCTGGAGCAGGATCTTGCCGCAGCCGAGGGTTCGCTTGCGGCAGATAGCGAACGCCGCCCGACGCTTGCCGCAGCGGTCGACGATGCCGATCGCGCTGCCCGCGCCGCCGAAGTCGCCCTCGCCCAGCGTGTGGCTGAACAAGCCGGTATTGATGCCGAATGGCGCGTGGCCGAAGCGGCAGTTTCTGCGGCACGACAAAGACTTGGACGCCTTGATGCCGATGCTGCGCGGCTGACCCAGCAGGCCGATGCCCTTGCCCGCGAGGCCGATCCCGCCGCGCAAATCGCCGAGGCGGAAGCAAAGCGCGCCACTGCCGCCGAGGCCATCGCCACTGCGGAAGAACGCCGCGCAGACCTTACCGCCCAGCGCGAGGACTTGTCCGCCCGTCGTGACGCTGCCAGCAATGCCCTGGCGCAAACCCGCGCCGATCTTGCTGGAATTGAGCGGGAGGCAGACGCACTCACACGCGACAAGGCCGCACGGGAAAAAGCACGCTCTGCCAAGGGCTTGGGACAGTCCGCCATCGCCGGAACCCGCGCGGCGCCGGGCTATGAGCGCGCTTTGGCCGCAGTGCTCGGGCGGGATGCCTCGGCTCCGGTAGGCGCCGCCCCGCCAACCGCGGAGGGTCGTTTCTGGACCGGCGCGCAAGTGCCTGAACTGCTTGTGGATTCGCTGGCCCATCATGTCCCGCAGTGCCCGCCTGAACTGTCAGCGCGCCTCGCCCTGGTTCGCGTGGTCGACGCTGACGAGGGTCAGGCGCTTGCCCCCGGCCAATGGCTGGTGACAAAGGCCGGGCACTTGCGCCGCTGGGACGGTTTCATCGCGCGGGGCGAAGGTGCCGCCGAAGCCGCTGCGCTTGAGGCCGAGAACCGGCTTGCTGAACTGCAGGCGCTTCTGCCCGAGCGACGTCAAGCAGTCTCGACTGCCGAAGCCGCGCAGGAGGAGGTTCGCGCCGCGCTTTCCGAAGTGCAGGGCGAACTTTCGCAAGTGGAGCGCGCGCTCTCTGCCGCCGCCGATGCCGAGCGCATGGCGCTGCGGGCCTTGGATGCCGCAGAAGCGGCGCGGGCGCGGCTCGAACAGCGCAAGGCGGAACTGTCGCGGGCGCAGGAAGAGCTTTCGGATCAACGTCTTGCAGCTCAAGCGGAAGTCACGGCGGCCGAGGACAAGCGCAGCACCCTGCCCGATCCGGCGGCAGGCCGGGCGGCGCTGGAGGCGGCGCGGGCGCGCAACGATGCGGCGCGCGTCACCCTGCAATCCGCCACCGCCGCATCGGCTGCGCTTGAACAGCAGATCGCGGCGGGCAAGGAGCGGCTGGCGGGTCTCAAGGGCGATATCCGCGCCTGGCAGGCCCGCGCGGGCGATGCTGCCAAGCGCTTGGCCGAGATGACCGGGCGGCGCGAGGAGCTGGAGACCGAGCGCGCGATCTCTGCCGCCAAGCCGGCGGGGCTGATTTCCGAGATCGAACAGGGCGAGGGAATCCGCACGCGGCTGACTCTCCAACTCTCCGAGGCAGAGCGGCAACTCTCCGAGGCAGAAGGCCAACTCTCGCAGACAGAGGCCACACTCGCGGCCGCAAACGAGACACTCGCCACTGCCCGCGAGGCTCGTGCCGGAGCGTCCGCTCGCGCCGAGAACGAAGATGCCCGTCGACAGGAGATGGCGGCCATTTCGGGCGAGCGCTTCCAGTGCCCTCCCCCCCTTCTGCCCGAGCGGTTCGCATTCGCATCAGCAGAGATTGCCGCTGCGACCGAGGAGTCGGCGGCGATGGACCGTCTGGCGGCGGAGCGGGAGCGGATCGGGCCGGTGAATCTGGTGGCGGCGGACGAGTTGAAGGACGCCGAGGAAAAGCATGGTACCTCGGTGGCCGAGCAGGCGGAACTAACCGAGGCTGTTCATAGACTTAGAGGCTCCATCGGCAGCCTCAACCGCGAAGGGCGCGAGCGTTTGCGCGCGGCATTCGAGGCGGTCGACGGCCATTTCCGCCGCCTTTTCAGCCGCTTGTTCGGCGGTGGCGAGGCGCATCTGGCACTGGTGGACAGCGACGATCCGCTTGAAGCCGGCCTCGAAATCTTCGCCCAGCCACCCGGCAAACGCCTGCAATCGTTGACTCTTCTGTCCGGCGGCGAACAAGCGCTGACGGCGGTCGCCCTCATCTTCGCGTTGTTTCTCACGAACCCCGCCCCGATCTGCGTACTTGACGAAGTGGACGCGCCGCTTGACGATGCCAACATCGAGCGGTTCTGCGACCTGCTCGATGCAATGGTGGCCGAAACTCGCACCCGCTACCTGATCGTCACCCACAATGCCGTGACGATGAGCCGCATGCATCGCCTGTTCGGCGTGACGATGGTGGAACGCGGCGTCTCGCGCCTTGTCAGCGTGGACCTGGGCGGGGCCGTGGAACTGCTTGAAAACGCAAGCTAATCCAGCACGTACCGCGGGCCGGAACCGCCAGCCGCAGCGCGATCGTCCTTGTTGTAGAGTTGGCAGCGTTCGAGGCTGAGGCAGCCGCAGCCGATGCATTCGTCGAGCTTGTTGCGGGTGCGGGTGAGCAGCTGGATACGGCTGTCGATTTCCTTGCGCAGCGAACGGCTTATGCGTTGCCAATCAAGCACGTTGGGGGTGCGTCCCTGCGGCAGGGCGGCAAGCTCGCGCTCGATTTCGGCGAGCCCCAAGCCCAGCTTCTGGGCGATCTGCACGAAGCTCAACCGGCGGATATCGGAGCGCAGGAAACGGCGCTGGTTTCCGCCCGTGCGGATCGAGGTGACCAGCCCGCGATCCTCGTAGTAGCGGATCGCGCTGACCGCGAGGCCCGTGCGGCGCGCGAGCGTGCCGATCGGGATCAGATCGTTGCGGGTAATGGCCAAGGTTCTGCGACTCCACGCTTTCCGCTTGACCTCAAGTTAGCTTGAGGTTGCAGATTCACAAGCATCGATTCGACGAAAGCTCCCGAAAGGACCCCGACGATGCCCTTTGCCCGCCTTGAACACGTCAACATCTCCGTCAGCGATGCCGAGCGCTCGGCCGCCTTCTTCACCAAGCTTTGCGGGTGGCACGAACGCTGGCGCGGCCCGGCAATCGACGATGGCTTCTCGATCCATTTGGGCACCGAGGACCAGTACATCGTGTTCTACACCCCGCCCGGTGGAGTCTCGACGCGATTCTCCAAAGGCATGCCGCTGCAGCACGTGGGCATTGAAGTGGATGACCTTGCCGCAGCCGAGCAGATCGTGATTGCAGCAGGGCTCGAACCGTTCAATCATGCGGACTATGAGCCGGGCCGGCGGTTCTATTTCTACGACTGGGACGGGATCGAGTTCGAAGTGGTCAGCTATGGCGGTTGAACCGCTCTCTCCTGCGCAGCTTGCGGCCTACCTGGCGCGGATCGGCTTGTCGGCGCCGGTGGCGACCGACCTGGCGACACTCGACGCGATCGTTCGGGCGCATGTTCAGGCGATTCCGTTCGAGAACATCGACGTGCAGCTTGGCCGCAGGCTGACGACCGATCCGGATGCGGCCTTTGCCAAGCTGGTCGAAGGGCGGCGCGGGGGCTGGTGCTACGAGCACAACGGCGTGCTGGGCGCGGCATTGGCGGCGATCGGCTTCGACGTGATGCGGATGAGCGCGGGTGTAATGCGGCAGCTGCGGGGGGACGAATCAATTGGTTCGCACTTGTGCCTGCTGGTGCAGTGCGATGGCCCGAAGCTGGTCGATGCCGGGTTCGGAAGCTGGCTTGGCGCGCCCGTGCCGCTTGAACAGGGACAGTGGCGGCATGATCCGCTGCCAGTGTCGCTCGGCCGCACCGATGACGCGATGTGGCGGGTCTCTGTCAGCCTTGGCACGGCGGCGATGTCGTATGATTTCGTCGCCCAACCTGCGGATGAGGATCAGCTTTCGGCCCTATGCCATTGGCAGGCCACTGATCCTGCATCCGTGTTCGTGCAGAACCTGACCGTGCAGAGGCGGCTTGCAGGCAATTACCTGATGCTCAGGGGCAAGGTGCTGACGGTTGTGGGGGCGCATGGCGAAGAGCGGCGTGAACTGGGTTCCGCCGGGGAACTGGTCAGCACTTTGCGCGAGCTTTTCCTGATCGACGTGCCCGAAGCGGCTGACCTGTGGCCCGCGATCGAGGCGCGACACGAGCGGTTGTTCGGCGCTCAGGCCGCACCGACGACGTAAGCCGCCGCAGCCATCAGCAAGCCGGCAAAGCGATTCGAACGGAACTTGACCAGCGGGTCCGCACCGTCTTCCTTGAGGGTGGCGACCTGCCACAGGAGGTGAAGGGCAACCGGCGCCAGCGCAAGCAGTGCCAGCGGATCGGCGCGAACCTGCCAGATGGCAGCAGCCCAGCACAGCAAGGCCAGCGCATAGAGCGCCCCGACGCCTGCACGAACGTGGCGCCCGAACGACAGCGCGGAGGAACCGATGCCGACCATGGCATCGTCCTCGCGATCCTGCAGGGCGTAGATCGTGTCATAGGCCATGCACCACGCCCAGCACCCGGCGTAGAGCGCAGCCAGAGGGGCAAGGCGTTCAAAGCCGGTGGCCTCGACCCAGCCGACTGGTGCGCCCCACGTAAAGACGAGGCCGAGCCACGCCTGTGGCCAGCCGGTGATGCGCTTCATGAAGGGATAGGCCGCGACGAGCGCCAGGCTGCCAAGTGCCACGACTTGCGCTTCCCAGCGCAGTTGCAACAGGACGAGGAGGCCGACAGCGCAAAGCGTAAGCAGCCATATCCATGCTGTGCGTTTGCTGGTTGCGCCGCTGGCGATGGGCCGGGCGGCGGTGCGCGCAACGCGGGCATCGAGATCGGCATCGACGATATCGTTGTAGACGCACCCTGCCCCGCGCATGGCGATGGCGCCAAGCAGCATCCACGCGAGGATGCCCCAGCGCGCTGTGCCGCCGCCAAGGAACAGGCCCCAGGCGCAGGGCCAGAACAGCAGCCACCAGCCGATCGGCCGGTCGAACCTCGCCAGCAAGGCAAGGTTGCGCCACGGCTGCGGCAAGCTGGCGACCAAGCCCTTGTGCTCGCTGTCGGGGACGATTGTTTCGGAAGCGGTGGAAGTCACATTACAGACTCTTAACGAAAGGCAATATCCGCGCTAGGCGGTTGGGATGACCGCGACTCCTGCCTGGCCACCAAAATCCGCGCCGCGGCTGTTCGTCGATACGACGTTGAGCGAGGGATTGCGACTGCCGATCGAGGGGCAACAGGCGCATTATCTGGGCAAGGTGATGCGCGTGGGCGCTGGCGATGCCGTGATCGTTTGCGACAATCGCACCGGTGAGTGGGTGGCGCGCGTGACCGATGCGGGCAAACGCGAGGTTGTTGTCGAGATCGAGAAGCGCCTGCGCGAGCGCGAGGAGGTGCCCGATTTCTGGCTCTGCGCCGCCTTGCTGAAGAAGCCGAACTTCGATCTGGTGCTGGAAAAGGCAACCGAACTCGGCGCGGCGAAGATCGTGCCGGTGCTGACCAGGCGCTGCGTGGCAGACAAGCTGAATCCGGACCGCGCGCTGACGATCATGACCGAGGCGGCCGAGCAGTGCGCCCGCACGGCCTTGCCCGACCTTGGCGAGACGATGAAGCTCGAGCATCTGCTGCGCGAGTGGCCGGAGGAACGCACGCTGTTCTTTGCTGACGAGAACGGCGGGATGCCGGCAGCGGTGGCGTTTTCGATCCACAGTGGGCCGGCAGCGCTGCTGATCGGACCGGAGGGCGGGTTCGACGAGACTGAGCGGGCGCTGGTGCGGGCGCATCCGGCGGCGGTGGCGCTTTCGCTGGGACCGCGCATCCTGCGGGCGGAGACGGCGGCGATTGCCGGGACAGCGCTGTGGATGGGGATGCAGGGCGATTGGTTCGGCTAGGCTTATTCCTTCGCTAACAGCAACATTGCCTTGCAGGTGACGTGCTACAATTTGGCTGGCTAAAACCTGTCCCGGCCATTAACGGATGCGGGCATGAGCACGCGGCAAGTTTCAAATAGCAACGATCCCGTCATCGAAAGCCGCGACATGCTCGTGGTGCCGATGCAGAAGGGCGAAAAGCCCAAGGAAAACTGGCGGATCGGCACTGAGCACGAGAAGTTCGTCTACCGCACAGCCGACCGCGCGGCGCCATCGTACGATGAGCAAGGCGGCATTCGCGACCTGCTGAACGCGCTGACCGAGTACGGTTGGGAGCCGATCATCGAGGGCGGCAACGTCATCGCCATGTCCGGGCCGGACGGAGCGGTGAGCCTGGAGCCTGCCGGACAGCTGGAGCTTTCGGGCGCGCCGCTGGTGAACCTGCACCAGACCTGTGCGGAAACCGGGCGGCATCTTGCGCAGGTCAAGACGATCGGTGACAAGCTGGGCCTGGCCTACCTTGGCATGGGGCTGTGGCCGGACAAGACTCGCAAAGAGCTGCCGATCATGCCCAAGGGCCGCTACGACATCATGCTGCGGCATATGCCGCGCGTGGGGACGATGGGCCTCGACATGATGCTGCGGACGTGCACCATCCAGACCAACCTCGATTATTCAAGCGAGGCGGACATGGTGCAGAAGTTCCGCGTCAGCCTTGCGCTGCAGCCTCTGGCGACAGCGCTGTTCGCCAATTCGCCGTTCCTTGAGGGCAAGCCCAACGGGTTCCTGTCCTATCGCAGCCATATCTGGACCGATACGGACCCTGCGCGCACCGGGATGCTTTCGTTCGTGTTCGAGGAGGGCTTCGGGTACGAGCGCTATGTCGAGTACATGCTCGACGTGCCGATGTATTTCGTGTTCCGCGATGGCAAGTATATCGACGCAGCAGGCTTGTCGTTCCGCGATTTCCTGGAAGGCAAGCTTTCGGTGCTGCCCGGCGAGAAGCCGACGCTGTCGGACTGGAACGACCACCTTTCCACCGCCTTCCCCGAAGTACGGCTCAAGTCGTTCCTTGAGATGCGCGGGGCCGATGGCGGGCCGTGGAGCCGGATCTGTGCGCTGCCGGCGCTATGGGTCGGCCTGCTCTACGATCAGGGTGCGCTGGATGCGGCGTGGGACCTGGTCAAGGGCTGGGACATGGACGGGCGCGAGCGCCTGCGTGCCGAAGTGCCGAAGCTCGGGCTGGATGCGACGCTGCCGGGTGGAGGCAAATTGCGCGATGTGGCAGCCGAAGTGCTGGCGATCTCGCGCTCGGGCCTGGCTGCACGGGCGCAGCTGAACGAGGCGGGCGACAACGAGACCGGCTATCTCCAGCCGCTCGACGAGATCGTGTCTTCGGGCAAGACTCCGGCTGAGCGCCTGCTGGACCTGTACCACGGCGAATGGGGCGGCGACCTTTCGCGCATCTATGGCGAGAAGAGCTTCTGATGATCATCGTTATGGGCACTGTCCGCGTTCCGGTGGAGAACATCGCGGCGATCAGGCCGATGATGGCCAAGGTCATCGCGGCGACGCTCAAGGAAGATGGCTGCATCCAGTATGCCTATGGGCAGGACGTGCTCGATCCCGAGCTGATCCACATTGCCGAGAAGTGGCGCGACATGGCGGCGCTGAAGGCGCACTTTCAAGCCGAGCACATGAAGGTTTGGGCGCAGGAGCGTGCGACGCTGGGGTTGTTCGACCGCAAGATCCGCGTGTTCGAGACCGACGAAGGCGCGGAAGTCTGAGGGCTATTCGGCCGGCTGGGCGACCGGTCGGCGCGGGGTGACGGCGCGGGTGAGCCTGCGCATGGCCGCGGTGATCAGGCCGTGTTCGGCCATCCATGCGTGGTATTCGCGATACTTGGCGTCTTCGGCGAGGAGGTGCTTCTCCTCGGTGCGGGCGCGCCAATAGTAGACCGCGCTGACCAGCGCGAGAATCACGGTGTTGCGGATCGCATCGACCATCGAGCCGCTGGTGGTGAGGAACGGCAGCGAGGCGAGCCACCAGTAGGCGTTCTTGGACAGGTAGGCCGGGTGGCGGGTGTAGCGGTAGGGGCCGTTGGTCAGCACGCCGCGATAGGTGAGGTTCGAGAAGCGCAGGCCGAAGGCGACGGTAGCCCAGGCATAGACGGCGGTGAGGAACACCAGCGCTCCCGCCCAAAGCCAGAGCAGGCCGGTCTGACCCTGCAGCCAGTAGGCCCACTCCGCGCCGTTGTGACGATAATCCAGCACGTCGCCATCGCCCATGAGGATGAACGGCGGGTAGCAGATCAGCGCCGCGACCCAGGCCGAAAGGTGCGGGTTGGCGGTGCGGATCTGCGCGTCGAGCGGTTTCATCGTGACGAGGTAGCCGACCATCGCGATCTGCACGTCGATCATGAACATCGTCTCGATCAGCAGGGTGCCGAGCGCGACGGGATCGTGGAGGACGGAAGCCCAGTCGAAATGGATGACCGCTGCGAAACCGCCGGGGACGATCGAGATCATGAAGGCGCAGAAGAAGCCCTTGACCAGCCATGCGAGGGCGTGGCGCTTCACCTCGGCAGGCTCCCACGGCTCACGGCCGATGAGCATGGCGCCGAAGTGCCATGAGGCATCGCGCGGGTTGACGAGGACGCGGTCCAGCCAGAGGACGTAGGGGATGGCGCCGAGGAACAGGAAGGGCGCGGCTGTTTCCAGCACCTCCATCGCGAAGACGTATTGTCCGCGCCAGTACCAGCGGGCGATGCAGTAGGCGAAGGCGATGACGGCCCATGTGATCCAGAGTCCTGCGATCTTGGTGATCGAGATGTCGATCACTTCGCGCAAGGGACGGGGCGAGGACCAGTCTATGCCGGTCGACGGGCGCAGGTGGACCTTCTCCACCAGCAGCGCGTAGCCGACCATGGCGCTGCCCGAGAACAGCAGGGCGGCGAGCGCTGCGGAGGGGCCGTCCATGACTTCGGCGGGGGCGGAAAGGCCGAGGGTGGGGACGATTTGCGGCCAGAAGCGGCAGGTGAGCACCCACAGCGCAAGGCCGATGACCCCGGCAAGGCCGGTGCCTGCGGAGACGTCTGACGGAGGCGGGGCCGGACGAGCGCTCATGCACCCGTCATTCGCATCAAAGGGTTAGGATATGGTTGTGATGGCGCGCCTGATGCCTTGAACAGGCCCACCCCCACCCCCTCCCGCCTGCGGGAGGGGGGAAGGAAGAAGCGCCCCTCCCGCCTGCGGGAGGGGGGAATGATGCGGTTTGTTGTTGCTGCCGCGCAGTATCCGATTGACCGGCTGGAGGGCTGGGAGGCGTATGAGGCCAAGCTGACGCGGTGGGTGGAAGAGGCGGCAGCGGCGGGGGCTTCGTTGGCCGTGTTTCCCGAATATGGGGCGATGGAACTGGCGAGCCTTGATCCTGCGACGATGGGCGATCTGGCGGGGTCGATCGAGACGGTTTCGGCGCTGCTGCCGCGCGTCGATGCGCTTCATGGTGAGCTGGCGGCGCGGACGGGGATGCATGTTCTGGCTGCATCAGCGCCGCGCAAGGATGCGGACGGGCGCTTTCGCAATGCGGCGCGGCTGATTGCGCCCAATGGCAAGGCCTCGGTCCAGGACAAGCTGGTGATGACGCGGTTCGAGCGCGAGGAGTGGGATATTGCTCCGGGCGCTGCGCTGCGGGTGTTCGATACGGCGCTGGGACGGCTGGCCGTTTCGATCTGCTATGACAGCGAGTTTCCGCTGCTGGCGCGGGCCTGCGTCGAGGCAGGGGCCGAGGTGCTGCTGGTGCCTTCGTGCACGGACAGCCTGCACGGTTACTGGCGCGTGCGGATCGGGGCGCAAGGGCGGGCGCTGGAAGGGCAATGCTATGCCGTGCATTCGCCGACGGTGGGGGAGGCGGCGTGGTCTCCGGCGGTGGATGTGAACCGGGGGGCAGCTGCGGTCTATGGTCCTCCGGATCGCGGGATGCCGGAGGATGGCGTCTTGGCGATTGGCGTCGAAGGCGCGGCGCAATGGGTCTTTGCCGAGGTGGATACGGCGCTGGTGGCTGAACTGCGCGCCGATGGGGGGGTGCTCAATGCGCGGCATTGGGGCGAGCAGCCGGGGGCGGTGGCCTTGCCGCGGGTGGAGGTCGTGGATTTGAGGTAGATTGGTTCACGCAGAGACGCGGAGGAGAAGGGAGGCGCGGAGTTTTGCAGATTTGACTCACGCAAAGGCGCAAAGACGCGAAGATGTCGTGAGCGCCGCAGGCCTTGCTCCTCAACTCGAACCAAAGATCGGTGACTGAAGCGGCTTCGCCGAAAACACGGCCTCTTCGCGTCTTTGCGGCTTTGCGTGAGAAAAATCCTTGTTCTTTTCTCCGCGTCTCCCTTTCTTCTCCGCGTCTCTGCGTGAAACAGAATAAGACGGGGTTCCCATCCGGCACACGCTCCGGCTATGACCGGGTTTCGTTACGAGGGAAACCATCCGCAATGTCGCTTGATGCCGCCGAGCAGGTCCACCGGCAGTTCCTTGATGCGCTGGAGAGCGGCACGGCGCGCAGGCGCTCGAACCTTGGGCTCAAGGATGTGGGGCTGGCGCCGGAGCGGGCGGCGGCGCTGTTCCGCTCGCAGGCATTGTCGCGCCAGCTCGACCGGATGAGCCGCAAGCTGCAGGCGCGGGGCGAGGGGTTCTATACGATCGGCTCCTCGGGCCACGAGGGCAACGCGGTGCTGGCCGAAGTGCTGCGCGTGGATGACATGGCGTTCC
>OFDC01001212.1_pt1 | contig 14336 bp, 12 predicted proteins | sample 1520941 | NCBI WGS metagenome assembly OFDC01 (sample SAMEA94258168, study PRJEB24077) | hot springs metagenome | biome: Aquatic biome; feature: Water | place: India | collected 2012-12-06 | depth 5 m | reverse complement strand
CACGGCCGACGCGGTGATCATGAGCGCCGCGGTGGCCGACTACCGCCCCGCCGAGGTCGCCACCGAGAAGCTCAAGAAGAGCGACGGCGGCCTCACCCTGACCCTGGTCAAGAACCCCGACATCCTCGCGGAGCTCGGCGCCGCGCGCACCGGCCCCTCGCCCGTGCTCGTGGGCTTCGCCGTGGAGACCCGCGAACTCATCGCGTACGCCCGCGAAAAGCTTGCACGCAAACGGTGCGACCTCGTGGTCGCGAACCTCGCCACCGACGGCTTCGAGGGCGACGACAACCTCGCCACCCTGGTGTCGGCCGACGCGGTCGAACCGCTGGAACGCATGAGCAAACGCGCGTTGGCCGGGCGCATCCTCGACGCGGTGCAGGCGCGTCGCGCGGCGGTCGGCGGCGCGGCACGGTCTTTGTAGTTCCAGTGCGCGTGCCGGCGACGAGGGCGTCGCGGACACGGGAGCGTTGGAGATGTTCGCGAACGGCGTGGCGACGGTGCGGGAGACGACCTGGGTGGCGGGGTCGATGACGGCGTGCGTGGTGATCGCGCTGCTGGGCTGCGTGGCGCGGGTGATGGTCTGAGCGCGGTTGGGGTTCGACGACGATCCCTGTTGAATCGTTGACGCTCTCGTCGCTAGAGTTCGTGGTGTGGCGACCTGGGAGCGCATCTCACAACTTGCGCACCGGCACGGTCTCGGCGAGACCCTGACGGGCCACGTCCTGCTCGTCGACGACGAGTACGAGAACCTCGTGGTGCTGCGAGCGTTCCTGGAGGGGCGCTGCACCATCGTCGAGGCGCGCTCGGCGAACGAGGCGCTCAAGGAGCTCGATCGCACGCGCTTCGACGTGGTGGTGACCGACCACCGCATGCCGGGCATGACCGGCGTGGAGCTCCTGGAGCACCTCAGCGTTCGCGCGCCCGACACCGCGGGGATCCTGATCACGGCGTTCTCTGACACGCCGATGCTGATCCACGCGATCAACCGGGCGCGGGTGTTTCGCCACCTGAAGAAGCCCTGGGACGCCGACGAGCTCCTCACCGCGGTGGACCAGGCGCGCGAGCACGTGCGCTCGGTGCGGATGAACCAGAAGCTCCTCGAGCTGCTCTCGGAGCGCGGCGAGGAGCTCGCGGCGGCCCTCGACGAGCTCCGCACCACGCAGCAGAAGATGCTCCACATGGAGCGGCTCAGCACCATGGGGCGGCTGACCGCGGGCGTCACCCACGACCTGCGCAACGTGCTGCAGGGGCTCGTGCTCCTGGAGCAGCAGTTCGACCTCCACGCCGTGCCCGAGCGCCTGCGGGAGTGCCTGCACATCGGCGTGTCGGGCATGCGCAACCTGCTCACGAGCCTCCAGGCGATGAACCAGTTCGCGTCGGGCAGCGGCATCGCGCTGAAGCCCGCGCGCCTCGACGCGCACGCGCTGCTGCACGACGCCGAGGTGGTGGTGAGCATGGACAGCGCGTTCCGCGAGCGCTCGCTGCGCGTCGCGGTGCGACCGGGCCTGCCGACGCTGGTGGGCGACCGGCAGAAGCTCATCCAGGTGCTGGTGAACCTCCTGCGAAACGCGCTGCAGGCGACCCACCGCGGCAGCGCGGTGCTGCTCGAGGCGTACGCCGCGCAGGGCGGCGTGGTGATCGCGGTGCAGGACGAGGGCGACGGCGTCGCGCCCGAGGTGCTCGGGCGGCTCTTCGAGCCCTTCGTCACCTCCAAGGGCCAGCACGGGGTTGGCATGGGGCTCTACATGGCCCGCCTCGTGGCGGAGTCGCACGGCGGCACGCTGCGCCTCGCGGCCCGTCCAGGCGGCGCCACGGGCGCGCGCTTCGAGCTCTGGCTCCCGACCCCGGGCCTCGGCGCGCAGGCGCCCACCGGCCCCTGACGATCGCAGGACGATGACCAAGACCAGGACGAAGAACTACGACGAGCTCGAGGGCGCGCAGGGCCCGGCCGTGCGCTTCCGCCCGGAGCGTTACTCCCAGGTGGATTTCGGGCCCATGGACCTCACCGTGAGCCTCACGGTGGGCGACGCGCGGCTCTCGCCCGCGCTGTGTGACGTGTCGCAGAACGGGGTGGCCGTGCTCTGGCCGTCGGAGCTCGAGGTCCCCGCGGTGGGCGCGCAGGTGTCGGACATGGTGATCCGGGTGGAGAGCCATGAGACGTACCGCGGCGGCGCGGTGGTCACCTCGGTGCGGCCGCGCGACGCGCAGTGGGTCGTGGGCGCGTCGTTCACCGACGGGCTGATGGACGTCGACGACGTGCTCGGCGCGCGCGACGTGCGGCTCTGGCAGGTGCGCGACGGGATGGACCTGTCGGTGCGCCGGCGCCCCTGGCACGTCGAGGGCGCGGACCACTTCAAGTCCCTCGTGTGCGAGCTCCGGCTGCTGCTGGAGGACACCCGCGGCGACCTCGACCGCCTGGAGAAGGAGCTCCCCTGGTCGGTGCTCAACGGCGAGGAGAGCGCCGCGCGCACCACCCTCATCGACGCGCTTCGCACCGGCTTCGTCGCCGAGATGACCGAGATGGGCCGCGCCCTCGACGACGAGATGAAGCGCGTCGCGCCCGAGCAGCTCCCGGCGCTCAAGCGCCTCTCGCAGCGGTACCTCGACGAGCTGATGATGCCCGCGCCCATCCTCCACCGCGCGCGCACCAAGCCCCTGAACTACCCGGGGGACTTCGAGATCATGCGCTTCATCTACGAGCGGCCCTTCGAGGGCGCGACGCTCTTCGGGCGCGCGATGCACCTCTGGGGGGTGTCGTTCGACCCGTCGGCGATGATCCGCAGCCGCAAGGACCACCTCAAGGCGCAGCTCATCGCGCTGCTGTCGCGCTCCAAGCGCTCGGACCTCACCCGCATCATCTCGGTCGCCGCGGGCCCCGCGCAGGAGGTCTACGAGACCCTCGCCGAGGTGCGCGACATCCCCGGCGAGGTCGAGATCGTGCTCTTCGACCAGGACAAGCGCGCGCTCTCCTTCGCCTTCCCCCGCCTGCAACAGCTCGTGGCGAGCCGCTGGGGATCCCGCGTGCGCATCGTGTACCTGCACGACTCCATCAAGCGCCTGCTGGCCGACCCCACCCTCCTGCAGCAGAACGGGGCCTTCGACGTCGTGCTCTGCGCGGGGCTCTTCGACTACCTCGACCAGAAGAAGTCGACGCAGCTCACGTCGAGCCTCTACGCGAGCCTCAAGCCGGGCGGCTCGGCGTGGATCGGCAACGTCGTGCCCGAGGTGACCGCGCGCTGGCTGCTGGAGTTCCACCTGGACTGGTACTGCATCTACAAGTCCCGCGAAGAGACCCTGGAGTTCGCCACGCAGGGGGCGCCCGGCGCCGAGGTGCGCATCGATGTCGAGCCGATGGGCTACAATCTTTTCGCCGTTGTCACCCGTCCCCGGTGACGCCCTCCCGACCCCCCCGCCCGGGCGCGCCGAGGCCGCCTGGACGGAGTGGTCGGTGCGCCACAACCGACGCGCCCTGGTCGTGGCCGGGGCGCTGGTGCTCACGTTCCACCCGCTCTTCCTCGGCCTCGACCGCTACGTCATCCCGGCCGACGCGCAGGGGCTGGTGTTCGGCGTGCGGCTGGTCTCGTGGTCCCTCGCGCTCGCGGCGATCGCGCTGCGCCACACGGAGTTCTTCGCGCGCCACGCCATCGGGGTGACCAGCGCGATGATCGTCTCGGCGGGCTTCTCGATCTGCCTGATGACCCGCTATTTCCACGGCCTCCGCTCGCCGTACTCCAACGGGCTCATGCTGGTGATGTTCGGCGCGGGGCTGGTGTTCCTCTGGCCGCTGCGCGTCGCCCTGCGGGTGCACGGGCTGATCGTCGCGGGCTTCCTCGCGGTGAACACCTCCGAGCTCCTCGGGCGGTGGGACTCGAGCCTGGCGATCCCCGTCGCGTTCGTGGCGAGCACCGCGGTGGTCGTCGCCACCGGGCAGCAGTACGCCTACCGCCGCGAGCGGCAGACCGTGCTCGACCGGCTCCGCCTGGAGATGGCCGGCGAGCGGCTCGGCGAGGCCGCCGAGGAGATCCAGCGGCGGGAGCGCTTCAAGTCGCGCTTCTTCGCGAACATCACCCACGACCTCAAGACCCCGCTGGCGATGATCCTCTCGCCGCTGGAGCTGCTCATCGACGGCGACCACGGCCCCGTCACCGAGGGGCAGCGCGCCACCCTGCGCTCGATCTACCGCAGCGGCGCGCAGCTGCTGAAGCTCATCGGCGACCTCCTCGACCTGTCGCGCATCGAGGAGTCGCGCCTGCGGCTCCGCATCGCCGAGCACGACCTCGTCGCCTACCTCCGCGGGCTGTGCGCGCAGTGCGCGCCGCTGGTGGACCGCAAGCAGATCACGCTCACGCTCAACGTCCCCGACGGGCCCGTGGGCGTCTGGATGGACATCGACCGCATGGAGCGCGTGCTGGTGAACCTCCTCTCCAACGCCGCCCGCTTCACCCCCGTGGGCGGGCGCATCGAGATCGGCGTGAGCGTCGCCGACGACCGCGCGACCGTCTGGGTGCAGGACAGCGGCCCGGGCTTTCCCCAGGAGGACGCGACGCGCATCTTCGAGCGCTTCTACCAGTCCGAGTCGGACAGCGCGGGCAACCGCCAGGAGCGCGGCGGCACGGGCATCGGCCTCGCCCTCGCCAAGGAGCTGGTGGACCTCCACGGGGGCGACCTGCACGCCAGCTCCCGCCCCGGGGAGGGCGCGCTCTTCGTGGTGTCGCTGCGCCTCGGCCGCGAGCACTTCTCCGAGGACGTGCTGGAGCGCCGCTCGCTCGAGCGCGAGGTCGCCGCCGAGCGCCGCGACAGCCCCCTCGCGGACTTCACCCGCGGCATCGCCGCGCGCGACGACTTTCGCCTGCTCGACATCGCCAAGGCCACCGAGCGCCGCGTGGTCGAGCGGGACCAGAGCGAGCGCGACCACGAGCACACCGTGCTGGTGGTCGAGGACACGCCCGACGTCGCGCGGCTCGTGCACCTCACCCTGCACCAGACGATGCGGGTCTTCATCGCCGGCGACGGCGCGCAGGGCCTCGCGCTGGCGCAGCGGCTCCGCCCCGACGTGATCGTCACCGACCTGATGATGCCCGTGATGGACGGCCTGGAGCTCACCCGGCGCATCCGCGAGGACGAGTCGCTGCGGCAGATCCCCGTGGTGATGCTCACCGCCCGCGGCGACCTCGAGGACCGCCTCGCCGGCGTCGAGACGGGCGTGAACGCCTACCTCACCAAGCCCTTCTCCACCAAGGAGCTCCTGGCCACCGTGCGCGCGAACATCCGCCGCTCGGACGTCGCCGTGAGCGCCGCCATGCGCTCGCAGATGGCCTCGCTGGAGACCGTCGCGGGCGGCCTCGCGCACGAGATCAACAACCCCTTGAACTACATCAAGCAGTCGCTCGCCCTCATCGAGCGCGACCTCGCGACCCTCGCCGTCGACGGGCCCGCGCGGGCGCGCGTCGAGACCTTCATGAAGACCGCGCGCTCGGGGGTGACCCGCATCTCGGGCACCGTCGCGCTCATGCAGCGATACGCCAAGGAGGGCTACAACCGCGCGCCGCAGCCGGTGGACCTCTTCGCCATGACCCGCGACGTCGTCGCGCTGGTGGCGCCCGCCACGGGGTCGCGCGCCGAGGTGAGCCTCGACCTCGCCGGGGGCGGCGACGTCGAGGGCGTGCCCGACGAGCTCCAGCAGGTGGTGTCGAACCTCGTGCAGAACGCCATCGAGGCCACGCCCGAGGGCCGCGGCCGGGTGAGCGTGCGCGGCGCCGTGGAGGGAGACTCCGTGGTCCTGCGGGTCTCCGACAATGGCAAGGGCGTGCCGCCCGAGGACCGGCAGCGGGTGTTTCGCCCCTTCTTCACCACCAAGGAGGCCGGCAAGGGCACGGGCATGGGCCTCGCGATCGTGTGGCGCGTGCTGCACGAGCACCGCGGCACCGTGGCGGTGACCACGGGCGACGAGGGCGGCGCGTGCTTCACGGTGCGCCTGCCCCGGGCGAAGACGGTGGCCGCGGCGGCCGAGGGGGCGTCGTGAGCGTCGCGCGGCGCCGGGTCACCGCGATGCTCGAGAACGCAGGCGTGCGCGTGGGCGGCGACGCGCCCAGGGACCTCCGCGTGCTCGACGAGCGGCTGTTCGACCGCGTCGCCCGCGACGGCACCCTCGGGTTCGGCGACGCCTACGTCGACGGCTGGTGGGAGTGCGACGCCCTCGACGCGCTCTTTCACGCCCTCGCGTGCGCCCCCAAGCCCGTCACCGGCGGCATCCCCCGGATGCTGCACCGCGCGCGCTACCGCTTCATGAACCTCCAGTCGCTGGCGCGCGCGCGACACGTCGTCGACGCCCACTACGACCTCGGCAACGAGTTCTTCGCCGCGTGGCTCGACCCGGCGATGCAGTACTCCTGCGCGTACTGGTCCGACGCCGACGACCTCGCGTCGGCGCAGCGCGCGAAGCTCGCGCTGGTGGCGTCGAAGCTCCACGCCGCGAAGGGCGACCGGGTGCTGGAGATCGGCTGCGGCTGGGGCGGCCTCGCGGAGCACCTCGCCCGCGCGCACGGCTGCGCGGTCACCGCCCTGAACATCTCCGACGCGCAGATCGCGGGCGCCCGGGCGCGCTGCGCGGGCCTCGACGTCGACGTGCGCCGCTGCGACTACCGCGACGTGCGCGGCACCTGGGACAAGGTGGTCTCGGTCGCGATGCTCGAGGCCGTGGGCAAGCGCAACCTGCGCGGGTACATGGAGAAGGTCCACGAGGTCATGGCGCCGGGCGGCTACTTCGTGCTGCACACGATCGGCAGCGACATCACCCGGCTCCACCCCGACCGCTGGATCACCGAGCGGATCTTTCCCAACGGCTACATCCCCTCGGCCGTGGAGCTCACCGCCGCCGCGGAGGGCCTCTTCGCCATCGAGGACTGGCACAACCTCGGCCCCGACTACGACCGCACGCTGATGGCCTGGCACGCGCGCTTCGAGGCCGCGTGGGGAGAGATCCAGCGGCGCGACCCCCGCTTCGACGAGCGCTTTCGCCGCCGCTGGCGCTACTACCTCCTGAGCTGCGCGGGCACCTTTCGCGCCCGCGCGATGCAGCTCTGGCAGGTGGTGTTCACGCGCCACCGCTCGGGCACGCACTGGCCCCGGGTGCTGCGGCGCTGACCCTCAGAACAGTCGGTTGATGCCGTTCAGCGCCGCGACGCGGTAGGCCTCGGCCATGGTCGGGTAGTTGAACGTGGTGGTGACGAAGAAGTCGATGGTGTTGTGCGGCGCGGGCTGCGACATGATCGCCTGCCCGATGTGGATGATCTCCGCGGCCTGGTGACCGAAGCAGTGGATGCCCAGGATCTCGCGGGTCTCGCGGTGGAACAGGAGCTTGAGCATGCCCACGGTCTGCCCGGTGATCTGCGCGCGGGCGAGGCTGCGGAACAGCGAGTGGCCCACCTCGTAGGGCACGCGCTGCTGGGTGAGCTCGCGCTCGTTGCGGCCCACCGAGGAGATCTCCGGGGTGGTGTAGATGCCCGTGGGGATGTCCTTGGAGAGGCGTGAGTCTTCCTCGCCGATGAGGTGCCCGGCGGCGGAGCGCCCCTGGTCGTAGCTCGCGCTGGCGAGGGAGGGCTGGCCGATGACGTCGCCCACGGCGTAGATGTGCGGCACCTCGGTCTGGTAGTGCTCGTTGACCTTGAGGTTGCCGCGGGCGTCGGGGTTGATGCCGATCTCTTCGAGGCCCATCTCCTGGGTGTTTCCCGTGCGGCCGTTGCACCAGAGGAGCACGTCGCTCTTCACGCGCTTGCCGCTCTTGAGGTGGAGCACCACGCCGTCGTCGAGGGCCTCGATGAGCTCGCACTCCTCGTTGTGGCGAATGACGCAGCCCTGGTCGCGGAGGTGGTACGCGAGGGCGTCGACGATCTCGTCGTCGAGCATCGAGAGCAGGGCGTCGCGGGTGTTGATGAGGTTCACCTTCATCCCGAGGGTGCGGAACATCGACGCGTACTCGCAGCCGATGACCCCGGCGCCGTAGATCGTGATGGTGCCCGGGGTCTCGCGCACGCGCAGGATCGTGTCGCTGTCGCAGATGCGGGGGTGGCTGAAGTCGACGAAGGGCGGGCGGTAGGGCCGCGAGCCCGTGGCGATGACCACGTGGTCGGTGGTGATCTCCTCGCGCGAGCCGTTGTCGCCCTCGATCATCAGGGTGTGCGCGTCGAGGAAGCGCCCGCGCCCGTGGATCACCCGCACGCGGTTGCGCTCGTAGAACCCGTGGCGCATCGACACCTGGCGGCGGATCACGCTCTCGCTCTGGCGCAGCAGCGCGGGCAGCTCGATCTGGTAGTTCTCGAGGATCGGCGAGAACAAGGGGTTGGCGCGGAAGTTCGCGAGCTGCGAGATGGCGTGGCGCAGGGCCTTGGAGGGGATCGTGCCCCAGTGGGTGCAGCCCCCGCCGACGTCGACGTACTTCTCCAGCACGGCGACGGAGCGGCCGGCCTTGGCGGCCTTCATCGCCGCGCCTTCGCCGCCGGGGCCGCTGCCGATGACCACGACGTCGAAGTGAGAGGGGGCCGGGGGGTGGGGGTTCGTGGGTCGTCGCATGGGTGTGGTCCTCGGTGAACGGCCGCGCATCGTAGTGGAACACCCCCGCGCGGTGGGATCAGAAGCGCCGGTGTGCTACGGCACTGCGCCGTGAGGAGCTTCTTCGAGCGCTATCGCCCGCACCCCTGGCACGGCCTCCCCGTGGGCCCCGCGGTGCCCGACGTGGTGAACACCTACATCGAGATCACCCCCTTCGACACGGTGAAGTGGGAGATCGACAAGGAGACCGGGTACCTCCGGGTGGACCGTCCGCAGCGATGGAACTCCCTCCCCCCGACGCTCTACGGGTTCATCCCGCGCACCTACTGCGGCCCCCGGGTCGCCGGGCTGGCCGGCACCGAGCGGGGCGACGGCGACCCGCTGGACGTGTGCGTGATCTCCGAGCGACCCATCGACCGGTCCGACGTGATCCTGCGCGCGCGGCCGCTGGGGGGCCTGCTCATGGTCGACGCGGGCGAGGCCGACGACAAGATCATCGCCGTGCTCGACGGCGACGCCGTGTGGGGCGACGCGAAGGACCTCGCGGACCTCCCGCGCGCCCTCGTCGACCGCCTGCGCCACTACTTCCTCACCTACAAGCTCGTGCCCGGCAGCGGCGAGCAGCCCGTCGACATCGCCAAGGTCTACGGCCGCGCCGAGGCCGTGAAGGTGCTGCAGGCCAGCATCGACGACTACGCCGAGCGCTTCGGCGCCTGAGCCCTCAGGCCCCTCAGCACTCGCTCCCGGCGGCGCGTTCGAGCTCGCCGAAGGGGTCCACGATGGCGCGCACCACCCGCCGCGCGGTGGGCGGGAGCGTGCGCGCGAGCTCCCACGCCGCGAAGCGAAACTCCCCGAGGAGCGCGCCGCCGATGGGGGTCCAAAGGAGATCGATGGCCGAGGGCTGCGCGTGCCACGCCTCGATCACGTACTCCCACGCGACGCTCATCCCCGTGGTGAACAGCAGCGACGGGAGAAAGCCGTGCCCGCACTGCCGCGCGCGGAGGTAGAGCTCGCTGCCCATGAGCCCGTGGCCGAACACGTTGAGGTAGAAGATGTCGCGGTCCCACTCGAAGACCCGGCGCGTGGGGTCGAAGAGGGGCGGCGTGGTCCACGCGCGGGCGAAGCTGTCGGCCGCGCGCGCGGGGTTGTCGAGGGTGAACGCGCTGCCGTAGAGCACCGAGAGCCCCACACGCTGCAGCAGCAGCTGCCCGCTCCCGTGCACCACCGGGATCACCCAGTTGCGCGCGTGCGGCGGGTCACCGCCCTGCGCCGCCGCGGGCGCCGCGTGCAACGAGATCCCCACCAACGCCGCGAGAAGCACCGCCCGCATGCCTCCCGTGATGCCCGAAAGCGCGCCAAAGGTCACGCGGGCGGGCGTGACAGAGAACGTCACCCAAGAAGCTGCGCTCGCCCGCTGGGAGGGGTATGCCCGGGGTGTGAGAGAGAAGCTGCGGAGCGATGAGGTGCGGCGGTTCGGGGCGGCGGTGCCCGACCTGCTGCGGCTGCTGGAGACGGCGCTGAACTCGGTGTTCGACGAGCAGGGCCACCGCTGGACCGAGCTCAAGCTCCGCGTCGGCGCGGGCATGAGCGCGGTGGAGCTGGCGATGAACTCACGGCTGCAGGCGCGGCGCGCGCTGTGGCACGCGTGCATGGTGCTGATGAGCCTCAAGGGCGCGGCCAGCGGCGACGACGGGCGGCTGTTGGAGCAGGTCGCCGACATCGCCCACACGCTCTCGCTGGTGAGCATCGCGTGCGACTCCGAGAGCGCCTCGGAGGAGACCGTGCTGCAGGCGCGGGCCTTTCTCGACGCGCTCGGCGATGGCGAGGGGCTGAGCTGGGACGCGCTGGTGCGGGCGAACCGCGCGGCGGGCTGAGGTCAGGTCAGCACGGGCAGCTTGTCGCCCGAGATGCCCGCGAAGAAGTCGTTGCCCTTGTCATCGACCACGATGAACGCGGGGAAGTCTTCGACCTCGATCTTCCACACGGCCTCCATCCCGAGCTCGGGGTACTCAAGGACCTCGACCTTGCGGATGCAGTCCTTCGCCAGCCGCGCGGCGGGGCCGCCGATGCTCCCGAGGTAGAAGCCGCCGTGCTTCTTGCACGCCGCGGTGACCGCGCCCGAGCGGTTGCCCTTGGCGAGCATCACCATGCTCCCGCCCTTCGACTGGAAGAGGTCCACGTAGGAGTCCATGCGCCCCGCGGTGGTGGGCCCGAAGGACCCCGACGCGTAGCCCTCGGGCGTCTTCGCGGGGCCGGCGTAGTAGACCATGCGGTCGCGGAGGTACTGCGGCATCGGGTCGCCCGCGTCGAGGCGCTCCTTGATCTTCGCGTGCGCGATGTCGCGCGCCACGACCATCGGGCCCGTGAGCGAGAGGCGGGTCTTCACGGGGTACCGCGAGAGCGTCGCGAGGATCTCGGACATCGGGCGGTTCAGGTCGATCTTCACCACCTCGCCCGAGAGTTCCGACGGGGTCACCTCGGGGAGGAAGCGCGCGGGGTCGGTCTCGAGCTGCTCGAGGTAGATCCCGTCGCGGGTGATCTTCGCGAGGGCCTGGCGGTCGGCGCTGCACGACACCGCGAGGGCCACCGGGCACGACGCGCCGTGCCGGGGCAGGCGAATGACCCGCACGTCGTGGCAGAAGTACTTGCCCCCGAACTGCGCGCCGATGCCGGTGTTCCTCGCGACCTCGAGCACCTTCGCCTCCCACGCGTGGTCGCGAAAGGCCCGACCGAGCTTGTCGCCCTCGGCGGGCAGCGTGTCGAGGTACCGCGTCGACGCGAGCTTCGCGAGCTTGAGCGCGTACTCCGCCGAGGTGCCGCCCACCACCAGCGCGAGGTGGTACGGCGGGCACGCCGAGGTGCCCAGCGCGCGGAGCTTCTGGTCCACGAAGCGCAGCAGCGCGTCGGGGTTCAGCAGCGCCTTGGTCTCTTGATAGAGGTAGCTCTTGTTCGCCGAGCCGCCCCCCTTCGCCATGAAGAGGAACTTGTAGGCGTCACCGTCCACCGCGCTGATCTCGATCTCCGCGGGCAGGTTCGTGCCCGTGTTGACCTCCTTGAACATGTCCAGCGGCGCGAGCTGCGAGTAGCGCAGGTTGAGCTGGGTGTAGGCGTCGTAGATGCCCCGCGAGAGCGCGGCCTCGTCGCCGCCGCCGGTGAACACCAGCTGCCCCTTCTTGCCCTTCACCAGCGCCGTGCCGGTGTCCTGGCACGAGGGCAGCACGCCGCCCGCGGCGATGACGGCGTTCTTCAAGAGCTCCCGCGCGACGAAGCGGTCGTTGTCGCTCGCCTCGGCGTCGTCGAGGATCGCCCGGAGCTGCCCGAGGTGCCCCGGGCGCAGCAGGTGCGAGATGTCGCGCATGGCCTCCCGCGCGAGCGCCGTGAGGGCCGCGGGGTCGACCTGGAGAAAGGTGTGGCCGCCGGCGCGGAAGGTCTCGGGCGCGGGGAGGTCGAGCTTGCGCCACGGCGTGTCTTCGTGGCCCAGCGGGAGGGGGTCGCCGTAGGTGAAGGGCGTGGTCATGGGACGCTCCGTCAGGGGAGAAAGAAGTCGTCGACGAGGTCGGCGCCGGGGGTCACGGAGTACTTGTCGAGGTCGGTCACGCCCGCCTCGCGCAGCACGTTCTCGTCGATGAAGAAGTTGCCGGTGCACTCCGTGTGGGCGCGCGTGAAGATCTCGTAGGCCGCGTCGGCCATGATGTCGGCCGAGCGCCCCTGGCTCGCCACGGCCTCGCCGCCGAGGAGGTTTCGCACCGCGGAGGTGTCGATGACGGTGCGCGGCCACAGCGCGTTCACGCCCACCTGCCCGCGGAACTCCCCGGCCATGCCGAGCACGCAGAGCGACATCCCGTACTTCGCCATGGTGTAGGCCACGTGCGGCGCGAACCAGCGCTCGTACATCGCCAGCGGGGGGGAGATGTTCAGGATGTGCGGGTTCGACGCCTTCAGCAGGTGCGGCAGGCACTTCTGCGAGCACAGGAAGGTGCCGCGGGTGTTGATGCTGTGCATCAGGTCGTAGCGCTTCATCGGGGTCTCGAGGGTGCCCGTGAGGCTGATGGCGCTGGCGTTGTTCACCAGGATGTCGATGCCGCCGAAGGTCTCCACGGCCTTCGCCACGGCGGCCTCCACGGCGGCCTCGTCGCGCACGTCGACGAGGCACGGGAGCGCCTTGCCGCCGGCCTTCTCGATCTCCTCGGCGGCGGTGTAGATGGTCCCCGGCAGCTTGGGGTGCGGGTCTGCGGTCTTGGCCGCGATGACCACGTTCGCGCCGTCACGGGCCGCGCGGAGCCCGATCGCGAGGCCGATGCCGCGGCTCGCGCCGGTGATGAAGAGGGTCTTGTCCTTGAGGGTCGCCATGGCGGATCTCTCTACCAGCGTTCGTGGTCCCCGGGGGTGCCCGTTGTGATACTGCCCGGCCATGCGCGCCGTCTTCGTGCTCGCGGCCCTGGCGCTGGGCTGCCGACCCCCCGCCGCCCCTCACGACGCCGGGGCGCCGCGGCCCCTGCTCGACGTCGTCGACGTCCCCTCCCCCGACGCCCCCGACGTGGTCGACGTCCCGGCGCCGCCGCGGCGGGTGACCGTCACCGTGAGCGGCGACCTGCTGCTCACCGAGCCCGTGCTGCGGCAGGTGCAGTCGAACCGCGAGAACGGTCGCCTCGTGGCGCTGCTCGGCCCGGTGGCGCCGCTGATGGCCTTTCAGACCATCGCCTTCGCCAACCTCCGCACGCCGCTGGGCACCCCCGCCACGCTGGCCAGCGCCCGCGGCGGCGCGCCCGTCGAGCTCGCCCGCGACCTCGCGCGCATCGGCTTCGACGTGCTGCAGATGAGCAACGACCACGCGGGCGACCTCGGCGCGGCGGGCCTGCGCGACGGCCTCGACGCGCTGCGCGGCGCCCGGGTGCTCCCCGTCGGGGTGAACGACGGAGACGACGGCCCCTTCGCCCCGGTGATCGTCGAGCGCGACGGCGTGCGGGTGGCGTTCTTCGGCGCGACCTCGCGGCTGCTGCGCGACCCCGGCGAACCGCGCGGTGAGCACGAGCCCCGCATCGCGCGGGTGACCCTCGACCCGACGCCCCTCCTCGGCGCGGTCACCGCGGCCCGCAGCGCGGCCACCTTGGCGGCGTCGACATCGACGCACACCACATCGTGCCCCACATCGGCCAGCACGGCCCCTTGCACCAGACCGACGTAGCCGGTGCCGAAAACGGTGACTTTCATGTCAATTCAAACTCGCAGAAATCGGGAACAGCCGGACGCAGAGGACGCAAAGGATTCGCAGAGAACGCAAAAAAGAAAACCCAAAGATTCTGGCTGTTCTTCAGCGTCCTCCGCGTCATCTTTGCGTCCTCTGCGTATGGAGGTTGGGCTGTTGCGGCCTTGCACTGGTCACTGCCCTTCATAAAACCCCCGATACCAGTTCACGAAGCGTGCCACACCAGTTTGAACCGGCGTTGACGGCGCAAAGCCCACCCACGCCGCCAGCGCCGAGGTGTCGGCCGCCGTGCTGTGCATGTCGCCGGGCTGGATCGGCAGCATGTTCTTGCGCGCCGTGATGCCCAGCGCCGATTCGAGCGCGGTGATGTAGTCCATTAGCACCGTGGGCGCGCTGTTGCCGATGTTGAAGATGCGGTACGGCGCGCTGGAGGTGGAGGGATTGGGTGCGGCGGGGTCGTAGGCGGGGTCGGGCGTGGCGGGTTTGTCCAGCACGCGCAGCACGCCTTCCACGATGTCGTCGATGTAGGTGAAGTCGCGCACCAGCCGGCCTTCGCCGTACACGTCGATGGCCTCGCCCGCCA
>OFDC01001211.1_pt1 | contig 14348 bp, 11 predicted proteins | sample 1520941 | NCBI WGS metagenome assembly OFDC01 (sample SAMEA94258168, study PRJEB24077) | hot springs metagenome | biome: Aquatic biome; feature: Water | place: India | collected 2012-12-06 | depth 5 m | reverse complement strand
CGGGCGCGCGCCGCGGCGAGCCACTTCGACCAGTAGCCAGCCCTGTCGTGCACGCGCCCTCACGGGCGGCTGGCGGCCGAGCGTCGTCGAAGAATCGTGAGCGTCGCGGCGCCGATGAGGTCACCCACTACGGCGCTGAGGCGCAGCAGCACGGCGAGTGCCGCGGCGCTGGAAACTCCAGCGACAGGAGCAAGCGTTCCGATGATGACGGCTTCACGCACCCCGATGCCCGCAGGGGCGATGATGACGAGAGCTCCCGCGCCGTAGGCGAGGGCGGCGGCGGCGATCACCGCGATGATGTTCTCGATGCCGAGGGCATACGCGCTTGCCCCGGCGCTGACGATGCTCGCCACCCAGTAGGGCACCGCCGTGGCGAACACGAGTAGGTGCGCTGTCGAGCTGGAACCCGACGCGTCGCGCAGCAGCAGGCGCCCCGCTCGTCGCAGAACCGGCGGCAGAAAGGCGACAACAGCGGCGCCGACGCCGACGAGACCCCACCACGGCGACAGAGGCGTGGCGCCGGTGAGAACGAGTACGCCCCCGATGCCGAGGCCAAGGGCGACGAGGGTGGCCAGCTGCAGGAGGCCGACCGCGACGCCGAGTCTCCAATCAAGGCGTGCTCGGTGGGCGCTGAAGCCTTGGGCTCCGATCGTCCAGATACCTCCCGGGATGTACTTTCCGAGTTGCCCCGATACAACGATGGCGCGTGCATCATTGCGCTCGACCTGCGTGCCCAGAGACCGAGCGATCGCCCGCCAATGAGGAACGAGCGACACCAACGCGCCGATGCCGCCGACGACGGCAATGGTCACCGCGATCAGGTTCGCCCGCGAGAGTGCGGCCGTGACGGCGTCGCCCTGGTCGGCCCAGGCGACCACGATGGCGATTGCAACCGCGATCATGAATGCCCACTGGAGGCCCACGGTTACGGTTGCCCTGCGCCGACTCATCGTGGGGCCATCACTCATGGCCGATGTGCGATGGCCAGCAACGACAGTCCGGTGGGAAAGCCGCCGCGCACGATCACTGCTCGCTCGCTGCGAAAGACAGCGCCCAGAGTCGTGTTCGTGAACGCACCGGGGGTTGCTCGTCCCGGACTCGTCGTTCGCCGCAGTGCGCGCGCGGTAAGCCGTGCGGCCGCAGCGATCGGAAGGAGGAGGGAGTTGAAGCCGCCGAGCGAGTCGAGTTGGAGCCCGGCCCCGGTGATCGCGGCTCGGAGAGTCGCGCGGGTGTAGCGACGTCGGTGGTGCAGCTTCTCGTCGTGAACGCTCCACATCCACGGGTGTGCAGGAACCGTAAGGAGCAGGCGGCCGCCGTGGGCGAGCGATTCGCGAGCGGCTCGGAGGGCGGCGGCGTCATCGTCGATGTGTTCCAGCACATCGAGCATCGCAATCAGATCGAAGCTCTCGTCGGGTGCCAGTTCGGTGACCTCCGGCCACGTACCGACTCGCACGTCCACGTCGGATGTGCCCGGCATCGTTCGCAGGAGCTCTCGTGCGACCGGGCTCGGTTCGATAGCGGTCACTGTTCCGAAAGTCTTCAGCATGCCCAGGTTGCTTCCTGGCCCGCACCCGATTTCCAGGATGCGGGCGTCAGCGGGTAGCTCGAGGCGGCCGATCACCGCCTTGATGTGTGCGCGGCGCTCCACCACGAACCAGTGGGTGTTCGCCCTGTCTGCAAGGTCGCGGTACTCCTGCTCGTCCACCTTCGAACCCTAACGGCCAGCCAGCGTCGGCGTTGACGTCGGTCGCGTGGTCACTTCGACGAAGGTGACGCCAACCTCCACGGAGCGCAGATCGGACGGCACGACGACGCTGGCAGGCCCGTCGTGGTCGAGGTCGAGACCGATCACGATTCTTCCTTCCACGACATCGCGAGCATCAATGGTTACGGTGATTTCTCGCGCTGACTGCGCGGACGGCGGAAACGACAGTGTGCGCCCGCCAAGGTACATCGTGAGTGCCTTCGGCGAGTCGGCTGTGGCAGGAGCGAGGATGCCGAGACGGACGGTCACCCCCTCGGCGGGCAACGGCTCGCTGAGCGGAAAGACGAGCCACACCGGCCCGGGGCCCGCCGACCACACCGTGGTGGGCTCGGCCGGATACCAGTCGCCCACCAGGTGGGGCGCGACCTCGAGACCATCCCATCGCTGCGGGAGCGAGGCGTCGGGAACTCGGGCCAGAACGTAGCCACCCGTCAGGGCCTCCGTGACCGTCCAGCCGCGTTCCGACGCTCGTGCGGCCGTCGTGAAGAGGGTGGAGCCGATCGGGGGCCCGCCGCTGGCGTACGTCGCGCCGGCGACCGCGATACGTTCGGCCGCGACCCGTGCCGGCAGAATCGAGTCACGATACGTGTCCCCGGTGTCGACCGTTACGGTCTCGAGGGCGTCGATCGCGGGATCAGCCGCGGCGGCAAACTCTGTCGCCCCGACGACACGAAACAATGCACCGCTCGCGCTTGTGCTGGCCGCGATCACACCGACGGCGAGAACGACGACGATACCGGTCGGGAGAAACCGTGTCGGGTCGCGGCGAGACGCTCGGGAGGTGGCGGCGTCGCTTGCCGCCACTCGGGTCGGGATCGATATCGTGCGTGACGCCAGCCATCCGAGCCCGAAGGTGGCGACGATGGGCAGAGTCAAGCCGAGCCACTTGCCCAGCTCGTAACCGTCTGGCCCGTAGACCACGCCCAGGAACACCGCACTCGCCGCCACGGCAGCGACCGGCAGGAGTGCGAGAGTCGGGCGATGGGCCCGAGCTCCGGCGATTGCAATGACGACCAGCAGGGCCGCCCAGGTGAGTGCGGCAACAACCGTGTCTTCTGGTGCCCTGACGCCGAGCAGTTCGATCGGGTGGGCGAGCGGCAGGGGAGGCAGCTCGTCGAGCCCGACGGTCTGCGAACGGATCGAGGCCGCCAAGCCGGCGGCCGTGGGTGCGATGAGGACAACGGCAACGATGACGCTTGTTGCTGCGAGCACGAGAACCGACCGAGCGGAACACCCCGCACCGATGAGCAGTGCGACCCCGATAGCCCCGACGAGCGGAAGCGCGCTCGCCGTCACGGTGGCATTCGCGACAACTGCGCCCGCGAGCACGAGCCCGATCGCCACGGCGGCGAGAGAGATCCGGTCGGCGGGGCGACGAGCGAGGAGGGTGAAGATGCACAGCAGGGTTGCGAGCAAGGCGAGGCTGAGCACGTGACCAACCTGGGCGTCCATCACGCGACCCCAGCTCGCCGGCCCGAGTGCTCCGACGGTCGCAATGGCCACCGCGGGGACGAGAGGGATGCGGAACGCCAGACGGAGGAGGTCGGCGAGTCCCGCGATGGTGAGGGCGAGAAGCAGCGCGACAAGCGGGGTTAGCACCTGGGCCGGTGAGATCGTGGTCACCGCCGACGCCACGACGAGCAGTGCGGTCGAACCGGGCTTTTCGAATGAACCGCGAAAGTCCGCCTCCTCGCCGAACGCTCCGGTGAACTGCTCGAGAAACTCAGGGCCGGGGCCGGTGTTCGCCATCCACGAGATCGCGCTCAGGGCATATCGATGAAAGTCGTTGATGAACGCCGTCCACGAAGCGAAGCCGTACTTCGTCAGGGGAAGCAGGGCGGTGATCGCGATAGCGAGCGCGATCGCCATCGTGCCGAGGTGACGTTCGCGCAGGCGGAGGCCAGCGATTCCGGATCGCCGCGCAACAACGACCGTGAACACCGTGGTGACCGCAAGCGCCAGCACCACCACGACGATGGAGGCGATGGCCACATCAAGGTTGAGAACCCAGCAGGCGATGATCACGATCATGAGGGCGGCCGCGCCAAGCCCGACGATCACGCTGAGTGGTGTCGCCGCGCCTGTGCGGCGTTCGATGAGAGGGCAGATCGAGAAGCCCGCAACGGCCACTGTCCCCACCAGGATCAGCGTTGCTGCGGAGACGGCCAAGAAGCCTTCCATGCGCTAGTCCCGTCGGCGCTCGTGCACGATGCGCTCGCCGACCGCGACGATCAGCTCGGCGATGAGCCCGAACAGCACGAGCTGCAGTCCGGTGAGCACGAGGAGGACGCCGGCGAGCAACAGGGGCCGGTCGCCGATGCTGGCGCCGAGAAACCACTCGATCGTCAAGACGGTCAAGATCACCCCGCCCGCGAGGAGGGCGAGAACCCCCAGCGTGCTGACCAGGTGCGAGGGTCGATGACGATAGGCCACGAGGAATCGAATCGTGACCAGATCGAGGAGGCCGCGCCAGAAGCGGGCCGGACCGTACTTGGATGTTCCGTGCAGACGAGGACGGTGAACCACCGGAACGTCGACGAGACGATAACCGCGCCAATGCGCCACCACGCTGATGTACCGGTGGAGTTCGCCGTAGAGGGTCGACAACAGCATCGCCGCCACCTCGGCGCTCATCGCCTTGAGCCCAGAATTGAGGTCACGCCCATCAACACCGCTGACTCGAGCGGTGACGCTGTTGTACAGCACCGATGTCCAGCGCTTGATTGGCCGGTCCTTCCGCGCTGTCCGTGCTCCGGTTGCCAGGTCTGCTCCCTGATCGAGTGCGTCGAGCAGGCGTGGAATCTCGGCAGGCACGTCTTGGCCGTCGGCGTCCATCATGACGATTCGCTCGGCCCCACGGTCGAGGGCCGCGGTGAAGCCCGAGCGGAGAGCAAGGGCCTTGCCCGACCGTCCGGGATGGTTCACGGCGAGCAGTGTGGGGTATACCTCGTGCAGCGACTCGAGAACGGCCCGGGTTGCGTCTGTCGAGCCGTCATTGACGACGATGACGGCCGACGGCTCAGGCAGGTCATTCAGCACACCGACGAGCTCCGCGAGCACCTCGGGCAGGTTCTCTGCCTCGTTGAACGCCGGAATCACCACGACCGTGCGGGCCGTCATCGTGCGCGACCCGTTAGTCGGCGAATGCTTCCGACAATTCGGCGAGCACCGCGCGACCACCGGAAACTCCGGGTCTCGAGAAGAGCCTCGATGGTTGACGGGGGAACGTACCGTTCGACATTGCGCGAGAGCGCGCGACGAACGGCGGGGTCGGCCAGGGCCGACTGAACGCGGTGGGCGGCTGTGAGAGCGTCTTCGAGTTCGCGAACCGTGTCGTCCCGAGCTTTCAACTCGACGAGAGCATCGGCGAGTTCTTTGCGTGCAGCGTCGCGCTCATTGCGTGCTCGCACCGCGCGAGCCTCGACGGCGGCGTGTCGCAGCGACTGGAGCCCGCGCTCGGTGCCGGCCGGAAGAAGCGTGCGGTTCAGCTGCTCGACGTCGGCACCCACCTCCGGGTCGACGAGTGACAGGCGGGAGGCTGGCTCGACCACAAGGGGGTTCGTCGCTCTTCCCTCCTTCGTGAGGTGGTCAACGACGGAGTCCCACCACGCCTCTCGAGCGCGAGCGATCGCGTCCGCACGGTCGAGAGCGACGGTGCGCACCTCCTGTCGAGTTCGCCAGATGTCGCGCGCGAGGGCTCGTGCAGTGCGGGTTCCCACGGCGCCGAGCGGCATGAGACCGTCGGTCGCTCCGACGAAGGCGAGCGCGCCTCGCATCTTGCTTGCGGTGTAGTCATCGACCGCGGCGGCGATGACAGGCTGCCCGTGGCTCGTCGCGAAAACCGCAGGGTGATACCGAGTCGTAAAGGTGAAGGATGCGGAGCGGTGGCGTCTCGCCGCGATTCTCGCGGGCTCGAGCTGTCCGCACTCTCCGTGACCCAAGCGGCTGATGATCTGGCGGTGCATGGCGCTGTCGCCATCGTCCGTCGTGCCGAGCGTGCCGACGTGGGGAAGGAACAGCACATCCTTCCCGGCCGTGTCGCTCATGATCGCGAGTTGATCAGCGATTCCCGACACCACATCGTCAATCGGAAGACCACCGACCCACGGTGCGACCGTCGCGATCACGGGTCCATCCGGCTCCGGCGACGGCGTGTCGTCGATGCCGAGCATGGCTGCGTCATCCGGCAGCAGACTCACGGCGCGATCACCCACCAACTGCTGCACGATGGCGCGTGACTCCACGTCGCGCACGCCGATGAGTGATGCACCGGCGATCAGCTCTGCCGCCAGGCGGCCCGCGCGCTCATCAAGATGTGGGCCGACCATCTGTCCGGTCATCACGACGGGCCGGCCGAGAGCGGCCGCGATGCGGGCGATCGCGACGCGCTCGAGAATGTGCTCGGGCCACTGTGCCGAGAGGTTGCCCCCTCCGGTGATGAGCACGCCGTCGCTCGCGGCGACCGCCGCGATGACCGCATGCGCGGGGTCGGAAGGCGCGAGTAGATTCCGCTCTCCGGCAGCGGTGGCCGTCACGGCCGCCAACCGAGAGTCTTGAGCATCGCTGTCGAGCAAAGCGAACCCCACGCGCGCCACGGCGCGCACAGAGTAGCGTTCCTCCGTCGAGGCGGGGTCGGACGATACGACAGTCTGGTCTGCCACACCCCGTTGGCGCAGCGCCTCGAGCGCGGCTTCGAGCATCGCCTCGTCGCCGAGATGGTACGCGCCATTCGGCGTGCCGACATCACCGAGCAGCACGATCATGATTCCTCCTGAATCATCGGCATTGCGGCCTCTAGGAGCGGGCTGGGCATGACGGCCGGGGCGATCGCCCGACTGGTCGCCGCCAGCGACCAATCGCGGGCTAGCGCAGCGGCTGCCCGATTGGCCCGCTCTCGAGCCGCGATCGGGTCATCAATCAGGTCACGAGTCGCGTCGACTGCAGCGGCATGGTCGGGCTCCGCCCAGAGCGCCTCGGGGGGATAGGGATGACAATCGGGGCCGACAGGAACCAGCGTGTGAGGAATCAGTGCGGCGGTGTCGGGCGTCGTGAACTCGAGGGTGCCTGAGTAGGCCGTGCTGATGACGGGGGTGCGGCGAGCGAGTGCGTCGGCCACGTTTAGTCCGAATCCCTCGGAGCGATGCAGCGAGATGTAGCCGTCGGCGAGCTCGATCATCGCCTGCATTTCGGCCTGCGAGACGTAGGCGTCGACGATGACAATGTCAGAGCGACCCCGTGCCGCGTACACGACCTCATCGTGCGCGAGAGGCGCGTGGTGCGCATTGATCGACTTCACCATCAGGGTCACTCCCTCGTCGGGCCGCACCGCCTCGCGGTACGCGCGAATCACCCCGATGGGGTTTTTGCGTCGCGGGATTGAGAGGTAATCGAAGTTGGTGAGAAGGAGGGTTCCGTCTGGCATGCCGAGCTGAGCCCGGGTGTACGGGGTGGGCTCGGCCGGCAGACTGATCGGGATGCGGATGAGGCGCACGGGCTTGGTCGTGTGGCGAAGGAGTGCATCCCGCGTCATCGCACTGGTCACCCACACCTCATGAACCTGGTCGAGAGCGTGCGGGAGGTACTCGGGAAACTCATCGAGTTCCCAGAACCAGAGCCCGATGCGGCGACCTCGGGTGCCCATGAGCCCGAGGTCGCGCGTGACCTGGGCAACCATGTCGGCGTTCACGCAAATGATCGAGTTCTCGTACGCGAGCGACGTTTCGACCGTCATCGCGCTGCGGTGCTCATCTCGCGACAGGATGCGCCGGGGCACACTGACGAGCCTGGTCGGCACCCCGGTCGCTCGAACCATGTGGGCGACCCGTCGACCCACTTCGCCGACGCCGAGCTCGGCATCTGCATAGGCGATGACGTTCCAGCCGAAAGCACTCAAGGCCGTGTCAGCGGGCAAGGGTGTGTCGCTCGTCGGGGTGAGCTCCCTCGGGGGATTCACCAGCCCGTCGCCCAGCGATCGATACCACTCGTCCGCACGGAGCCAGGCATCGAATCCTGACGCTGAGACACGGGCGGGGTCGGGGAAGGCGTGACGCAGATCGTCTCTGATCGCCCACACGAGGCGCGCGAGCCGGGGGACTCCCGTGCTGTCACCCTCGTCGAGCCAGTGGAGGAATTTCTCGGTCTCGCTGAAGGGCAATGGCGCGTCGGCGAGCATGCCGCGCAGCAGCAGCTGACGGAAGAACGCGCGGCGAAGAGGTGTGAGCGGCACCCCGTTGGGCAGGGCGTCGAGCCGATACGGCTCTGAGCTCGCCGCGCCGTGGCCGGCCGCCAACAGTTTCTCGGCGTACTGCTCGAGGATCAGCGAGAGGTCATCATCGCGACTCGACCGCGGCCGCGGGGTGTCGCCCATGTGTCGCGAGACAACCCACGGCCTCGTCGGGTCGAAGCCGCTGAAGTGAAAGAAGCGCAGGGGTACACCGTTCACCGACCAGCCGGCGTCGTCGTGACGAAGCCGGCGATGGTGAAGATTCCAATACGCAACGTTGTCGCCGGGGTTACGAGAGATCAAGACCGGGAACAGCGAGGGTACCCAGTCGATCCATCGTTGGTCGGTGAAGAGGCCCGCCCCCGGGTCACTGACCGCGTCGACGAGCAGCCGCTCATGCCACCAGTCGAGAAACTGCAGTGCGGAGGGTGCCACGGCGATGAATCCCAAGTTGTACATGCCGGCGAGCATGATCGTCTGCTCGCTGTGGCGAAGTCCATCGCGGGGCAATTCTTCGAGGGTGTGCGGAGTGACGACGATACCGTGCGCTTGGGCGTCATCGACGATGCCCTGCAGGGTCGAGAAAACCTGAATGTCGGGGTCAAGGTAGAGAGCTGGTCGTCCCGAGCGCGCCACCAGCATGCGCAACAGTGCTGGCTTGAGTGCGGTCGCGAGCTCCATCACCGAGTAGATGAGCATCATCTGCTCAAGTTCGTGCCGGGGGATCGGCAGATCAGCGGGGATCAGCACCTCGCCAAGGCCAGGGATCGAGCGATCGTCGTTCGTGCCATCGATCAGGAGCGTCACGCGGTGGAGGGCAGGGTCGTGCTCGGCGCCGCTCGCATGCAAAACCCGCGCCTGAGCGGCGTAGTTGCGCGCGACAATTGTTGCGACGGTGGCGTCGCCGAGAAGACGAGTCACTCTGCGTCCTGCCTCCTCGGGGTTTCGGCTGCTGCGATGACCCGTCGCCACGCGCGGCCGAGGGGGTCGTCGTCGAGGTCGTCACGCAATTCTCTCAGTACCGCCAGTGTGGCGGCATCCAATGGTGATCTGACGAGCGATTCGACAGCTCCAGGGGTGAGGGACTGTTCGCAACGCTCCTGCAACTGCTGCCCGGCACTATCGGCGTGGGCGAGTGTGTCGGACCCCACGGCCACGGCGCAGGCAATCGGAAGCTCTGGAGGGGCGTTCGCAGCGTTTGACTCCTCATCGAGAACGCGAAGTACACGGTCGGGGTGCCCGGTGCTGCCCGGGCCGAGCGTTCGCACGGGCGCCGTCACACTGTGCATGTCGTCGTCGCATCGCTCTCGGGGTACACCGAGAACCCACGTAGCTTGTGACGACATCCCCTCATTATCGCTGCTTCCGCCGACGCGGCTCACCACAGGTTGACGCTGAACGCACGCCAGCCGGGGGTGCTGCGCGTGCTCTCGCCAGCGCGCCGCCACGCCATCGCGCGGGCGGCGGCCATACGCTGGAGGTCATGAGCACACCACGCGTCGCCGTCGTCATGGGCTCCGACAGCGACTGGCCGGTCATGCACGCGGCGGCCGAGGCGCTCGCCGAGTTCGGCATCGCCGCCGAGGTCGAGGTGCTGAGCGCCCATCGCACGCCCGACGCGATGATCGCCTACGGCCGCGCTGCTGCCGGCCGGGGCATCCGGGCCATCATCGCGGGGGCCGGAGGGGCTGCCCACCTGCCGGGCATGATCGCGAGCGTCACGACCCTGCCCGTCATCGGCGTGCCGGTACCGCTCAAGCACCTCGATGGCATGGACTCGCTGCTCAGCATCGTGCAAATGCCCGCCGGCATCCCCGTCGCGACCGTCTCGATCGGGGGGGCGCGCAACGCGGGCATTCTCGCGGCGCGCATCATCGGGTCGACGGATGCGCCCGTCGCCGCCCGGCTCGCGGCCTTCGCGACCGACCTCGAGCACACCGTCGCGCAGAAGAACGCCGCCCTGAAGGCGTCGCTGCCGGGCTCGTGAGCGCGCTGCCGGCGCCCCACGCGAGCCACACCTCGCCGCTGCGGCACCCCGACACCCGCGACCCCGCGGTCATGCGCCGCCGGGCCTGGTGGCTGCTCGGGCTCAATCTGCTGATTCCGGGAAGCGCGCAGCTACTCGCGGGCGACCGGCGCTGGGGCCGCTTCGCCGTCGGCGCGACCTTCGTGCTGTGGGCCGTGCTCGCCGCCGCCGTGCTGCTGCTCGTGCTGTGGCGCCCGGCCGCGCTCACCCTCGCGACGAACCCGTTCGTGCTGTGGGTGGCCCAGCTCGGGCTGATCTTCTACGCCGTGCTGTGGCTCGTGACGACCCTCAACACCCTCGTGCTCGTGCGGCTGGTGCGCGCGCCGGCGAACGCCCGCCTGCCGATCGCCGTCTTCGCGGTGCTCAGCATCGTGCTGTCGACGGGAACGGCGGGCTATGCGGCCCTGCTGACCGGCGCGGGGCGGGATGCCCTGGGCTCGGTCTTCGCCGCGGGCAGCATCGACGAGCCGATCGATGGGCGCTACACGATCCTGCTGCTCGGCGGCGACGCCGGCGACGACCGCATCGGTCTGCGGCCCGACAGCATGACGCTGGTCAGCATCGACGCGGGGTCGGGCGCGGTGACGATGGTGGGCATCCCGCGCAATCTGTACCGGGCGCCGTTCACCGAGGGCTCACCGCTGTGGGAGGCGTGGCCGAACGGGTTCGACTGCGGCGACGACTGCCTGCTCGCCTACCTCTACCCGTGGGCGGAGGAGCACCCCGAGCTGTACCCCGATGCCGAGCGCGAGGGCAGCACGCCCGCGATCGAGGCCATGAAAGACGCCGTGGGCGGTGTCACCGGCATCGAGGTGCAGTACGCCGTGCTCATCGACATGGCCGGGTTCGCCCGGCTCGTCGACGCGCTCGGCGGCGTGCGGGTGACGGTGGAGGAGACGGTCGACATCTGCGTGAACGGCGGGCCCATCGTCGGCGAGATCCCGGCCGGCGAGCAGGTGCTGAACGGCACGCTCGCGCTCTGGTACGCCCGCAGCCGCTGCAATCTCACCGACTTCGACCGTATGCGGCACCAGCGCGACATCCAGGAGGCGATGCTGCGGCAGCTCGACCCGGCGACCGTGCTCACGCGCTTCGAGGCGATCGCGGCGGCCTCGAGCGACCTCGTGCGCACGACCGTTCCGCAGGCGATGCTCGGCGTGCTGAGCGATCTCGCCGTGCGGTCGCGCGATCACGAGCTCGTGCGCCTCGAGCTCGCGCCCCCGGCCGTCGACAACCAGTTCCCCGACATCGGGCTCATCCACGAGCTCGTCGCCGAGGCGGTCGCGCCCCGGCCCACCCCGACCCCGAGCCCGTAACGCTCGGCCGACTACAGGTCGGCGTGCAACTGCCAGGTCTTCTCGGCCGAATCGCGCCAGCTGTATGCGCCCGCCCGGTCGCGACCGCGCACGGCGAGCTCGGCGGCGAGAGCCGGATCGTCGACCACGCCGCGCAGCGCCTCGGCCAGCCGCTGCGGGTAACCGTCGAGCGGAGCGAGAGCCACGGCGAGCCCCGCGCCGTCGGCCACCTCGACGAGGGCCGCATCGTCAGAGTGCACGACCGGCACTCCGAGGCTCATCGCCTCGAGCAGGGGCAGCCCGAAGCCCTCGGCGAGGCTCGGCACGACGGCGACGGTCGCGCGTTCGAGCACGGCAGCGAGGTCGGCGTCGTCGAGCCCGCCGAGCAGGCGCACGCGCCCCTCGTCGAGCTCGGCCTCGCGCGCGAGGGTCTCGACGTCGATGCCGCCCCATCCGGGGCGACCGACGATGACGAGCGGGAGGTCGGGGGCCGCCGGGAGGCTCAGGGCGGTGATGAGTTCGGCGATGCCCTTGCGCGGCTCGATTGTTCCCACCCACACCAGGTAGCAGTCGGCAAGGTCGAGGGCGGCGGCGCGTGCGCTCGCATCCGGGCCGGGAACGAGGTCGCTGCTCGGGGCGCCGCCGATGACGCGCACCCGTTCGCCGAGGTCGAGAATCGCCGCGAGCTGCTCGGCGACGGCGTGCGTCGGCACGACGATCGCGTCGGCGTAGCGCTCGGCGCGCTTCGCCATCGCCCGGTGCCAGGCGGCGCCGCGCGGGGTGAGCGTCTCGGGGTGGCTCCAGGGCACGGTGTCGTGGATCGTTACGACGATCTGGTCGCCCGGGTTGTTGACGCGGTCGTGGCGCGAGAGCGGCGCGAAGAGGCTGGGCGCGTGCACCATGCCCGTGCCGGGCAGTCGGGTGAACCCGTGCTGCCAGGCCGCGGCCAGCTGACGCCGGTCGAGAGCGCTCTTGTGCAGCGTGGTGAGGCCGGGCAGCGCCTCGAGCAGCCGGTCGTACTCGGCGGGCGGCGAGGCGGGCACGATGCCGGCGACGTCGCAGCCGCGCGGTGCGCACGCGATGAGCTCGCGCGTCAGCTCGACGGTGTAGCGGCCGATGCCGTCGGCCGTGGGGACGATCGCCTGGTCGAGAATCACCCGCAGGGTGGTGGTGCTCACGCGATGATCCCGTGCGCCATCGCGTCGTCGAGCGCAGCCCGCCAGTGGCGGATCGGTTCGAGCCCGAGAGCTGCCCACCCGTCGTGCCCCAGAACAGAGTTCGCCGGTCGGCGCGCCGGCCGCACGAAGCGTGCGCTGTCGGTGGGGACAACCGCGGCGGGGTCACCACCGAGGTTCTCGACGATCGCGCGGGCAAAGCCGTGCCAGGTCGTGGCCCCGCTGCTCGTGCCGTGCAACACTCCGGAGCGCACGCCCGCGGCGAGCATCCCCGCCGTTTGGTGGGCGAGATCGCGTGACCAGGTGGGTTGTCCGTGCTGGTCGTCGACCACGGTCAACGTTCCGTGCTCGCGATACAGCCGCACCATCGTGCGCACGAAGTTGGGGCCGTGTTCGCCGTAGAGCCAGGCGGTGCGCAGCACGATCGTTCCGTCGGGATGCGCGGCGCGGGCGCGGCGCTCTCCTTCGGCCTTCGATCGGCCGTACGCGCTGACAGGCGCGAGGGGAGCGTCTTCCGGGTAGGGGCCGATGCCGTCGCCTGAGAACACGTAGTCGGTCGAGTACTGCACGAGCACCGCTCCAGCGGCTCGGGATGCGCGCGCGAGGTTCTCTGCCCCGTCGGCGTTCACGGCCATGGCCGTGTCTTCGTCACTCTCGGCGTCGTCGACCCGGGTGTAGGCAGCCGCGTTCAGCACGACGTCGTAGCCCGCCACTGCTGCTTCGCAGGCTGCGGAATCGAGAATGTTGAGCCCCGAGCGGTCGAGCGCGGTCACGCGCCAGCCGGCCTCAGCCAGAACGGCGACGAGGTCAGTACCGAGCATGCCGCCAGCCCCGGCGACGAGCGCTCGGCCCGGTGTGGCGCCGGGGCGCTCGTTCACTGTCCCTGGGCGCGATAGCGCGCTTCGGTCGCGTCTTTCTGCGGCGCCCACCAGTTTTCGTTGTCGCGGTACCAGGCGATGGTCGCGGCGAGACCGGCGCCGAAGTCGCTGTACTGCGGAGCCCAGCCAAGTTCGGCCCGAAGCTTCGTCGAGTCGATGGCATAGCGCAGGTCGTGGCCCGGGCGATCAGACACGTGGTCGTAGGCGTCAGCGGGCTGTCCGAGCGTCGTCAGGATGAGCTCGACGACCTCTTTGTTGTTCTTCTCGCCATCGGCTCCGATGAGATAGGTCTCGCCGATGCGCCCCTTTTCGAGGATCGTCAGCACGGCAGCCGAGTGATCGTCGGCGTGAATCCAGTCGCGAACGTTCTCGCCCGAACCGTACAGTTTCGGGCGCTCACCGCGCAGAACGTTGGTGATCTGACGCGGGATGAACTTCTCGACGTGCTGGTAGGGCCCGTAGTTGTTCGAACAGTTCGAGATCGTGGCCTGCACCCCGAATGACCGCACCCACGCGCGCACGAGCAAGTCGCTACCCGCCTTGGTCGACGAGTACGGGCTGGACGGGTTGTAGGGCGTCGACTCTGTGAACCGCGAGGGGTCGTCGAGCTCGAGGTCGCCGTAGACCTCGTCGGTCGAGATGTGGTGAAAACGGGTGCTGTGGCGCCGCACGGCCTCGAGGAGGGTGTAGGTGCCGATGATGTTGGTGTCGACGAACGGGCGCGGGTCAGACAGCGAGTTGTCGTTGTGGCTTTCGGCGGCGTAGTGCACCACGGCGTCGGCAGCGGCGACGAGTTCGTCGACGAGAGGGGCATCGGTGATGTCGCCGTGAACGAACTCGACGCGGTCATCGGGAAGGCCTGCCAGTGACGCGCGGTTGCCGGCATAGGTGAGCTTGTCGAGAACGGTGACGTGGTGATCGGTGTGCTCGATGACGTGGTGCACGAAGTTCGAGCCGATGAAGCCGGCCCCGCCGGTCACGAGCAA